>Ga0222712_10000619_pt1 | contig 45936 bp, 51 predicted proteins | sample C33_657DmetaG_FD_165043 | JGI IMG/M metagenome (GOLD analysis project Ga0222712, IMG submission 165043) | Estuarine water microbial communities from San Francisco Bay, California, United States - C33_657D | ecosystem: Environmental > Aquatic > Marine > Unclassified | place: USA: California... | reverse complement strand
GCTTTGTTAAATGTTACTTTTACACGCATATTAGCTCCTGTGTTTTGCGCTACAATGTCATTATTATAAGTGCTTTTGGACACTTCGTCAAGCAAAGACCCTTTACTGCGCTGGGTCTTTTGCATTTTATTTGCATTTGCATTTGCATTATTTGACTGTTTTCTTGTGTTCATGCCGTAATTATAGCACATTTTGCACCACCTGTCAACCAAAAACCCTTGTCAAATCATGGTCTTTTGAATAACCTTACGGTTGACACGGATACTAAAAGGTGTTATAATTGGGACATGATTAGGAAAAAACGCATTGATCGTAAGCACATTGTCTACTGTCTGACTAACGTCGAGACAGGCGACTTCTATATTGGTATTACTCAGGGTTTCAGAAAAAGAGACCTCAAAATACGCGTACAAAAGCACATTAGACGAGCATTGACTGAGGGTAAGTCCTGGGCGTTATGCGACGCTATACGGTCCTACGGGGTCTCAGCGTTTGTTGCACAAGAGCTTGCTGTCATCAGGGGCAAGCGTGAAGCGCATGCTTTGGAAAGATCACTAATAGGTGAGTTGGCGCCAACATTGAATTCACATTAATCATGAAAAAAGCGGATGGAGAAAGAGACAGATTATGAATAGTCGAGACATAAATAACTTAAAGTTTCTAATGAATGCTTCTAATGAAGAATTTGAGCAATGGTGTTTGCGTGCAACGCCAGATGATTATGATTATGCATTAAGTCTATTTAAAGCAAAACGTGCAATTGACATGATGCATCAATTAGAAAAACCCGTTAACGATTTAGATGATGCTAAATCATTATTACATAAATTTACTTTGAAAGGTCAAAATGGACTATAATAGAAAACTTGGACACATAGAACAACCTGAACCATATACTCAAGAATATGATAGAGCATATGCTAAAACTGATTATCAAACACCAACGGCAGGAAATATTCCAGTAAGGTCATTACTTAATTCGCAAGAATCTACATTTAAAAGTCTAGATGAATTGCATGATATGATTTCAACATTAGAAAATAAACTATATCATTTACTATATCCGGAAGAAACAGCAAAAGACTCTTTACCCACAGAAAAAACAGGACCAATGTCTACTGCTGTAGCTATGGCAAAACAAATCAATGAATCCATTAATCATTGTACTTATCGTTTACACAATCTTATAGATCGTATTGAGACATAATGGGTAGACAATCCGATTGGTTTATTGCTAATGGTTATAAACATACCTACGATTTAGGTGATAGGATAATGGGTCTTTGGAATGGCATACCCTTTGTTGGTAGTGTAGGCAATGATCGTTTAGTTAATCTTATTGACGGACCTGAAATTACTGTGCATTTAGATTTGCCTATTAGATTTGAAGACAAAATACATCGTATCATTATCACTAAACACAAAGATGTGGTACGATTTAACTAAAGCTGATTGGATATTCTTATCCATTGTAATGTCATTTGAATTATGCTTTGTCATATCAGTATTGACTTACTTAACTAAATGCGTTATAATATAAAGATTCACAAGGAACAATATGGATTTTAGAACAGAGATTATTGATGTTACTCGACGTCATTATGAGACAAAAATCGAGCAACATCGAATCAATGCAGAGGTTATTCTTAATCATGTAGTTGCTGTTGGTTTGGGCGAAAATATTACTCAAGCATTTGATAATGAGATTGCTAAAATGTCAGAGTATGAGAATAAACTCTTGACATTGAAACACTATTTTAAATGAATAATGACTGGGCAGAAGAAGCTAGATTAAAGGCATTAAATGCTGCCCTTAAAGATATTAAATCTGGTAAAGATGTAGATACTGTCTTAGAAACTATGTCTAAATCGTTAACTGCAAAGTTAATGCATCCTGTTATTGCTAAGATAAAGGATACTAAAATCGAATTTGATATTGATGAACATAGAAAACAATATAACGAAGTATTTACTAAATGGACGACACAGAAGTAGAATCAATTGCTAATCATATGCGAGAAGTATTCGGGGATAATATCCCCTCGCCTGTCCATTATCCAGCGTTATTCAATTACTATTTAAAACTATATGTATACTATTATAGAAACGATTTAACACTATGATTGTAAATAATATCCCACAACCAATTGTAGATTTTAATGCTAAACACAATCGTGTAGACAGACAAATCGAAGATATTAAAAGATTAGATGCTTTTAGATCAGATGAGCATAATAAACAGCGTTTAGAAAAAGTAGATGCGAATATACAAGCGAATATAAACTATTTGCGTAAAAAAGAATTAGAAGAATTAAATCTATATACCGCGTCGGATAAACGACAGGAGTATTATGATTATAAAAGATTATTATTTGTTGGAATGAATTTTGACCGATATGCGTAGTACAATATACATTGATATGGATGGGGTCGTTGCTGATTTTGATGGCTATGTCAGTAAACAACTAGGCAGGTCTGTGCATTGGACAGACAGAACAATTACAAAATCAGAATGGGCTGAGCTAACTGCCATTGGTGATTTGTATTGGCGCTTGCCATTGCTTGCTAATGCTACTGCGCTTGTCGGTTATTGCTCAAGCATTGAACCAAAATACAATGTAGAGTTTTTAACTGCGTTGCCCAGTAAGACAACAATGCCTGAAGCTGAAGATGATAAAACACGTTGGATTAAAAAATACTTTCCAACTTATAAAGTCAACTTCGGTCCGTTTAGTACTGATAAATGGAAATGGTGTAAACCTGGAGACATCTTAATCGATGACAGAGTTTCCAATATTGAAGATTGGTATGAGAAGGGCAATGGTATTGCTATTCTATACAAAGATGATTTACTTAAAACTATTGATATACTCGATAGTATTAAACATACAAAAGATAGGATGAAATTTTAAATGAACAAACTAACTAAAGAACTTGCAAAAGAAGCCGGCTTTATATTTTGGGACGAGAATGAAATTGGCGAAGGCATTGATTGGGCTTGCGATTACACTAAATCACTTGAGGATTTTGTAGAGCTAATCGTTGCTGAATGCGTTGATGCTGTGGAACAATCAGATACACATCATGCAGCTACATCATTTACTGTTACAATAGCACAGGCATCTAAAGTCAAAGCAATCAAAGCAATCAAAGATAGATTTTATGGTTAAATCAGCTTTATATTATTTTTTAGTAAGCGCAATTACAATTGCTATGGTTGTTTTACAGATTCTGCATCCGCAACCGTAATCTCATCGCCTGATATTACAAATGCTGTATTAGGAAAATACTTTAAGCAATTTTCTTTCAGCTCTTTGATAGTTGCGCCTTGGGTTATAAACTTTTTAGTTTGATCTTCCCATAGATATATCAAGCCATCGTACATCTCAATGGAACATATTACTGTGTTTTTCTCAATCTGTTCCATTACTGTTTGCAATCTATATTGTAGAACTGCCCGTTTACTTCTGAATAAGAAGTAATTCAATAGCATATGTATTACAAATGCAATGATTATAATTTCAAGTATACTCATAGTTATATTTTTAAGTTGATGAATATCCTGCGGCTGCTAGTTGTTGTCTAGCAGTACCGACACCTGCGGTATCTGTGGCCACAACACCCGTGTTACTTACTAGGTTGGTTACTGATTGTGCGCTCACATTATTATTACCATACCCAAATATGGCTTTATCACCACCATAACCTGCGGCTGCTAATGAATGCCTAGTAGTACCTACACCGGTAGTATCAGTAGCAACAACTCCGGTGTTTGATACTAGGTTGGTCATTGAATATACTTCTAATCCAATACCATAACCAAAAATAGCTTTATCTCCACCATAACTTGCGGCTGCTAGATAACTTCTAAGAGTACCTACACCTGCAACATCATTACCAACTACACCTGTATTGGTTACTAAGTTGGTTATTGCTGAGGAACCTAAAGAGCCAACTCCATATCCAAATATAGCCTTATCAGTTCCATACCCAGACGCTGCAAGTCTATATCTAGCAGTACCAACCCCAGCCGTATCAGATGATACTACACCAGTGTTTGATACTAGATTGGTCATTGATACGCTAGTAGTTGGTGAGAGAGTAGCTCCATATCCAAATATAGCTTTATCAGTACCATAGCCTGCGGCTGCTAATATAGTTCTAGCGGTACCAACACCTGCGGTATCAGTTGCCACTACACCAGTGTTTGATACAAGATTGACCATATTTACCCCAAATCCTCCGTCGGTGTCGCCATAACCAAAGATAGCTTTATCTGTACCATAACCTGCGGCTGCTAATGCCCGTCTAGCAGTACCTACACCTGCGGTATTTGTAGCGACTACACCCGTATTACTTACTAGGTTAGTTAGTGATGACACTCCGGTAAAAGCTAATCCATATCCAAATATAGCCTTTTTAGTTCCAGCTGGTGTATTGTCAGTCTGAATAGTGTCGCTAGTCTGCACTGTTAAAAAAGTACCAGGTGTGCCACCGCCTATAGTTATTCCGCTTAATATCATTTGTTTTCTTTAATCCAATGGTCAATTATACTCATGATTATAATGAATACCCCGCGGCTGCAAGTCCACTTCTAGCAGTACCAACACCTGCGGTATCTGTAGCGACTACACCAGTGTTACTTACTAAATTAGTTAATGATACCAGACCTGAGGCACTTGATCCATATCCAAATATAGCTTTGTCTGTGCCATAAGTTGCGGCAGCAATTAGTCTCCTAGCAGTACCAACACCAGTAGTATCTGTTGCCACAACTCCTGTGTTTGATACTAAGTTAGTTATAGCTGTATTAGTTTGCCCGGCGGTAGCGCCATAGCCGAAGATAGCTTTGTCGGTACCATAACCTGCGGCCGCTAGAAAAGTTCTAGCAGTACCAACACCTGTTGTATCTGTGGCAACAACACCTGTATTTGATACTAGGTTGGTCATTGATAAGGCTGGGTAAGCTCCGGTAAAACCATATCCAAATATGGCCTGGCCAGATGAACCATACCCCGCGGCTGCAAGTCCACTTCTAGCAGTACCAACTCCTGTAGTATCAGAAGCAACCGTGCCTGTATTAGAAACTAAATTAGTCAGGGAATATACCGTGGGATTGTTAAATCCATAACCAAAAATAGCTTTATCTCCACCATAACCTGCGGCCGCAAGTCTATCTCTAGCAGTACCTACCCCCGTTGTATTACTAGCAACTACACCAGTGTTTGATACTAGGTTGGTTATTGATGTAAGTGATCCACTATTTCCATATCCAAATATAGCCTTATCACCACCATAACCTGCGGCCGCTAGAAAAGTTCTAGCAGTACCAACACCTGTTGTATTACTTGCTACCACTCCGGTATCTGATACTAAATTGGTTATTGACATATAATTACTACTAAATCCATAACCAAATATAGCTTTTTTGGTGTTACTTACGACACCCCCTTCGCTTGAAGAAAGAGTATCACCCATAGACCATCTAACAATCGGTCCGTTGCCTCCTTCTATATTTACTCCGTTTAATATCATTTTTTCTTTTTCTTGATGGAAACTACTGTGGATTCTTTTGTTGTCTCAAGTGCGGGTTTTGTTTCGTTAGTAAGTTGTAGCATAATATCTTTCTGCTCTAACAATACTGTTTCTTTAGGAACAAGACCAACCATTTTAAGTGCTTCTAATGTCTGTGGATTACTCATTGCATTAAGTAACTTAGCTGGGCTTGGTCTACCCATTGCAATGATTTCGGATTGTATCTCACGACCAACTGTTACTGTAAACTCATAATTAGCATTGGCCTCAAACATTTCATCATCTGTATAAGGTGTGCCATCTTCATGCTTAAGTCTAGTTGGTTCAACTTCAGTATACAGTTCATTTAAAAGCTTTTCTAGAATCTTAATCTCTTTACGATTAAGTTCAAACGCGTGTTTTTGATCTTCCAAATGAGATTCTAACTCAATTATCTCAGCTTTAAGATTAAGAATAATATGTGGTAATGCTGGAACTGTTTTTAAATGTTTCAGCTCTTCAAGTTTAGCTTGATATTTTAATTCTGCACATTCTTCAAGTACTGCTGCTCTTGTTCTTCCAACTAAAAACCCTTGAAGTGTTTTAATTTTTTCCCAAGGAGTTGAGCCGATAACTTGATAACGATAATTAAATTCTGAATTTAAATTTGAAGCCATAATGATTCCTCATAACAATGTTTAAAATTATATTTATATGCTGAGATTTAATCTCTAGGATAACCAGGGAATGGGATCCAGCTATTTGTTGTTTCATCCCAGATGTAAGGAAACCCGTCATTGGGTGGATCTACTGGGGCAACCCATGATACTGCCGCTTCGTTCCATATCCAAGTAGCGGGATGATCTGCATTATATGCATTCTCTCTGATTTCGGCAATTTCCTCAGCTGTTGGGGGAGTTATATTTTGTTCTATCATTTTGTTTTCCTTAACCTAATGGATTAGTTGGCCATGTTACTTGCATCGCAGGTGTATCACTTCGTAATTCTCTTAATGCTTGACGATATTGTAAAAATTCATTAAACTTTTCTTGACTAATAGAATGCGGAATACCAAGCAAAGTTTCTTCTTGCCATCTTGTTGATACCCAATCTGTCATGTATAACAATTCAGTTGCCTGCATTCTTGCTGTCAATGTTGGACTAGTTTCTCTTCTGTCCTCTATCGCAGCATTTTCCATAACAGATAAATTATCTTTACACCAAACTATTTCTGGTAAGTCTGCACCTTGTTTGCCATGGCCGCCTATTTCCTCAATTAGAAAAATATTTCTAGTAGGCTCATATACACAAAGTCCGACTGAAGAAGCAAACGGATAATTTGTTTTAGTCACAAAACTTTCAACAGATGAGAACACATGATTGGTTCCGTTGATTTTGCAACTAATTGATTCGTTGTAAAAATCTAAATTTATAATTGTATGTTGTATTAACATTATTTTTCCTTAAATGTTATTGTGGTCCGATATATCGTACAAATGAAAGAAATATAACACCTGGAGTATAGTTTGTTGTCAGTGTGCCTCCCGACACCCCATGCGAATGTGTAATATTTTCTACAGTATGTCCTGCTTGGTTAGACCCATATTGCAAATTATTAAATGCTGTACGAGCATGATAATGCGGCCAATTCCCATTATTTGTAGCTACTGGGTTTGTAAGGGTGTAGTCTACAGGATTTGTGGCAAATGTTGGCGCACCATGTGCAGGGTATCCAGCTGGGCTACCAGACAAGGGATATCGTGTTAACCATCCTTCATCCGGAATCGCCAGCAACTTTTCTCTCATATCTATAGTAGAGTTGGTGCCATTGCAATATGCCCATATGCTACCAGATAAACTACTTTTGGAAGTATGCATCATGACAGAATTTCCTTTTGGAATACTTCTGCCTTTAATTTTCCAAAATTTTAATAATTTTCCTGACATATTACTTATAGTCACGCTTCTTGTCTGCGTATGTTGATGTCCGCCCGTTGGTGTAGTATTGTCTAAATATGTTTCAAGCCCATAGTTAACAGGTGCCAAAGGAGATGGATAGGCCGTGGGTCTATATGAACCTTGTGCAGGGGATGTTGATCTGGCATGCGAATGTGGTACATTCAAAGCTTTTCCAGTTGTCCACGTAAATGTATGAGCACTTGAATTTGCTGCAACGTATTCAAACTTATTAGATCCTACAACAAATGCCGCACGGCCGGCACCTGTTTCGTCAAGGGGCGCATAAAATGCTTCGCCATCTGCCCATACGTTATCTTCATTCATTTGTATAGATCCTGCTGGTAAAAAATTAGCCGGCGATGGATTTGTTAATAACGTAAATTTAGTATGTCTAGGTTTAATAGGCGTGCTTAAACCAGTAGCAGGCGAACAATTGGCACCTACATGCAAATGCTGGCCGCCAGGGCCGCCATACCATACTGTAGGGGTTGAAAAGTATCCTCCGGGAGAGTTTACAGGGGTAACGCTTGCTGGCGCATGATTACCGCCATATGCAATTGATCCAAATGTTGTGGAGTTTGAAGACCCTGTCTCGCCGGCTGTCGTACCTTCAAGGTTGACAGAATCACCTGCCCCAGAAATTAATTTATCTAAACCCAATGAGTATAATTCCCAACCGTCTATCGGTCCGGTATAATTACCTGGATATAAAATAACCATTCCTGCAGATATTACAAATACGTTTGATCCTGTTATTGTGGATGATGCATTAGAATTAGCTGAAACTGTACCGGAATGATGTATTGCGCCCACACGGCATCTTACTGTAGTTCCGTTGTCTGCATCTCTACAAATATAGGTTTGATATCTTTCATCTGAAACATCTACCCATGATCCGCCAGAAAATCTTTGCCATTGATAAGAAAATGCCACAATGCCCGGAAATCCTGGGTCCCATGTTCCATCTGTAGTTGTAAATGAAAAATTACCATCCGCAGTTACAACAGGCGCAACAGTATTAACCGGGGGAGTAACAGCATCATTAAGAATATTCCATGTTACTTTGCCTGCGCCGCCATACGCTACATTACTTATTCTCATTTTTTCCTTTAATTAAAATGTAATTAATCCGCTGCTAGTAAATTTATATTATGTATCCATTAGAAACGTTTTTTATTCTCATTTTTTACTTAGAACGGTTTAGTTCCAGATTGTGTTACGTTGCTATTAGTAATTGTCTGATTACCAGAACTATCGGTTGTAACAGCTGCACCTAACATTAAGTATTTTGTATAGGCATCTGCTTCAAGCGCAGCTATTGGTATATTAATTGTAGATGACATACTATTATATTTTGCATCACCCACAGTAATCCTCATGTTGGTCATGTTGCCAGGGAAATATCCACCATAGTAATTGCCAATATAATCTGAAATACCCCAATCGTATGTATCTGTTATCACACCCTGATTAATAGGTGTTCCGCCTGCGGCTTCGGTTGCTCTATACGCAAAAGATGATCCGTAATCTCCAATCCACATAGTTTCTGCTCCGTCTATATCTCGATTCAAAACTATGTATTGCCATGTATTTGTTTTTATTGTGGACGTATCCCATATATAACTTATCTGTCCGCCGCCGCCATATCTGTCTAAAGTAATTGTGGTATCATCTACAGTAAATAAACTTAGACCATCGGTTTGATCTGTACCTAATATCCCCACGTTTGCTAAGCTTGAATTATTATAGAACCAGCCCTCTATTGTAAATGCACCTGTGCTTGGATAAATGCCCGGAGACATTGTCATAGTTGCAGTTGTTCCATTGAATGACAAACTGCCTGCTAATGTAGGAGGTGATTCATATTCTTTAATGAATTGCATTCCGCCTAACAAGGACATTCCGGTTAATTGCATTTCATGCCTTTAAATTCTTGATATGAGTTTTGTGGACACGGCATTGAACCTGTCCATTATAGTAATCTTCTGTCTCTAAAACTCGTCTATCCATTTGTTCTCTTGCTTCTAAGTAATTACATAATCCCTTGTTAGGGCATATATGCAGTATCTCTCTGATAAAACTATCCGCGCCATGTTTCTCTACATCAGCTTTAACCTCATCAGATGAAGACCAATAATCTTTCCAATCTGACTCAACTTTTAATCTTTTCTTCTTACCCTTAACTACTTTTGTTCTACGGAACCAAAACAACTTTTTACCTATATACTTGCGATTCGTGGCAGTATTAGTAATCAAGTACACATAACCATAAGCGTCGTCAGGAACAGTTTCTAAGGGCTTTTCTTTATATAACCACATCTAAATACCAATATTAAATTAGTATTTATACAGCTTCCCAATAGTCGTTTCCGTCGGAAAAATTGTCACCCTCATCCCTTGGCGGCACAAAGAAGTAATCATCGGGATTTGTCATTATATCTTCGGCGTCTTCAGCTAGTTCGCCGGTACCCATAATGCCAGCTTTTCGTAGCATTTGAGTTTGTATAGATTTCTTATATCTATGCTCTTCAGATTCCTCGCTGGCCATATAGGCTGCTTGCTTTTCTGAAAAGACTTTCTTTTGCTCTTCATTCCATTGTCTGGAATTGGCACAAGCCCGAGAACAGAAAGTTCCGGGCTTGTTATGAGCAGTACCGCATTTAGGACAAGTCTTCGTCATCCTCTTCTTTATCCTCTATCTCTGCACCGCAGAAAGGACAGTTAGTTACTGTGTAATAGTCTTCGTCAAGTGAATGACTTATCTTGAAGACTGCATCGCATTCGACGCATTCGAAGATTTTTCTTGCCATTGTGCTCCTCTTTTCTTAGCTTCTGCGTCAAATACTCGCTGACGTAAATCAGATGAGCTGAAGAAGTGATCTCGTTTGTTAAAATATAATTCTATTCCGCGTTTCATGCAAATCTCTTTGCCGGTATATTCTGTATCTTTATATTCCTCCCCCAAGATGCGAACATCAATAGGTAAAGCCATGAAGATATCTTCAAGTTCTTTTTCTGTAGAATATACTATAATCTCATCAACATGCTTGCACGCTGATACCTGAATCTGTCTTTCAATAATAGACTGAACAGGTTTGTTTTTAGTTTGTCTATCTAGTGTTGGATCAACTTGAATCGCTGCAATTAAATAATCGCATTGACGCTTTGCTTCTTCCAACATAATTACATGACCTGCATGGAACAGATCAAAAGTAGAACAAGTAATTCCAATTTTTTTATTTGCACTCATATTTTCTCCACTTCAATGTTACATTTATTTAAAAATTCTATACCATCATTATTTCTATAGCTATTTCTATAGAATACTTTTTTAATGCCTGCTATATGTATAAGCTTTGCACAATCAAAACAAGGTGCATGGGTAATATACATTGTAGCATTTGCTCCTGATTCATTGGACTGTGCCAATTTACCAATAGCATTCATTTCAGCATGGATAACTTCTGGCTTTGTCTTTGTACTAATAATAGTTGTGGGGTACTCAGGGCCTCCTGGGTCAATTATATACGTTGAATGTTCTTCAAATGTATCTTCGCAAGTATTATCCCAGCCAGCAGGAGTACCGTTATATCCAATAGATATAATTCTATTGTCTTTCTCAACAACAGCACCAACCTGTAATCGTTTAGCGGATGATAATTTAGCATAGGTCTCAGCGACAATCATATGCGCATAATCAAATTTATTCGGCATCCCATTTTCCTTTAGGACATTTTGCAATAGGTAACATTGTCTTTGCCCATATAGAACATCCACATGCTTCACATACCTTAACACCAATCATGGTAGTAAGGTGTTCACAGTCGTTACAAATCTCTCTACGTTTTTCAGTAAAGGTTATTTTTCTATCTTCACCCATTTTTTACAATAATATTCTGGACGCACCTTAGCATCCCAAGTTTTACAATACTTTGTGCCAGGTACATACGCACCGCAGTTGGCACAATTCTTATCACCTTTAGCTTTTTCATAAGCAGGTGGTAGTTTTGCTGATATTAAGGCACCATCAGCATAATGCCTAGGTGCCATCACTTCTTTAAATGATTTCATTTTGCCCACACATCTTCCCAAGAACCAGTTTGCGCAGCTTTAGCATAATCGGTCGCTCTATTCTCAAAGAAGTTTGTGTGAATAGGTGCGTTAATCATTTCTTCAACCCACGGTAAAGGATTCTTTTTAACTTTCATAATACCCTTAAGACCAAGACTAATAAGTCGACGATCAGTGATATAGCGAATATATTGTTTAACATCTGCTGCTGATAAATTTTCCATAGCACCCATAGCAAAAGCTAAATCAATAAACCTATCTTCTAATAGAACCATTTGTTCAGCAATTGTATACAACTGACCTTTTAATTCATCGTTCCATATCTCAGGATTCTCTTGTATATATGTTCTAAATAACTTAATCATTCCTTCGCAGTGCTGAGTCTCATCCACAATAGACCAAGTAACAATTTGCCCCATGCCCTTCATTTTACCATGGCGGGGGAAATTCAACAACATAATAAAAGAACTAAACAACTGCATGCCTTCTGTAAATGCTGAGAAGATAGCAATATGTTTTGCTGTGTTTTCTTTTGTGGTATTTTGTTGAGATATATTTAAAACATAATCATGCTTAGCTTTCATTTCTTCATAGGCTAAGAACTCATTATACATTGTCTCAGGCAATCCCAATGTCTCAATCAAATGTGAATATGCTGCAATGTGTAGAGCTTCGCGTGCTGCAAATCCCAATAGCATCATTCTCACTTCAGGTTGCGGAAAATATGGAAGATAATTATTAACATATCCACCAGCAACATCAATATCGCCTTGAGTAAAGAATCTAAAGATGTGTGTTAAGAATTGTTTTTCTTCTGCATTTAACTTCTTTTTCCAATCTTTAACATCTTCTACCATTGGTACTTCTGTATGCATCCAATGAGATTGTTCATGCTTCAACCAGGCATCATATGCCCATGGATAATTAAATGGCTTGAACGAATCTCGTGTATCTGTAAGATTCGATTTTGTCTTTTTAATCATTGAGGAACTCTTCTACTAAATTTTTTGCCCTAATGCCCACCATTCTATCTGTAACATTCCCGTTATCATCTACCTTAACAAGAGTAGGTACTCCGCGAATACCATATTCAATTGCAACATCTTGTTGTTTGTCTATATCAACGACTTCTATAGGAATATTAGTATCAATTTCTTCAAGTATACTTGCCATTGCTTTACATGGCTGGCACCATGATGCTGTAAATCTTATTACTTTTTTCATTTTTATCCTTCACACGCCAAACAAACGTCTTCGGTTGCTAATGCTTTCAAGTCAATCTCTTCCATGACTTGTCGCTCTATTTTCTTTGATATCTTATCTGCTTTGCCAATCTTTTCAGAACGGCAATAGTATAATGTCTTCAATCCCTGTTTCCATGCTTGAAAATGAACAGCATGAATATACTTAATATTGCTATCTGGTCTAAAGAATAGATTAACAGATTGTGCTTGATCTATATATTGCTGTCTATCGGCAGCGTGTTGAATTACCCAACGCTGATCTATTTCCATAGATGTTTTAAATACATCTTTTGTCCAATCATCCATCCAAGTAAGATGTTGAACTGATCCATCGTTTGCAATGATTGAAGACCAGATATCATTGTAGTCATTTTGTGATACTACCTCTCCATCACCCGCAAGATGTTTCTCAATAACTGCATTAAGCCATTTGTTTTTATTCAACGAAGAACCGCTAAGAGTATCTTGTCTATACGCGTTCGCACGTAAGGGCTCAATAGAAGGGGAAGTGTTACCCATAATAATAGAAGAAGAAGCGTTTGGAGCAACAGCAAGCATATGAGAGAAGCGGCGTCCAGTACCTGTCGCATCGGGTGCTTCGCCTCTTTCGGTACCCAATTGAATATTTGCATTATCTAGCTCCTTGCGAATGTGTCCAAATATCTTATGATTCAATCCTGTTGCTGATGCTGATTCCCACGGGATGTTGTTCTTTTGTAGAAGAGCATGCCAACCGAGAGCACCAATACCAATAGACCGTTCGCGGCTAGCGCTAAATCGTGCTCTCGATATGCTGTCAGGAGCATTATCAATGAAATACTGCAAGACGTTATCGAGCATCTCTGCAACGTCCCGAAGAAAAAGTTTGTCATCTTTCCAATCATCGTAATACTCCAAATTCAAAGAGGATAAACAACATACCGCAGTACGATCTTTATCCGTTGGTAAAATAATTTCACTGCACAAATTAGATTGTTTGATACTTAGTCCCAATTTCTTTTGGAACTCAGGCATTGCCTTATTACTACTATCAATAAAATGTAGATAAGGTTCACCTGTTTGCATACGCATATCTAAAATACGTTGCCATAATTCTCTTGCTGATACTTTGTCTCTAACTTCGCCATTGTGAGGGTCTTTTAATTCCCAGGTATCATCTAACTCTGGGTCAATCATTGCACGTTCAATTAGATGCATAAAGTCATCAGTGATATTAATACCGTGATGTAGATTCAAGCAACGCATATTGGGGTCGCCTGTTGGTTTTCTCATCTCTAAAAAGATAAGAATATCGGGATGAGATATATTAAGATAAGCAGCATAAGACCCCCTCCTCGTCCGCCCCTGTCTGTATGCCAGACTGCTAGCGTCATAAGTACGAAGATGAGGCATAACCCCAACACTTTTATCATCTGAAGAACGAATTCCGATTCCAATTCCAACTCCTCCGCCCATCATGGACAACCAGTTTACTTCGGCAAGACAATCGACAAGCCCTTCCGCACTATCATGTAGATAAGGTAAAAAACATGATATAGGAAGGCCACGCTTAGAACGCCCAAAACTGAGAATAGGAGTAGAATATGACAACCAATGTCTACTACTATATTCATAAAGTCTTTGCGAATGTTCTGGATTCGACCCGAACGTCTTGGAAACATATGCGAACCTTTCTTGTGGCGAGACCTCATCCTCCTTCATATAGCTTTCTTTTAATCTTTTTAGACCTAACTCGTCGAATAGACTATCTTTAGTATAATCGACTTTAATCCCATGCACAATTTCTTGCGTCATCTTTACTCCAATTTGTTTTTATTTTACTGTTTCGAATATTTTCTTTTGTACTTGATACCATTCGATCCACGCATCCAATTTCACACCGCATTCGTAGTATGCAGTATAATTTAATGTGACAGTCTTTGCGATATCACTCAATTTTGCGTCATCTTTTAATTGTGCTAGGTCAGGGCACTTAACCATAATTGCTTCAGGTGCTTCAGGAAATTTAGCAACGACTGGCACTGCTTTACATCCTGTTAGTAACAATAATAGTAATAGGTATCTCATTCTTTTTTCGCTGCTTTATTGTGAGTCTCGATTACTTCTTTAGGTATGATGCAAGAATTATCATACTTAACTATTTCTCGATCTATATATTTCACAATGTCTTCGCCTTTTTCACGAATAACTTTTTGCTGTACTACAACCTTTTGTTGAATCTTAATAGTTTCCTTTTTGCCCTCAGCTTCAGCTGCAGCAACTTTTGCTTCCATCTCTTTTACTTTAGCTATCCATTGCTCTTCATTGGCAAGGCCGCCCTCAAAGTAAATACCAAATGTGAATACTACAAATCCAATTATTCTTAGAGGAATGTAATACTTACTCACAAATGTAATCATCTTCAAAAACATACTACCTAGTACGGCAACAACTCCTGCTACAACAATAGCATGAAAGAAAGCATTAGGTAATAGAGATAGATACCACATTTAAGATTCTAGAATTTTTTTAATATTTGGCGGAACAAATGTATCAGGTTTTAACACCTTGCCATCATCCCTTTTGATCAACTTACCATCAACTAACTTAGACATATTAGATCGCGCAACTTCATCCCATACTGCTTGTTGCGGAATGCCTAATGAATGTTCTAAGCCTTCAATAACCCATTTTAGATCTGCGCATGCGTCTGCGATTTCAACAATGTCTTCTTCTGTCCACGCAAGCGCTAGTTCTGTAAACTCTTCTGAAATTAACTTCATATAAAGAGTGCCTTGGGCAACTCTATCATCTGAAACACCCGGAGTATTATATACTTGCTGATCTCCAGCACGCATAAAACTTCTTACATCATCATAACTGTTCATTTATCAAATCCTTAGTCATAGGGAATATTTCTGCAATCACTTCAGCGCAAGCTAGAGCAATCTCAGCATGTTCTTTCTGAGTTCCATTGCCAGCTCGTAGCATTATATAGTGGATCCAACTTCTTAAGGTACCATTCATATAAAGTCTACTGACTGTTAATCCTTCAGGAAGCACTGCTCGTGCTTGTTCTTTAGCAATACCTTTAGAGATTGCCCAAGAATATACATCCCGGGTTTTATTTATAAGATCTCGCTGTAAATTTTGCCATTGATATGCAATCTGTCGTTGTTCATCATTTTGTAAATCTAGATCAACAGAATTTTGACGATTTTTAGTATCTTGTAGACGCGCATCACGAATAACAAAATCTAAATCCTGTGTAGGATCCGCATATCGTTGACTAAACTCTTGAAAAGAGAAACTTCTATGACGAAGAATCTGACGGGCAATATCTCTTGTTGTTTCAATCTCAATACACGCAGATGTCATCTCAAGTGGTGACCAGTGTTGATGTTTAATCAAATACTTAATCAATTTCTCAGATGTTTCTGTGTTATATTGGTTTGCTGGATTAGAAACTCTTGCACAAAATGCTACTAGATCTTGTACGTCATACAAACCATCTGACACTAATTCACGTGCCGGTCTGCTATAACTAATTAACTTACATTTCATTTAACACCTCTTCCATGATACGAATTTCATTTTTGCTTCTAGGCCATTATATATGTTCTTTTTAATTATGTTCAATGGTTCTTTGCCCGTTAACACAATATCATTAATGTCTTTTTCTTCTAACGTCTGTGGCCAGATAACAATATTATAATTGCTATTGATGGTCTTGTCTATAATTTTACAAACTTCTTTATTCCTAGGTTGATTGTCAAATATAACGATCAATCTTTCTTTTGGAATGCCCAATGAATCTAATTTACCAAATGCTGTACCCGCAACTGCAATACAATTTGGAATGAATAAACTATCAATAGGTCCCTCAACAACGTAAACCTTTTTATTCCTATCAATAAAATCTAATCCAAATATAAACGGCTTATCCTCATTGATCTTAATAGTAACATACCTTAAAGATTCATTTCGCAATGCTCTACAAGTTACACCAACTAATAAACCCTTTTCATCATAGAAAGGAATGACCAATCTTGGTTCTTTAGTCTTTAATGTATCTTTATACTTGTCAGATAATTGTTCTATCTTTCTAATATCATCTACAAAATATAACTGTTTAAATTTTTCTCTTGGGATTTTTCTTTTTAAACAAAACTGCACCGCTTCATTGTCTTCGGGCAAGTTATCTAAACGATCAAGTAATTCATCTAATATATTTTTCGGTTCAAATACAGGTTGTTCCATTTTAAATTTATCCTCAACTTTTTGGTGAGGTTTATTCAATGGCATACCTTCGCTGTATCTTTCCATCGTATATTGATTATACATCAATGAATCCATTTGTTTCAAGAATGAACCAAAGTGTAATGATGCATCACAATTATGACATTTATAAAACAAATCGTTTTTAACGGCATAAAAGTACCCTCGCGTTTTATTCTTTTTGGTAGAAGAATCTCCGCAAATGGTACAACGACAGTTATACAGATGATCGTTTTTCTGTTTGAACAGAGGTAAACGATTGCTGATTAATTTTAAGTATTTAAGATCAAGAAATAAAGACACAATAAGACTCCAGGAGAGTCTTATTATATTATAAACAGGCTATAAGGTCAATAGAAAAGTGGTTGAATCTTATCAATATGGCCAGCTAGGAAGCCAACTACGGCTAACCCACCCCATGCCATATATGTCCATTTGTCTTTTAATTTTTCGATTGACTCAATTTTGTCATTAAGTGCCGCATGCTGTGCGCAAGAAGCATCGTACATCTTATCGAGTTTGGCGCTAAGGTCGTCACGTGTTTTATCCAAACAGTCATGCATCTCCTTAACATCGGTTTTTAAGGTATCAATTTTTTCATTGATACCCTCAACCTTAGTCTCAAGTATGCCGATTCTTTCTTGCGAAGTAGCCATTATTTTTTCTTCTTAGCTCTAGAGGTTGCAGTCTTTGCTTTAGCAACAGTCTTTTTAACCGCTTCTTTGGCATCATCCAAATTAACTTTGCCATCATTATTCAAATCAAGAATGTTTGCTTCTTGAACAGCTGTTGTTACAGGTGGAACAAATGTGATTGTATCTGATTTTGTCTCAACTGGTTTTGTGTCAGCTGAAACTGTGACTACAGATGCTTCTGTACCCAACGGTACTGGCTCCACTACAGGAGCAGGTGATGCCTGTTCTGTTTTAACAACAGACTCAGGAATATCTTTACTTCTTCTCATGATAAAGTAACCTGCTACTGCAAGAATTGCGACTGCTACGATGATAATTTCCATTATTTTCTCCTAAAAATACTATTTGAATCAACCCATTTTTTCTGACGTTTTTTGCTAATTGGGACCTGATCTGGTGGTAGACCCGCAATTCCAGGAGTTACTGCAGCGTTATTTGCTGCAACGGCTCCTTCGCCTTCTTCAGAAAACTGTTTGAATGTGAACATTTTACGGTCATTGAGATACTCCTCAACCAATACAAGTTCTTCATTTAACTCAGACTTAACTTTATTTATATATTTAAATTCTAGGTCAATCGGCTCTTTTCCCTCTTCCAATGCCTCTTTTATCAAAGCATACGCAGCAGCCAATGAAACAAGTTGTTTATTTGCAATAGGCACTTTTTCAATGATTTTCTTTAATCTATACACTAATCTGTGTAAAAGAGTGTATGCATCTCTTTCTTGTACAGTATTTAAATCTTGCATCTTAATTAGTTCATTGCCCTTATCGTCAATGATACCTAATTTGAACGCATCTGTTTTATTAAATGGCGTTACAAGCAATTTAAGTATTCTGTACGCTATAACGGAATCTACAAATTTTCCCATTTTTATACTTTTCTTAAAATTTCTACTATTTTGTCGTCTAAAGGTATTTCTGACTCTATTATAGCAACACCCTTGTTTAATATAATTTTCTCTGGCATATAATTTAAAAACACTAAGAATGTTTTTAACTGAGGCCAAAACTTTTTATCTATCTTAAAGAACAACATCTTTGTTGTTGCCTCAACACCAAATAAATTATTAAGAACAATCATATGGTTAATGATTAATCTTTCTTTTAATTCTTTTCCGCTTGTGTACTTTCCCAAAAGTCGTTTGATGTATTTAAATCTCTTTATATCATCTAGGAATTCTGCCATACCTTTACAGGAGGGATTATCATAGTATTTCATTGCATACATGATAAAGTTTTCTTCGGTCAATTCAAATGTCATCTTTGTCTATCAAAATATGCCCAGGCGTTAGGTCCTTTACTTTGAACATAATGCATAAATGCTTGGCAATATTCTTTACCTTGAAATTCATCTCTCCAATGAAAAGCATCACATCCAAGATATACCATTGCATCTCCTGGTTCCATATCAACTTTTGCATGAACACCTGCAGGGGTTTCAATATAAATAGGCCATTCAGCATCACCACCTAAATGCAATGTAATACTTATTTCACACGCATGCCTATCTTTATGTTTTACCAAAACACTTTTTTCGCCATAAACTCTTGCATACGTATAAGTTGGTAACAAAGTTGTTTCCACAATTTTAGATAGTTCAGGAACTTTCTCGCATAACAATTCCAAAAAACCTAAATAATTATATGTTGCCGCAGAATTTGGAGCCTGTTGATCGCCCTGCATATTTTCTTTTTTGCAGAATTCAGTAAATTCTTTTCTTAACTTTGCAGCACGAGTTTTTGTAATAAATTTTGGAATTTTTATATAACTATTTTTTGCTAACTCTTTATTCATAATATATCCTTATACTGTAACTTTCATTTATTTATAACTTAATTGAACCAAGTTATAATAGAATACCTTGTACCAGACAAAACAGGTTTAATTGCATGAGGATACATAAAATTAGATGGAAACATTATTACATCTCCTTTACCTAAATTATAAGATAACTCATCGTCAAAAAATGTAAATTCTCCGCCAGTATAATCATCGTTTAAATTTAGTGAACACGATATAGATCTTGGTTCTGTTATAAAATGATCTGTATGTTGTTTATAAAAACATCCTTCTGAATATTCCAATAACGTATATCCACTGTCATTTACAATTGTAGTATACGGTGCAATTTTTGTGTATTCTGCTAATAGTTTTGCAACAACCTCATATAAATCTGTATCTAATTTTTTACGTACTTCTTGATTTTCAGATATAATTTCAGGGTGAGAAACATTTACATTTCTCACATTGCGCATATCTTTATCAACCACCCCGCCGCCAATTCTCGCCTCTTCCCAACTATTGGATTTTTTATACTCATTTAATATTCTATCACATAAGTCATTGGGTATACCATTTTTGTATACTGTAATATAATCTGTTAAATTCTTCATAATCTACTTTCATCAAGGTATAATAAACACTAATTATTTATATCGTATTAATTAAGGTATGTATTGTATAAAAGCCAATTCTATCGTAGGCGGAATATTATTATCTGTTACACTTGAGCTTGATACGGAGTGTCCGTGTGGAGCAGACCCAGATGTATGATAATAAATGTTTCGTTGTGCTGCCCCAGGCCCAGGTGCACCGCCCGTGCCATAACCATGATTATGTGTCCAAGTGACTGGCGATGCGCTGCCAGATACTACCGCGCTTTTACTAACAGGTGCCCCGTGTGCAGTGCCTGCGGATGATGCATGTGATAGAAAAAACTGATTCATATCAATAGTACCATTTGTACCGTCACATAGTTTCCAATAAGATGGCAATTTAGTAATATCGCCCGCAAACATAACCATCGTATTTGTCAATAACCCACTTTCAGACGCAGCTACCCAAAGTTTTAATGCTTTAGATTCTAAATTTCTTATGTAAATTGACGAGGTAACTCCGTGCGAATGATTTTCGCCTCCAGGCGGTGCAAGAGTTTGAGTCCCAATCCAAGTTAATCCTGGGGCAGAATATGAAGGTTGTGTGGGCGCAGGGGGCGTAAAAGATGAGCCACCTAAATATGTCCCGGTTGCAGGATTAATTTGAGTTTGTAACTCTGTAATGTGACTATGGTAACCGTTTGAAGAGGATGAGGTTACTCCAAAACTAATTGCGGCCGCGCTAACATCTGCAACTCCTTGAGCACCAGGAGCTGCTCGAATGTTACGAACACTATTAAATAAAGTGGGAGATCCCGGATCGGTTGCTAATTTTTGTGTCCAACCTGAGGCGGCAGTATCTCTTATATGAATGGTATTAGGTGGAAAAGATGTTTGATCTAACCATGATAAAAGAAATATAACATCTGATGTCCATGGCAAAGTTCCAACTGTCGGGGAAGGACCAACTGTTGCTGTATGATTATGATCGCCGGCAGGAGCACCGCCATAAGGGGGTGTGGATCCAAACGTACCAGGAAATGCAGTATATGTAGAATTATATGATGACCCTACTGATCCATGGGTGCCGCCGGGCGAAAATGTAATTGAGGCAGAAGCAGTACCTGAAGCATTAGTAAGTGCTTGAACATTTGCGGTATTGGTAGTACCTTTAATGTATCTACCGTTTGCTCTAAAATACTGAGACCAACCAGGCAGACCAGGATCTGTACCATTGTACATGATAATTGAACCGGCCGGTATTACGTGTTGATCGGTGCTGCTGAAGCTAACCTTCGATAAACTAAGACCACCTGATAATGATAAAGGCATTATAATACCCTAGCTGTTCCGCCAATCATGAACCATTTATGATTCGTGTACATCATTGTTGCGGTATCACCAACATTAGCAAAAAGAATATTTGCACTATTAGCAACGTTTGAGGATAAAGAATACGTTCCGCCAGCAGTTGCAGTGGTCAACAATATTTTTATCTGACCATTTGCACCATTTGGAATAGATACATTATCTGCACCTGCGCCAACACTTAAATAAGTAGTAGGTGTTGATAAATCTACAGCGCCGCCTGATGTTAATGTCTGAGGGGTGCCGGCAATTTTAATATTGCCTTTTAATGTAGGATCAGTTAAATCTGCAAGAAAATTTGCAACAGTGATACTCTTACTTGCATTTGATTGTACTAAATACAATAAATCGCCAGGATTTGTTTCTGTGGCAGCTGCTAACTCTGAAATTTTTAATTTTGCCATTTTTTATTCCGGATCGGGGTATTGGATAATTACTGCAGGCGGCTGTCTTGGCCACTTAAGGTTTTGCAAAGGCCAAGGATCGTCATATGTATATGCTTTCATTTGATCTATCCAGGTTTGCCAAACAGGTTTAAATCTTTCTTCTACTTGTGCAATTTTTTCTTCACCATATTGTAGCATACCCTGTCGGTATTCCTCTACTATTGCATCACCTTCTGCTCGTTTAATTGCTTTTTCTTCAGCATTCATTTCAACTACATTCCAAGTATCTTTCCATTTATTAATAGATTCATCGAATGTATAAGTTTGTTCTCGTTTGTGATATGGAGTCTCACCTGGTAAAATTTCTTCAGGTTCCGCAAGTCTCTCAAATTTTGCCCATTGCGCGGGTAAATTATTTAAATCTATGTCAGGGTATGCACTTATAAAATTATCTAAAAGTATTGGATGATCAATAGGAACACCGTCAACGATTTTAATAATACATTCCATTTTATACTGTCTCCTTTGTAATATAAGTTATTATTTAAATTTATAGGCAACATATACTGCGCCTGGGTTTCCTGCCGTTGCCGGAAATACAGGTAAACCAATTTGAGGTGCGCTAGATGAATTTCTATATGCATCACCTCCGCCGCCTCTTCCATATTGCATAGCTGACCAATAGGTATGGAAAATCCATATTGTTGTGCCTCCTCGAGAACTAGTACCTCCACCTCCGCCAGACCCACCTACTGCGAGCGGTGTTCCATCAGGTGCATTCAATCCTACTGCACTTCCCGCATCTCCCGGATATCTGGTTTGTGGTCCTCCTGAGTAGCCTCGGCCTCCTGCGCCACCTGCACCACCGCCGCCACCGCCTAGAAAATATGTAAGTGTGATTGGAGCACCTGCAGCATAAGGCGGCCCTGGTTGAGAGCCGGATGATCCTGCGGTTGTACCGCCTGAAGCAGATAGCCCGGCAAAAGTACTCGTTCCTCCAGGAGGATGAGTTGGGCTACCCACTGCGCCACCGGCACCTATAGCAGTTATACTATAGGTTGGTGTTGGAGCAGGTATTGTCCCTGTTCTTACACCACCGCCGCCACCGCCTTGGTAGCCGGTACTATTGTTGCCGCCCGAGCCACCGCCTGTTATAAGATAATATAATGTTTGATCAGCAGGACTGCCTGCCAATTTTGTTAATGAAAACGTACCAGTTGTAGTAAACTCGTGTATTCTCCAATTTCCATTTTCAGTAATTGTGCCGCCTGTTGCCACATTAAAAGTCTTTGACCCAAGGGTCAAGCTGCGTCCAGCAGTGTGCATACTTGTTGTTGATGATAATGTAAACATAATAAATTTTAACCGTAAGATCCATAACTACCATACACAGACCAGGTCCCTGCGGCCGTTCTATGTAGTGTAAATCCAAACACATCTGTTTTATTGGCACCGCCAGTTGGAGCCGTGTTGTTTGACCATGAAATAGTTTGTGCTGATCCATCTATCTGAACCGCATTAGGAATATAAGCAGTGCCGCCCTGGGAAACTATAAGAACAATTGAAATTACACGATCGGGGGTAGTTGGTACATTTGTAAAATTAGCAGTCCAACTAGCTGAGGGGCTTATATGATGGAATGCTGCACCCAATAAAAAATTATGGGTAACTACACCTGTTGCACCTGTTAATGTTGTTGTTGGTTCAGTTGATTGTTGTAATGTAGATAATCCAGTAAATACTACTGGACCAGCCACGGTCAAAGAAGTTAATGTTCCTAACGACGTAACTACGGCAGGTGCCGTACTTGTTGTACTTGTTGTACTTGTTGTACTTGTTGCCGTAGTTTGAGACAATATTTCAAGCCATTGTACAGCAGTACCGGAAGTAGCAGCTAACTTGTATAACTTATTAGTTGTCGGATTATACCACTCATCCCCCAAATTACCATGTCTTGGGGGTTGAGTAGTAGAAACCGTATGCTTTAGATAATCTCTACTGCTCATTACTAACCTTATTAAAAATTAAGCTTGTGCTTCTGTCCAGGACATACGAGAATTAATATTTGCTACAACCGGACCAATGTTTTGTGCAACAATTGTTACCATATCAGGGCCGTTTGGATAAACATCAACGTTTGATAACGCAGATGTTCCACCGCTTAAAATACTAGTACCCAAATCTCGAACCAAGTTCAAATCTTGCTGGGTAGTATTAAATTGTGTTGCAACACCTGTAGTATTTAAGTAGAAACCGTAAATAACTTCACCGCCGTCTATTCTTGTCCCTGGCGTATGGTTAATATATTGCGCTAAGCTTGAACCACCTACAGATTGCCAATTAGGAGTACCAGGAGATACTGTACCATTTAGTATGATACTAACAAGAACTGAACCATTCGCAAACAAGTCAATCTGTCGTAAAACCATCTGCATGCGATTGATAATTTCTCTAATGCCTAGGCCACCGCCGGCAACACCATTGCTTACACTAGGAGAAACGCGGAAGCTTTGAATACATGATCTTCCTCCGTTCGCCGGTACAGAGATACCACTTTGTGTACCTTGTGTAAACACGAATGATTTATCGTCATCGAATCTACCGTCCATAATTACAGATGTTCCCCAGTGTGAAAGGGTTGGTGCAAAAATTGGACCGTGATGTTCAACTGCAATAGGAACAGTTCCAGAATAATTCCATACCTGTGCAGTTAATCCCATCGGAGCAACTTTAAGTCCAAACGTTCCTACTTTATTAGGTGCTTGTGATAGTGTAATAGATGTATTTGAGACTAGATTTGTAACAAATGCGCCAGCATCAACAAAATCTTTATTGTCTACATATTGGCCAATTTGTATCCCTGTAGTATTAACAGTAGTTAGAACAGGATTTTCAGTAGAAGTTGATGTAACAAGTAAATTTAGATTTCCTGTTTGTCCTCTAGTCAACCCTGTAAATGTATTTGCCGTTTTTGCAGTATAATTAAAATATTCATATGCATTTGCAGTTCTTAACACCGCTGATCCTACAGGTGGGAATCCTGTAGTATCATGAACAAAAATTGTACCTACTTCTGCAGCAGTTACGTTAGCAGTTAGTAAAGTATCTGTAGGGAATGTAGCAGTCTCATATCTTGCTGGTAAATTACCAGAACGCATATATGCTTCATAGTTAACATTATTATTCATTAACTTATGCGCATATATACAATCGCCATTTTGTCCTCTCATTCCCCAACGAATAAAGCCTGCACCGTACCAAGAATAGTCGATGTAGAACATCTGCATTTTTGTTAGATCCACATTTATACCCGATGAACCCGTTCCATCCAACTTATCTAAATTAAATTGAGATTGCGGAATCTTTAAATCTATTGTTTTACTTACAATTGCATTCGTTATAGGAACAATACCTCTGTATGAAGGAATAATTACGAATTGATTGTCAGATAGAATACTATCTACTTTATAAGACATTCCTTTAATTACAACAAAATCACCAGGAATTAATTGTTTAGAATATATAGGGGATACACCATTAACAGATACACCGGTAACAATTTCACTACCAGGGGAAATACTGCAGAATCCAGATAATTGATATGTAGATGAACGACGTACTGCATATAATGTTGTACCGTCATATTCAAAGAATAACCCATTTTGAGAATCAAAAATACCAAGACGATTTGTTGCACCATACCAAGTAGAAACAGATACAACATAATTGCCACTTGCAGGCGATGCCATACCAGATGTTGTTGCATTATATGTTAATCTATAAGCATCAATAACACTTTCTACTTGGAAAGAACCATTGTATCCTGCCTCATTACATCCTGCAACAGTAATACCTGCACCCGGAATTAAGTTGTGTGGTTGTTTTGAAACCACTGTTACCGTAGTACCAACTGCAGAAATTCTATCAACATTAAAGTTTGGTTTCATTATAGAACCAGTACTTACCTGAATACCTTTACCAGATTGATAACGGAAATATCTACGTGTCTGTCTAATTAGCTGATTGTTATGACTTGCAGAGTTTGTACTAAATATAACACCGCCGTCAAATGCTCTATGCAATGACTGCCCTGTTGGTCTAACATATAAGTTACCGCCTATGATAGAACCTGTTGGGGTATTATTAGCAAAGAAACTAAATGATGTATTGTTTGTTACTGTAGCAACTGTCCATGAACCATTAGGAGCAAACCCGCCACCGCCGGTTGCAAGTACTAATGCAATTTCGTTACCAATTAGCAATCCATGCGGTATTGCAGTTGATACATCAATTATATTTCCTCTGAATGCAATATTGGCCATGGTAATTATAACATTACTATAAATGTTGCCATAGAATGCTGCAGTAACATTTGATGTAAATAGATTTGCAGCAGTGCCAGTATACTGAACCTTGCCGGTATACTGTACAAGGTTTGCTGCTAAGTTTGAATATTCTGCAATATACACCCCATCCGCGCCTGCAAATGTTGTATCTTGAATAAAGAATGGAGAACCTTGAACAGGAGGAATAGATGGGAACGTGTTAGCAATAAATGATCTGGTATTTGGTCCTGCTGAATACACATTAGAAATATTCATTGGACGCGTTACATCATAAAAGGCAAACGGTCTATTATTTACCATGGCCAATGTTTCCCACTTTGTCGATTGAGTACCATATTCAAAGTCGGTATCAATTAACGCTTGAGGACTAGATGTTCTAAACTTGTTAACAGGATCTGTGTATTCCTGAGAAGGTTGGAACGATTCGTTAGTCTCTTCAACAATAATACTAATCTTATCAGTTGAGGACATTGATCCTGTTGCGTAATTTAACAAGATCGTTGTTTTTACTTCACCATTTGTTACATTTGCACTTGTTGTATAACTTGCGGCACCAAGAGCAGGATCGCTGAAGTTGTATAAAACAGTTCCGCGTGTCACGTTGGTAATTAACAGCAACTGTTCTTGACGAACCAATTTGTTGTCAATCGTTATTGTTTTTGTTGCTGGGTTGAAAGTATAACTTTCTGCGATTATATGCTTTGCCATTGTCTTAATCTCCTAATGCGATAGTGCTGGCGGAATATGGATATTTTCTTACTTGGGGAGTTGGATTTGCGCCAATTACAGTGGTAACTGCGTAATCTCCTACATCGGGTGCATTATATATCGTTACATTACTTCCTCTTACTCGAAACCCTTTGTGTGAGTCATACTCTGTAAACCAAGGATACCTTTGTTCTTTAACATAAGGAGACAAAACTTGCCTGCCCATGATAATTTGTAAATTTTTTGAATCTGCTATAGTATTTATATAGTCTTGATCCAACTTTAATTGAAATACGCATCTTAGCCCATCAAATTCTGGGCTAATATCGTCGCATACTGTAGGGTATGTTACGTTTACTTGCGATGGTATATTAATTCTACGGGTTGACATCTGTTACCTTTTTTATTATTTATTAGGGTGAAATACTGTCGGCTTGCATGCCAAATGCCGTAATACTTACATTAGATGAATAAGTATTTGCTGAAAGTATGTCGCCTGGGCCTAACGTAATACCAATAGTGTAAGGAATAGTATCATTTGCAGGCAAACTTGCGTTATATACTATATAATGTTGTGTAACTAACGTATTTCCTTTGGGTTGAACTGCAAGGCTAAACGTTGTATTTGCCGAACTTTGATTGCAAATTGCGACTGTACTGATAACAGCATTATAATACGAAGGTACTACATATACGTTGGTTAACGTATTTGATGCTGGATTTATCTGTCCTAAAACTTTGTATGTTGTTGCCATTTTTATTGTTTAATAAATGCTGTTGTAGGGGGTGTAAAATTTGCACTATATCTAGCATAGCCTTTGGTTATACGAAAATCTTGGATATACCCCATAAATTGGCTAGTACCATCATTTTGTCTGCCTATATAAAGAAGGCCACTGCTTCCTACATAATTTGAGGTATCGGCTACTGCAGTACCAAGTTGCACGCCATTAATATAAAAATATCCATTTCCCCCATATCTAGAATATGCAATGTGCGTCCATGCATTTATAGGTATTGTAACTGTTGTACTAGAACCATGATTTGCAAATCCGGTAGAATTCCCAGCGTTAAAGTAAATAGTGCTGGCTGATCCCACAGTAAAATATAAGCTCCAATTTCCATCACCAGTTGAATAATTATAATTAGATGATACTAATGTAACTCCCCGTGCAGCTGTTGGATAAATCCATGCTTCTACAGTAAAACTTCCTGTCCCTAAAGCAAATACATCATTGCCAAGAGTAGTTAAATAATCACCTGTGCCATCAAAGTATATGCTACTACCAGTACTTGTTTGGAATGGATTGAAAGAATTGACCTCAGGTGAACTACTTGACGTAAAAGACAAATTATTTATACTATTATCTTTAAAACGATTAGATTGGCACGTTAACAAACTAGTATTAGTTATTGCTGTCAATGGTGTTGTTGATGGAGTAAAATTACCAGAGTATAGTGCAGATTTTACAAATCGCAAATTACTTAAATGTCCATAAAACGCATAACCCAAACCACCGTTATTCCATCTACCAATTGCAATATATGGGGTATCTCCTCGACTTGTGTTTGTAAAAGTAGTTTGTCCTGTTAATGTTTCTAAATTACCATTAACGAATATTTTTATATTGCTAGCATTTATTACTAATGCAAGGTGTGTCCAAGTATATAAAGGTATAGTAGTTCCGCCGGTTGCATAATTTCCCGAACCTGTCCACCAAAACAATGTAGCTTTTCCTGAATTATCTATACCAAACGACCAATTATTTGTTCCGCCGCTAGGAGTAAACTCGCCTATAATTGAAGGTGCTTGAACATTGTTTCTTTGAGTTTGATATACCCAAAATTCAATTGTAACTACTGTGGTAGTATCCAAATAAGCAGTACCAAGTATTGCTGCTAAAGAATCGGATGACTGTAAAAATTGTGAACCATTAAAATAATTAGAGTAATTATTTGCCGCATATGCAGTGGTTGTAGGTACTATTTTTACATCACCCACAGTTTCAAAATTGTTAAGCATTGTAGAATCATAAATTCCGGCTTCCGCAAAATTTAACAATAAATTTGTATTGCCGCCAGAAAATGTGGTGTTAACATTTGCAGTACTTGTATATAAAGTTGGATTCCCGTTTGCTGTTAATGGTGCAGTTGGCGGTGTAAAATTACCAGTATATACTGCAGTGCCCCTAACAATTCGTAAATCACTTTGATATCCATTCCAAGGTGTTCTGCCAGGATAAGCTTGTCCGATATAGAGTGCTTCAGCGCCACCGTCAAGATTAATTGATCCATTATACACTGTTGTTCCTATACCATTAATATATCCAGTTATTGTTGAACCTGAACGAACTAACGCAATATGATTCCACGTATTTAATTTTAATGCTGCACCCATTGCAACATCAGAAATACTTGGATATTGATAAAAACCTAATGTTATGCCATCTGCATTTGTTCTAATAATCCACCTTCCAGTTGTGGCACCAGAATAAATACCAATCACTTCTTGATATGCAACTGCTGCTGTTGGATATATCCATGCTTCAATTGTAAAATCTGTACCAGCTAAGAATGTGTGGGCATTTGATATTGTCGGGACCGAAGATTGTGATGCGGTGTTTAAATAATCTCCAGTACCATCAAAGTATACCGAACCTCCAATTGTACTAGGCGAGTAAACGGTGCTTGGTGCGTAAGGGGAAAAACGCTGTACTTTTGTATCGCCACTTTTTGTAATAGTAAACCTATTTGTAGAAGTATCAATAAGACGATTAGACTGACATGTTAAAAAACTAGTATTGGTTATTGCTGTTAATGGGGTTACATTGGGTGCAGGGAAATTAGATGTATATACTGCAGTACCCTTAACAACCCGAAAATTGGATACGTATCCTCTATAAAAATATCGTTCAGCAATTAATTCATTGTTGTCATTCCAACCACCAATTACCGTAGTCATAGTTGATCTATCTACTATAGCAGTATATGTTAAAGTTGTTGCACTTTTTATCCCGTTCCTGTATGCAGATAATACCCCCCCTGTGCCGACAAATGCAATATGATTCCATGCGTTTATAGTTGCAACTAGATCAGTGAATGCTTGCAGCGAACCATTTGCATAAAATGCCATTTGATTACTGGTATTAATCTGTATATTCCAACCAAAATTCAATGCACCAGAGCCAGACCAACCGTGGAATGCTATAACTTGTTGGGTTGCTGTTAGAGTAGGATAAATCCACATTTCAATAGTAAATGCGCCACTACCAAAATCAGAGTATGCCCCTATTGGTAAACTTAAATAATCTCCAGTACCGTCAAAGTAATTACTCCAATTACTACCATGTGGACTAAATGTGCCTTGAGTAGAATTTCCATTGCGGGTAATTGCAAAAGCATTATTACTTTTATCTAAAAATGCATTATTTGTTACAGCTTTATTGCCCTGACAAAGTAATAGCGCAGTATTTGCTGCAGAAAATGTTGAATTAACATTTGCAGTACTTGGATAAGTTACTGCTGTGCCTCCAGGCAACAACGGTGCAGTAGGCGGAGTAAAGTTTCCGGTATATACTGCAGTACCTATAACATATCTAAAATCACTTATATATCCATTAATCCAATTTCCGTTTGCTGCACCTATTGCATAAGTACCTAATAACATTTGTCCGTTTGGTGCGCCGATTGCTTGACTTGTTGTAGCAGTGCCTGCTTGTATACCATTAACAAAAATTCTAAATGTGCTACCAGCGCGTGTCAACGCAATATGATTCCACGTATTAATAGGAGGGGTTGTAAATCCCATATTAAAAGTCCAAGATGCTGAACCGCTTCCCAACAATACTCCAGAACCAGCAGCACCTATAGAAAGATAGTAATTATTTGTGGCCTGTTGTGTTGCCGATCCATTATATGTCCAAGGATTGCCATAAGTTTGTAAAGCACCATCGTTGTAATACCAAAATTCAATCGTGTGGTCTAAAGTACCCAATGTAGGTGAAATAAATCCACCTATATAATCACCGTTGTTTGACCCGCCGTTTGTAAAGAACCAAGCACTTCCATAGTCATTGTAAAGTGGATTAGGATTTAGTGGAGTAAAGGATTTTATTCCCACGGTCCCTTGTGAGGAAACGGGATGATTGTATGAAGAAATATCAACATTTGCTCTATTTGAGCGACACGTCAACAACACAGTATTTGGTATTGCGGTTAACGGCTCGGTGCTTGGAGTGAATGCTGCGGTATATAATCCCGTACCATTTACAATTCTAAGATTAGATACTTCGCCATATGTTCTACCTGCTCCTGGTTTTTGTACACCCACATACAAATCACCATTACACGTATAGGTGGTGGATGCAGTATGTGATCCAATTTGAGTACCATTCTTAAACATTCTCATAGTGCCCGAAGAACGGCTCCATGCAAAATGAAACCATTCTCCAACTGCAATAGTAGTCGTACTGGAAAAAACCTGTGATAGATTATAGTATAACGTAATAGCAGAAGCGCCAACTAATATTAGCCAACTACCTGAATCGTTAGTACCACTTATTATTGCTGGCGATGCGCCGCCATCAACGGAAAATGATCCCATTTTCATCCACATCTCAACAGTAAAATCACCTGCGAAATCAAATAAAACATTGTCGGTTATTTGAAGGTAACTTCCTGAACTAAAATCACTACTATAATATCCCGGGGTATAAGGATTAAATTTACTTGGACGAGTATTCCCACCTGTAGTTATCACATTACTAACAGGCCTTACCGTTGAAATAAAAGTATTTGCCGAAACTGGTTCAGCGGATATTAGTGCGGTATTAAATTTAAAATAGGTTTCACCTAATAGATCTTGTATTGTTAATGACGAAGAAGTTGATATGATAGGCCCGCTTGTAGAGCCAGTTCTAATAGCAATAGTAAACGGTTCATTTCCTTCTATTACAAAATCTGAAGTTGGACTTACCGTAAATGAACCTGCTCCGCTTGTTAATGTGAAACTACCAGAAGTTGTGCCGAAATCAACAGCATTTGTTTCAATTGTCCAATAGTATGTTCCACTTTCAATAGCAAGATTATACCCTTGAACAGTAATTGTTGTAGTACTTCCTTCTGTTACAGGATTAGGAGTGGATGTGAATGTGAAATATGTGGTAGGATCATTTATTGATAATGAAGCAGTTGCTACAATAGTACCACTAGTTGAACCTGTTCTTAAAGCAACAGTAAAATATTCGGTTCCTTCTATTACCGCATCGCTTGTAGGTGCCACGTAAAAAGTACCAAACGAATATCCATACGCATCACCATTCCATGTCATAGTAAAATTGCCAGAAGTTGTGCCAAAATCTCCTGCATTTGATTCAATAGTCCAGTAATATAATCCGTTTTGATCTGCCGCTGGGAGATTATAACCCCTCGCGGATATAGCAAGAGATTGTCCCTCAACTACATTTGGAGTAACAGTTGACAGTACAAAATATGGGAGAGGGATTGTGGGGTTTGATAACCTTGAATAATTGCCACGGATGTTAGTAAATCGTTTAGAATTAATAGCTCTACTCGTTAGTGTAGGTCTAGATGTACTTAACTTATTGGTAGCAAATCCTGTTAATGCCATTACGTAATCTCAGATCCAAATAAATTAAAACTCATTGTGTTTGCGCTTGCATAAACCGTTACAACATCTGTTGTTGCCAATGCCATGCCAATTGTTAAACTAATAATATCTAATGCCGGAATTACTGTATCGTATGCAATATAATGTTTTGCTGCAAGTGTTTCGCCACCGGGTCTTACTGCAATTCTAAATGTTGCAGATGAAGATGATTGATTACAAATGTTTAATGTAGATGCAACAACACTGGTATTTGCAGGAACGGTATACAGCGTTGTTTCTGTATTCGCAATTGGATTTGATTGTCCTAAAATTTTATATGCGATTGTCATTTTTCTTTTACGCCCCCATTAATAAGAATGCGCTTATTGTGTCCATTGATGTTGAAGGAGTTTGAGGACCTTGAGATTGTTTTAATCCCATATATCGTACCTCAATATTTGCGCCTGTGTCAGGAGCCGAAGTTAATGTTAATGTTTGACCACTTACATAATAATCTACTCCTGGAATCTGTACTATTCCCTCAATAGCTACGAAAATACTTGAATTAGTTGTATTTGCGTAATTTAAATTATAATTTACATAAGAAGATGATCCTGTAATTATTTGCGAATTAGCATAGAAGTTAACACCAATTCTACCATTAGCATCTACTGCAAGAGTGCCATCTGTAAGATTTAATACCGCAGTTCTTAATGAGGAATTTGAAAGGAATAAATTACCAGCAGTTTCAATTACATTCGATGTATATAGTCCAATCCAGTTTACAGATGATATATTGTTTGTACTAATTAAATTAGCACCAGTAATAGATCCGCCGGTGCTTCCGCCAGATATAATGTTATTTGCAATGATATTATTTGCGGAAATTAAATTGGCACCAGTAATAGATCCACCGGAACCAGTACCGCCTGATATAAAGGTATTTGCTATGACATTTCCTGCACGTATATTACCAGTATTTACTGTTAAATATGCTGCTACATCTGCATTACCATAAGTACCACTACCGCCGGGGCCTGTTGCGTCAGTGCCGTTTACCCACTTACCCGATGCACTATCATATTTTAATACTTGTCCGTCACCCGGAGTTCCAACAACATTAACGTCTGTTAACCCAGTTAATGTTGTGGCGCCACCGCCGCCATCTACATTTGCAGAAATTTGACCATTTGCTGCAATACTAATGTTATTGCCTGCAAGCGTCTGCAATAATGAAATTACGTTAGCGGAAACACGGGCATTGGTATAATATAGATTTGTTCCTTCAGCAACATTGGATGTTGTTAAATCACCTACATTTGCTTTAGCATCCAAATCACCTACATTTGCTTTAGCATCTAAATCACCTACATTTGCTTTAGCATCCAAATCACCTACATTTGCTTTGGTATTTAACAATCCAATAACATTGGCATAAACACGGGCATTGGTATAGTATAAATTATCTAATTCAGTTACGTTAGCGGTGTTAAGCCCAATAATGTTAGCAGTATTAAGACCAATAACACTTGTAGCAAATACTGTACCAGATGCCGGAGCACTAGCTGAAATTCTACCATTTGCTTCAATAGTAATATTATCACCAGCTAAAGTAGGCAACAATGTTATTACGTTTGAATAGATGTTTGAATTTAGCCCAATAACACTTGTAGCAAATACTGTACCAGATGCCGGAGCACTAGCTGAAATTCTACCATTTGCTTCAATAGTAATATTATCACCAGCTAAAGTAGGCAACAATGTTATTACGTTTGATCTTACTCTTGAATTGGTATACTATAGATTGGTTAATTCGGTAACATTGTTAGTTGTTAATCCAACAACATTTGCGGCATATAATCCAGTCCAAGTTGTAGCTGAAATAATATTAGTAGATATTAAATTGGCACCAGTGATAGAACCACCGCTTCCAACATAAATTGAATTTGCAAATATATTATCTGCAGAAATATTACCGGTATAGGTAGGTAACAATGCAACAACATTAGTATAAACTCTTGCGTTTGTGTAATATAGATTGGTTAATTCGGAAATATTTGCAGTATTAAGACCAATAATGTCTGCAGCATACACACTACCCGCAGAAGCAGAAATTTGGCCATTGGCTGCAATACTGATATTATTTCCAGCCAAGGTAGGTAACAATGCAACAACATTAGCATAAACACGAGCATTGGTATAATATAGATTGCTGCCTTCGCTTACATCTGTTGTAGAACTAACTGATTTGGAAATGACAATACTTCCTACCATTCCACTATGAACAGAACATTGGTATACGTAAGTATTACCAGCTAAACTATATGGTATTTTCCAAAATAATCTACCAGATTCTTTTCCTTGAGCAGCTGATCCTGTTGAGACTGTGCCGTCTGTATCAACATGAATTAACCCAGTATCATAATTAGAACCACCATCTGACACACGGATCATGAATGGGTGGCCTGAAGTATTGAGACCAAATGCTATAGTTTCACCTGCTCTTACATCTATAGCAGGATTGTTTCCACTATACTGATCTATACTATAATACATCCCAGGAGCAGTAACTAATAACTCTGTTACTGCAGGAATAACATTTAGTATTGCTCTTGCATTTGTATAGTAAAGATTGCTTGCCGATTCTGAAACATTAGCAGTGTTAAGACCAATGATATTGGCAGTATTAAGACCAATAATGTCTGCAGCATATGAACTGCCCGAAGAAGTTCCTGTTGCGGAAATTTGACCATTTGCTGCAATACTAATGTTGTTGCCGGCTAATGTGGGTAATAAATTTATAACATTAGCGTAAACTCTAGTATCTGTATAATAAAGATTACTTTCAGACTCCAATACATTAGCTGTGTACGTAACAGGTGCTTGCAATTGCCAAGCAGTGCCGTTATACAGCCATGTTTTTCCACCAAACGTATAAAGATCGTTTGGATTGGGAGATGAAGGAAAATTTATTGTTGGCATTTTTACTTATGTTTATTCTTATTATTTATTAACTCTTAAACACATCAACCTCTTATACGACGCTTAACTCTGGGATATACGCTTCCAGATGTTGGTCTAATATTATAATTTACCTTAGGATATGTTGCGCCGGATAATGCCTTTTCTCTTGGCAGAAATAAAAATCTATTGGTTGCGCCTTGCAGACTTTGAGTATTAGATGTCCATCCTGGACTTGATAATCCAGATGCATCTGTCAATTGATTTAATTTGGCATAATACTTTATGTATGCTGTTGCTTCTGCAGGTGACATATTTGGATACAATTCAAGTATACACGCCAATACGCCCGTGACTTGAGGAGCTGCCATACTGGTGCCAATATCTCTGCTCATGTAATAACTACCGTTTCTACTATCAGCTGCTACATCACCCCAACTCCCAGGGGTTGATCCTGCCCATGCGCTTGTAATCCATGTACCAGGAGCAAAAATATCTATTCTATTCCCGGTGTTACTATAAAAACCTTTTCGTTCTACTTTGCCTGCATCTATTGCACCTACACATATTGCCCCGGGAACACACGCAGGTGAAGATCCTTTATGCTGATACCACAAATAATAACTTGTTACCGCACCATATGAGGCAATAAACCAATTTTCGTAATCAACTCCTGTAGAGTTATCTACGTAATAACTTTCGTTGCCGGAACTTCCAACAACAATGATTCCTTCGGCAATAGCTGCAGCAACATCTGCTGCATTTGCATCAATATAATATGGAACATTTGCATATACTGTACCGGAGGTTGTAGTATTATACATACCAACACTATTTAGTTGTGCGGAAGTAAATGCAGTATATGGACTACTTCCAAAAGGACCAACGGTAGTTCCTCTACGATTTGCTTGTTTAACTGCGCTAAGAGTTAATGCATTATTAGGGAACGTTAAACTGTTGCCAAAGCTACAATTACATATTGTTGGATTTCTGCGACCCGTTTCAGGATTAATTGGTTTTGTTCTATGAAACGCTCTAATATAATCCCATATAATTAAAGCATCGACTCCGCCCGATACAGGATTAATTTGGTATATGTTTGCGTCTCTTGCCCAGCCTTGTGTATTGCCGCAAGCGGTTCCTGCAGTATGTGCTCCGTGGTTTGCATCAGTAATAGACGCAGACGCGGCATATGAATAACTTCCGCTTAGCAATGTGGATGCGTCATCGTCAATAGATGATACAATAGAATTTAATTGATACCAATCATATTGAACATATCTACTTCCGCCAGTACCATCTGCATTTACTGCAAATTCCGGATGATCTGGCACACCGCAGATACCATCCATAATAATTACATCAACGTTTTTACCTGTTGGGCCAACATCAATAGTTGCATTTTGAGTTGTTGTGCCATCGTCACCCCAATTACTTCTTTGAGAACCTTCAAGGCATCTTAACAGAGCCCAATTTTTCCACGAAGCATCCATACTTGTAGTATAAGTTGTTTTACTAAATGTGCCGGTTTGCTTATACGAATGTAATTTAACGCTTCCACGAATTAATTCCATTGGTTCAACATTTAGAATCCTTGGATCATTTCTTAATGTAATAGCTTCCTCATCTGTTAACATATAATGAGTACTTTGACTTATAGGTCTTCTACGATATACCGGAACTACTCTATCAGGAACTGCGTCTGTGCCGCCAGCAGTCTCCAAGTCATTATACAATGACTCCAACTCATCCATTGATTTTGCAGTAACTACGTATTCTTTTAAAGACATATTAAGATTCTAACTGTACTAGTGTTAAAGAAACCGTAAATGACGTAGTTCCTGTAGTAAGATTTGTTACCGCAACTGCTATACTTGTGTTAGGGGTTGCCTCATCATTGTAACCCATTACCGCAGGAGATAATGAAATCGTTGAATTGCCTGTGGTAATAATTTCAGCAATAACACCTGCGTTAGCAGACGGATCAGTTCCAGAAGATCTACTTGCATCCGCAAGTCTAGCTGCTTGAGTAGTATATACTCTCACCCATGCATTGTTGGTAACACCAATTTTATATAACGCATACCCTTTAAAACCTGATATTTGTATGTTTGCGGTAATATTGGCCGCAATAGAAGCAGTTGTACCCGTTACAGTTGTTCTCGAAGAAAGCCCTGTACTTCCGCCGCCTCCGCCACCACCGGAACCAAATTCTACCCACTGTGCGCTAGTGCCATCATCAATGTATTCATATCTAGTTCCATAATTAGTATCAACCCACACTTGACCATTATAAGGAGAAGTCGGAGCAGTATCAGAAACAACTAAATTATTAAGACTAATTACACCGGTAACATTACTATAAGATATTCCATTGCCAGCAACAATTGCTGTTCTTGCTCTTGCATTTGAGTAATATACGTTACTACCAAATTCTCTTACATTTGCAGTCGTTAATCCAATAACATTTGCAGCAAATAGACCGCCCCAAATGTTAGAAGTAACTCTATTAACTAAAATATCATTATTAGAGAAGAATTCAAATCCGTTAACTATTAAATTACCGACTCTTAGATTACCAGTATAATTTGGTAATAGTGAAATTACATTAGCATAAACTCTAGCATTGGTGTAATAAAGATTACTTGCAGTTTCTAATACATTAGCTGTGTATAAGTTTGTCCAAATATTAGAAGTTATTCTATTAACACTAATATCATTATTAGAGAAGAATTCAAATCCGTTAACAACCAGATTTCCTACTCTCAAATTACCATTATACTGCGGTAATAGCGAAATCACATTAGCGTAAACTCTTGCATTGGTGTAATATAAATTAGTACCTTCATTTAAATCGGTTGTACTGAAATTTCCAATTGAAGAAACAAAGCCAGTTACATTACCTACTACATTGCCTTCGAATGTGGTTGCTACAACATTCGCTAAACGGAATGAAATATTTGCAGTATCTATTACGGATGCGCCAGGTTCTACCGAATAATTATCAAAGAACTTAAATTTCTTATCAGTTGCGTCTCTAAATAACCCAGCGTGTCTTTCAGTGCCCGAATCATTATAACGACTAATGAATCCAAGATCAATTGAATCTGAAGGGTTGTTATATCCTAGTTGTATTAATGGATCATTAACGACCAAAGTATTAGCGTAGAATCCTACAACATTTCCGAAAACATTTAAATTGCCGGTAACATTTACCGTGCCGAATGTTACATTTGCAGCAGTATCTACATTTTGACCAATTGAAATAATACCTGTTGTATTATCATATATTACACCTGTGCCCGCAGAAACTGCTGTTCTAACTCTCGCATTCGTATAATATAAATTGTTTAATTCCGCAACATTAGCAGTTGTTAAATCAACAACATTGGCCTTGGCATCTAATAATCCAATTACGTTTGCATAAACTCTTGCATTAGTATAGTATAAATTGGTTGTTTCTGCAACATTCGCAGTGTTTAAACCAATTACATCTGTTGCGTAAGGATTACTTGTTGAAGTGGAAATAATACCATTTGCAGCAATATTAATACCAGGGCCAGCTAATGTCGGCAATAAAGCAATTACATTAGAAGATACTCTTGCATTAGTATAGAATAAATTGGTCGTTTCTGCAACATTGGCAGTGTTTAATCCAATCACATCTGTTGCATATGGTACACTTGCTGCGGAAGATATTATGCCATTTGCTGCAATATTAATACCAGGACCTGCTAAGGTTGGTAATAAAGCAATTACATTTGAACTTACTCTTGCGTTCGTGTAGTATAAGTTGTTTAATTCCGCAACATTGCTAGTTGTTAAGTCTGTTACATTAGCTTTTTCGTTTAATAAACCAATTACGTTTGCATGAACTCTAGCATTGGTATAGTATATGTTACTACCAACTTCCAACACATTAGCAGTTGTTAATCCTGTAACATTAGCAGCGGTTATACCTATCCAAGTTGTAGCTGAAATAATATTAGTACTAATTAAATTGGCACCAGTGATAGAACCACCGCTTCCACCATAAATTGAATTTGCAAATATATTACCTGCAGAAATATTACCGGTATAATTTGGTAATAAAACAATTACATTAGAATAAACTCTCGCATTCGTATAATATAAATTGTTTAATTCCGCGACATTAGCAGTTGTTAGATCAGCAACATTTGCCTTAGCATTTAACAACCCTATTACGTTCGCATAAACTCTGTCATTAGAGTAATATAAGTTATTGCCTTCAGTAACATTTGATGTTGTTAAGTCTGTTACATTAGCTTTTTCGTTTAATAAACCAATTACGTTTGCATGGACTCTAGCATTGGTGTAATATAAATTAGTTGTTTCCGCAACATTGGCAGTATTCAATCCAATTATGTCGGCTGCATATGGTGCACTTGCTGCGGAAGATATTATGCCATTTGCTGCAATATTAATACCAGGGCCAGCTAATGTCGGCAATAAAGCAATTACATTAGAATAAACTCTTGCATTAGTATAGTATAAATTAGTTGTTTCCGCAACATTGGCAGTATTCAATCCAATTATGTCGGCTGCATATGGTGCACTTGTTGAAGTGGAAATAATACCATTTGCAGCAATATTAATACCAGGGCCAGCTAATGTCGGCAATAAAGCAATTACATTAGAAGATACTCTTGCATTAGTATAGAATAAATTTGTACCTTCTACAACATTAGATGAATATAATCCTGTCCAAGTTGTTGCAGAAATAATATTTGTAGTAATTAAATTGGCGCCAATTAACGACCCGCCTGTGCCATATCCAATTGTTATGTTACCTGAACGAATATTTCCAGTATATGTTGGCAACATTTCGGTAACATTAGAATAAACTCTATCATTGGTATAATATAAATTAATTAATTCTGTAACATTAGTTGTTGTTAAATCTGTATTACTTGAGAAGTTTCCTCTAAGTGTAATTGTAGCCCCATTAGGATTTGTAATTACTAAATTGTTATCTTCATCTACACTAATTTCTGTGTCGCCAATGTATAAAGTTTTACCCGAAGTTCTTAATTCGGTACTCCAAACAACCTTAGCATAGACGTTACCAAAGTAATTAGTTGCATTACCTAAATTAATTAGACCATTTCCTTGCGGCATGACGTTCGCAGTTAAATGGATGTTGCCCGTAATACCCCCGGCACCAACAACCCCTTGTATTCTACCAACTGCAAGAGTATTAGTACTAATTAAATTAGCACCAGTAATAAATCCACCACCGCTATTGGCCGATATTGCATTCGCGGTTAATGTGCCGCGAACAGTTAAATTCGTTGTAACTATTATGTTGCCGGCAGTTATATTTCCAGTAGTAACAATAGAGTTACTACCAAAGATATTCATGAAATGCGTTACGTTTGAATTAGTATATGTCGTGCCTTGCGGATTTACTGCAATATATGCCAATATGTTAGAAAGAACTCTCGCATTGGAATACCACAAATTGCCCGATGCAGGATTCTCTATTACATTTCCAGTATATAGATTATTCCAAATGTTGGCTGTAACTCTATTAAGAGAAATATCATTATTCGAGAATAATTCAAATCCTCTAATTATTAAATTGTTTGTTGTTAAAGTGTTTGTAACAGAAATATTGCCGGTATTACCATCTATAACTATATTGCTAGTTGCGCCACCAACAATTACTCTATTACTAATAACAACATTGCCGCTTAAAAGATTAATATTGCCGGCAGCTGTTATGTTAAGATTAGATGTGGATGTAATTGCGCCAGTGCCAGTACCAAGTTGTATAAAATTATTAGCAATAACATTACCGGCGGTAATATTGCCGGTTGTGTTAATTATGTTACTACCAAAATTAATTAATGCGGCCGCAACATTTGAAGATGTTTGATTTACTGCTAAATATTCTAAAACATTTGAAAGAACTCTTGCATTAGTATAGTATATGTTACTACCAACTTCTAACACATTAGCAGTTGTTAACCCAACTACATTTGCTGCATACAATCCTGTCCAAGTTGTTGCTAAAATAATATTTGTGGATATTAAATTAGCACCAACAATAAATCCGCCGCCATTTCCAATAATCGTATTTGCAAAAACATTACCGGCGGTAATATTGCCGGTTGTGTTAATTATGTTACTACCAAAATTAACCAATGCGGCTGCAACATTTGAAGATGTTTGATTTACTGCTAAATATTCTAAAACATTTGAAAGAACTCGTGTGTTAGTATAATATAAATTGCCAGATGTTTCGAGTACGTTAGCAGTATATAAATTTGTCCAAATATTAGAAGTGACTGTATTTACGATTATATTGCCTGCAGCAATATTGCCTGTTGTGTTAATTATGTTGCTGCCAAAATTAACTAAAGCTGCCGCAACATTTGAAGATATTTCATTTACTGCAAAATAATCTAAAACATTTGCAATAACTCTTGCATTGGTGTAAAATATGTTGTTACCAACTTCTAATACATTAGCAGTTGTTAGATCCGATACATTGGCCTTGGCATTTAATAAACTAATTACATTTGAATAAACTCTTGCATTGGTGTAAAATATGTTGTTACCAACTTCTAATACATTAGCAGTTGTTAGATCCGATACGTTAGCTTTGTCCCCAATTAGACCAATTACATTAGAATATACTCGGGCATTTGTATAATAGAGATTTGTTAGCTCTGAAACATTAGCAGTAGTTAATTTTGGTGTTACATACGCATCAACTCTTGCGTTTGTATAATATAGTTGGTTGCCCTCAGTCAAATCACTGGTTGTAAAGTTGCCTATAGAACTTACAAATCCAGTAACATTGCCTTCGAATGTTTCGGCAACAACGGTTGCTAAACGGAAACTATCATTAGCAGTATCAATAGTTGCAGGGCCCTGTACACCTACAATGTTAGCAAAGAACTTAAATTTCTTATCACTAGCGTCTCTAAATAACCCAGCGTGTCTTTCTGTGCCCGAATCATTATAATGACCAAGGAATCCAAGATCAATACTATCCGAAGGATTATTGTATCCTAGTTGTATTAATGGATCATTAATAACTAAAGTATTTGCGTAGAACCCAACTAAATTACCTACGACATTTAAATTGCCAGTAATAGTTAATTCATTAAATGTTACATTAGCGTGTGTATCTACATTTTGACCAATTGAAATTTGACCGGTTGTGTTATCATAGCTAACACCGGTACCAGATGACAGTGTTGATCTTACTCTTGCATTCGTATAATATAAATTTGCACCTTCAACAACATTTGATGTTGTTAAATCGCCAATATTTGCTCTATCATTTAGTAATCCAATCACATTTGCATAAACTCTTGCATTTGTGTAATATAAGTTGTTTATTTCTGCAACATTTGCAGTTGTTAATCCTACAACATTTGAGGCATATAGACCTGTCCACGTTGTTGCTGAAATGATATTAGTACTAATTAAATTAGCACCAGTAATAAATCCCCCAGATGTTCCACCAATTGTGGCATTTGCCGCAGTTAAATTACCGGTATAATTTGGTAATAAGGAAATAACATTGGCGTAAACTCTAGCATTCGTGTAATATAAATTGTTTAGTTCTGAAACATTAGCAGTTGTTAAATCAACAACATTTGCTTTATCGTTTAATATACCAATTACGTTAGCATAAACTCTTGCATTAGTATAGTATAAATTTGCACCTTCAATTAAATTAGCAGTTGTAAAATTACTAATTGATAAAACGGTATTAGCTACATTTGCATTTTCGGCAAATACTGCAGAACTACCACTTATGCCCAAGTTATCAATGAATGCTTTTGTTACTCTATTATCGATTGCTGCATTTGCACGAGTATTACTATAGTATAAATTTGTACCTTCAACAACATTACTTGTTGTTAAATCAACAACATTTGCCTTTAAATCTAATAAAGGTATTACATTTGCATAAACTCTTGTATTTGTATAGTATAAATTTGTACCTTCAACAACATTACTTGTTGTTAAATCAACAACATTTGCCTTTAAATCTAATAGGGGTATTACATTTGCATAAACTCTTGTATTTGTATAGTATAAATTACTGCCTTCTGCCACATTTGATGTTGTTAAACCTAAAATACCAACACTAGCATATTCTAAGTTGCCGGTTGCGCCAACACGTAGTACATCAAACGTGTTAGATCCTTTTGTTTTTATATACGCAACATTTAACTGTGTAGCCATTTAATACTGCCCTGTTTTTCTATTATTTATTGTTCTACGTTTTGGTGTACTAATTGTCATTGTGAAAGGGTCGCTGAAAAATATCTTACCACGACATTTGACTGATTTGCCGGCACTGTTAATAATGATAATGTTGTACCTGAAGCAGTATAATCTAATGAAGGTATTTGCGTTAAACCGTCAATTATAACAAATATACTAGATTCATTAGGTACGCTTGTAGATAATGTATATACTGTTGTTGCTCCATCCGAAACAAATTGTTGATAAGAAGAAACAATGCTTACGTTAACACTTGGCAACAATGCAACAACATTTGCATGAACTCTAGTATTAGTATAATATAGATTATTGCCCTCAACAACATTACTTGTTGTTAAGTCGGTTACATCGGCCTTAGCGTTCAATAAACTAATTACATTAGAATATACACGGGCATTTGTGTAATATAAATTTGCACCTTCTATTAAATTGGAGGTTGTAAAATTACTAATTGATAAAACGGTATTGGCTACATTTGCATTTTCCGCAAATACTGCAGAACTACTACTTACACCTAAGTTATCAATGAATGATTTGGTTACTCTATCATCAATTGCTGCATTTGCCCGAATAACTGTATAATATAAATTTGCACCTTCAATTACATTACTTGTAAATAAATTATTCCACGTATTAGAATATATTGTTGTAGCCGTTACTGTGCCCAAAACATCTAACGATTTGTTGAATTCAAATTTGTCGCCAGTATTGTGATATTTTAAATTAGCTTGGGCCCCATCAATATTAAATCCTGCACCATCTGCTGCTGTAGAATTTATTGCGCCATTTGCAAGTATTATATTTTTATCTTCAATTGCCAGGGTTGCAGTATTTAAGGTAACTACGTCGCCTTCAACATATAGGTTACCTTTGATAGTTGCGTCATTAACAACTAAATTTGAATCTGCCAATCCTGCAAGGACTCTTGCATTCGTATAGTATAAATTAGTTCCTTCAATTATATTGCTTGTATTTAGATCAGCTACATTAGCCTTGGCATTTAATAAACTAATTACATTTGAATAAACTCTTGCATTGGTGTAGTATAAATTAGTTCCTTCAATTATATTGCTTGTATTTAGATCAGCTACATTAGCCTTGGCATTTAATAAACTAATTACATTTGAATAAACTCTTGCATTGGTGTAGTATAAATTGTTTAATTCAGTTACATTTGCAGTTGTTAATCCTGCAACATTTGCAGCATACAAACCTATCCAAGTTATTGCTGAAATGATATTAGTACTAATTAAATTAGCACCAGTAATAAATCCCCCAGATGTTCCACCAATTGTGGCATTGCCTGCAGTAATGTTACCGGTATAATTTGGTAATAAGGAAATAACATTAGCATATACACGAGCATTTGTATAATATAAATTAGTTCCTTCAATTATATTGCTTGTATTTAGATCAGCAACATTAGCCTTTGCGTTTAATAGAGATATTACGTTTGAGTATACTCTTGCATTTGTATAATATAAGTTACCTGCTAATTCTCTAACATTTGCTGTTGTTAAATCTGCCGGGTTAACCTTATCGTTTAATAATCCAATTACGTTTGCGTAAACACGCGCATTTGTGTAATATAAATTAATGTCCTCGACAACATTACTTGTTGTTAGATCTGATATATTAGCTTTTAATGCCGCATTTGCAAGAGTCTGATAATTATCTAGTAATGGACTAACATTAGCATATACACGAGCATTTGTGTAATATAAACTACTACCTTCAACAACGTTACTTGTTGTTAAATCAACTACATTGGCCTTGGCATTTAAAAGATCAATAACATTTGAGTAAACTCTTGCATTTGTATAATAAAGATTTGTTAATTCAACAACATTAGCAGTTGTTAAGTCAACAACATTTGCTTTTAAATTTAAATTCGCAACAGTTGCGTAGCTATTAAGTACACTTATTACATTTGAATATACTCTAGCATTGGTGTAATATAAATTAGTACCTTCATTTAAATCGGTTGTACTGAAATTTCCAATTGAAGAAACAAAGCCAGTTACATTACCTACTACATTGCCTTCGAATGTTGTAGCAACCACATTTGCTAGACGGAATGTTGGGTGTGCGGTGTCAAGAGTTGTGTCACCAGGTTCTACCGAATAATTATCAAAGAACTTAAATTTCTTATCAGTTGCGTCTCTAAATAA
>Ga0222712_10000618_pt1 | contig 45940 bp, 41 predicted proteins | sample C33_657DmetaG_FD_165043 | JGI IMG/M metagenome (GOLD analysis project Ga0222712, IMG submission 165043) | Estuarine water microbial communities from San Francisco Bay, California, United States - C33_657D | ecosystem: Environmental > Aquatic > Marine > Unclassified | place: USA: California... | reverse complement strand
CTGGCATTGCGGTTTCTGTAAAATCTGTTCCTAAACCGTATACGCTGGCGCTACTTGAATACTGTAAGTTTACTCCGTAAACTTTACAAGCATTAAATAGTTGACGACTAAAATCATAATTTTGTCGTAGTACTTTGTCAACATCGCGTTCTGTAGTTGAGCTAATTGCACCGATGTGTATAACCCAGTCCTGTTCCATAACGCTGGGCATATTGCCATCGTCCCATTCAAAAACACTAATCTCGTGGTTAGCGTTTTCTAAAGCTTTTAGCATATTTTTGCCAATAAAGCCTTTGTGTCCTGTTAATAAAATTTTCATTTAAAGTATGTGCCTACATTAAAGGCTTTGTCGTCTATCCAAACGTCGTAAACAGGTTTGCCTGTTTTAGCTGTGGTATATTTAACACCCCAGTTATTTAATTGTTCTAGTGTAAGTTCTAGCCAGTCTTTACCACTGTTGCTGCCGCGAGCAGTCCAGTAGTGTATTTCATTACCAGCATCATAAAGCATATTAAAATATTCTATACGTTGTAGGTAGGGTTCAGCAGCTACATAGTCGCCATTAGTTGCAGTACATATTGTACCATCAATGTCTACAATATATTTCATTTCTGGCTGTCGCCTTTGGCAACGCGATAGTTATCTTCTACTGAGTCTGGTGTCGACACTTCAATAATTGTTCCTGACTCTTGACATATTAATTGATGTGGCTTACAAGGCTCATTATGCCATACGTCGCCTGGCTTTAAGCTTGTAGTATATTCTTCAGCAGTTTTTGTATCTATCCACTTAACAAAAAATAGTCCTTCTAGCACATACCAAGTTTCTTCTTTAAACTGATGAAAGTGCATTGAAAATTTAGCACCAGTATTAAACTTCATCAGCTTACCACAGTACTTATCATTGGTAGCCCAAATATTTTCTGAACCCCAACCTTTTGATACAAAGCCTTCAAGCCTCATCGATTTCTTTCAGTGTAGGTGCATAAACACCCATATGTTTTACTGTTACTGCAGCAGCACGATTAGCAAATACAAGTGCTTCTGGAATTTGATCCATTTGTAGATAAGCGTAAACTAGGGCGGCTAAAAAGGTATCGCCTGCTCCACACACATCTGCAACTTCTACTTGTGGTGCTGAGTATACTTGACCTGCGTATTCACAGCCTTGTTTACCTAATGTAACTATTGTTTGCGAAGGCAGTGTTTTAGCAAGTGAGTTTTCTAAGCTATTTATTTTTACAAAAGCACCTTCAAACCTTGCAAGATCTGTTTTCTTTGTATCAATAAATACAGGACCACGAAACTGTTGTAGTACCTGCTCTACCAGTTCGTAACTAATACAGCCTTTGTTGTAATCTGAAATTACTACTGCGTCATAGATTGCTGGTATACTTACTGCTAGTTCAATAGGGCCGCCTGTAGCGTCTTGATCTAGACGCATAATGTGTTGATTACTTCGCGTGTCTATAAAGCGTGTTTTAGTGCTACCTGCTAACGTAAGTAAGTCAACATCGCATCCTAGTGCTTTTAAGTTTTCTTCTACGTTACCTGCCATACCACGACGTGTTTCTTCATGTTTAGGTACAAACACAGGTACAGGAGCTTCAGGACTTAAACGATCAATAGTACCGTATACGTATTTATCTGTACAGGTATCGCCTAGCAATAAAATTTTCCAAAACTTGGGTACTTGAGAAAGGTGTTGTTCTAGTATAGAATCTAAGTTGTTTTGCATATTCCGAACCGATTACGGTTTTATCTTGGTAGTCTGACCCAACAACCATTATGTCAGGTCTTAGTATTTTTACTGTTTGTGTTAATTCTTGATCGCTATCAAAAACTACTACTTCATCAACTGCACGTAAGTTTTCTAGTAGTTTTTGTCTGTGATATTGTGGGTTGAAAGGTCTGTCCAATCCCTTTTTACTAGCGACTCGGCTATCCGAATCAATTGCAACCAGTAAAAAGTCACCTAGACTTTTTGCGTAGTTCAGCAAGTCTAGGTGGCCTGGATGTAAGACGTCAAAAGTGCCGTTTACAAAGATTTTCATTGTTGTTTTACTTTTACTGTAATTAATTTATTGTATTCTGGTAAGTACAAATAGTCAATACCTGTTTGACTTAATGTCCACAGCGCATCTTCAAGTGTTTCTACCAAGGGTTCTCCACCTAAATTAAAACTAGTATTAAAGATAATAGGCACGCCTGTTTGATCTTTAAATGCTTTAATCACATCATAGTAATGCGGATTTTCTTCACGCTTAACTGTTTGGATACGACAAGTTCCATCTACGTGAATAATTGCTGGAATTTTATGCTCAACACCTGGTTGGCAATTAACAGCATACATCATGTGTGGGCTAGAACTCATGCCACGGAGGTCAAACCACTCATGCACATCTTCTTCTAGGATTGAGCCTGCAAAAGGCCTAAAATACTCACGATGTTTGATTTCATTTACAAAATCTTTACCATCGGGGAATGTAGGGTCAAACATTAGTGATCGATTACCAAGTGCGCGAGGGCCATTTTCTGAACGTCCTTGGAACATTGCAACAATGTTTTTGCTACGCATTAAGGTAACAATATCTTCTTTAGTAGCATCGCTAACTTCTGCCTCATACTTATCAGCAGTCTGCTGAATTTCTTCAGTAGAATAGTTGTATTGTGGGCCTAAATAGATTTCGCTAGGATGTTTGTCGGTTGACTGCGTTGTTTGATGATAACCCCATAGTGCTACACCAACTGCTGTGCCGCCATCGTTTGATACTGGTTCAACGTACAGTTCGATACCTTTTTCTCGCAAAGTTTTTAAGTAAAAATAGTTTGCTACACAATTAAGTGCATAGCCACCACTTAACACAACTTGCTTTTTGCCACTTAATTCAACAGCTTGTTCGATTAGTTGCAGAACTTGTTCCTGAGTTTCAGTCTGACAAGCATAAGCTAGATCACGACGATTTTGTGTTTTTGTAACATCTTGGTCGCTAATTACTACCAGCTCTGGGTAAACTTGAGCATTTACAATTGCACCGTTCGGATATCGTGGTACAATTACGTTTCTATCACTAGTAGGAGCTACTTGTGAGTTAATAAATAATTTTGGAATTGCTGAGTTTGGTTTTCCGTAAGGAAATAATCCCATAGTTTTTCCAGCTTCAATAGCTGAAAAACCACAATATTCTGTTACAGCCTCATATACTTTTGTAATACCTGCATGACCACTTACAAACTCAATGTGAGTGCCTGACTCGCCTAAACGCTCAGAATTTTGGTGAGGGTTATAGTACCCTGCTATAGGATCTCGGCATCCAAGATGTTTATATAAAGTTTTAAACTCTGCGGGATAGCTGCAGTCAATGACTGTTTCTGTTTCCCATAACGAGATTGGCTGATCCATAAAACCTGCTTGATACACAGTACCAGCACCATCTACAATAACCGCGACGGCATTGTCAAATCCGCTACGATAAAATGCAATAGCTGCGTGAATTTTATGGTGTGAATGACTTAAATCTATAACCTGTGGGTGATTGTGAAGATCAGCTTTACGCTCAATAAAACCCATTTTACGGGCTAATCCTGTATAAACGTCGTCTCCTGTATAGTCTACTTTTGCTGCAGTTTCTTTTAATGATTGAGTATGAGAAACAAAAATATAATCAAGTTTATCAGTATACTCTTTAACTTTCATCATGGTAGCATAAGGGCCACCATCATACTTCTGTCTACTTAAGCGTTCTTCTTCAAGCGAAAAAACAATTTTTCCATCTTTTAACAAGCAAGCCCCTGCGTTATGTCCACGGGCAATTCCTAAAATATATCCTGTTTGTTTCATATTATACTAAAACTTGTTTCTTTGTAAAAGGTGGTGTTGCTGCGTGTTCGCAACTAGCAGTGTGTACATGAGCATCTACTACTGGCTCAAATTTAGTGTCTTTTTGTTTAGTTTTACCTAATTTATCAGTTACACTTTTAATGATTTTATCAAAAGTTTTATCTTGTAAAATCATTGAATCTTCGTTTTCTCTATCCGCTATAAAGTCTTGTGTAATTCTTATAGGACTATATTTGCGTTTTTCTTTACCATTGTCAATAATAGTAAAGTCTTTGTTGTAAGGATAAGAGATATTTTCTGGAAATGTAGCTCCTGTTACAACTGTTGCTGGTTTGTTTAGTGCATGAGCATAGTGCTGGCCCATACTATCACACCCTAAAAAATAATCACTAGCATTAATAATGCCCATCCATTGCAGCATATTTGCTGTTGGCATCGCGGCAGGCATCTGTTTAGTAGTAGGCACTTCTATGTTAGCCATAACAATTACGGAATAGTGCTTACCTAGTTCTTCAACTATGCGAAATACGTCCCGTAGTTCAAAACTACGGCCGCTAGGATCAATAATAAAATTACCCTCTTTAGTTACTCCGGCCCCAAAAGGTTGAAAAACAACTGTTTTTGGTTTTCCAAATTGAGATTTTACTTGATTAACTAAATTATGTCCGTATACTTGATCTACTTTATTTATTTCTAAATTAAACTTTTTTGGTTCTGGTATTTCTTGAAGGTTATTAATCAACATATCAAATGCTTGTACTAAATTAACTTTTTGGTTAAAGTAAGCATTTAATCTATAGGGTTCTGGACTAACCAAATCTTTATCTTTTAGTTTTTCTTCAAAAAGACCTTTGTGCCCTACGGGCCATACATTGTTTCTGATAACAGGACTGGCAAAGAATAGCTCTTGCCAGGCCTCAGATACAATTACAACGTCTTGATCAGTGTTTTGTTTATAAAATTCAAGGGCCGGTAGAGCACAAAGTACTCTACCAGCACCTCCGTTAATAAAAAATGCTTTTTTCATAAGTAGGATTATTACTTTAGGTAGTAGTTATAAGATAGGGTTAATGCCGAATAGCATGAAACTATTATAACATAAAACTACCTAAAAGTAAAGTGTATTTTTTAGCAGTAGTAATCCCAAGAAATGCAGACTGCTCCACCGCCGCCCCAATCACCACAGCTATAGCCTTGGCTCATATTCCAACGAGCATTTCCGCCAACACCAGGTGCTTTTTGTATACCATGACAGTGCATAGCTGCAAAACAACCCATATCACAGCATCGTGCTGGAGGAATTTTAACTCCAAGCTCATACCTATGCGAAGGACTATCTGCCCACCAAGATTCTGGGAACCCAACAACCGGGGCTGATTCAATATATCCTGAAGCATTGCTATAACCAGAGCCTACGCAACAATCGCTAGATAAATATACACCAGGCCAGACAGCATAATGTCCATAAACAACAGCATTTTTGTCACGCATTTTTTCGCGACTCATGTCTGTACCAAAACCGCAGTAGTGGTCATACATCATAGGTATAATAGCGCTGTTACCAGGACCATTAACACAGAAACCCCAATTACCACAACTTGATAAGCCACGATTGCATTGCCACTGTGCGCCAAAAGTACATTGACATCCGCCAGCTGGTTGAATGTCTTCGCCATTAATTAAGTACCAGTTACCTCCAATGTGGAAATTACAGCAGTTATTGTAATTGTGTGCCATGCACCACATACAGTTGTGACGACAGGCTGACATAGCAGGAGCATCCCATGCCCAGAAACCGTGACCAGTTTGTGTTTGGCAATCGCAGTAGCACAAGTTACTACAGTAACCATTACCGCCACCAGCTTGACCACTACCGTCGCCATAGCAACAGTAAGAGCAAGCATAGCACCAACACATTGTATCACCTGGAGTTACGTTTAGCTCTTGAATAGAGTACGCACCGTTTGCACCTGGCATACCACTGCCTTGGCAGCAAGCACCGCCACTACCGCCACCAGGACCCCACAGCTGAATTGTTGCTCTGCAAACACCAGTAGGTACTGTCCAAGAACATTGACCACCACATCGTCCGTCATAGCAATCAAATGTAAAAATACCATTTTGACGTGGTTGATTCATAGTACCAAATGTTTTACAGTACATATCATTAATAGCACAAAATCTGTCTATAGGCTGAGTATTTTCAGGTTTATAGTATCGTGGAATTACGTAACCTCCACGTCCAATTCGTGGATAGTTACATAAGCTTTCAACTGCATGACCTGCATAGCCAAACATTTGAATGGAAAACATGTTACATTCATTTGTTACTGTCGGGCTAACGCCAGAAGCTTGCAAAGATTCTTTTTTAGCAACTTTATCTTTTGCAGTCATTAGTTCAGAAACCAGTCTTTGGTTTTCCTGAATAGCTGCATGAAGTAATATATCACTCATAGTTTTTCCTATTATTCATTGCTAGCTTCAGGCACTGGGTCTGGCTGCGTAGGTTCTTGTACTGGAACAGGCTTTAATGCTTGTTCTACTGATTTAGGTATTTGTGGTATTTCATCCATATCAAACTTATCGTATTTCCAATTTCTAGCATTAACAATAGTTGCTTTATAGGCTTCTAATTGTGTTATTGCTGTTGTAATTTTTGTTAACATTGTTTGTGAAAAGGAAACACTTGTTTTATTATAGTTTAATAGTGCTAATTTTTGGTTAACTACACCTAATTGAGGTATTTGCCATGCATCACTAAATATAGCTTCTAAAACTATTTTTAAAGTAAGTGTGTCATAACGTAAACGATAGTAGTTACTTAACATTGGATTTGTTGATTTTGCATAAATACTGCCATCATGCAATGTTTCATCTTCAAATTCATGAATATAATTTTGTTTGTATTCGTCGTTTGTATTTTCTAAAACTACTTGAGCAATAGCTGTGTCAACATTAGCGTCTATTTCATGTAAACTAAATTTTTCAGCATCTAGGTAAGGTCCTGTAGCAGGTGCGGTTTCAAAGTACACACCTACTAATGTATTAGTTTCTAAACTAACTGGAGCATAAAACTTACTAGGACCTGTATAGGTCTTAGTAAGTGTTAAGTTATTGTCCCATGAATCAATCCAGCGTTCATCAGGGATATTTATAGTAAATTCTTTTTGCATATTCTAATATCCTTTATTAACACCAGCTAACTCGAACAGCACCGCCTGTGCCTCGGAATCCGCCACCACAACTACCACCATTACCAAATCCTGGTAATCCGCCCATACCTGGCATTTCATAACAGCAAAGAGTAGTACATCCGCTTACTTGCATATCTCTTGCCGCAAAGCCTCCATTAAAGTTAAACCAATGTGGTCCAGGCCATGTTGGAGTCAATGTACATGTAGCGTGTACCGGGCCTCTGCAAATTCTGCCTTGCATTTGGCAACTACCGCCGGCATTGTCTGAAGACTCATACCACTGCCATCCAGCATAACTTCCTAAGATACCTTGCGTAGTTCCAAAAAACCGAGTGCAGCATTCTTCAACAATAGGATGGCAGCCATTCATTACCTTAGCACCGCAACTCAAGCACAAATGGGGGGCACCGTTTGTCATGCACCAGCCTTCATGCGGTAATAACGATTCACCAATAAAGTTATTACACATTGGGTTGCCAGTACTACACGTTTTTGCAGTTACAATACTTTGCCAACCAGAACCATGTCGATCTATTAGCAATGTTTCTTTATAACGACAAGCGTCTAAATGCATTCCGCCTTCTGCACAAAAGTTGGTTAATCCAAATCCTGTTACAAAACTAGGGCAAGCTTTTAGCTGGTTATCGGGGGTGTAACACTTAGGGGTATAGTTTCCACTGATTGCTCCATAGTGCATACAGCAACAAAGAGAACAACCTGCAGTTATTGCGTATTGGCACCCAGCAACAGCATCAATAGTTACTGTTGCATATGCAGCGTTTCCGCCCGAAAAGCCAAAACCGCAACATTCACCAGCACTACCATTAGCACCTGCACCCCAAACTTGGAACTGTACTTTTGTAGCACCCGAAGGTACTGTCCAGGTGCAGGTTGTACCACAACCTGCATTGCTGTCATTTTGAATAATTCGCGAACCTTTTAACCCACAAAACGGGAGTAACGTTAAGTTACCCCAGGTTTTTGGATCCCAAGTTCTGCTTCCTCCACCGCCTCCTGCACTAGCTTGAGCGTTCAGTGTTGCGATTTCATCTGCAATGGCCTTATTCTTGGCCATTAGAGAATTATATGTTAATATATCTGCCACAATTAGTAACTCCTATTGTTATACAGAAGATATAGTAGCAACAGAACCGTTACTATTATATGTTAATGTTATTGCTTTGCTTATGCCACCGATATTCTCGGTATAGCTAACTACTCTGTTTACTCCGTTTACAAGCGCATATGTTACATTGGTATAAGCAATGCCGCCGATTGTACCCGCAGTAATTAAGCCATTAGCGTTAGTAACAGTGTTGCTACCTGTATAAGCTTCTGTGTATTGGTATGAGTTAACATAAGTTCTAACTGCATACTCTGTTGGAACAGCAGTATTTGAGTTACCACTCATTGTTGCATCACTTGAAAACTCGTTAATAGTTTCGCCAAGTTGAGCACCGATAGAACCCAGTTTCAAACTAGTCAAACCTGCCAAGTCGAACGCGTTAGCGTTCAGGGTAGCGCGTCCAGTTGCTTGATCAATACGGAAGTATTCACCTACGCGGAAGTTACCGTCTTGGTCAGTTGATACATAGTATACACGACCTGGATAAACTTCGTTTGTTTCATTACCTTGTGCAGCTGCCTGTGTAGGCTCTCCAGGGTAATTAGTAGTTGTTACACCACCAGTACCAATTGACAAGAAATCGTGACCAGTTAGACGAATCTGTGAATACTTGCTACGTATTGTAACTCCTGTGCCGCTTGCTGAACCTGTTGGTTTTTCTTGTGCAAGGACGACAACTATTTCACTAGTACTATTTACATAAGTTCCTGTTACGCTTTGTATTACATAAGCAACTGAGTCGCCCGTAATTGATATACTTTGTCCTGGTTTAGGTGCTGCTGTTAACCCTGTTAACACTAACACAAAACCTTTTTGCTGTTCTTTAGCACCTGCACTAATTGTGCCTGTACCGCCACCTGAAAAAGTAAATACATCGCCTAAAGTAAAAGTACCTGTTGTATTACGAACATATATTTTGTTTGCACTATACTGTACATTTGTTACTACACCTGTTGCACCTGAAGTAGTTGTAAAAGTATTGCCAGGATTAATTGTACCGCCTTGATAAACAAAGTTTACTTGTTCACCTAATAGTGTTCCAGTTACTGCAGTTTCTGAAGTTCCGAAACCTTGTGAAACAGCTCCCCAGGTACCGTAACTGTTGTTGCCGTTTAGCGCACGAATAAATCCGCCGCCAGTTGCTATATAACCAAAATAATTATAATAAGTAAAGCAACTTACAATTTCTGACTTACCTTCATCTTTAACCCAGTAACCAACACCATTATCGTTAATAATAGTATAGCCATGGAAAATCATGGTTTTAGCACCAGTTGCATGAACTGTACCATCGATTAAAGCACCAATAGCGCCTGAACCAATAAACGAACATTCTAAGACATAAGGTGACTTGTGAGTGATTGGCGATGCAGGGTTGAGACGAACCACAACACCTTTAATTGTAGAAGTTGTAATATCACCAGGTGTAGCTCCAGGAACCCATCCAGTCATGCCCCTAAAAGTCATTTTATTTAAAATTGACCCGTTGCTCATCAAAAACATTGAGGATTGATTGTTTGGCGTAACACCATCATCACTGTTACCAGTTTTTGGTTGAACATTAACAGTACGTTGATTGTCACCAACAATAGCTACGTTTGCTGGAATTGTAATAGGTAATTGTTCCGAATACGTACCGCTCTTAACAAAAATTGTAGCACCTTCTTCGGCCTGTTGACAAGCATACTTGATACTTGCATAAGGAGTAGACATATTACTACCACTTGTTATTTGGTCAACACCGTGAGGCGCAACATAATAAACTTTAGAAGACTCTGTTGCTCCAACCCATGCCCCAGTATTTCCACTAGCGGCAATTGTTAAACTTCTACCAACTTTATTACTACCAGCATTAAGTGGTGCTGAATTATAATCATTATTTAAAAGATCATAATATAAAACATCGCCTAAATTAGTTCCTGGAATAGTTTGTAAATCGCCAGAATTATTAATAACTGACACGCCCAAGAACTTGTAGTTCTGGAAAGGCATACCATAAGTCTTAATTTCTTCTAGCTCTTGTTTAGCATACTGGAAAGCTTCGCGTACAGTATTAAATAAATATGCACTAGGTATTTTTATAACACGGTCAACACTAGATACTGCTACAAAATAAGTATTTGTAAACTTTCCTGCAGGGATATTATTTAAATCGTATCCAGTACTTTGGTTAACATAACCGTTATACTGAGGAACAGGAGTTAGTGTAGTTGTTGCAGCAAAACCTGTTGCCCCACCTGTGTCAGTTGCAATAATATTTGCATAGCTGTAGTGACGTCCGCCATTAGTAACTGTAACACCTAAAATACCGCTTGGAGTAGCTGCTACTGTAAAGTTAGCACCTGTACCAGCTGTTGAACTGTTAACTTGTACTGTTGCATAGGTGTAGTTAGTACCAGGATTTGTTAGTGTAATACTTTCAATACTGTTACCTTGAGCACGAGTTACTGAAATAGCTCCACCAGTGCTATACTGATTTCCAGCAACAGTAACTGTTGGATCGCTAGTATAGTTCTTACCTGGATTAGTTAAAGTAACTGACTGAATCGGGTACCCACTTAAGATAGGATTAACAGTAGCACCTGTACCACCGCCACCACTAATTGTCATAGTAGCAAACGTGTATCCGTGACCACCATTAGTAATCACAATATCCGTAACACCACCAGCAGTAATTGTTGCTGTTGCAGTGGCTTCGTGTCCGTCGCCGTTAATTGTTATAGTAGGATTGCTTGTATAACCACTACCTACGTTGGTAATTTCGTACGCCTGAATAAAGTTTTTCAGGGTGTGCACAGTTGCCGTAGCTCCTGTACCATTACCACTAATCGTTACAGTTGCGTTTGTATAGCCAGTACCAGCGTTAGTTAAGTTAATGTCAGTTACTGCACCTGCAACAATTGTTACAGTTGCCGTTGCACCTGTACCGTCACCGCTAATTGTAGCTGTAGCATTAGTATATCCACTACCAAGAGAGTCCATATGCACTGCTGCAATTGGAGTACCTAGGTTAAGTGCGACTGATAGCGTAGCACCTGTACCGCCACCGCCAACTACTGTTGCTGTTGGTGCTGTAGTATAACGACTACCTGCAGCTGTAACTGCCGCTGAAGCAATGTTTTTGCCTGCAGGAACAACAATTGTTGCAGTACCACCAGTACCATCACCTAAAAGTGTAACTGTTGAATTGTTGGCATAGTTGAAACCGCCATTATTAAGTGTAATTGACTGTAGCGCAGCACCTGCTAAAACTGGAGTAACTGTAGCACCTTGACCGTCACCTTGTACACTCAGTGTAGTAGACAAACCTGAATATCCGCTACCTTGTGCAGTAACTGTAACGCTACCTAATACGCCTAGCTTATAGCTTAATAAGTTATCATTTAGATCAGCTAATTTCCAATCAGCTGCATCACGAACCAAAAACTTATTACTTGTCTTAACGGGACTTGTAATTGTTAAATCTGCATCACGTAACTCACCTGCTTTAGTATTGGTATAAGTACCAGCACCAACTGTACCAGGTGTAACACCGTGACCACTTACAAGTTTAATACCTTCTGCCCGTTTGATGTAAACTAAAGAAGCCCCGTCAATGGAAATGCCATGACGTTGATCTTCTACAGAAATAGCACGATTATTGCGACTAGTTCCACGAACAGCAGCAACATTTGCTTTTGTTGTTAAAATTCCGTCAGTACGAGTAGTTGAGTTTGTTAGTGTACCACCATTAAAGTAAAAATAGTTGTAACCATTAATACTTGCTGATGTGCTAGATACTAAACCAGTTTTTTCATAGCGGACACCGTTAATGTAATACACAAACTTTGTTTGCCCAGCTACTGGATAAATTGCTAAAGTTTTTGCAACGGCTGCTGTTTGGTACGCTGTACCAGTAGCAAACTGACTATTTTCACGAACAGTAACGTCGCCATTCTTGTCAATTACGTAAACTCGTGTACCGTTATCACTATATTCAACCACACCGCGAGTATCTGGGTGCTGGTTATCAAATCCCGTAGGATCATCAGTTGTATTTGTAATTGTAGTACCGCTGATAACATCTAGTACACCATCAATTGTTACATTGTTGTTAATACTAGTAAGACCAGTTGCAGCACCGATTTCGATTGCTGTACCTGCACCTGCAATATTTAGAGTTGTTGCTGCATTAAATGCATTTACAGTTGTTGCAGTTGTATTAATTACATTGAAAGTTGTTTGATTAGTGGTAATGTCACCACCTTTAACCTGCACGTCCCCATCAACAACAACGTTATTTTTAACAGTAGTTGTACCAGTTGCGGCACCAATATTAACTGCAGTAGCAGCACCTGCCACATTAACCGTAGTAGCTGTTGTGTTTGCTAAGTTAAAAGTGGTTCCAGTAACTGTTAAATCGCCACCATCAATATTTAAATCTGCGTCAACATCTAAGTTACCTGCAACACGAGTATTACCAAGTGTAGAAGTACCGTCAGTTGTAAGAGTAGAGCCGTTTGTAAGATTTAAACTACCACCACTGATATTAACAGTAGCACCACCTGTTGCCGTATAACTTGCAGCTACGCCGCTAGCAACCAGAGGACCTAAAATAGTTCCACCTGAAGTAGCATTAATAAATCTGTCTACATATGATTTTGTAGCTGCGTGCAATGGATCTGTAGGAATTGCAAACAAGGTAAGCATACCCAGCATTGCGTCACCGTCTTTAGACAAGAATCCTTCAGCACCAGTAGCAAAACTACTCCAGTTTACGTTTGTTCCACCAGCGGGATTGCTTCCACCAATTGTATCAACATTAGCAATAAACGAACTGGCACCAGCTTTTACAACGTCATCTTTGTAGTACTGCGTAGTACTGGCCCAAACGCCCATCCAACGAATACCTGAATTAAACTTCTGCCATTTGTTGGCAGCTAAATCAGTATTGAAATTTGTAGAAGCGTGTGGTAAAATAGAGATATAGGTATTACCACCATAAGTCACAACTTCATCAGTTGCGTACTGTGTGCTAGTAGCCCAGACACCACTAATTTTAAAGCCTGCAACTACTTTGTCCCAAGTAGCTGTTGTTGTAGGATTAACGTTTTGGTTGTCTGATTTGGAACGGTATAATGAACCACCATAACCAACAATCTCATTAATCTTATAAGCTGTTCCGCTAGACCAAACACCTTGGTAAGAGAATCCAGAGCTATAAATCTGCCACTTAGTACCATCAGTAGGTAAATTACCTGTTGTTACTCCAAGTGCAATATAAACATTGCCACCATAACTAACAATATCGCCCTGGAAATATCCAGTAGCATTTACGTAATTACCTTTGTAACTGTTACCAGCTGTTAACAATTCCCAATTTGCTGCAACTGTTGGCAGTGTATTAGATTGTGTTAACTTTGAACGATAAATGTTGTTACCATAAACAACGATATCGTTTACATAATATTCTGTTACTGCACTATAGTTGCCAGTAAACTTAATACCGCCAACATATAATTCCCAGTAAGTTGTGTTACTTGGAGCATTATTAGTTGTCTCAACTTTAGCACGATAAATGTTAGCGCCGTAAGCAACTAAGTCATTAGGTACATAAGCTGTAGATTCATTATAAACACTACGAGGGCTAACACCTTCTACAAATCTATCCCAGTATGCAGTAACTGTTGGTAAGTTGTTTGTGCCGTCTTGTTTTGCAACATAGATAGAACCACCATATTTAACAACGTCGTTTTTCTGATAAGAAGTTGTAGAAGAGTATGTACCTTCGTACTGTATACCATCCAAGAAACGTGACCAGTAGGTCGCATTAGGAGGAGTAATATTTACAGAATCTTTGATAGCAACATACACAACACCGCCGTGTGCAATACCATCACCAACTTTGTAGTTACCACTTGTGCTAAACGCACCTAAAAAGTTAAAACCTTCTACCATCAAGGCCCAATAAGCCGTGTCGGTAGGTAACACACCCGCTGATTTTAGCGCGTATGTATATACGTATACATTACCACCGTACTTAACGATATCATTAGATTCGTATGTAGTGGCATTGCTCCACTGTCCAGCAAAGTGGAAGCGTAATTTTCCTAGATCAATTAGTTGACTCATATTATATTAGCCTCATAAGTAAGTGTCCTTTGTTACCCCATTCAAATTGAATAGTATCTTTTGACCAAACCCACTGTTTGTAGTCATACTTATCAATTGTACCATCTTGTGGTAGTGAAACTGGAGTGTCCCCGTCTAAAACTTCTACATTCAAATTGCCTGTGTCGGGGTCTAGACGAAACCCATATAACACTTTGTCGGCTAAATCTGTGCCTTCATAAAATCCACCCATTATGAGACTCCTTGTAGTATTGAAAATACAACATCTAGGCTACTCGCTACTTTTGATGAAACAATTAGTTTATCGCTAGTTTGAAGTACCAGTTTGTTGCCTTTCATGAGCTCAAAAGGCTCACCGCTCTCTATTCGTTTATCTTTGTGGATGTAAGTATCTACACCACCTCTTCGAATTTTAATTGTAATCGGAACTGTTGTAGATAACAAATTAGTTATTGAACATCCAATTACAATTGACTTATCGACTGCACTAAAGGACTCTACTTCAGTAGTACCTACGGCACGTGATATTGCGTTTACAAATACTGTTGCCATATATTACCCCAATGCAATTGCCATAATAATGGCTTTTTCTGTTGCTATTTGCTCTGTTAGAGCAGTACTACCACCACCACCACTAGATAGTGACGAGATGTTACCTTGATTATTTTTATAATACAAAATACCGTCTGCAGTATTTAGTGCTAGTTCACCATCTTCTAAATCAGCTGGAGTAGGAATTTTTCCTACTACGGCACTTCTTTTAAGCTGTATTTTAGGTATTGCGTCAACAGTTAGTACGATTCTAGAACCGCCTCCAATAGTTGCAATACCTTCAGGATAGCTAGTGCCAGGATTAGTAACTGTTATAATACCATTATTGATACTAATTCTAGCATCGCCATTTCCACCATTTACAACTATATTTGTTTGCCCATTAAAAGCTACAAGTGAATCATATTGTACAGCTGATATAATAGGGCCGCTAACTATTGGCATAACGACTCCTTTTAATAACTTCCACCATCAACCTGAACAAGCTCGACTAATCCGTCAGTAACTGTAAATTGAGTAGCAAGAAACTTAGACAAACCTTTGATTAACGTAGTAGCAGTTGGAATAACTGTTTGTGAAACTGCAGTTACTAAGCCTTTGCCATTTACTGTTACTGTAGGGACTGTTACAGAATCTCCGTAAGTACCAACGTTTGTATTAACTGTTGCTAGTGTAATAGCTGTTGAAACTGCGGCGCTTCCGTCAACACTTGCTAATGTAGCGGTTGCGTCACCTGTTAACGATAAATTGCGAGCTGTTTTCCACTTAGTTGTTGTTGAGGAGTTACCTACTAACTCAGCATAAACGTTCGTAACATTTAAGTCTTTGTTCATATTCCAGCGGTCATCGCCACTTGAATATACTATAGTTGCCGCAACTGTAGGGCCCCGAACAGTAATACCACCACCATCTGCTTGTGCAGCAGTAGTAGCATCTTTAGCTAGTTCAATATTTTTATCGCCAATTGACACAGTAGTTGAGTTAACTGTGGTAACAGTACCTAAGACTGTTAAGTTGCCTGTTATTTCGGCATTACCTGCAATTGAAATATTTGCAGCAGTAATATCATTTGAATTTAATGTACCCGACACAGTTACATCGTTAAATGTAACATTTGATGTTGGTGATACTGCTTGGGGTAAATTAATTGTAACTGTATTATTTGTAACAGTAGTTAAAATTCCCGTACCACCAGTAATTGTAAGAGTATCAGTTAACAAGCTAACTGCGTCTGTACCGCTATTACCAGCAATTGCTAAAGTAGTTGCTACGCTTACAGTTCCAGCAGCGCTTAATCTGCCCTTAGTGTCAACTGTAAAAGTTGGAATTGCTGTAGCACTTCCGTAACTGCCTGCAGTAACTCCAGTATTTGCTAATGTTAATGCTGCTGAGACATTTGCTGAGCCATCAATTGCGGATAGTGTAGCAGTCGCATCACCTGTTAGTGATAAATTACGAGCATTTAACCATTTAGTAGTTGTATCTGCATTACCAATTAAGTCTGCGGTAACACGACGTGCTGTAAAGTCACCGTTTGAATCGCGCTTTACTAATGTGCCTACTGTGTTTAGACTAGTAGCTGCGTCAACCATGTCGGTATAGCGTTTACCACCAATAATAATGTGATTTACTGCATTTCCTGCAGTTTCGAGTCCAAGACCAATGTAAAGGCGATCACCACCATTTGATCCATTGTCGGTTAAGCCAGAGTAGGCTAACTCACCTGCGCCTAGTACCCCAGGATTACCTGACGTTTCACTGCGCTTAATTCTTAAAATAGAAGCCATTGCTTATCCTTTAAAATTGACCAGCTTCAAAAATTTGCTTGTCTAGCAAATTAGTAGCTACCCATTTATTTGTTAAAATATTGTAGACTAATACCCCGCCATCCCGTAACTGGCTCATGTCAACATCATTTGACTGACTAATCGAAGACGTTACTGCAGGCCCCATAATGCCAGTTACAATCACAGTAGAACTGTTATCTCCAGTAACTACTTGATTGATTGAAACGTTAGAAGATACTGCTGTATTATTAGACTCGGTAACTACAATATCGGTCATCTTGTTATCTCCGGTACTAGTGTTAAGTTACCAACTAAAAAGCTCAATACGTTAGCCATGTTAAATAGCTCTACAGAGTATACAGCAGTACTAAAGTTAAACGTTTGTGTTACACTACCTAGTATAGTAATAGTAATGGTTTTATATGTATTATCTAAGCTAATCTGTCCTATAGCAGTGCTAGCTTCATAAATTACTGTAGGGCTATCAACAGATTCGCGAATTTGCATTCTAGCGCTGTATGTTGATAAATCAATAGGCTGATTATATTCGATAACTCCACCGCTAGTATACGGAGTATAGGCTAAACTATTTACTTGATTTATAGTTACATTAGTCGAAGTAGTATTAGTTGCAATATGATAAGTATCTGAAGTTGGGTATAACTCTTTCATACCGCCACCAGCTACTTTAAATCTCCAACCTACTGGTAGGCTGTGCGGTGTAGTAGTAGTAATTACGCAAGGCGCTGATTTTGCAATAGCAGAAATTGGTACATAAACTTTTGTTTCTGATTCCCAACGAAACGTCTGTTGAAAAGTGCTGCCTTGATATATTTTATAGTTAATTTTTGCTGGTTGCATTAGCCCACCTTAACCTTTTTAGCTGCTGCTATAGTAGCCGATATTCGGAACTTATTAACTTCTTCAGTTAGTGCAACCACTTCTGTTTGCAATTGTTGATTTTCAATGCATAACTGTGCTAGTTGAGTATTAAGTAAAATCATTTCCTGTTGCAAGCGATTTAATTCGGTTGCAAGTAAGCCATTTTGTTCACTCATACGCTCTAGTTCTGTGTGCATTAAAGTAATTACACTAGTTTCAGCACTAGTACTTTTCCAGTCTTTTAGCAGTTTCTGTATTCCAACTGAGAAAGCAACAACTGCTAACGCAACTAGTGAAACTGTCTGAATGAGGCTGTGGTCGTTAATCTCCACCATAATCAGATCTCCTTATTAGCAGTGGTTGTATATTTAATTATAATCCAAGCGGCAGGTCCGCCCTTTACATCTAGTTAAAAGCTTGTCAAGAAAAAATATTGAAACGTTCTGACATTTTGGTATATTATACCACAAGGGCGGTAAATTGTCAATGCAAAAAAATACCCTGCCCATATAATGGACAGAGTAAAATTTAACAATTACCAGCCAGTTATATCCATGCTATGGGCATAAAAACTATATAACTGATATTGGATTGAGGAGTTAGAGCGTTTACCGTAGATTGAAGAATCTTGAGCTGTTTTAGCCGAGGCATCTTCAGGTAATAGGCTTACAAATATGTTTTTATATGTGCCTATACTACGAATAATCTGTAATAGCCGTGATTTGTCTACTTCTGGCAATAAGCTAAAGTTAAAACTAAAAGTATCGTGTACAAACTTTCTATTTGTAACGAGATCACCACTATCACGTCTAGTAATTTCTGAGTTATCTACAAATTGAAAGTCAGCCCCATTTTGTATATTGAATTGTGGAGACCAGTATTCGCCTACTACTAATCTAGCTGAATCAATGTAACCAACAGGATTGCTTGGGTCAGATATATCAACTACTACTGCTTTAATATTACTAGGTTGATTAGGTATCCATATTGTTATTTTTGTACTTCCACCATAGGCAAAAGTATTTGCGTTTAAACCCTGGGGCCATTGCTTAGGGTCTAAATTGTACCCAGGTACTGCGGTAACAGTTCCTGAACTATATACTAATTGGGTCGCTTGTTCGTCGCTATATAGTCTGACTGAAACTGTGGCTGTACTAGTGACATTAGTACAAGGTATTGCAACACAGCCTACTTTTTGAGCAGAGTTCCAAGTAAGAGTATACGTCACAGTAGTAGTTGTACTACGGTGTACTTGAGTTTTTAAGTCTGTTAGAAGATTGCTTGCCACTAAGCTGCCACTAGTATTACTAGCAGTTAAGGCTGTAGCAGTGTCTGCAATGTTTCTATAGACTATTCGCATATTTGACATATAATACCTTAAGTTAGTTGTCTGCGATCTTCTTCGGCAACTTGCGGAGCTGGCAAAGGATTTGCTTCAATATCCCTGATTTCGGCACAATCTAAGTAAAGTGAATATAGAGCTAAGTATACCATACTTTGCTTCATCATTACTCCTGTTTTTTCACCAGTTTCAGGATCTCTTAAATTAATTAGTTCGTCTGGATTATATAATGCAGAGATTGAACCTCTGTTAGTATGAAATTCATTATCTCCTATAACAGCTACATCTTCTTCCATAAAAATTATTGGTTTTGGTGTAGGACCTAAGTCATTGTTAATGACTACTTGCTTGGACCTTCTCCAAGTTGTGCCTTCGGCAGTTGTTTCTTTATAATTTGCCATTTTTGTTTCCTTATAGCCATAAACCGTATTGAGCAGGAGTTTCTCTAATGTAATTCCAGGGTAGTACACAACGTAAGCGTACATCATACTGTGCTGTTGCTACGGTTGGAGGCCTTATAGCAGTGTTAGCGCTACTAGTTGCATTTACAGGTACATCAACTGTTGCGCTAAATCCCGATATCCAATTACTCCAAGAATTTTCGTCAGTCCCAGTTGACTTTATGCTAAATTGAATAACAAAATTACGTTGTTCTGGATAAGTAGGGGTACTCGTTATTTGGGCAGACACTGTGCGTGTAGCTCCATATTGGTTTGCTCCACTAACTGTAAAATCGAACCCATATATTGGCCAAGTTTGCACACTTGAAGTACGAGTTATAACATAGTCTGCGTAGCCGTATCCACTAAGCATTATTTGAAAATCGAATACGCCATCATTGCCTCCTGGATTAGTGTTATATACAACAGGCCCTGCTGTCATAGTATAAGCGGGAGCAACTAAGCTACTACCGCTACTCGTTGTATTCCAGCTACCATATCCTGTGACCGCACCAGCACTTGCCGCAGGTTTTGCACGAAACAATATACTAAAAATCCTTTGCTCTGGGTAAGGACTAACATTATTTATTTGTACTGTAGTATCAGTAGCCGTTGCATCTATTACCATAGCAGGACTCTCTATGTACAAGGGTACATCCCAAAATGCTGTACCAGCAGTACCATTTACTCGCCAAACAACTATAAGAGATTCTAAAGGTTCTGACTCATTGTCTATTCTTGCATAAATAGTAAAATCCAAAGTTTCGGCAGTCCATACAACTTCTCCATTTACATCGCCAAAATTTGTATAATCATATCTCCAGTCCAACCAAGTAGCTGTACCAAGATTTGTAGTAAAATAAAAACTAGCAGAACCATCTAAAGGAATGTATTTAATAGTTCCTCTAAGAGTGGTGGCATATCCCTCACGTATAGTAGAAGGGGAAAAACTAAAAGAAGGGATAGGGGTTCGATAAATAACAATATTTGGACTAGTTCCTAGTAAAGCTCCACTAGAGTTATTTAACCTAAACGTAACGTTTGCTACCTTGTCTTCGTTCATGTAGTTACCGGTCCAATTTAATGAACGTAATACAAAAAGAAGTGAGCCGCCTGCTGGCACTGTTACAGTACCTGTTAGCGGTGTTTCAAGATCTGCTGAAGTTATTTGGCTACCAACAATCGTATTTACCTGATAGTGAACTGTTGCACCATCTAGTCCTGAAATTGGTACAGTTACTGTTGACGTTCTTGCCTCTATATTTCTATTTGCATACCTAAATATATTATCTCTGGTAGCCGTTATAGTTCCTACAGAATATGAATCTGTTACACTTAGTACAGTGGTGCTTTTACCAATTAAGTTAGTTCTGGCAGCGTCAGAGTATACAGAAATGTGAAAAGTACCTGTACCTTCAAATTGAGAGTCTGTTGCAATAGTTATAGCCTGAGCGTAGTAATAAGAATCCTCGTAGCTATATGTTGCAGAACCGCTTGAATTTTGAAAATCAGCGTCTTGTAAATTAACATAGTCAGTTAGTTTCCAATATACTGTAGGGTATATTAGAGTATCAACATATAAAGTAAAGTAAAAAGTCCCACCTTCAGCGGCCGTACTAGGGGATGCAAAAACCTGTACTGGACTAGCTTTAGTTTTATTTCTAAGGTCATTCATACTTATTTGACCACTAGTTGGTACGCCTGCTGTAGATGTGGGTACATAGAGTCCGCCCGCATAATACTCCCCTAGGGAAATGGGCGGAATACCACCAAACTCTGTTTGAACATCTAATAAAGTTATTTGTCCACTAGGAGTTGTCATTTAATTTTCCTGTCTAATTCTTTAATTGCTTCGATTATTAGCGGTATTAATTTTTCATATCGGACACCGAGTGTTCCATCTGGTTTAGTGGCTACACATTCTGGCAATACTTTTTGTACTTCCTGTGCTATAACACCCACATCCTGCTTTCTAACAAAGTAACCATCTTCACCACCTTTTTTATCGATTACGGAATCTTTCCAGTCGTAAGAGTAACCACCCAAAGTTTTCAACTTATCTAAAGCATTAGTCAATGGAATAATATTTGTTTTTAATGTAATATCAGAGCTATAATATGCGGTTACATTACCCGTTGAATACGTATCTCCATTTACATATAATCCCGCCCCAGTACCGGCAGCAATATTAACTGTAGGAGAGAAACCATTAGATCTAAATACAGCTGCACTGGTATTAGCTGCAGTGCTGTAATTATGTACACTAATACCAGTATCGCTCATGTTGGCTTTTACAAATATTCCTGTAACATGGCTAGTTGCAAACTGACTGCTGTTCCACACACGTAGTCCGTAAGTACTCGTTGTATTTTCAATATTTATGCCAGAACCAGTATGACTACCATTATCAGGGTTAATGTATAAAGCATCGCCTCTTGATCCAGAAATATAGACTGTGTTATTACCGTTACCTGGAGCACCCTGAAACTTTGCAGCCCCGCCTTTAGCAGAGTATGCATAAAATGCATAAGTGCCAGGATTTGTAGAAACATCATCTATAATTAGTGCTGGTCCTGTGCCTGGGCCGGCGCCACTTTGTCTTCTATTTAATTGCCCTACAGAATATGTTTGATTTAACCCAGTTACAAATCCGTTAGTACCTAGAATTAAATCAAATAAAGTATCTGTAGATTGAAAAGTTCCGCCAGTTAGTTTATTTGCTGTAATAGACTTTTCTACGATTAAAGAACCTGTAATATAAGTTACTTGTAGTGCCCAAGTTGCAGAAAATCCACTGCTTGTTGCACGATAAGCAGTAGAATTACTTCCACTATTGTAAAGTATAGTAGCTATGTCGCCTTGTTGAGCGTATCTAAATCCTGTTGCCGTTAAAACTTCTGGTCCCGTAGGCTGCGTACTATCGCCGCTACCGCCACGATTAATTAAGTATGTAGCTGATCCAGGAGTACCTGCTGCTCCTGGATCACCTTGTCCTCCAGGTGCTCCTGGAGCACCTGGAGCACCGTTAATACCATTAGCACTAACTGCACGAATACTATAACTAGCGTTTGTCCAGTCAAGCGTGCTTTGCGTTGTTGTGGCTTCAACATTTAATGGAACGGTAATAGACCATAAAACCCATCCAGCGTTAGTATTTGTAGGAGCTTCAATATCCCAAGTTGCTGGTGCAGAGTATCCGCCTGTATTCCAATAATAAATAGTACTATTACTTGGTCTAGCAGGTGCAGAACCTGAAGTCCATTTATAAATGGCAGGATATGCACTCATAAGGCCGTTTTGACCTACTTGACCAGGAATACCTTGTTCAACAACACTCATTGATCTAGTAATAGTTAATGGTGTTGTGAGATTAGTACCATTTACAACTAATTGTGCAGTTATTGTAGCTGCACCTGTTGGTGTAATAGTTACTTGACTTTGTAACGAGCTAGTTGGAGTGGCTCCAGTTATAGTCCACGAATAACTAGGAGTAGTAACTCCGCTAGTAATTGCTGCTAATGTTCTTGCGGTGGGGGTTATAACTCCTCCGCTATTTTTATAAAAAGTACCTATACCATCTATATCAATAGAAGAAGAAGATGTACCACTAATTCCCGCTTTAGCTTTAGAAATTGTAAAAGTTTTTACTTGTGTTGGCCAACCATCTTTAGTCGCGGTACAAGTAAGAGTAGTAGTATCAAGAGTATCGATCATATTAGAGACCGATATTGTTCTTGTATTTGCTCCAGTAGCTGTTACACCTGTAGGCACTGTCCAAACATATGCCCAAGCTGCAGAATTATCAATACTACCTATAAGTACTGACATAGTGCTAGTAGCACCAGTATAAACACCTAGTGTGCCGTCAGCTTTAGTAGGTACTTGTACACTATTAGTAGATAGTGATGATGTAACTGTTTCTGAACTATTACTAAGGATTAGTGAACTTGTGTAAGTTTGACCATACAACTGTAAAGTAGCAGTTACTGTAACAATAGTACCAACCTGAACAGATGTTGCAGGTATAGTTATGTAGTTACCATCTACAGTATTTGCAACAGTAGGGCTAACGGTCCAAGTAACTGTACCTTTTAACTCTCCAGCTAAGTTAGCTTTAATTAAAATCTGGGAAGGCTGTGTACCGCTGTAACTTGTATAAAACGAATTAGTTGCTGAATTAAGGGAAATGTAGTTACTGGTTACATTTAGCATCCTAGGTACAGTTGCTAAAAGTAAGAGGTCTCTTTGATTGATTACTGTTGCCATTATGTTATAACCCCTATTTCAACTTTACCCATAATCCAATCTCGATTTATACTAATAATTGCTCCTGCTTTACCGGAACTTAGACCAAAGCGTGGATTAACTAAAGTCACACCATCACCTAGCTCTACGGGTAGCAGGTGTGCTGCTCCACTTACTGTATACACTGTTCGCGGTACACCAAATAAAGCATTTTGATCATCTGCCGCCCACTCAGCACCAGCTTGTGTTATTAGCAAAGTATCTTCCGCAACAGGCTCAACTGTTAGCTTATAGTCCAGCACATTTGTACTTACAATATCTGTTGAGTACAAATACTCGGTGTTAAAAAGTGCAAGACTGCTAGGATTTATACCTGCTGCGAGTCCGCTATCTTGCACTGTCCAGTTTTTGCAATATCCGATTTTTGTGGCGGCCCTAACTACTGACTTTTCTTGTATTTGTAAGCTGTCAAGGTCTATGTCTTGTGGATATATATCGTGTGTTACGCCACTATAGTAATATATTTTTACTAGCTTTAATAAGCCTAAACTACTAAACGTAAGTTGTGCCCCTATACTGGCAGCCAACTGGTTGCAAACATCTAAAATGTTCTCTCTATTTGTAGAATATACACCTACAGGATGTGGGTATACTGTATTAAAAGTATTAAAGTTACTTAAATCAATGTCGCTATCAATTAGTCTAGTATTTGTTGGTCCGTAGTTTTTGACAATATCTAGAATAATATTAGGTATAGTATTATAATAATTAACACCACGTTTTGCACCTTGTACGCTTGCAGTTATTTGACCAAAAGGCGCTTGATTAAGCGTAAACTTTCCGTTAGCTAAATCTTTAGTAAAACTTACTGGTGCACCATTATCTCGAACTTCGATAATATCTTCTATAGCTCCAGTATGTACTTGATAGGTAAGTGTAGCACTACTAACTACTAGTGGTGATACATTAAAACATTCTCCGAAAACAACAGGAATAAGTGTATCACTACCAAGAGCAGCACTTGAAAGTACTGTTTCTGATATAGGATTATTAAGTCGCTGTAATTTATCAACAAGAATCAAGTTTAAAGACTCTCTGCTTCTACTAGAAATGTCGGAAATTAATCCTGAAAAAACTAGTCTAAAATCGGCTCTAGTCCATCTAGGATCACCAATATAAATTTTAACTGGTTTATTAACCCAGATATAGTTTATCCAAGCATCTTTTGCTCCACCGGTATTATCTAATTCAAGATCGCCATATCCTAAACTAATAGAGCTATCTAATGATAGTGTTTCTGAAAAGCTTACTCCTCCTACTAAGCAAGGATCATAACTAATACTACTAGGAGTATCTGACGCCGCTGTAACAAAAGGCCTATTAGACAAATAGAAAGTGGCCGATTGGCCACTTCCTATTGCTACGTTTTCAATCTCTACTAATATAGTTTTAATATGGTCGGATGTTTTTAACCAGGTGGTTATTTCTGCGAGGGTTTTCATACGACTTGAGTTCTCCTACGAATAGCTTCAGTATGTGAAGTTGTTATGCCCGTATCTTTTACTGTACGAGAAACCTCAACAGTATTTCGATTTGTAGCGTCTGCATTAATGATAGCACCTTCTGCAACAGCTCTTTCTAGTGAATCTATTTTCTGATTTAATTTCTTAATTTCAGAAACTAGTACTTCGTTAGTTCTGTTTCTATCGCCCATATTTGCCATTAATTCAACATTATCTGCTGCAGGTATAATACGTTCGCCTTGATGAATTTGTGCTAACATATCTTCTGGTACAAAGTTAGTGCCTGTTGCAAACGTTGGTAAGGTAGGGTCCATTCTCTTGAACCATGCTAACACATCTGCTTGACTCATGCCAGTTATACGTGAAAAGATTTTAGAGTCGTAACCCCAGTCTTCTACATATATTCTACGCAGTTCTTTGGCTTGTGCCTCGCCACGCTCAACCATTTTCATGTAGTTAGTAGTACCTTCATAACCACCATTAGCACCGAGCACTATTCCAGTATTGCCTTTTAAGCCATACATTTGATTACCAATAATGTATCCACCTAATGAGCTAGTTAGAACATTATTGTTAGCAGCAGGAGCAGTTGCTGCTGCTGTTGCTGAAGTTAAGCTAGGTAGCTTGGCTTTTGCTAAATCTAGCAGCCTAATAGCTTCTGCTACACTTAGTATGCTATTATTTAATGTGTTAAGGGCTGCAATTTGTTCTTCGTGCAAAGTTATTTGAGTGTTTAATGCAGCCAAAGATTTCTCTTCAGCAGTTAGTTGATCTGATAGTGATTTAGTACTATCAGTTAGTGCTTTTTGTACTAAGTTAAAGTCATCAATATACTTTGAAGAACTTGCGTTATAAGTTCTACTTGCGTCTAAGAAGGCTGTAGATGCAGACTCTAGTTGACCTAGTGCTGCGGTTTTTGCGCGCTCTTCTTCTGGTGTGACTGCCACGCCAGTAGCTGTAGCTAAAATTGCATCAAACTGTTTCTTAGCCTCGGCATACTTTTCAGTAGGAGTAAGAGGAGATGCTGAGCCAAGCAATAACGAATCTTTAAATTTCTTAAACGATTCAATGTAGTTCTTAATAGAACTAATAGTAGTTTCTATTGCTGTTTTCTGTTGTTTAACTTTATTTAGTTCTGCATCTCTGGCTTTTGTAAGGGCTTGTTCAGCCGATTTAATATCTTCGAGCGCATATACATATTCTTGTAAAGGTACTAATTCTTTGGCTGTGTCGGTTAACTGTTTAGCTCTGCTTACTGCTAATATCTCAGCAGGTGTTCCTGTAAGAGATAAGATTTGGGCAAATAAGTCTTCACGTGAAGTTTTTAATTTTTGAGCTGCTTCTTCAGCAGCGTCAATCATTTTTACAAAACCTTCTTGAACATTCATTAAAGATTGGTATGCGTTACGTCCAGATACTGTTGATAGATCTAAACCTTGGACCAATAACTTAAACTCTTCGTGAGTATCTACAAGCCCGTCAGCTGCTTTAAATCCTAGCTTTGACAAACGTATTAGTTCCACATTTACAGCTGTTGTAATAGGAGCTAATTGTTCTGCTGACGTTAAGAAATTTTCTCTAAAAAACTCTGCTTGGGAAAGGAAACTTTCTAAGTTACCAGCATTTTCTACTAGTGCTTCACTAATATCAAAAGCTGTATCACCTATCATAGTGATTATTCTCTCTATATCATCGCCGCGTCCATTTACAGTTTCAACGGCTGTTTGATAGCTTTTTGTTACATCAAATTTAGAACCCGTGTTCTTTATAGCTTGGTCAATCTTTATATTGCTGTCAATTACACGATTTACAGTTTCCAACATGCCTTCGCCAAACTTAGCATATTTTTCAAAACTGCTAAAAATAGCTGAACTTGCATCATCTAATATACTACTAATGATGGCACTTAGTTCTTTTTGGAAATCTTCGCCTTTTAATCCGCGTAAACTAATAAAGTAATTTTTTAGGTCCATAGTTCCTAAAATTGAATCAATGGTCGATGCCCCAATACTTGCTTTAGAACCTGCTTCTTTTAACAACAGTGTAGCATTACCAAAAATTTCTTTAAAGAATCCGCTGGTAGAGTCGTCAATTTCTTTGCGTGTAGTTTCAACCCAAGTTTTAGTTTTACCGTACCAGGATTTCTTTGAAACAGTTACTTCCTCAAAGAAATCAATAACTGCTTTGTTAGTGTCGCTGGCAAGTTGAGCAAAAGTACCTTCGATAATTATGCCGCTATCACTAATAGTACGAGTTGTTTTACTAGCAAATAATCCAGTGCCTAATAGTCCGCCTCCGCTTTGTGTTCCCGGTACAGTACCAAACATACTGCCGCTACGTAGTCCTTCAATAGAATAGAGACTTTTTGCTGTTTTGTTAATACCGCGGTCAATACTTTCTAATAGTTTAACCATTTGATTGTCATAGTTTAAACCATCTACCGATGTTTCGCGAATTGTTTCAAGGCTTCTAGCAATTGATTCTGACTTAGCATCCGTATCGCCAAATACTCCACGACGTACTTGAACTTTTTTGCCATCTTTATCATAACCCATGGCAGTGCCTTGAACTTCTTGCTGCTGTTCGGCATTGGGCACAAAACTAGCCCCACCCTTACTACCAAAAGCGCTACCAACAAATGCAGCAATCATAGCTGCAGCAACTGGTGGTCCAAAAACACCTAGTTGGCCAATAGTAGCGGCATAGATCTTGGGAATATCAATACCAATGGATACTAAGGCACTATTTGCTTTCATTGCAAGTTCTTTTGCACTTGCGGCAAAACTAGCTAACTGTACTTCGGTAATTAAACCTAATTTAATAGCTGCTTCTTTGATACTTAATGCAATAGACTGCGCGGCACGATATTTCTCTAAGTTATTGAGAATTTTATATGCCGCAGTCTTTTCTTTGAACAAACCTTTGGCAACTTTGGCAGCGTTCATTTCGCCATCAATTTCAAACTTTTCACGCTCTTCAGAATTTTCTTTAGCTTTAATTTTGTAAGCTTCACTGTCTTTGTCCATTTTTAGCAGACTGTCAGAATGACGTTTAGTCATAGCAGCAGAGCCCATACTGTACTTAACTAATGCTTCAACTGTACCACCAATTTTAGTACCTAATTCGCCGAATAAAGATGCCAGTGATTGTGTAGCATCAGCAACTTTTTGCATAGCTGATGCTTGTTCCATACTAGATTTATTTATTTCCGTTCTTAAACCTAGCTGCGCAATAAGGCTTGCTACCTGTTTGTCGCTACTAACATTAGTTTCGTCTATCAGCTGTCGCTGTAATCTGATTGCCTCATTCAAAGCTTGGGCTGTTTCTGGATCTGCTGTTTTAAGAGCTACCTGTGCTTGACCAATAACTTTTTCAGCTCCCGCAGTAATATCATTAGAACCTTTTCGTATTTGATCAATTCTTGTTTGAGTTTCTAATCTAGCTTTGTCATTGTCTAAAGATAATTTCTCTCTTAAGTAACCTTGCTCGCCTATAGCATTTAGTTGTTTTGCGCTTTCTAAACGCATATCTGCCATACCCATTCTTTCAGATTCTAGAGCTTGGTTTTCTTGTAATCTAGCATACAGTTTTTCTTGCTCTTTTACTTGTAGAGCGTATGCTAGGTTAGAATTATCAATAGTCTGTTTATTATCTAGATTTGTTTTTGCTATTTTTCCTGCTGTTTCAAGCTCTTTTATTTTACTTTTAGCTGTGTCTATATCACTCTGAATAGCAGCTTTATCTGCATCCGACTTTGTCTTAGTAAGTAAAATTTCGTTTGCAGCTATTTGAAGTCTAAGTTCGTAAGATTTTTTATCGTTATCGTACTTTAACTGTTGTTGGTCTATGCCTTGTTTAAGAGTATTTAGTATAGTAGATTCTGTACCTACAATAGATTCTAAAGTACCTAAGTTATCTTTACTTAGCTTTAATCTATCGGCCTGTCTATCTAAAGACTCTTGCTCGGTTTTCATACCTAATTTAGCAGTATCTACAGCAGTTCTTATAGCAACTACACCCATCTGAGCGCTAATATTAGCCATTGCTGCAAAAGCTGATTCTGCAGCTGCAACATAACCTAAACTTTCTTTTGCGCCAAGAGTACCTTCTTTAATACTTTGAGCTAACTTAGCCGTACTACCTTGAGTAACTCGTCCCTCTAAGATTTTTCTACGATTATCAAGAGCTGCCTGTCTTGGGGCTAGTACTGCACGATCATTTTTATCAGCATTTTTAAGTTGTTCGTCTATAGAGGATTGCTCTAATGCTATTGATAAACGCTCATTTGATTTTATTAACTCAATCTGAGTTTTTATTTGTTCCATCTGCACTTGCAGTGCAGCTGTCTCATACTTAGCACGTAGCCTTATACCACCTTCAGTATCTCCAAGCATACCTGCAATAGCAGCACCAATTGTGTTACCTGCTTTTGCCCACTCTAGACTTAGTTTGTCACTTAGTAACTTAGCACCATAAAAGAATTGATCTCTTAAAATTGCGTCAAATTTATTAGCTTCAAGCATTGCCTGAGCTTGTATATCAAACAACAATTTAGTTTTAACTTCTTTGCGATCTTTTAATTGCTCGAGCTCTTTATTAATTTTTTCGAGTTTTTCAAGATTTGAACCAAATATTCCTGACGTTGGTGTAGTATTTGCTTTTTCCTCGTTTAATAAAGCTATTTTACTTTCAGCTTTGTCTATTTCGTTTGATGTAAGTGAATAACTTTGTTTCAAAGCCTCTACATTTACTTTGAGAGCTATTAGCTGTTTCTCACTTTCTGGAGCAAATAAACTTAAGGTATTACTATCTCTTACCGCTGCATTCATTGCGTTCAATGTCTGCACTGGATCTTTTAATGCAAGATCTAATTTACCTGCATTATCAATTATAGTCATACCAAGCTTACTTACGGCATCAGTAGGTAAAAAACTGTTTCGCAAATCTTGCAATTGTTTTGCAGATTGAGCATATGCCTCTGTTAGCTCTTTGCCTTTAGCCGCTGTAACTTCTGCTGCTAAAGCAGCTGCTTTTAAATCTTTGGTGAGAGTGTCTAAGCGTACTTTTCGTAATTCTTCAGGCAATTTTTCTAGTGCTTTTTTGATACTTGTAGCATCTAATTCATCAATACCTAAACTATTTTTAAACGATTCACGTAACTTGTCTGAAGCAGGGCCACGCTCAAGCGTTGCAAAAGCTTTTGCAAAACCTTGTGCCGTTACTTCGTTTAACTTAGTTTGAACGTCACCGTTCCATAATTTAGATACCCAATTAACAAATTGATCAGTATTGCCCATTTTTGCAAACTCAGCAACTGCTCGCATATTTGCTAGTTGAATATTTTCTGCTAGTTCGCCAAAAGCTGTAGCTCTTGCACTAATACCTTCAACACTGATTCTCTCTAAAGGGCTTTTCTTAGCCAATGCTTCTAGAGTTCTAGTAACATTTTCTACTGAGCTTGTTACGGAGTCAAATGCTTTTGCTGTTTCTGCAGACTCTTTTGCAGTGTTCGATAAGTAGCTAATTAACCCACTTATTGCTGTAGAGATTAAACCAAATATAAGCATCAAAGGGCCAAAAGCATTTAGCGCTGTTGTAGCAGCACTGCCCGCTATACTTAGTGCTCCGCGCAATACTACAAAAGATTTGCTTACAGGGCCTGCATCTAATTTTTTGGTTTGTGCACTTAATTCTCTAAATGCGGCAGCTGGGCCGAGTGTTGCAGCCGTATCAGCAACACCCGATAGTAAGCGGGATTTTGCAGCATCTCTGTTTAGTTTTTCTAAGTTTTTAGCCATCTGTTGTTGGTGACTGTACCACTTAGCGTCTTTAGCCTCGTTGCTTGCTGCTGCAGCATCTCCACGGGCGGCGCTCTCTTTTCTTAAATCTTCCATTTTTGAAAGATGAGCTTGCAGTTTTGCACCTTGTTTTTTCTGTGTGTCGCTGTCGCTGTCTAGTAATGCTTGCGAACGTGCTTTTAGTGCAGAAGTTTCTTCTGGTGTAATATCAAAAGCACTTTTCTTTAAACTAGTGCGTAAATCTTTGCCTAGCAAATCTTGGTTAAATCTACCTTTTTGTAATTTCGCTATTCTATCTTGTGTAGTTTTTTCTAATTGGAAAGCTTTTTCTGCGCGCATTGCAGAAGCTGCATCCATAACAGAAGCAGCTGCTTGTTGATCTTTAACACTTCTAGCTACTCTTTCGCGAGTTTCTTCCGCTAAGGCTCGGGCATTCTCGCGATACATTCCTAATGCAGGTATGGCTTGTTTTAGTAAAATACCAGCAATACCAGCTAAAGCAACTCCCAAAGCTTTAGGGCTCTGAGACAATATTTCCATTAACGGCCCTAAAGCTTTGTTAATTGTCTCTAAAATAGTCTGTGCCAGATTAGTTACGCTAGCCAATAGTTTGCTATATGGGTTTGCGTCGAGTTGAATACTACCGAATTTCTTTTCGCCTTGTTCAATTGCGGCAATAGCAAATGCGTGACGACGCTCAAAGTCAGTTAGTCCAGTCGCAGTTTTTCCTATGCTACGTGCATAATTTGTTACTGCTTCATCTACTTTAACAAAAATACCTAATTCATCTAATAGTTCAGGCTCTAATTTAGTAACGCCTCGGCTTAAACGACTTAATGCGTCAGGCATATTAATACCAAGCGCCTGACTTGCAGTCTTTGCAACTGTAGTTAATCGCTCTAAATTACGGCTACTCATGCCAGCTGCTGTAGCTTGAGCAGTAGCGGTCATTGCTTCGCGTAAACTAACCGCACCATCGCTTAGATCAGCAATACGCAGTGACAAGGCCCCAAGGTTTCTTCCACCCTGTGCACCAAGTTGTTCTAATCCACGTATCATGCTAGTAGTATCAGCTGCATTCTTTAAAGCACTAAAAGCTGCGCTTACTGCAAACAAGTTAGCCGCAAAAGTAGCGTACACACGTACTAAACCACCCAGACCTTGTGCTTGATTAGCAAAGTCTCTGCTACTTGCTCCTGTTGTACCTGCAGTACCACGAGCTCTGCCGTATTCTTGTCCAGACATACCTTGACTTTTTGGAGCGGCTGCGGCTGCGGCTGCTCTAGAACTAGCTGTACCTGCCTCTAGTCTTTCGGTTGCTTTTTGCGCAGCGGCTGCCGCTGCCTGGATTTCATTAATATTCTTTACTACTTTTTTAGCAGTGCCATTATCACTGACATTTACGCCAATGTTTACATTTTTTTGAGCCATTTGTTCCCCCAATAGGCAAAGACTGTCCTAAATTTTTAAATTAAATCTAGACTTATAGTTACCACGATTATACCACGCTGGCATAGTTTTGTCAAGCCTAAATTTTTTAGGTACAAAAAAGCCCATAACAACAAAGTGTTATGGGCTTTTTGCTTTTAATTTTTCTGAAACTAACTTCTGTCTTACACCATCCATATGTTGTAAGAAATCTAAACAAAGTAATATCTCAGCCGAATCTTCTATTCCGTATACCTTAAACAAGTTAAAAACTATAGAATAGTGTTTACCCATAAAACCGCCGCCCATTGAGTCCCAATTATCTGGTAATATTCCGTATATTACAAAACATTGTTGAACTAATTCAGGGAAGTCTCCTATTTCTATAGGTATTTCTTCTTCTATTGGCTCTTGATCTAGCATTTCACACATTTCAAAGTAACTGTCCTTTGTCATGTGTACATCGCTATTGTGAAAGTATCTGCGAAGCTGTTCTCTTACACCAGTTATTTGTTCGCTGAAAAGTTTCCCAAGTCTGTGACCTGTTCACTAATAAAACTGTCAAAGTTTGTAGAATTCTTCATTAGGTACAAAGAGTTTTCCTCTGAGTACTCTAGTTCGGCTTCTAAATCTTGGTCAGTAAGGTCAACAGGAACTAGTTGTTCTAAGTATTTTAACTTTAGACCGCTCCAGCCTTTAATGGCGTTTTTAACGTAAAGTTCTAGGAACAGGTCGTCATTCAGTTCTTCGACTGGTTGACGATTTTTGAAACTAGTTTTAGTAGACTTCTTGCGAATAGTCTGTAAAGTCTCGCGAGAAAGAAAAGCTACTTGAACTTTGAAATCAGGCATGCCTGGATATTCTACTTCAAGAGACTTTGAGGGAACAAGGAGATTTTTTAGAGAAATTGACATATGTATAATATTTTGTTGTCGTTCAAGGAAAAAAGCGGTACCGGAGATCAACCGGTACCTTGAAAGTTTTGGCTATTAAGCCGCGTTAGTTGTGTAGTACTTAACTTCTAGTTCATTAGCTGAACCAATGTCAAAGGCACTTGATGCAGAACCTTGAGCAGTAAAGTTAATTGTTGTAGAAATAACCTGTTCAGTTGCAACAGTTGGAATTGTTAACACAGCTGCTGGCATCGTTAACGATACTCGCGTTGCGTTACTAGATCCACCAATATTTACTTCGATTTTAAACTCTGGATCAACGTCAGTTGTTGAACCGGCTAACAAATCGGCTAACAGACCTGCAGTGTTTGTTGAACCTGCACGTAAGTAAGCATTAATGCTTCCGCTAATAGCGCGCGTACCAGTAAAGTAGGTAAAGGGACGGTTAACAACACCTAAGTTAGCTGGTGTTAAGTATGTTAAGTTGTTAGCAATTGTTAAGCTACCACCAGTAAGGGCTACGGTAAACGCAGTACCACCACCGCCAATACCTTTAGCAATTGAAAGAGTACTTAGCTTGTTAGCAATAAACGGAGCGGTAGTAATCTTAGCTTTAGCACTTCCAGTTAAGCCGCCACCAAATACTGCAGGTGAAGCTGTTGTAGCTGTTAAACCTGAGATTTGACGTAAAATAGCACCTTTACCGGCCCAAGCAATCATAGCAATAGCATCTAAACCAAAATCAATTGTAGCGCTATCTAAGGCGCAATTATCAATAATGTAAGATACACCATCAATTAAAATGATTAGTCCAAATTTTTGTAATTGGTGAGAGTTAGAGTTTGTTGCAACTACTGTTGCGAAACTAACACCGTCTGACCAAGCTGGGGCACTACCACCGATTGGGTCAGTGCCTAACAAAGCATTCCATAGTACCGCTTCTTCAGCAGTAATATTTACTCCGCCATCAGCAGGACGAATATAAGTGCTCATAGAAAAATCAACTGGCTCTAGTGCAGTATTAAAACTACGCTGACCACGAACTGGAGAAGCTCCTGCTTCGTTAAGTGTAACGGTTTCGGCAGTTGTATTTTGACTAAAACTAAATCCATCCATAACCTGGAGTTCTCTAGTGTTAGTATCAGTAAAACCGCTGGATGCAACGACACCTGTTTCTGAATTTACGTTAGTAGTGAAAAATACACGACTATTACGAATTAAATTAAATGACATATTTCATTTCCTTTTAAGTTTAGTATCTTCGTGCTTTAACTAGATATTTATCTGTTGTAACACATTGATACGATTTCTTACATAATTGCATAACGCACTTGTAAGTTAATTTCTCCAACTGCATAAGGAGCTAGTAGCCCTTCATCAGTAGTTATTGACTGAATTAATATTTCAGTTGTTTCGTGGCCTGTAATTGTATCATAGGCCAGCACTCGATTAGCATCTACGCAGGTCTCTACATCTTCCAACAATTCTTCTAATTGTTGTTGTGCTTCTTCGCCTCGGCAGTATACTTTTAGGCTGATACCTAGAAAACCCCAAGCAAAATTACTTGGTAAGTATTCTCGTATTTCTGAGCCAGGGGTTAAATATATAGCTGGAAAGTCTTGGATTTCATCCCAAAATTTTAGTTTTGCATACGCATTATTACTTAGATTAGTTTTATAAGGCGCTTGCCCATCAATTGTATTAAGTTTTTCTGTTAATGCTCTTATAATAGATGTTCTTTTGCTCATATGGCTACTGCCCTTAATCTATTGTCAACTTGTGTAGAGGCAATCTCTCGAATTGACTTAGATATTAATAACTTAGGATCTCGCGATTTAGGGTTAGATTGCACTCCACCAGCACTAAAAGTTGCATACGGATTCTTCATATAACTATAAAAAGCTGTTACCATTCCTGCCCTAGATTCTGTTAATCGCTCTACTTTTACGCTTTCAGCAAATCTTCCGCTACGTAAATTTAATATGTCACGCCTAGATCCGTTGCCCATATTCTGCTTTATTTTTTCGGCAAGAGTACTGTCTAGTAGTAGCTGTAAAGAGTTTAAACTTACTTGTCGTGCATTACTAAATTTTAGAGCAGGCTCTTTGAATACTAGATCAGGTTTCTTAGATCTAGTTGGTTTTGTAACTTTTGATTTGCTTTGTTTAGTACCTACGGATAGTTTATTTTTTAATACTAAAGTGGTACGAGAACCTTTTGTGATTTTTCCTACTGCAGCATCTGCCATCATAGTAGTTAAGTGATTTAACATACTTGGAGAACCTTCTGTACTTATTAAGGCATCAAAAGTTTGCTGACTTTCCAGTATTTTAACTAGTTTTTTCTCTAGTATAGGGTCTAGGTTTGTAGTATTATTTAATTTTTGCAACTGCAGGGCTCTATCTTTTACATAGTAGCTTACTTTTTGTAAGTTACCAAGTAGTTTCTTAAAAGCTTCTTGTGCAGCTTTTTCTTGTGCAATATTAGATACGTTAGGTTTAACAGAAGAAATAAGTTTTGATAGATAAGTACCTGCAGTTGTTAATAAATCTCCTGCTTCCTTATTAAATTTTGCAAACTGAACTTCAGTTGTCAATCGTATCTCTGCTGCATTTGAAAACAAACGCTTATCAGTTTCTGTAAAAAGATTAACGTCTAATGCAATATTACTACTTAAAAAGTCAGCATTAGTAACTAAATCTACTACTACCCCTAGTTGTTTTTCTAAATCTGTTAATTGTTTTGTGGAATTGTTAAATTTAACTTGTCCTGCAGAGTCTTTTCTTAGTCCGAAAGCTCTGATCAATCTTGCTGTAAAAACGCCAGTTAAGTGGCCTCCTTGTAAAGATTTTCTTAGCTGAGATTTTACTTCGTCTGTTATACCTGGGGTATTCTGCGCAATATACTCAGTGTAGTACGTTACAATCTTTCCTTGAGGAATATTTTTTAATAGTAAAAGATCCTTAAAAGATTCGTCTTCGTTTTGCGCTTTAGCAAAAACTGCTACGCTTTCTTTAGTATTTCGCGTAGGGCCCGAGTATATAAAACCATTCTTAACACGTCGGTTATCAGTTAACAAAAATTCTTTGTCTTTATAGTATACGTCTGAGATATAAGATACAAAACCATCGAATGATGCATTTTGTACAGCTACAGTTAATTTATCGGATAGCTCTTTTTCTTCAATTGCTTTTGACATATCCTGCAATAATGCTGCAAAAGAGCCTCTACTCATTATAGATTCGTGTCTGCCGCCAACTGTATCCGTATCTTTTCTAATTTGATCCCTACTAGTGTAGGACTCAAATGTTTTTAATTTACGTTCAGTTAACGAATCTCCAGTACCTTTAGTAATTACGTCAGTTAATCTGGAGACTATGTGCGAACGTATCGTCGCAGACATTTTATCTAAACTCATGAAAAGTCTGCCATATATTGATCTAACACACGTTTGATCGATGCTGGAAAATTACTGGAAGCTACATAATTAATCTGTGTAGTACCAGGATTTAAGTCACGAGTGCTGTGAACCACGCCATTGTTTCGTGAGTAGTACTCTATTAAGTCTAAAACTGCTAATTTTAAATCGCCAGGTACTACTTCGTATCCTGCAAAATAATTTACTCTGTATCCATTAATTTGTTCTGGGAATCCGTTTGGATTTAAACTAAGTACATAATCGTCACGTACTACCCAATCTGTAAACTTTACAAGATTAGTATAAGTCTTACCGTAATCTGCACTGTAAGCTACTGAGTTAACTGCTACTACTGGAGTTTCTTTTAAAATAATTTGTTTAAAGCCACCATCAAATACTTCAATCTTAGCCTCGTCGTAAAAGTCAATGAAGGTACGACGGCAATATGTTTTTACTAAATCGCTAACCTTGGGTATTAATAAATCAACTTCTGCATCAGAGTTTATACTTGTAATTCCCATGTAAGCTTTGTATTCTGCTTTTGTTACTAAATTTGTTGCCATAAATACCTCGCTTGTTTTATAAAGGTACCGAATACCTTTATAAAACAAGACCCCGAAGGGTCTTGTTAACAATTACACTATCTGATTAGGATGCTGTGTACTTGTGTGCTGTAACAGCGTTACCTAAGTTATTAGTAACACGTGTCATACCGGTACGGAGGCTAGCCACCATAACGCGACGCTGTGTCTCAACCAATTCTTGGGTATCAATGCGGAGACCGCGCTGGTTACCAACGATAAAGTTGCCTGGGTTAACAGCAATAGCTCCTGCAACACCAGTACCTGGGGATGCGAACTCTGCTGAAACCAACACTGGGCTTCCACCGATTTGACCGATTTGACCGGTTAACAGTGTAGCTTGTGAACCAACTTGGTTCATGGTTTGGAAGGTTGTGTCTTCCAGCAATTGGTAATAAACATCGGTATTAACGATATAAACTACTTCTGCGGGATCGAGACCCCAAGCACCAAGACCTTGACGCAATGTGCGCAATTTAGCAACGTTCAAGCCAGCAGCAACAGTGTTGCCAGTAGCAGTGGTGTTAGTAGCCCAGATGCTCAATCCTTTAACAGGATCAGAACCGGAACCAGCACCTAACAAGAAAGCCTTGTCAACGGCGCGAGCAACACGACGAACCATACCATCACGGATGATTGGCATCAAAGCCAACAAAGAATCTTCTTCTTCTTCGTATGCTGTATACTCGTTTGTGGCAAGTTTATAAGCATTCAAAGTGATTTCTTTGAGAGCGTGAGTAGCATTTCCACCAGCAGAAGCACCAGCTGCACCAAGGGTAGCAGGAACGGCGCCAAACTCAGCGTTAGTAACCCAAGTAGCAGTACCTGCTTCTGGATTCACTGGAATGGTCATCACGTTGGTTTGCATAGCGATGTTGCGGAAAATAGGAGCAACAACTAAGCGACGACGGACTTCAGATTCTAAGTTCAAAGAAACTTCGAGTTCCCATGTAGCTGAAGGCACGTGAGCACCGTATTTTTGCACTAAGTCGCGACCAAGGCGTGTACTGTCGATTGACTTGCCAGCCATTTTAGCTAACATAACAGCCTTTTCTTTGTCAGCGTAAGACATACCGTCTTTGCTGTCTTGGAAAGACATTTTTGATTTTGTGATTGCTTCGATTTCGGAAGCTTTTTCACGCAAAGAAGCTTCTAAACCAGCGATAACTGATTTGCTTGACTCTTCAGCAGTAGCTAAACGCTTCTCAACTTCGGCCATCAAGCGCTCAGCACCTGTGTCACCAGTAGAGATAGAAGCAACAGCGGCTTTAACGCGTGCATCTAATTCGGCTTCTGTTTTTTCAGCAGCGGCTTTTTCGGCCAATGCTTTTGCCTGTGTATCGGCGATGGCTTTAGCAGTGAGCTCAGCCGCTTTGTTAGCTGCATCAGCCAACATTTGTTCTAATTGTTTAGGATCCATTTCCCATTCCTTTTTAATTTCGCCGATTGCTTCCGTTGAGGATTCTAGCCCTTTAGCTGAATCGCTGTCGGGTGCAAACTGCATTTTGAAAGATTTAAATTCTTCGGCTGTATCAAACGCCTTAGAAAGACTAAATAGTGTATTTTGATTAGCTGGTACAGACACTACTGAAATTTCGTGCAGTTCTAGCTCTTTTACCACAAACAACTCTTTGGCTGCATCATATTCCGCATCTACGATTCGGAAGCCGATACTAAATGCCGTTAAGATGCCATCTTTTACAAGATCAAAAACTTCGCCAGCAGCTGAAGAAATTCTGGCTTTAACCCATAATCCTTTGCTGTCGACTCTGTGATCTACCATCCTACCAACTGGCTCGCTATGGTCATGATATGCCAAAATTACTGGATTCTTCAAATAATTTTGTATACCCTTTTTCCATACACTTGCTGGGACAATGTCGCCTTGTCTATCAATGTCGTCGGTACTTGCGTACCCTTCTATTGTTATACTAGTTGTCTTTTCGTCGGTGGTATCGCTCTTGATAAATGAACTGTTTAAAAACAGTACTTTACTTTTATCTACCATATTACCCCTTTATTGCTGATTATCTGTGGGCCTACCACCTGTCGACGGATCAGCAGCCGAACCCGCAATATTGGCGGGTATTCTTATTTCGTCACTGCCATCTTTTGGCTCATAACGTAATTCTTTTCTTGCTTCATTAGCTGTTATAATTCCACCATTTACTAATGCTTGATAGTAAGCGGCTTGATCTTTTAATTCTGGTTGTAGTGCTGACACAGAAGCAGTAATTGCTTCAATATCATATCCAAAGTATCGTTCTAAGCTTGATGTAAACTTACGAACAACTGGCATTACTGTTTCTAAATAAAATAGTCTTAGATTAGGCGAGATGTTAGCGTTATTTCCACCAGCTAATAAAATGGGTGGGATACCTATACATTGCATAATAAATTCGTTGTGCGTTTTAATAGACTGATCAAAGTCCATATCTTTGAAGTTTTGATTTGATACATTTGCAGGCTTCAATCCACTATCTAAGATAACTGGACGCTTGCCGCCTTGTTTAGTTGAATATTTCTGTAACCAGTATTGAATTGTTTTTTCTTTTGCAACTTGTGAAAGTGTATTTTCTGACGTTAAAACTAAGCCAAATACAGCTCCGTTTTCAAAAAAGTTTTCTTGGAAGTCTTTCATTGCATATAAAGTAGCAATGCTTCGTTGTGCTGCTTCTAATCGTGAAGCACCACGATATATTGATTGTGAATTCAAATCACGAAAGTGAAACACTTCAGCTTCTTTAAAGTCAACCATACCGTTGTAACGATATCCACGTATAAACGTTTTTACATCGGTTAAAATTTCTGTTGAAGCTGCAGGCAAGTGGTACATAAATACACCATCAAAGTGTATGAATACATTACCTTCCAAGATCAAGTCTGTGAAGATTGCTTGGCGAAATTCTTGAATACTTTGATAAGGATTGGGTCGAAAGTTTAGCAGCGTGTTTAGGGACTTTTGACGAATTCCTGTAACAACGCCTTCTGTGATCTTATCTTTTACGTCGTAATCTAATGAGCCAGCTGCACTAACAAGCATACTAACTGAACGATTAACGGCTTCTAGTTTCTGAAAGCTTTGACGATATGTTATCTTGCTTTCTGAACCAATTTGCGTACCTGCTTCTTGAGCAATACGACTTTGCGCTGGATTAAGTTTTTCAACAATCCAGTCTGTAAATCTTGACATAGTTTTCCCTTAAGTGAACTCACTGAAAAAACTACCAAAGCTCTTTTTAGGCACAACTTTATCAACAGTACCGCCAGTATGTTTTGCACGCTGCGTCTCTATCCAGTGAGCCTGTTTGGGTTCACTGCCAGGGCGGGGAGCTTTACCGTAAACACTGTGTAACGCTACATGATGACGATTACAAAGGGTGTAAACTTGGTCATATAACTCTACTCGGTGCTCATCAATAAACTCATCTCGCACAGCTAAAATACCGGCATCTGTTGAAATATCGTAACCTTTAGCTTCAGACCATTTATCTAGGAGTATAGTAACTGAATGTAGGTGATGGAGCTCTAAGTCTGTGGCAGAACCACAAATGCAACACTCCGTTTTCTTCTCGTAGGCTGCTTTAGCCCTGTCACGAACCCACTTTACAGGGATTCGTTTATTTGTGTTTTTTGCCATTATTTCCAAAGTACTCCACAATTACCTAGTATTATAGCAGAACAGCAACAAAAAGTCAATACACAAATTTTTTATGGCATTAAACAGTATAGGTGTACAGTGCATATCGAACTGCATCAGCCATGTGACTGTAATCATCATGCATTGGTCGCTCACGCTGTAACCCCTCACGTTGATCCCAGCGATACTGGTCAAACATGGCTCGCACGTTAGTGCAATGTGGGGCAACCTTTAATCGACCTTGTTGTAGTAAGGTCTGAACATACGCAATGCCTGGTAAGACATCTTTTTTAGCTTTGGTAGTTGAAATGTTATATAAGTAGGCAAGGTCACCAGCAAACTGTGCAGCTGCCGAGTCAATAAACGTGACTTCAACTCCATGCTTGTTATTCATTGCAGTAAACGCTTCAGCATGTTCTGCAGTAGTCTTTTCCGACATTAAGTATTCATCGACAATAAAAAAGCAATCGCGGTTCCAATCGTACACGATAGCGCAATAAGCAGTAGCGTCTCGGTAACCAGGGTCGCATCCAGCAAACGCTTCGCCTTTAATATCTTCTGGAATGTCAATAACATCTGTATCCTGTAGTGTGTAAATCTGACCCTCAAATACGGAAAATGAGGCTAAGTATTCTTGTTCGAACTCTGACTTTGACATTGATCGACGTGCTTCAGCAACATCCGACTCAGCCATGCGAGTATTTTCTGTGTAATCTGCTTGCAGCGAGATCCACTCGGGGAAATTAGGATCAAATCCACGTTGCCAAAATTGTGAAAACCAATTGTTACGACCACGGGGTGTGGAGATAAAAATGGCTTTGGCTTGTGGCTTGTCCAGTGTAGGTCGTAGGGCAACATTAAAAGCGGCTTCACCGCCTTCGCCTAGTGCAGCCTCGTCAAATATAATTAAGTCATATGATCGACCAACAGTACTATCAACGGTACTAAGAGAACCCATACGAATGGTAGAACCGTTGCTGAGTTCGATAATTTTGTCTTTGAGGTTGTCACGTGCGACTTCGAGGTCGAAGTGTTTGATGAGTTTACGTTGGAGTTCAAATGAGATCGAGCTTAAGTTATAGTTAGGTGAAATGATTAGCACATTAGACCCTGGGACTAAGGTAACCAATTGACCGATGATGTTGGCAATGTACGTTTTGCCTAGACGTCGTGCTAGTGCAGCACAGATAAACCTGTATTTAGGATCGTTGACTGCGTTTATAAGGGCAACCTGTGGGCGATTGATTGTATCGTATACATCTAAGAGCTTTAGGTAATTTGTTATGGGTAGCTTAATAAACCTCTGTTGAGGATCGAACTCTTGTATAACATCAACATTGATATCTGGTCGTGAGACTACTAACATTATTTTGTGGCCTTTGCTAGTTCACGATAGCCTTGAGCGGTTGGGTGTATTTTGTCGCTGTTTGGGGTAAATGGTAGTACAGTATCATTATACTGTTCAGCAATTTCGCGGACGTGTGTTTGAATCTTAGTAATATCTACATTACTAGCTTTTAAATTTCCTGCTGGTAAAATCCAAAACACTTTAGCAACTCCAACCTTTTCACGTATACGCTGCAGCTCAGCTTTAGTTTTAACTCCACTATGGTCGTTACTGCCTAAACTGATAATTACAGTTTTAGCTGACAAGTTATTCTTTAAATAGTCGCGATTCCATTGCCAGGTATTCCAGCCGCCTTTAGCATAGGCTACGCACTCTGGTCTTTGCTGGTGAGTACCTACAGCGATTGAGTCGCCTAAAATTAAACAGTCTAACATTTTTATTCATCTTTTATTAATATAAAACCTAAACGATCTCCACACTCGCTAGCATAGAATTCGTCTTGCCATACAGGTACAATAGTTTGGGCGGTATGGTTTGCAAAATCGTCGTTATAACGGAAGTGTACTTCTATTACCTTGTCGCCAATAACCTCAACATTAAACCAAGGGTATTTGTCTGCTACTGTTTGCAGTACTGGTGGTAGTGTAAAAATGTCTGCGACACGAGTCCAGTGTGAAAATCTGTCAAGTCGATGTGGATTGGTTTTAAATCCTTCAACTGCTAAAGTTTGCTTGCCGTAGTTGTAGTCAAAACTTAAGTGTCTGCCTGTAAACACTTCACACCAAAAATAACCATCAGGAATTGAGTCGCGGTCCAAATACTCTACTGTAGCACCAACACCCATCATTTTTAAGTTTATTACTGGGCGTACTATATACTTACCTGGTTTAGGGGCTATTCCTGCTGGGCCACAGTAGTAGCCTAGTCGTTTGGCTAAAATAAGTTTATCTGCACACCAAAGGTCTTCGGGATTGATTTTGTCGTATACATCCGCGTCTCCAATCTGCGGCAACATTAAACACCTTCACCAGTGATTAAACGCTGCACTAGTTGTGAGTACTTTGATCCGTCTAGTGCGTCATTGATTTGAACATTAACTTGTTTTTGTGGGCCAACAGCTTGTTGCGCTTTGGCTAGCTGAATTTCACGATCCATTAAGTCCATGGACATTTTATGCGACATTTGAAGCAATTCAGCAATATCTTTGGTTGAACCAGTTTGTGATTCTTCTAGTTCTGAAAACTTTTGTTTGATTAGTGCATCCATAGCACGTCGCATTAAAAATCTGTTGTTATAGCCCGAGTCGAAGAATACTGAATCAATATACGATTTTACTTCACGTTTAGCTAATAAACTAGTTACCACTTCAGGGTCTAGATCTAATTCTTGGGCAACGGCTCTGGCATCATTAAGTTGCAGGTAGGCATTGGCAACTTCTAGTGCTTCGGGGCTGATGCGTACAGTTTCTGCAGGTAAATGAGTGGTCATAATTGTGTCCTTTTGTGTTGATTATACCAGTTTAGGAGTATTTTAGCAAGTGTGGATTTTGGCACCTTAGGGAGTTTGGAAATTTCCCTCATAGTGGCCGTGTCGGGGGGCCCCTAGGCATAGGTGATAGTATAGTCTAATAACCGCCCCGTGTCAATAGGTGTTTATCCCTATGTTGTATTTAAACACACTTGAACTTTTATGCTTTTTTCGTGTATAATAGAATACATGATGACAAGGAACACTATGACTAACACACAAACCCTCGCTCTCGCATACGCTGAAAAATTGGTTGCTTACTACGAATCTAAGACTAAAGAGGCATACGCTGAAATGTGTAACGCTCAAAATGCTTTAGCTTATTCTGCTGAATGTGAGGCTATGAAATGAAATTGTTAACAGAATTTTTACAAGCTTGCTTGTTTGTTGCAATAACCTTTTCACCATTGTGGATATGGCTTGCAATGATGAAACCCTGATGTTATAATATTTTTTTAAGGAGAAAAGAAGATGACTACCAAAACTGTGAACTACACCACCGAGCAAACTGCTCGCATGGTTGCCGATTATCAAGCAGGCACTAGCGTTGAAATGCTTGCTGAAACATTCGGTAAGACTGTTCGTTCTGTTGTTGCAAAATTGAGCCGTGAAAAGGTTTATGTTGCTAAAGCATACAAAACGAAATCAGGCGATACACCTATTAAAAAGGATGTTCACGCTGATTTTATCGGTGAAATGTTGGGCTTGACTGAAGCCGATACAGAATCACTCACTAAGGCAAACAAGGTAGCACTTGCTAAGATTGCCGATTTTATCAAGGCTGAAAAGACCTTGTAATGGTAGGGGCTTTGCCCCTATCTTGTTTTATCTGATATAATAGACCTATGAAAAATTTTGAAATTGTTGAAAGCTACTTAGCTAAAAAATACCCTAATAAACCTTATGCTATCCGTGAGGGTAATGGGTGTGTTTGGGTTTCTATGGGTTTGGTTGAATTGTACTTTACTGTAAAAAATGGTACAATTACAGATATACAGGTAGATTAAATGACTGATATTCAAGCGTTATATTTTTGCATTGGCTTTGTTGTTTTTGTTGCAATTAAAATTGTAATTTTAAATTGGTTAAATAAATGATTAGATCAGACAAAACAAGATTATTCCAGCTTATCTTACAAGATGAGTTTAATCTAAAATCAAGGGTTAACTTTGCAAAGACTAAGGTTATCCGATTCGATGGTGACTCTTGCATGGGACTGTATGAGGGCGAGAAAATCTCTGCTAAAAAATACAATCACAAAATCAGGTTTGCCACTAGCGAAATAAAATCAGATCTTGATTTGTTTTCTACTCTAGCACATGAGTATGTTCATGCTTGGCAAATGGAAAATGACAGAGATATAACGCACGATACAGAATCAGGTTTCACGCAATGGCGTAATTATTTTAAAGCGTATTACAATGTAGACTTGGTTTCATTTTGAATACTCAGGTTTGCAGAAAAAATTGAATACTCAGGTATTCAATTTTGCGCCAATTATACTAGTATAATTGAGCGGGTGTCAATAGGTGTTTTCCCCTATGTTGTATTTTTGCACACATGGTTTTTGGGCGGTTTTTTGTGTATAATGGGGACATTAACAGAAAAGGATTTACAAATGGCTAAAATTAAAAAGGTTTCTATTTATGATATGGATGGAACAATCGTTTGTTCTTTGCATAGGTATCGCACAATCGTAGATGAAAATGGCGAGAGAATAGATTTAAATTATTGGAGAGAAAATCAAGATTTAGCCTTGAATGATTCTTTATTGCCATTAGCAGAACAATATAAAAAGGATTTAAAAGATGAATCGTGTTATGTCATTATTGCTACTGCCCGTGTTCTTAATACCCCTGATTATACATTTATTAATTCGGTATTGGGTGAACCTGATTATATTATTTCAAGACCTGAGAATTCTAATATCTCAGGTGCTACATTAAAAATTAATGGTTTGGCTAAATTCTTTAATTTAATTACATTTAAAGATGCTGAATTTACATTTTATGAAGATAATGTAACTTATTTAAAAGCGGTTTGTGATAGATTTAATATAAGGGGTGTATATGTACCAAGTAAACAAGGGCATTAATATTGATTATGCCGAAACATTAATTAAAGATTTTTTAGCCGAAGGCTATAATCTTTATGATATTGTAGACATAATGCAAATACCATTAAGACAGATTTTAGATATATTAACTAAGAGAACACATTAATGCTAAAGATAAAAAAGGTTATTAATAATAATCGAATTGAATA
>Ga0222712_10000617_pt1 | contig 45948 bp, 73 predicted proteins | sample C33_657DmetaG_FD_165043 | JGI IMG/M metagenome (GOLD analysis project Ga0222712, IMG submission 165043) | Estuarine water microbial communities from San Francisco Bay, California, United States - C33_657D | ecosystem: Environmental > Aquatic > Marine > Unclassified | place: USA: California... | reverse complement strand
ATTTGTCCGTCACAACAAAACCTGTAACAACACTACCATCTCGTTCTATAATTTCCGCAGTTTTTTCTGCGGTCAAGTTTTTGCCAAATTGTCCCATTACATACATTAATTCTACCATTAATTCTAATTTTTTATTCATATCAATCTTCCCTTACATTTTCAATAATAGTTTCAGTTCTTTCGTAACCACCTTCTCCCATAATATATTGATATCCTGTAATATGAATTTTTATACGATCATTGTTTTGATGAATACTAACTTTAGGATGGTCAATAACTACAGACTTATACATCTTAACAGGATTATCTACGGGGTAAAAATGAAATTCACCATCTTTAAATTCCATTCTATCACAATCCTTCGTTAATTGTTTATCCGTGTCATAATCGTAATAACTTACTTTAAATTTCATATATTGTGCATCTTTTGATTTTTGGAAAGTTTTAATGTTTCTATTGTGCATCTTTTTATTTTTGGAAAGTTTTAATGTTTCTTTAGCCTGTTTAATAACATCCTCATGTTCACTATGAAACTCTAAATCAGAGAATAAGGCAGTAGATACCCAATTAATATTCAACGCAAGTGACTTATATAGAGCATCTTCTAACTTTTTAATATATTGTTTATCAGTCATATTATTTTATAAGTTCTACCCACTTGATATAGTCTGTCTCAGAAACACCCAATACACCTAACCAATCAGCAAAATACTGGGCTAATGCTGTTGAGTTTTCATGTGTATCTTTGTGATATATTTCAAAGTCTTTGCGATTTTGAATTTTGTCAGCCACTAACATTTGATTGACTTGATGCAACGGAGACAATGGATTCTTTGGCTTTTCCATACCACACAACCATGCATTGGCAGTTCGGCGGTATTCCATAGCAAAAATCAATGTCTTACCATCAAGATGTTGAACATTTTCATAATTTCTTGCTAACGATTCTCCATCTTGAACAATAGGATGAATAATATATGCTTGTTTAGTTGCATCACAACAATTCAAACGATCCAGAATCTTCAATCCTTCATTTATATGATTGATCAGTGGCACCCCAGATCGTTTCGCACAACGAATGCCATAGAATTCTGTGATTAGTTCGTATGCAGTTTTCATAAAACCCTATGTTGAAGTCCGTTTTTTTCTAAACATTTATTAACTTCTTCAGTTGTTTTTGTATGTAACGACCTCATGAATGTAAAACTACCATTCCAGTTTAAGAATGCAATTCCAATACCACAACTATGACTAACACTTCCCAAGTCGTCACTAAGAACTCCTTTGCTCCATAAATTTATGTAAATACTTGGGGTAATATGCAATTGAAATTTATCACCAACTGAATAACTACTAAACCAAAAACTATACTCTCGTTCATAGTGTGTAGTTTCTCCATTAGAGGTAGTCCACATAGGTTTACCACAACAGAGTTCAGGCATAAATGCGCCTCGGTTATTAAAAATTCTAAACTTCATATTATTTTAATAGTAACATTAATCCCCAAGTAATCCAACTAGCTATACTAGCTCCAAGTCCAGTAAAAATTGCAATAACAGACCCAATACCCCAATAATCATCTAAGAAAAAAGTTGTTGCCCACGCAACTATAAATGCAATTGCAGTAATACCAAATGGTATCATCCAAGTTCCAAAAGTCAATGTAATAGTCATATCACTTCTTTTTCAATTTATTCAATTCTTGCTCAATCTCTTGAACCAATTCAAAATGTTCTCCGTTAACATACAATACATTTTTCCAAATAACAGATTGACACACCTTCAACAACTCAACTATCCTTTCATATCGTTTATCTTCATTCATATCAGTCTTTCTTCTCCATCTTAGCTACTTCACTATCTGTAAAGAAACAACATCCTTCCTTGCCAGTTTCATAAAAAAACTCAAATTCACACCCCTTAATTTCCCGTCGGGTTCCACTATATGTCAATTCGTGTTTATTGCCAAGTATATCAGTATGAATAAACTTATCTCCCTCTTTCATATTTCTACCTCTTGTTGATATTGCTTAATATTCTGCGTGTCAATCTCCTTGTATTCAATAACAAATTCAGCATTATGAAACAACCACATCACAAACCTACGAAAATATGTAGGTTCTCTACTGGTAGATACTTTCATATCTTCATCTGGAAAATACCACCAGTAACACTTAGGAATCTTATACTTCATAACTTAATAAACATAATCAATGTGCTTACAATTACTGCAACGAACTTCTCGTTTAGGAGGATGACTGGTTAACATCAAATTTGGATTAGTATAAATCAGTTCACTAGTGCAAATTGGACACGCAAATCCACTATTTGTAGAATTTACACCAAACACATTTGTTAATTTACTATTATTATGTTGTTTCAATGACTTTAACTTTGGTTTTGTGTCTTTAAGAGCCAGAATTTCTGGGTCTTGGTTCATCAGTTCCATGTCATTCCATTTACCAGTGGAAGCACAAAAGTATTTCAAATCTGATTCGTTTTTGTTTTGTATACTATCAGCATAATCCTGAACACACTTTACCAATTTTTCTGCGTCAAATTCAATGTCTTTAGGGTCAACCTGTTTGTCCATAAAAAGACTATTCAACTCTTCTTCTGTAGGTTCAGGTCTAGTAAGTTCTTCTACTTTCTTTAACAGATAGTCAATTTGCTTATTCTTTTCTTCTACATCAGTAAACCAAGCCTGTGCGATAATTCCATTAAGAGTTTCAACTTTCTTCTTTAACTCTTCATTTTCAGTTGTCAATGCAGCATTGGATTCACGTAGATTCTTTAAATCCGCCGGTAAACATACCATATCCTTATGTTCAATCAACGCATCTGTATACTTCTTAAACCAATCAACATCTTTCTTTAGGTCAGTGTTTTCTGCCAATAACTTGTTACAATCATTCTGCAACTCATTAAACATTGACTTTAACTCGTTGAATAACGCCAATATGTCTTTTTCTTTGTTTGTCATACGAAATTGTCCTCCATAATTCTTTTTTGTTTGTTACCCACAGGCTTTGTGTCCGATGTAAGTGCCAAGTAAATTTCCTTCCAATCAGTAGTTCCATCAAATCCAGCCTTGTCATCAAGCAAGAAGTTGAAATAAAACTTATCATCAAAATTACAAAGCTCTGTATTTCCACATCGTTTATTACAGTTAATCGCGTTAAACTGTAAATCAAACCTACTACACACATCCGCAATAGCAGTGTAATAACTGCTGGTCCACAAAATAGTCACATGATCTGGATGATTAAATAGATAATCAAGTGTCTCCTTAGCATATGGATAAATCACAGCACCATCGTTAAACTTGTTGTATGTGCCTGTAATAATTGTATCATGTAGATCAATACACCAATACAATTCTTTCCAGTTACGTTCACGTTTTTGTTTGTAAACGTTCTGTATAACTTGTGTCCAATTTTTCATACAAACAACTCACTCACACTTTCATTCTTGTGAATACTACGAATCGACTTAGCAAACAATCCACTAACATCCAACTCAGTAACATTACTAGGTTTGAATCCAATATTACCCCAAATGTTATTGGTATTACTATGAATAAACTCATCAATACTATCTGCTTCACTCAATCGTTTCATACCAACGTCAGTCAAACAACCATGAGTAACAGCACAAGTTACCTTGACAGCACCTTGACGCTTACACTCCTTAGCCGCTTGAACCATCGTCCCCAGACTTTCGGTCAAATCATCAATAATAATGACATGTTTGTTTTTGACGTTACCAACGATGTTCTGTAGATCAACCTTGTCATCACCAATACGCTTCTTACTGATAAATCCAAAGTCACTCTTCAACATAGAGCTATACTTTTCAATTCGCTTTACAGCACCTACGTCTGGCGCCATCAACACCACATTGTCCCTACAATCCAGACTATGATACTTGGTTCGAATATAATTAACTAACACGGGTTCAAATGTCAAGTGATCAAAAGGAAGATTGGTAAATCCACCCACTTGAGGTGAATGAAGATCCATGGTCACAACACGGTCAATACCAGAGGTAGCAATAAGATCAAGAACCAACCTCGCAGTAATAGGAACTCGACTCTTGTCCTTACGATCTTGACGAGCATAACCCATATAAGGAATGACCGCAGTGATTCGATCAGCACTCGCACGTCGAGCAGCATCTGCCATCACAAGCAGTTCCATCAAATTTTCATTGGCTGGATTGGTAATACCTTGAATAAGAAACACATCGCAACCACGAATGTTTTCCTTGAATTGACAATATGTCTCGCCACTTGGAAATTTGTGATGATAAATCTCACCAAGCTTGGTTTCGAGATTCAAAACGATCTTCTCCGACAAGGGAAGATTGCTCGTCCCGCTGAATATTTTCACGTTTGTCATTGTTTAATTGAATTGATTCGTTGTTGCCCTCGGAAACAGTGCCAATAACATTTATGATGAATTTATTGGTGATGGTTCCTTCTAGATTACTGGTTACAATATAACTCTCTTGCACCGATCCGTCAAGAAAAAAGACAATCTTTGTGGAGCTTGCTTCCAAGATCCTCAAGTCGTTTGTTACCGAATCCAACAAGTAAAAGTCATCAAATGAACTATACATGTTATAGTTTTCATCAAATGTAAGTTCAAAGTCTTTTTGTTGAAATGCCGCTTGGTGCTTTAAATTGATTAGAAACGTCTTTAGATTTCCTTTGGCTTCGTTGTATCGACTATTACCAACCAAAGTATCGTAGTTAATTACAATGACTGAAGTGATGCTGACCAATATAACCACAGCTAATAACAATTCGATTAACGTGAATGCTTTGGTCTTCATCATTGCAATAAATACTACAACAACTTCAAATGGCCAGTAATTGGATCAATTTTGGAACTATAATCTGGTCCAATAGCCAAACAAGTAAAAGTAGGTTCGTCGAAACCAGCAGTCTCTTGAATATACTTTACGTTCAATCCTTCATTGACTGCTTTACTTCCAATATCAAGCAATTCTTTTTCATCACTTACACCAACACAAATCTTAAAGAAAGTGCCATATACCCATTCTTTTTCAGCTTGGGTGAGATTAACCCACCACAATGCTTCTGGATTTGAAATGTTTTCCTTCATTTTGTTGGTTAGAAATGCAATGCTGGCATGAGCACCTTGAGCAACGAGCCTGCCTTTGCTTAGGTTAAGATCCTTACGCATTACAATAACTTGTTTAACTTTGTCCATATTATTTTACTTTCAACGGATACAACCAGAATTCTTTATTGCACACTTCACATTTGGCTTTTGCCATTCTTGTATGATCTTTTGGATCACTTACAATATTTTCCAACTCACCTTCAATTGCTTCGAACTTGGAATTACAATTGTAACAATCACCAAGCCACACTCTTTGTTCAGGTGGAGTTCCTCGTTTAATACATTTCATACGGTAAATCGGATTCTGATGGACACCACACTTGGGTATAGTGCAATTTATATACTTTCTTATAACCGTGAGGTCTAAAATAAACCTCGTCACTAAATTCATTAAAGCCAATTACATTACCAGTCTGACCATAATTCAACTCTGTGGAATCTCTAGTTACAACGATAAAAAAATTGTCTTTGTTCATAAGCAAAACGGTTTTAAACAAGGATAACCGTAAACCTTTGTTGAGTCAATTACAAAGCAGCGTTCCTGCGAACAGTAGCAAAGTCAACCTCATTGACCAACGTGCCATTGTAAAAAACAACCTTCAAGTAATCCTCACCGGGATCGTTTTCATTGACAGTAACAAACTCACCATCAACCTTGGTCAACTTGAGACGACCCTTCTTGGAAGCCTTGGAAACATCCTTGGGATTCTTCTGAATGTCATACCACTGACCATCACGATACTGAGCACTACACTTGAAAGCGCACCTCTGAGTATCACGATTGACCTTCTGCAACAATCCACCACCCATACCAAAACAAGCAATGTTCTCAGTTGCAAATCCAGCCTTGGTAACAGCATACAGAATCTTCTTGATTCCTTCAATATCAATTCCGTCACCCCAAAGAACACGAACCTTTGGATTGATAACACAATAACCCTTGCTGTTAATAGTGCCACCAAAGTTATCCCAAAGATTATACATGATCCACACCATCTCCTCCTCAGGAGTAGGATGCTGAGGAGTAATACTATCGGGTCGAACCACAAATACACCATCACGGTCAAGAATACGATCCTTGAACTTGTTTCCAACAATGTTGTCAACAAAGTTGTAGATGTCGTAACTATCAGCAACCACCGACAGAATACCAGTGGGATATTCATTGAGAAGGTTCTCAACAACCTGTTCCTCACCATTCTTACCAAGTGCGGTCATCACACTGTGTTCAGTGGCAGCAACAGAAAACGCCAAACCATTGAGAGTAGCGTTATAATAGTTGATTGCCACTTCCATCGCCACTACCGTATCGGTCCCCAAGAAGTTGATCAAATGCGCAGCCCCCCCGATACCAGCCGACTCCCAAGACGAAGCTCCACGAAAACCAAAGTCATGAAGACCAAAATTAAGCAGACCACCGTCAGAAGTAAGGTCGAAATACTCCTTGATATTAATCTTCACCTCACGGGACAACGAAGCGACCGTGATAGGATACCAAACCTGAGACAAAATAGTCTCAAGGAAGTTGGTCAACCAAGCAGTCTTTTCGCCGCCGGTATTCTCAATAGTCATAAGGACATTATTGATAGGAACAACGGTTCCCTCCTCAACCGCCTTGATGACGACAGGCAACTTGCCACCATACTCATTGAGAATGTATTCCCAACCTTCACGATTGAAATACTTTTCGTCACCAAAGTGTGCCTTACACAACTTGGCAGCGTTCTCAATCTTCTCTCGGGTCACAACCACGCCTTCAAGGTGGTTCTTGATAATAAACTGAAGTCCGAAGAACGGAGTCTCAGCAAACTTGGCTCCCTTACGGCACTCAAAATAACTATAAACCGTTTCGGTGCCCTTGGGATACTGATTCCAGTGATTCAACTTATACGAATCCGTAGTCAAACAAATATTCTTATTCATACTTTTTCTTTCTGTGTAATGATTTTATCTTTACCTCAATCTTTACTCTTTTATAATAACCCTAACTTCACTCAAAGTCAAGGCATCTTTCCATCCGAATTCTGTTCAAAATAAACATTATTAATCTTTTCATTCTGAACAAACTTTTCATTAAACATATCCACCAACACATGATGTAGAGGTTCGATGTTGTCCTTGCCTAGTCCAGTGCCAATCGGAACCCACTTGACTTCAGCAATGTCATCCGCACCTTCTGGTTTACCGTAGATATACTTTGCAACAAAGAGTGCAGTCTTGATCTTGTCCTGTTCACCACGATAACGCCAGTCATCAATCAAGGTAGAACCCAGATAATTGATCATATCTACTTCAACTCCAGATTCCTCACTCACTTCGCGTTTGGCATCAGCCTCAAGCGAGACACTACGAGGATCGCTGAATCCGCCAATGAACCGCCACTTCTTTTCGTCTGGCTTACGTGCGAGTAGAATTTCACGCTTATCATTGATCACAGCGATATCAACAGTCTGAAATGCCGTAGGATATCGATAAGCAGTAGCCGCAATCATTCCAGCCCTATAGTCTGCGGTGGGAGGATAATTGTTACAAACCCTACGACGAACTTCGGTGCCGCTGATGAACGTAGTAGCCTCAAGTTCGCACACGTTGTATTTACCAGAATAACACTTGAGGAAACTATCACGGGAACCATACAGAGTGATGGTCTGCATTGGAAGCAACTGTTCGGTGATCAGCTTGTCAAGGTTCTTGGACCAAACCGCATCGGAAGGATGATCATTGATATAATGAATCTCTACCGTAGGGAACTTCTCCGCAATCATTGCCCGCCTTGCACGGTAGTCAAGAGGATTGGAGGTTGTATTACGAATGTTGCTGTTGCCCAAGAACAAAATGACACGATCATGTTTGTTTAGGACACTGTTGATTAGGTCGATGTGAGCTTCATGCAACTCATTGACCTGGAAACGACCGACAATAACGCCTACATCGGTAGGCTTACTTACCTTTTCTTTCATAGAATTATCTATACCTTTCTATTTTTAGATTTAATGTGGATTCGACTTATAAATCTCATCTTGTCCACACCAATAACTATACACCAACTTTACAAAACGTCAAGCGTTTAATCGATTCGTTTGTATGCAAATAATCCACCTGCGTCATTTTCGCTAATCTTGAATCGTTCATATCCGTGTTTCAAGAACATATAATCTGGTGCTTCCACGGCTGCTTTATGAAATTCACCAACAATGTATTTGATATGTCTGATTTGTTCGGTGGTAGCAGGTTCAAAGAATGGATATTCCCCGCCCTCACAATCAATCTTCATGAAAAATATCTGTTTTGTTCCGGTGCAAATTTCATTTAATGTAAGAAACTCTTCAAGATTTATGCACTTTACAATTCTGCTTGTGGGATTGTTTTCAGCACCGTTCACATTTCCCATGAATTTATGCACCACATCGCCTGGAGCGGGTTCTGACGGTCCACAAATTGGAACATGTCCAGATTCACCGACTGCTAGATTAAACAAATATGTTCCTGATAGATTGTTTGGAAACTGTCTAGTATTTCTTTGAACCATGGCTACGTTTGCAATCATTGGTTCAATTGCAACTATTGGTCTGTTTTGATTAGCTTCAAGAGCAAGTCTGACAAATCCTCCGACATATGAACCAATGTCTACAATACTTCCAGGTGACTGTGGTTCCTCTGGAATACGACCATATTCTGGACGATCATTTATTATTGCCAATACGGTATTAAAATCATTTGTGCCTACTCTGCCATATATTGGGTAGTCGCTGCCATGAACTGGGTGTGTGCCTACAGAAAGTTCTGGATCTGCCAACGGATAATCATTACTCAAATAGTTTTCGTTGGTCTTTAATTGTAATAAATCTTGATATGTCCACATAACTTATTATTATACATATCACCGCAAAAAAAAGGGAACGATTTGTCATTCCCTTTGTGTTATTTTATTTTAAAATGAGGTAGTCAATCGGGACGCATATCCCATGTTACTACCCTTGTTCATTCGATATGACACCTTACTGTAATTGTCGAATCCTTTCTTGGAAGTAATTACAATTGATCCAGCGGTCTTGTGTCCATAATGAACGTAACCATACGGTTTTTGATTTGAAGCACGTTTCTCACCACACTTCAAACAGATTTTATATCCCAATGCAAATCGCTCGGGATGAATATCGTTACCACATCCACACTTATACATGATCAAACATCCTTTCCAACACGTTAATAGTCATCAACACATCATATTCAGCCTCATGTGGCTTACCAGATGTAGGCTTACACTTAAAGTAGTCTCCAAGGTTCACCAAGCTACAACTCAGATTGTTTGGAAGATTACCCTTGAGTCTCATAAACTGAGCAATAGTGCAAGTATCCATCACACGGTAACTCACAAACGATTCCCAACTACCCATCGACACAAGAGTATTTGTTACCCTACGAATGTCAAACGCAACATTGTGACCAATAGGAATCAACTTGTTTGAACCAGCTTGGGTATACCAATTCTTCAAACAATTATACAACTTTTGACCAGCTTCACGTTCAGTGATCGCAATCTTATTGTGTTCCTTCAGGTCGATATTATTGATACAAAGACTCTCCGCCGTGACACGATAAACGTCATCATTGGGTTTGATGTTGAGATTAAGCATATCAAGTATCTCAAACCCAGATGGGGTCTTCTTACAAAATACAAAACAAGCAGTTAGTAAAGACTTGTCGTCACCAATACCACCAGTTTCAATGTCTAGAGCAATAAAGTGTTCCATAAATTTATTTCAAGATACTCATGTTGGTGATCTTCACAATATCGTCGTCGGTAGGAGGTCCAGTAAAGGTTGCCACATACTTTTGATTGTGGCTCATTTTGAGATCATAACCACAACTTTCAAACTTACCCTTCTTATTTACACAAAATATCTCATAAACGTCGTATTTTGTGCCATTAACCAATGCGTCACGAACGAACTTTGATTTGTCTCTCATGTCCCAACACTTTATCAAAAGGTTTAAACCTAGTCAAGCATATATTTATTTCAAAGAAATATGTCTACGATAATTGGTTTTAGTTATAGTGTTCATGATGCTGGAGTCACGTTGATTCAAGACGGCGTGATAAAAGCCGCTTACAGCGAAGAGAGATTTTCTAATCATAAAATGAAAGGCGGAACAGTAGACAAATCACTGACTGCATTGATAAAGGATTATAATCTCAATCTTGATACTGTTGATCACTTTGTAACATCGACTTCAATTGGACTTAATGATAAAAATGATATTGTTACAAAAAAATATGCTGACAGAATTCAGTTTTATCCTCATCAATATTGTCACGGTCTAGGCGCATTGGTGTTTAGTGGATTTCATGATAAAAACGACGTAATGGTTTTGACTCTGGATGGTGGTGATTTCAACATTCATAACTTAATTCACGGTGAATATATTGATAAAAAGGTGTTTGATTGGTTACACAACACTATCGATCAACATTGGTGGTGTAAATTCAAAAACAGCCACAATGCTTGTGAGGGTTCAATTAGTATCTATAAAGACGGTAACTTACATGTAGTAAAAGACTTTAATGCCAACTTTGGAAGACTATATTTCTTTGGCGCTACAATGATGGTTTATTATTACAAAATAGGTGGAACCAACATGGAAGGTAAAATAATGGGACTTGCCGCGCAAGGTAAGTTTAATGAACATATTTACAGAACATTCAGAAATATGTGTGTGTTCAATAAAGAAACTGAAACCTTTGAGAATCATCTACCTAATGAATGTAAGACTGGTAACTGGGAGAATGGACGAATACTTGATTCAATATTGACATTTTTATGTGAATATTCAAAAGAGGATGTGGCATATAACTTACAAAAGTGTGTCGAGGATGGTTGTATTGAACTGATACAGTTTTATCAAGAAAAATACAATTGTAAGTATATTTGTGTAAGTGGTGGGTTCTTTGCTAATGTTAAAGTAAATCAAAAGATCAATGAAGAGTTGAACTTTGAAGAAATATTTGTGATGCCTGCGATGAATGATGAAGGTATTTCGTGTGGTGCTGCTTTGGCAAAATCAATAGAACTTGGTGAATATAAATTTGAACCCATCAAAGATGTTTATCTGGGTAAAGGTTATGATGAAAACACTATAAGAAGATTTGTCAAAGTTAGGTTTGTAAACTATCATCCATTTACTTATGAACATATAATAGATGAATTAAAAAACGGCAAAGTAGTAGGAGTATTTAGAGGAAGAACTGAATTTGGGCCAAGATCACTAGGAAACAGGAGCATACTCGTAGATCCTACAAACAAAGAAACGTTTTATAAACTTAATCAAAAATTAAGCAGAAATGATATAATGCCATTTGCACCAGTCATATTAGAAGAACATGTAGATAATATACTGGACTGCAATAAATCAAAACATACTGCTGAATTTATGACGATATGTTATAATGTAAAACAAGAATGGGTTAATAAAATACCAGCGGTAATAAATCAGTATGATAACACATGTCGTCCTCAAATACTCAGACAAGAAGTAAATCCTTGGTTACACATATTATTATCAAAATATAACGAGCAAACTGGCATACCTCTTTTACTGAATACATCATTTAATGTTCATTGTTGTCCAATCATCAACACACCATTACAAGCTTGGGAAATGTTACGAGATAGATATATTGACGTATTAGTTTTAGAAGATTACATAATTTACTATGATCACCGCAAATGAATCAACCATAGTTTGTAACAACAATCTAGGTTACAACGCAAACATCATATTCAGAAGTGCAAAAAGCAAACGTGAGTTTAATGCAATATACACACTACCTGACAAAATTGAAGTATTGGATCTGGAATATTATATCTATCCAGCTGATTGTTATATTACTACACATTATGTCAAAGATAATGAATATGTGTCACAACCAGTAACTACTATCGCAAATAACGAATACAACATTATAAATGATATTGGTTATGATGAAAAGTCTGTATTTGATCTGATTGATTTGCTTACAACCAAATACAATAAAATAGTTCACTACAACAATAAAAAAGACTCTGCTTTTTCATATAGACTAAGCAGAGTCCTTGACATATTTCCAGCTTGTAGAGATCCACTACACGCTTATTTTCTAGTTGATCACTTTTACGATTTGAACAGACCAAAGGTCATTAAGATTCGTTAACGACCGTTGGTTGTCTGACTGTTAGGAATAAACCTAGGATACTTCAACATATCATCTTGTATCTGAATAAATACTTGTGGAACATTATTGGTAGTTACAGATATTACATCAAATAGTGTTTCTCTTTTAAGAGGTTCAAACTTTCTGTTGTATTTGACCATAACATTTTTACCAATTAATCTTTCTAATTCTTCAACAACTTTTTCATCCGAAACACTAAAGTTCCAAACTTCTGGAATCAACGCACCTGAGTCGTATGTGATTTCTTCACTAGGAACAAATAGTTCGCCTTCCCAACTTTGAGTAAACCATCCTCTTTTCGTAACCTTTGTGACCACACCCATTCGTTTACCATAACCTTTTACAAACAGTTGTCGAGCAACACGGTTAACATAAACCAGTATGGTCAAGGATAGTATAACCATCACCAATATTTCTAGATATCTTTTAAGAGACAATTTACTATAAGGCATAATAGGCATAGATAGTTTTTAATAAGAACTATGATCAATTTATAATTTACCGATCACTCTTGAAACAATTGTCGGGATCAACACGACCATAGTTAGGAGTGCCAAGACCAGTCAATCCCATATAAAGGAACGTAACCTCCTTGCCAATCCAATTCTTCTTGTTCTTGAGGATTTCAGCCCGCTTCTCATAACTACCCTTGAACACAGCGTCAAACGTCACATTCTTCCACTTGAGAGTCACGTTGGTGGCAGCACCCTTCCAGTTGCCATCACCATCAGTAATATCAAGAATTGTGCCCTCGTCATCATCCTCGCTCTTGACCTTCACAAGATTCTTGGATCGTTTGTGTTCATAAGGAGCATCCATCTTACGAATAATGCCACCCTCTTGTTGGTCATTGAGAAGATTCTGAAACAACTCGTTCATATGATCCTTGGATTTGACAATCTTGGTATCAACCTCAACGAAATACTTGGAAAGAGGAATCACAACCTTGTCAATCCAATTCTTACGTTCAATATAAGGAGTCTCTTCATCCAAGACATCAGACTTTTCACCGAAATTGTAACCGTCATAGATGTAGAACTTGACCTTCTTCTCACTTTCAACAAGATCAGTAGACTCAATATGCTTGGTCTTACGAATCAACTTGCTGATCTCATTCAACTGTTGACGAAGATCATTGTTGAACAGTTCACCGTCAAGAACAGCCTTCGGATACTCCTTAAAGAAAGGCTTAAGAGCATTTTCGATGTGAGGAACGCTCATATACTTTTCACCCTTACGAGTAAACAAACCATCCTTGGTCGCAACACATCGATTACCATTGAACTTACACTGCATACCCCACTTCTCCTTTGCGAAGTCAGGCTGCTTACTCAACTTGTGAAGAGGTTGAGCAAGCATCGGTTCAACGTAAGCAGTTCCCTTTTCAATGTTTTTGATATCATTGTGGTAACCAGTCTTGAGCTGCTTCTTGTATTTGGCAAGAATTTCAAGCTTAGCCTGTTCACTAGCACTGGTCTCGTTCTTCTTACCAATGTTCTTGCCCTCGGCAGTAGACCATTCGCTTTCGACCTTTTCTCCATCAATTAGACCAGAGACAGTTCGATACTTGCTTCCATTCTGGACCATATACCAAATGCGGGTATTGCCCAAAGTGTCTTGCGTATAAAGAGTTTCGTATGTATGATTCATATATTTTTATCTAAATTTTAGTAACTATTAAACACAACCTCAAGTGAATTAAAATCGATAGTAGACGGATCTACATTCAAATCAATACCATCAGTAACGGTAAAAACCTTCAAATCCTTCTTGATGTCAGTGGAAGGACCACCCTCACAACTGCAACCAGAACTATAGCACCAAGTGACATTACCATCCTTGTCAACTCCAACACCCTCATATGAGTGATGACCATAACCACCATCCCAATTCTCAATCTCCTTGAAAATGACAACAGTAACGTCATCAAACTTGCTCTTGGGAAGATTGTCCCAGTTATTTACAATGTAATCTACAATATTCATGATGCTTAAATACTACCATCAACACGCATCAAAGTCAACGAAAAAACCCGCCAGATTTCTCTAGCGGGTTATTTAGTCTAATTATGGTTTACTTGTTAGTATTACCGATATTGACGAAGGGAACCACACCTCCACCATTATACACCGGCAACTTACCATCCCACCTCTGAAGTGCTTCATACTGAACTAGAGCGGGAGTCAAACTCTGAGCCAACACAAGGTTAGCCTTTGCTTGAGCGTCTGCCTTTAGAGCGATACTCTTTGCCTCACCCTCAGCCTTGGCGATATTACTCTCCTTCTCACCACGAGCCTTCTCAATGGTCTGGTCAGCCTCTGCCTTACTCTGGCGGACCTTGGTCTCCGCCTCAATAGCCTTCTGACTTGCCTCTAGGACTGCGTTAATACGGGCCTGAACACTCTGATCAACACGAAGACCACCATGGAAACTGATCAACTCAAACTTGAATCCCTTTGGTCCCAAATGAGCATTCAGATTACTCTTGACATTATCAAGAAGATACTGCTTCTTCTCACCAAAGATGTCAGCCGCCTTCATAGTTGAAGCCACACGATTGAATGCGTTGTTGATCTCGTTCCTCATAAAACCATGAGTGATGACATCGGGACTCTGACGAAACTCCACAAAGATCTGAGGAACCTTGTCAGCCACAAACGTGTATGCGAGAGCAATGTCAGCGTTCACCACAGCGCCCTCAATACTGTTGAAGGTCACACTATCATCGCCTGGACTCTCCTTAGTTCCGGCGGACTTGTCCCACACAGCGTTCTGCATGAACGTCGGGAACTTGTAAATGTCCTCTGTAATTGGATTGTAGAAGACACCGCCAGTCACCAAAGGAAAGTCATTGACACCCTTCTGGGAACCCCACTGATTTACCTTGATACCGACATAACCAGGCTCAACACGATCACACCCCGTGAAAGTAACAAGAGCCACGATACCAGCCAACACACTAACCAACTTATTCTTAATGTTCATATTTTGTTTTTTTGTTTTATTCCAACGCTGACAACACCGACTTTACTTCAATTAGTTCATCCTTCAACTTGAGAATATTATCTTCAAGATTTTTAATTTTTCGACTCAACATTTTCTTGGTGAATTCTCTCTCACCGAGTTTTACGAGATTGTTATACAATTCCTTGTAGTGGAGTTGTGTATAACCATCGTTGTATGGACTGTCCATCTCAATCCTATAGTTTGCCAATAGATAACCATATTCACTCATCTTTATTATCCTTCTTCTTAAGATTTTTGATCAACTTGGTCACATCACTCTTCAAGAGTAACTGCCAGAACATAAAAAGTCCAGCGAAAAGTGTGGTGCCAATTAAGTTTTCCACATCACTCTTTGCATTGACCATGCCTGACGAGACTTGAATCACGTAAGCACTACCAATCAAAATGAAAAAATACTTACTGCAATATTTCCAGATATTATAATTACTAAACATATTAATTTACCTTTACATAAAACTCTGGAAGTTCATCTACAAGTCGAATTACAACATCTTCGATTGGATCTTCCGACTCGTTGTCACCGTAATGTCCCGTAGAAGTATGCGGAATTCTAAGATTCAACCAACCAGCTCTACATTCCTTAGCAGTCTTTTTAATAGGAGGAAGTTCATTGCCATCCTTATCATGAACAATTACATATTGCAGTTCGTTGTCATACGTTGAATCATTGTATTCACTGTGAACGACCAATGTCATTGTATGAGCTTCAGCCGGATAATACTTCTTGGCAAAGGCAATATGATTATTATACTTATCATTATTAGGCACATATCCAATCTTTGCCAACTCTTCTGCGGTAGCTCTACGATATTCACTCATATTATTAATCCTTCAGAATTTCTTCACGTTCAATAGTAAGATTTTCATAAGCATCACCATAAATGTCTTCATGAATATCTTGAACTTGACCAAACAGTTCAATCAGATTGTCAAGTAGAGGGTTCTCGATATATGCCTGGGTCTTGCTATCCCACTCGCGTTCAATTTCTTCACCATCGACAGTAATAGTCATATCTTCCCAACCAATATAGAATGAGGTTGCGTCACCATCATTGAATTCATGGTTGTTGACATACATACTGATCTGTTCCAACTTGGGATTGTCAACAAACACTTGCTTGAGTGTTGCATTGAACTCCTCAATAAGTTGGTCAATGACATTTCGACGTTGCTTGTCGAGGTCTGCGAGTTTCTTAAGTGTATTTTTCATATTGTTATTAATTTAATCTCCGATTACGTGTTTAATGTTATCACCAACGGATGATTGTGTCAACTTAGATTTAATGCGATTCTTTCGTCCTTCATCAATTTTGATAAAACTTGGGGGATGACTGATACCATTTTGCATCCAACTCTTGAACTCCATTTCTGCCAAATAATCTTGTGCCGATGGAATAAACTTGTTAGCAAAGTCTTCAAGACAATGTTGTTCTCCAATGTCACGAACACTCACAGTTCGACCGTCGCTGTTGATAATGGTAGGAAACCGATTATCTTTGGTTTCGGGTCCACTATTGGGAAACTTGACTCGTTCCAGAATATTAGTAAGAAACCAACTGTTATGGGTCAAAGCACGATGACGGTTGTCTGCAATAGCTCCCTTGGAACAATCCATGAAAGCGTGAATGGGTTCATAGTCTTCGGGTTTGCCACCGAATTTACGAACAGAACTTTGAGCGTGAATGTAAGGTTTAGCCATAACAAGAACAGCTTACCACACATTTTATACAAAGTCAACTACATCTTTTGCTGGATAAAGTCTATAATCATAGATTGCAGATAACTTGTAGGGATAATTGTTATCACGTAATTCGCTTTGTTTACCAGAATCAAAGCTCACGCATTCCACACCATTCAGAATAATTGGAATAAACTTCCTCTTAGTCTGATAGGTGTGGGACACGCTATTCTTAACGCACGTTTGATAAAAGTCACATTGGACACTCAAACACTTATCGTTATGAATTTTGATGGTTTTCATCGTGCTCCATTAAAATACAATCCATGAGAAAGACCAATATAGCCCTTCTTGTTGGAATAGATATACACAGAATCGGAGTGACGATGACGTAGTGAAGCTCGAATAGCATCTTCCTTGGAGCCAAACATCTTGGTTCCCCTACAAAGACACCGTTCATTATCACCGTGAAAAGATCCGTAAATCTTCTCATGTCCACATGCCCAACCATACTTTTCTTTTCTATTCATATCTACTATACCCTTTCTTTTTAGTGATGCTTATCTTGCTTCACATGGTTCTTGTTCATCATGATCTTCTGAATCTCTGGGAATGACAGTGGCTTACCATGTCCGTCCCAACCAACATCCAGAATCTTATTGTTAACATTCTCCAGCTGAGTAGTTGGATTAGTGTAGTGGCTGTGACCACTCAACTGCCAAGCACTCTTTTGCATCTGATTCCAAATCTGGTGAGGATAATGATGAATTACAATCATGTGTCCATTTACAATCAGTTCCTTGTAATAACCCAGATAGGTGATCTTGCTTACCTTGTAAGGATATACTTCAATATCATCTCGTTGATATTCATCCGCAAGAGTTTCTTCATATACTCTACGAATGCAACTATTATGATTACCCCAGATATACAGAATGTTATTGCAATTGATTCGTGCCAGAATTTCATTGAACTCAGACAGAGTAATATTCAAACAGAAATCACCCAAATGAATCAGTGTGTCTTGAGGACGCACAGTCTCATTGATCTTTGCAATCAACGCATCATTATGTTCATAACGGTTCTTGTAACCACGGGAACCATAGATAAACTCCTTGTCATGATTGAAATGAGTATCACTGGTAAAGAATACACGGTGATCTTCATTATGATTAATCTTTAGCGGTCTTTCAAACATAAATAATTGTATCAATTCCTTCGTTATGATCAGGCTCTTCAAACTTATTCAACATCTTATCAATAACCCAATCAGGCACAACTCTACCACCCTCTTCGCCTCGCTTCTTATTTCTAGCAATAAGACCATTACGGTCCATCTTGAAAACAAGAGCAACTACCTTAGCACCATACTTCTTCGCACTATTGATGTAGTCACTACGTTCACGACGATTGACGCTGGTAGCATCAACCATTACATTCTTACCATCTTTTAGAAACTCGTCAACCTTTCTTTTAATGTGGCCGAAAACAATTGGAGTCACGGTCTGATCATCCTCTCCCTTGCCATACACAGCACGAAGAGAATCGCTGCTAAGATATTCGACATTCTTGTCAGCAATGAACTTCTTAGCATATGTAGATTTGCCACTTCCAGGCAGTCCAACGGTGATGTAAAGTGTATTATTCATGACATCATCTTATCGCATCTTTCTATAAAGTCAAGAGAAAATTGTTAAGGAGAAGTAAATAGTGTTTTTTATTGACCAATTATGCGATATGTATGATGGTGTAATCGCATGAGGTTACAAATAAAGAAAGGCAACATATGTTAAAGTATCTAGTATTATTAGCAATGGCATTCACTTTGAATGCTCAAGAAGGTCCAAAGAAACCACAAACTGGTGGACCAGATCCAGTGCCACCGCATCTACGTGTTGAACGTCCAAAGTTGACTGAAGAGCAAAAGAAGCAACGTGCTGAATTGGTTGCAAAGTATGATGCAAACAAGGACGGTATGTTGGACAAGGAAGAACGTGCCAAGGTCAGTGACGAGGATCGTAAGAAATTGAGAAGCTTTGGTCCTCCTCCAGGCGGTCCAAGAGGTCCAAGAAAAGATGGACCTCCACCAACAAAAGACGGTGATCGTCCAAACAAGCCACACAAGAAGGACTGATCAAAAATAAAAACCCCACTTTTTACGGTGGGGTTTTTTGTTATAATTTAAGTCTTACTGAAGACTACCAAATGGAGCAGGCCAAACATGTTTGATTTGACTCACATAACCATTGTCAGGCCAAGTTTTGTTTCTGAAGTCAACAAACCTTTGGATTAGATTTGCGTCACCACCCATGTATCTCAACATGTTTTCGCTACTAAATGTTGTCAACAAATCAGCAGCACTTGGATACTCTTGTAATCTATCCAATTGAGCTTTGAAGATTTGATTGTATACACCTACCATCATATCTTTCTTTTCTTTGCTGTGTAGAACATCAATATAATGAGCGTAAATGTCTCTATACGTTGTATAATTTGCACTATCTACTGGTCCCCACAATACTGTTCCACCTAATAAACGAACGTGTGGATGTGCGTCTGTCCATCTACCTTCTAGTAGTCCATTGTATCCATCGTTGAATTGAAATGCTTCGTATGTTTTGATACTGTTCAATACTTGCAAAGCATTGTGTTTGCCAGTATACAAACTATAAGGAACACCCGATCCCCATTGACTAGTAGCACTAAACAGAATGTTGTGAATGTAACCCCAATCGATGATATTATACTCAGCCATTCTATTGCTGTCATCCAAATACATTTGTAGTTGATACCATTGTGGTGAGTTATCGCCATATGGTTCGTAAGTAAACTCTGGATTGTTTTGATCTGTTACTGCCCATACACCGCCGATGTGAGGTGCTAAATGAAATGGATATGTGTTGGCAAACCATCGTCTATCATTAAAGACATTGGTCCAACTGCTACCAAATTGTGCTTTAATTCGATCAAGTTTACCGAGATCCATGTAAGCTCTGGCACCACGTTCATTCCATTGGTCTCTGGTATTTGCATTATCTTCAAGAAGTTCATGACCAAGATCTTGTATTTTCCATCTTTGCATGATTTCAGCGGTTCTCACAGTAACCCAATGTCTTAGTGCCATTTGGATTTTGTTTTGATAGTGTGTCCCCTTTCCAGCATCATGATAAACCTTGTGGTATTTATCATTCATATGAACAAAGTTATAACCAACATGATCATTGTAATACCTCATATAACGAACCAAACCAAACATACCTTTATCTTTTGGAACTTCATTCATAAACCAATTGAAGAATCTAGGCGCACTTGCACCGTTTGTGAGACTGAATGACCAAATTTCTGGAGCACTATCCTTCAAATGAGCAACTGGTAACCAATGGTTCCAGTCTGGCAACTGCATTGCAATAGGTATTTCGTTGATGTTGTATGCCTTCTTGAAATCAATTGGTTGAACCACACCATTATACTTGACTCCGTTTTGTGTTCCATTTGGAAAGATGTATTGAAACGATTTGATATCATCGTCTAATACCCAATCCATACCAGCACCAGCCATCCAGTTATCAATAGGCACACTACCTTGACCTGGACCGGGTTGATAAAGAGGATTCCAAGGTCTACCTTTTTCTTGATAAGGAACATCCAAACTACGAATGTAAGATGCCAATGCCACACCTTGTTGTTCACTGAGACCATGATATTTACTTCTGGCAACAATAGACTTGTCGCTGTAGTTGAAATATTTCAAGTCATAACCATCTGTGAAATGACAATCACCACATTTAGAATTCAATGGAACTCCTTTTTCAAATATATTTCCATTGAACCAAAGATCCTTACCTTGGTTGATTACAACTGGATCACTTGACATAGGAGTCCAATTCTTTGGGTCATCAATTACTTTGGTTGTTGTCAATGTAACTGGATTATATTTGTAGACTGTATTAGTAAATGGTCGTCTAGGATATGCCGTTAGATTATTGTCTTGTCCATGTGAGAAAGTAAATTCTTTTCCACCAGTTTCTTGCCTTCTTACAATATCAGCATTCAATACTCTATAACCAATTGATTGTTTGGTGACATCATTGAATTTGAACTTGATTGTGTTGGTGATGCCTGCAACTATGTTGTTGCTAGCAAATGGGACCACCATTGTTAGTGTATTTTGTGGTCCACCTATACCAGTCCAAAGTCTGTCAAACTTTCGTGGAAAGATGACGGTTCTATTGTTGAGTGGAATCCACTGTGAACCGTTGATGCTGACACTTGCTTTGTTGGTATAGTTCAAAGCATGTATGGTAAATTGAGCACCATAGATATCATTTAGGTTGTCATTTAATACAAACTTGAATTCTTCTGTTGTTTGATCTGGTCCAAACACTTCAACTGGAAACTTAACACTATCTGTTGATGGTGTAACTACTGGTGGATCATTTGTAGTAGGTGGTGTGGTTGTATTCGTTTCACCTATACCAATGATATTACCATTTGGATCATAGATGTAGTCATACAGTTTAACACGAATAATAATTGCATCTTTGGGAACTGATGCCAGGTCAAATATGATGTTACTGATTTGACTATTCGTTTTTACAATCCCACCAGGCAAAAGCACATTCTTGGTTGTGTTGTCAATTAGTTTCAATGTAACATCTAAAGTAACATTGTTCGTCGTTACAGTAGGGTTTACAACAACTGGAGGATTTGTAATAGTTGTTGTAGGTGTTGTGGGTGGAGTTACAACTATATTGGTTACTGGCGGTGGCGTCGGTGGAGGAGTCACTACCACATTTGTATCTGGTGGTGGAGTAACCGGTGGTGGTGTAACAATAGGTGGTTCTACTTTTGGTGTTTCAACTACGTTTGATGTATAGAGTAATTCATATACACGTAGGTTAAGAGTAGTAGCAGTTTGTGTTACGTTGCTGATATTCAAATGTAGTTCTAGTATTTTTCCGTTGGATCTTACGATGTCAACTGGTATTGATACTGTAACTGATTGACCGTTCGGTTCACTAAACGATCCGTTGAGTGTAGCCGTGTTTGTGATTGTTTGGGATAAAACTTGCGTTGTGAGAAAAACAAACAGCGCAAATCCCCATAGAAGATTTGTATACTTTTTCATGTGCCTAATTCAAAGTAACCGTTTGTTAAACTGTATAACAAAGATTACTGTGAACACAGCCGCTTGTCACTTATAAATACAAATATTGAGTGGGGGGATTTAAGAAAATTTATAGATATCGTTTTCTTCTACTTCTTGTTTCAGAATAGACATCAATACTGAATCGGCATATGTTCCATTTTTGTATACTTCTTGTCGTTTTACACCTTCAGTAACAAAACCCAGTTTCAAATAAAGATTGTAAGCTCTTTGATTTGAAACCAATACTTCCAAGGAGATTTTATGCAAATTATACTGTTTTATCAGAAATGGTATGAACCTACAGTAAGATTCGTATGCTAGACCTTTACCACGAAAATCTTTGTGTAAGTCCATACCAATGTAGATGTTACGATGAATCTTGGAGTAATTTGACAATCTAAAGTATCCAATTTTATCAGCATCGTTAAACACAATATAGTATGGAATGTTTAAAGTATGAAACCACTTTTGTGTTTGTTCCAGTGGGTATTTTGACGAGTTGTGTAAATACAGTTCAGCACACTCGTTTCTAACGTTATTTAGAAACTCACAATCATCAAACTCCATTGGACGAAAGTGTATCATTGTCGTTTATTGAAGAATTGTGTTATTTTATCACAGATATACATAACGTCGTTTTCTTTTACCTTTGTATTGATTGGCAAATACAAATATCTAGGTTCGATATGATTCATCTTTGGAAGATCCCATCTTTTACCACCAAAAACATGATAAATGTCATTTCTGAGATGAACTAGATTATTATCAATACCATTTTCCGTGAGATATTCCGCGAGTTCGTCTCTTTGTTCTGTTAGTATACCCATCAACCAATATGTTCCGCCACATATAGGTTTACACTCTTTTGGTAGATATTTGACATAAAGATCCGCAAGCCGTTTTCTGTGACTAATAATCTTGTTTAGGTCTTCAATTGCGGCTAATCCGAAACATGCGTCGATATCTGTTGGTTGATACTTGAATCCAGCTTCAAATACGTCAAATGTCATTTCACGACGTTGCCATGCTTGGTAGTTTTTCTTTTCCTTCAAATCTCTATCAATACCAAACCATCTCAACAATCTTGCTCTCTTATATGTTTCCTCATTGTTTAATACTAACATACCACCATCACACGTTGTAAAATGTTTGATTGCCTGAAATGAATAACAGATATAGTCACCTTCACAGTGATCAAAGTGTTGAGCAGCATCAACAATCAATGGAATATTGTTTTGTTTACAAATCTCGTTTAATGCTGCGTTAAATGGAATACCACCCAAATGAACTCCAACAACTGCTTTGGTCTTTGATGTAATCTTACGTTCTACATCTTCCGGGTCAATATTGAGATTGTTGTCGATATCAGCAAATACGATGTTTACACCACGACGTTTCAATCCCATTTGACCAGCGGTGCAATCAAGAATTGGAACAATAACTTCGTCACCCTCTTTGAGACCAATCAAGTGATATGCCAATTCAAGTGCTGATGTGCCCGAATTGAGCATGAGTGGAAATTCATATCCAAATACTTCACCAAATCGTTTTTCAAATTTGTTTACCTTTGGACCTTGACCCAACCATCTGCCGTCGAGAGTTTCACTAATTTCTGCGAGTATCTTTTCTTTAGGTATGTAAGGATAAAACAGCGGTATTTTGTCATTCATAATTTTTTTCTATAACACTAATAAATAGAAAACCCCACCAAGTAAATGATGGGGTTTTGTTTTATTTTATCAACACATTAATAAGTGCTTAATGACTTATCAGATGGTTGTGACAATTTATTATAAGCATAGTCATCAAAGTTAGGATTGGTATCGACCCACTTCATTGAACTAAATGTCTTTTCATTGACTCGTAACTTCTCACGTTCCAGCTTCCTTAACTTATGATAAAGAGCTTCACGAACTTCAAAATACTTTGGTTCATATGCTAAATTAGTATACTCAGTAGGATCATCAGTTAGATTATACAATTCATATTGTTCCTCATAAGCACCCAACGCATCAAAGTAGTAAGTAAACTTCCAAGTCTTGGTTCGTATGGTTCTCAATCTGTTACAAGTCTTGACTGACGATGGTAACGTAGATGATCCAGACTTGGTGTCGTCATATGTAAACAAAATTTCATCTTGAACCGACTTGCCTTCCTCAATCAATGGAACAAGACTGGTTCCACGACAATCCGCAGGAGGTGCAATTTGTAATAGATCACACAACGTAGGAACAATGTCGATCAAGGTCGCCAACTCGGTGGTGGACTTGTTTCCATTATCAGCATCAAACAATACTGGATTGGAAATAACCATAGGAACTCTCAATGCTTCTTCATAAGCAACAAATGCCTTTTGTCTCATACCACCATGTGACAATCCCATTTCACCATGATCCGCTGTTCTGATAATCAATGCCGAATCAGCAAGTCTTTCACCATTGTTAAACGCATTGTATAGTTCATCAACGATGGTTCCAATCTGAGCGTCAATCTGTCTCAATAGATAAGCATAGAAGTTAATATAATTCAACTTCATGTCATCATCCTTTAATACACCCAATAGACCGTCAGCCGCAATATTGGTTTGGAATTGGGCTACTGGCTTTTTGTTTGCCAATAGGTTCTCATTAACGGTTTCTGGTAGTCCAACATTACGTTCTGTATATTGAACTGGTAAATAACCATACTGAACTGAATTAGGATAGCCTAATACGTCATGTGGGTTCACCAAACTAATAACCAAACAGTATGGTTGGTAATCTCCTTTACTACGTCTTGCTTTTACTTCCTTTAGATATTCAAGTGCTTGACGAATATACATTTGATCGTGATTAGCAAAACCACCACCAAAGTTTTCTGGTTTAGCATCCTCACCAGCATCAGGTCCAACCCAACCTTTGAAACCAAATAGTGCGATATCTTCTGGAGTAACATCACCGTATGGATCACCAGAATTGTTACCTTTACTTACGTGCCACTTACCTCTGTATTGACAATCATATCCAAGTGGTTCTAGTAATCTTGCAATATTTGGAGTTTGTGGATTGAGTGTTTGTTCCACAGAAGAAAACGGACCACCAGTTGTAAGTGTCTGTGTAACTTTATGTTGTGCTGGATAAGTTCCCGTCAATAAAGTAGAACGACTTGGAGAACACATACAAGTGTTACAAAATGCTCTTTCAAAACTAAATCCATTTACTTTAAGAAATGTAAGAGTTTTGAGATGTTCACTTTCCCAACCTTCTGGAAAGTTTTGGGTAGCTCTTTCTTGATCTGTAATGATAAATACGAGATCCGGCTTCTTGTTTGTGTTTTTGAGTTTATTAAAGAATTCTTTGTTCATAACTTACATACATACCGCTGTAAAATCTACCCAATTAATTTTATTCATAAACAGTCTTCTTTTCATGTCCAATGATAAGTGTCGGATCAATCATAGACTTGAAACCCGCTTCTCTTGCTTTGTGTTGAAATGAAAAGTCTTCCCATTGATCAAAGTCAATTGGTTCAAATGGATCTCGTATACGATCAAACACTTCACGTTTAACCAACATGAAACCCATACCATTTGCTTTTACTTCCATCAGTTCGGTTTTACCTTTCAAATCTTCTACAGTTAATGTTTTGCCGTCGAGACCACAACAAGCATACAAGTCTGGTGACTTCTTGTATATACCAGAAACTATTGGTAAATCATAATTGACCAACTTCTCAAACATTTTGAAGTTAAATACTTGGTCACTATCAATCCACATGTAGTGTGTTGGACGTAACACCTTTGCTCTATACAACAATGCTTCTCGGTTAAAGAATACATTAGGTGCGTAACCACACACATGACTCCATTCCCACTCTTTTGGCATGTTGAATAAAAGATTGGTCCAACTATCTATAAACCTATTTGAAAAATCTCTGCCTGGTAGAATAAACGTAAATTTCATAAGCATATGTAACAAACAAAAAACCCCACCAATTTATTTTAATCGGCGGGGTTTGTTATTTATCAAATTAATTACTTAGCAGTCCAAGGTCTACCTTTTCCAAATAGTTTATCGGCTTCTGGATTAGGAACAAGACTATACCACTTTCCAGTCTTGGTCTTCTTAAGCAAACGATACGCATCACTTTGCTTATCTGCCGGGACATTGTAAAAATACAAGGTCTTACCAGTCAACGATGGACGAGAACTATACGATGAACGTCTACGAATACTTGGTGTATATCCATATGTAGCTTTGAAATCACGCATTGCATCGTATAGATCATCACTATCATTATCTGCTAATCGTTGAAGATAGTCAATCATCTTGGATTCGTCATCATTCCATCCTTCATTGAGTTTATTCTTTAATAGACCCAAATGCTTCGCAAAAGTTTCGTTAAGTAGATCGCTCATATATAATAAATAGAAAACCCCACCAATTAAATGATGGGGTTTTGTTATTTTGTTAATTCAATTACTTTTTGCAAATGAACTGAGTGTATACATTCTCAGCTCTTTGAACTGCATCGTGCAGAGGGAAGTCACCAATGTATTCTAACTGTTTTCCACTCTTTTCAGCATTGCGTTCAGCAATTTCTTTCTTTGTGAACCACTCGTTTTGAGTGACGCTGATCATTTCTTTGAGTATGTCCCAACGTAATTCGTAGGGAGTCTTATTATCTGCCATATATTTCCTTTGTGTTTGTGTGTGTCACCATCAAACTGTATGATGGCCGCTTATACATAACACAAAAAATCCCTGCCGATTTATTTTAATCAGTAGGGATTATGTTAGTTCTTCAATACTTGGAACATAAGCTTCTTATATTCTTCCTTGCCCAATGACTTACCATCAAGCAATTTGAATATGAATGAAGCTCTGTTGGTTTCGCCATAAGATGATATGACAACTTGTGCTTGTTCCTTTCGGGTAGGTAACAAACGAAGTCTGGTATTAACAAACAAATTCATTCCCCACACAATCTTGTCAACTTCCTTCTTGGCATCAACAATACGGCTTATCATACCTTTGCATTGTTCTGCAAGTTCGTAATCAAAGGTGGTAAAGATATAGTTATAGAAAGTGCCATAGTCAGGCATACCCTGTTCCAACCACACATCCATAACCTTCTCAATGTTTGATAGTTCGCTCTTCATATGATGTAGAGCAAGATACCAAGCACCCTTTACCTTGTGAATAGTCTGGTCATTCTTGGAATAGACACAAACACCTTCCTTACCTTTCCACTGGTCAACATTCTGTAACAAATCATTGACATCAGTAAAAGTATAGATTTCTGGACGAAGCAAATCATACTTCTTTGCCATCAAATCCAACATATCTTGAGTTGCAAGTGAATAATCACTATGATCAACAAAACCTACTAACTTCCACATTGGTTCATCACCATATGACAGAACGATTTTATTGATTGGAGACAACCATTCAAAAAGCACAGAATAATTCCAAGTATCGTTATTATCATGTAGCTTATTTAGAATAGTTGACTTGAACAATTCCAATTCATGACCATTAGCCATAGTAGACGCATCAACAGTTCCACGGGTTCGTAGAATATATTGACCCTTATACTTGCTAACGATCAATAGAGAACCATCAAGTTTCTCCATTACAGTGCAGTTCCTTAATGAAGTAGGAACAGGAAAGTGATCAGGATTTTCCCCCCAATTAGTAAACTTAGGAAAACCTGCGCTAATCACTTCACCCTCGTAATTGACAACCACACTACGCATGTGCTTGTTGTCTTGGGTCCACTTAGTGCCAATATGTTGTGGTTGAATTAGATGAACAATTTCACCATTGAGTGAATGCTCATGCACCATGAATTGAGTGCGGTCAACCTTATCTAGGTCAATTTTCATACATTCACTTTACCACAGACTTTAAAGAAAGTCAATCTTCTTTGTCACGAATCTTTAGTATGACTGCCACAAAGTTCCCGAATTTGGTGATTAACCATGCCATGATGGAAACGCCAATACAAAACAATATGGTGGCAGCAATAACTTCAAATAATTTGGGTAGGTTCATAAAAATAATGCTTGAATACTTTTTAGTTTACGATTAAGTTCTTTATTAGTTTCTGTCAAAGTCTCAACTGTTTGTTTGAGTCTATCAACTTCTTGTTGTAACTTGGCATTTTGCTCATGCAACGTCTTGATATTATCCAGTAATTGATGTTCAACTAATTCCATAATTACTCCTTATCATCACCAAACTTTGGAATGCTAAAAAATCCACCCTTCTTCTTAGACATATTGTAGATCATAGTCTTGATATATCTATGATATAGTTCTTTACCACCAATCCAAGCAATAAAACATGGAATATAAATTGGCCAAATAATAAAGTATGCATTCAAATGAATATTAACCATATCATTATCCATATATTCACCATCAATAAAGTTGGCAATATATCGGTCATACTTTCCTTTTACAACCCATCTATATTTCTGATTCAACTTTAGAATTACTCCAAAAATAATGCCGGGTATACTAAAATAAACTAATACCCAAAACAAAAATTTGAAGATATTCGTAAAAGCAGCCACCATTGATAATACAATCGCAAGAATTGTAAGTAAAACCAAAAACTCAATCAATGTAAACGCTTTATTAGTAGTCTTCATATACTTTTAAATCAAACGGACTCCCTTGACAATAGTCGAATCTTTATTTAAAGGTTTATCTCCATTTACCAACATTTCGTGTTTTCCATAATACCATGCGGAGTTGACATTTAATTCAATATCACACAATTCATACTTGTCAACCTCATTTACTCCACCCTCATAACCAGCAACCACAACCATCAATTCAGAATCCAGTTGTGACAACACTTCAATCAATTCTTTTACTTTCATAACAACATCCTACCACGCAGTTTAAACAAAGTCAAACAAAAAAGCTAACGAAAATTAATCCGTTAGCTCTTGAAAAAGAAAATATTTATTTTTTATTAAAATTTTCTGGAACCATCAAAATTTTCTTTATACCATTCAACGAATTCATCTTCAAGTGATTCCAATGCTGTATTATTATGTTTAGCTAATGCGTTCAAACTATATCCAATTTTTGGAGTTTGTCCAAAATTTGCACCTGCAAAATATCCTGTAAAATCCGGATATTTTTCATCAATCCAAGACATAATATATTTTTCTAAAGAAAATTTGCCAAAAAACGGGTCGTCTTTCAAAGCAGTTTCAAATTTTTGTAAATTTTCTTTTGATTTAGCTGCTTTGTTATAATCTCCAATTTTTACTTGATTTTTTATTTCTGACTTTATTTTTGGAATTTTAACCGTTTTGAAATAATTTATAACATCATTTTTCTTTCTGTTATACAAATCTGAAATGAATTTTTCAATATATCTGTTTCCTTCATTTGCCCAATTAGCTACAAATTGCTTATCTGCAGCAGAATATCTAGCTTCATTAATTACTTCTTTGATTAGTTCTTTAAGTTCACGTTTGGTCATATAAGTATAAATATAACCTATATAATAAAATGTCAATTATTTTTCACGATGAATAATTGCTTCAAAAATCAACCAAGACAAACTCATTCCGTAACTTTTATTAATAGTATATAAAGAAAAACACGGCAATATATCAATTAATTTTAATCCACTATCTTCATCAATTGTCGGAGTCAAAATTATTGTAAAATTCTTATACTTATATTCTCTACGCTTCATTTGTTATCCTTCATTCTTTTCTTAAAGTCACTATCTTCATCCTTCCAGTAAATGTTTGGAATACCTCGTTTATCTGCTACAAATTGAGAAACGCCATCATACTTTCGTTCTTTATACATCTCATATAATTTTGGCAATTCATCGTATGTTACCGCCTCGGCATCTGAAGCGGGAATAAAGTAATCGTTAATGTTTATAAACAATCCCACACACTCTTTGCCATTATCATACTTAGCACCCGCTTGACCAGCAAACAATATGCCTTCATCCAATAGATAAGCTGCCATACTTTCATAGTCTGGCACCATCTTACCAAGAATGTTGTAGTAATATGTCCGTCTATCATCCTTTATATCAAATTGTTCTTCATTCATAATGATAGGTATTATTTTATTTTTTAAATATTCGTTAGTTGCTTCACCAGTTGTGAATGTTACATTCACTTTATGTTCAATATTTTCGTCACTCATATCAATTTATTTTATATATTTTCAATAATATTGGATTACCTTCCACCGTTGTATGATACGCCATAAAGTGTTTGAAACCATAATGTGAATCTATAATTGCAATGTGACTCTTAAATTCTCTAAACCATGGGTCAATCATTATTCCTGTTCCAATGTCTTTTTCATATGCATAATAATATCCATCATAGTTAATACTATCTTTTGTATATGTTGCATGCGAATATTTCCACTTAGTATTTAAAATAGGATACTTAACATCTATCTCTTTACCGCTCATAAAATGAGCTTCATAGTATCCTTTCCAAATACTAGTTTGGTCAACACTAGGAACATTTATAGCAGCGGTAATCTTCATACCACATCTTTATCCTTTTTAGTCTCTAACTTCTCCGTCAACTCTCTTATCATATCAATAGCACCAATTAAAATTACATCAGTGCCATTTAAACGACAATCACTAATCTTTTCAAGTCCACGACGTTGCGCTTCTAACGCATATTCACGCCAAGGTCCATTTGGTAAATCTGTAATTTTAACAATTCTCATATATTATCCAACTTTAATACCTTCACTAGGAACTTTAACTCCTTCAGCAGTCTCAACAAACTTTATATCTCTGGATGGAATCGCAGTCTTTAGTGGGTTCTCGCATATGCCGCCGAGCGGACCCCATGTTACGCCTGGATATGTAGGCCAACTAGGATAAGAAGGACTGATCGGATCAAATGGAGGATTTGTTCGTGGAATTGTAATAGGTCCAATAGAACTAACATTCAAAGAAGTTCGGCATGCTTCATACAATGAACGCACTTCTTCTTCGGTTAGATCGAATACTGTATCTTTAATAGTTAGTTTGTATGTCTTTTCAATTTTCATAGAATTGTGATATTTTCAAATCCGATTACATAACCGCCTGGCCTATCAGAAGTCTCGCTGATAGTAACCTCATAAGTCTTCGGTTTGATAGTTGTAATGTAGTGATTCTCATACTTGTGATATCCTTGTTTGGCATTTGCTTTCTTACCAATCACATCGTGGGGAATCTCTAGAAAGTTTTCATTGACCCACTGTTCCAGAATCTCTCTGGTCAGACTATCCTTGACATAAAAAGCCTCATCAAGAATATCTACAAGATCACTATCTGGTTCAAGATAGACTTCTTCCTTTAGAAATTCAGCAAGATGATAACCATCAAGATCATATTCAAACAAACACTTGATAATGTCCTCTTCATAAGTCGCACGTGGTTCTTTATCGCCACGACCAAGACTATCTTGTTCATTCCAACGTTGGTATTGATCAACAAGATGCTTGAAACTCTTGTTGTTACGATTGATATTCTCCTTAGTCAACCTGGGACGAATTACTTTATCTTGCAGTTTCATATAAATTTGTTCAGGCATATAGTGCGATCCTATCATTGAGTTTAAATTGTGTCAAGTCAGTTTAGGAAATTTCCAATCAGGCATTTCCATATCTCTGATCCAAAAGAAGTCTTCTGCAAAACTATAATAGAACTTCATATCCGTTGTGGGATTTTCTGCTCTTATTACAGTTCTGTCTTTAATGACTAAAGGTTTACCACGAAATACCATGTTTGGGTATTTCTTTACAATATCATCGGGAACATGATGATTCATAGTCTCGGTTTCGCTTTGATCTTCCATTTGTCGTAATAGCCTGGGAAATGACGTTCGATGTTGTCTTCGATTTGTCTACTAGCATCTGCATCCAACATTTCTGCTCCACACCGATCACACCGTTGAATTTTCACACCACGGGTCACAACACTTCGACCTTGACTTAGATGTGAAAAATAATCTATAATCACATTGTGGTAGTGTCCTTCTTCACACTCGAAACAACCAGTTTTAGTTGGAACAATTGCCATAAGGTTTATAATATCGCATGAACTCTCTTTGTCAAGATCAACTTATGTGTTTTGTTTCAAAGAAAAATGATCAACTATTTTCATGAACATATTTTTTGTATTTTCAATTTGTTGAGTATTCAATTCTTCCAGAAATGGTCTTAGTTGTGTGCGGGATTTACATGATTCAATATCATCCAATCCATAAGCTATTCCATATTTGAATGTGGGGTTTTTATTTATCACATCTTCTTTCGATATATTTTTTCTTGGAACTATTATGCTTTCACACCCGCACAAAGCAGCCATGACATTCAAATATGTTTCAGTATCATATGAATAGAACCTTTTACATTTATTGAATAATTCTACCAATTGTTTGTCATTTAGTCCCCTATGTTTCATCTCAATTGAATCTTTTGGATGTATTGGAACATATGGTTCATTATACCGTGGAAACTTTCCCAAAGCATGACATGATTCATGAATACGATCTTGATTCAAATCCTTAAATACATCCAATTTATAATCAACCAAGGTCAATATGTTCTTTTCACGCATTTCATCATAAAACCACTCTGAGTAGTATAACCAAAAATCATTGTTACCCCATGTTTTTGCGATTTTCATATCATCATTCAAATGTGATCTATGCATCACATATCTGACAACGTTTTTGAATCCAAATGGGTTGCCTGAGACAATTTCAGGCACTAACAATATATCTTGGTCAGCGTCAAATTTAGTTACAAATCTACAATGGTATTTGGGATTGACAGCAAAATAATGCAAGATGTCTTTATGATATTGAGCATACCACTTGTTGTTTTCGCCTTTGACATAGTTTAACAGTTGATTTGAATCAATTTTGTGCCAATCAGATCTTGGTATCATGCCAACATCAAAACCCAATTTCATCAATGTGTCGCATAGTTTATATAATACAATTATGCCTCCGATAGAATTATTATATGCTACTGACGAAATCAAAATTTTCATTTATGTTAAATAGACGTTTTTTCTTTTCTTCACAAACTTCGCAGGCGACCCAAATATAAAATCAAAATCATTGGTTGATTTAGTAACCAACGAGTTTGCACCAACACTAGTTGCGAATGCTAATGTGATGTTTGGTAGTATTATACTAGATGTTCCAACCACAACATGTTTTTTAAGAATTACATCACCTTGATCCAATTTTCTGAATTTGAGATCTACAGTTGGATTAGTCATATATCCATCGGTGTAATCGTCTGATGCTGTATATATTACAACTTTTGAACTTAGTCCAGAGTAGTCTTCAAACACAATGTTGCCTCCTCCTCCAAACAAGTAACAACCAGGCGCAATATGAACATTATCACCTATTATTAGTTTGAAGTCTTTTCCAACCGACAATATACAGTGTGAATCGATTCTAGAATTATTTCCTATGATGATATTGTGTGGATTGTGAAACACAACATCATTAGCTATTGAAACGTTTGTTCCAACTGTAATACCTGCATCCTTAAGTTCCAAACCTAAATAATTTTCAAAACGACGTATCATACATTGTTCTTTGTATAGATCGGAAACTGACTAAGATCGGGATATGGCATTTCCAAATCTTCGTTATGTTTTGGCGTTCCATCCATGTTGTAGAACTGATTCATTAACAACATTCCTCTTGCTGCCAGTTCAGGCATCATGTAGAAGTTCCAACCAAGCATATCGAAATAATCATCATGATAACTACACTCTCTTCGACCGCTGTATCTTGCTCGTTTGAACCACAGATACGCATCGTGATTATCAGTCAATATCGCACCACCCTTACTCAACTTGAATGTTTTATATGGACCAGTGAACGAAATACACATGTGAGAGCCTGGTATATACATGTTGGTTGTAAACCTCAAAGCACTGTCCCAAACGTTTGTAGGTTTGAGTTGGTATGCGCCTTTTATGGTTCTACCAACAACAGGCTCAAATTTTACTTTACCTCCGGCATGTATAATTTCACACGGCACTGATGGATAAGTTCTAGCTGGTATTGTAATCTCTTTGTCTTTGACCTTTTCAAACATCAAACAAAGAAACAACGCATTTGAAGCATTGTCTACAGTTACAACATATGGTGCACCTGTGTAGATACCCAACGCTTTTTCAAAATCTTCAGTTATTTTATATATTCCATTAGCCATACAAGTTATTAAGGGTTACGAAGTGATTTGTAGTCACTATCGTCAGATTTGTTTCCACCATTCATACCAAAGTGTTCGTCCATGATACCTTTTGGTTCTTTCTTGGTTGATCGAAAACTTCTAGACAATTCAAGGACATCACTATCTGTGATATCATAACCCAATCTCATATATTTGACAAGTCGTTTTAGAGTCACACTAGGATAGTTAATCTTTTTGAGTGAAATCTTCTTTGTTTTGACGGCATTGATTGTGCTTTCAAATGTATGAACTGTCTGTCCATCAAACGCCCACATACACACATCGAAGTCAAATGACCCAAACAGTTCTGTAATATCTTTGAAATAAACAAAGGTCACACATTGAATCTTCCATGTGCGTTCCATGTAATCGATTGTGAGAGTAGTATGCCACTCACTCATAATTGTTTCTTTGACCATGAAGTCACTCGACTTACGATCCTCAGGCAATCCTTTGTAGGATCGAAGGGTAAGGTCCATGACATAAGCCTCATACTGTTCTTTAGTTTGAAAAAACACATCAATGTCTGAGTCAAGGGGCTGCCCCGTATACGTCCTCAACAAGGCACCCCCCGCAATCCAAGGTCCAGCAGCTGAACACTTGGGTAGAATTTCTAGTGCATACTCAATAGGAGTAACACACTTGAATCCTTTGGTAAACTCAACAAACGGTTGTTTGACGATGTTCATGGTTCGTAACGACAAATATACAAATCGATCTGATTTTCTTCAAAAATATCCTCCACGATGACGTTGACAATTCGCCAACTACCTCCACCTAAAGCACAACCCATCTTATATGGCAGTGCTAAACTTGTCAATCCCATGCTTTTTGCATGTTCTTCAATTCGACTCAAACCAGTGTAAACTGCTTCATAATCGGTATGACGTTGTTCTCGTCCGTATCTAAATTGACTGTAACAATTATAGATATGTTTACCGTCTTTAGCTTTTACCCAACTGAATGATCCCAACTTGGTAATGTCTCCACGGGTCGTTCTACAATCAACTTCATATGCTTCTGGATATCGTTCACGAATTTGTTTGGCAATACCCGATCCCATCGTGGTATGACAATTTGCTTGATGAATTATTCCTTGAACCGGTGCCTCAAAAATATTAATATCTTTGTTAATGATCATATGTTTTCATTTTATCATAACACGGTGATTTTATAAGTCAACAATCAATATTTATTGTTCAGAATATGTCTAGAGCATTAATTGTCACAACGGATGGAAATCCACTCAAATTCAACTTTTGGTGTAAAAACTATGATCGATTTAATGTAAAAAATGAAGTCGATAAAGTTTATGTTACAGTGGGTTGTCATTTATCTTGGGAAATAAGAGAGTTATATGTTGAATTGTGCAACGAACGTAATTTCAAATTATTACTTCGTGAACCCGCCAACGGATCTATGGCAAGATTAGCAGAACAAATATCCTTTGCCATAGAAGAAATTCAAGAAGACTATTTCTGTTCGGCTGAAGATGATATTTGGATGGTCAAATCTGGAACTCTTGATGAACGTTTCAAACAACTTGAGAGTGGTAAGTGTAAGTTGATTGGAACATTGCGTCAAGATATTCCGGGTAACGATGTTATGTTGTTACCCGATCCAGAGACCATTATGGAACAAGTTAAAACAACTGAACGTTCTTTTGATCCAATCTTTAAATACTGTTTTTGGTCTAGTTGGGTTTTTGGGGAAACCAAGTTGTTCAAACAGTTACAGGTTGAATTTACAAAAGACGCATCACAACACAACTATATGATGCATGGTTCGTTTTTACATCCGTTTGATAAATGTCCAAATATAAATGCTAAAAAGTATCACACGTTCATTCCTTACTGGCGACTATTTTGGGGAAATTGGTGGGCTGGAACCAAATTGTCAATGATTCATCCCGATTGGGTGTTCACAGACGATTCATGTCAAGACGAGGTGTTTGGTGTATTATCATTCATACTATTTAAACGATTGGGTAGAGAAAATATCAAAATAGAAAGACAAAACAAAATAATGCCAGATCAACAACTCTACTTTGATATGACAAATAAAACTCCTCAAGACTGGAGTAACAGAGGATGGGTTCATTGTGTTGGATCGAGTGGACATGATGGTATGTATGGCTTTATCCGAGATAAAAACCACGCGCCAATATTTTACTTTGATGCTTTTACTCAAGGAAATGGAGCCGGTAATCTTTTTAGAGAACAACAGATTACTCAAGGAGGATTTAGAGATTCAACAAACTATGCGTTTCTGGAAGCGTTTGACAAACGTCATATGCTTGTAGAATTTAGAAATGATTATAAAAATAATCTGGACTATCATCTCAATAGATCAGGTGGTGATGTAGCTGGCTGTGTATATATGCGAGATGTGTTGTTGGCAAATGTGGTATAAACAAAAAAGAGGGACGGTGATTAAACCATCCCTCTTGTTGACCCTATTTACAATTACAACAACCAAGTTCTGTGAAACTGCTTGAATGCGTTCAAATAGTTTTTAAACTTATCACTGTTTAGATTGTCTCGTATTTCAAGATCACTGAAAATTCTGTTGACCAACTTTCTATACTTTCTACATTCTCCTTCAGGCCACACCTTCTCCATGATCACAAAGTTCCAAGCAATAATACGCATCATCTCCCAATAGTTTCTTTCAGCAAATGGAGAATGTTGGAAACGTTCATCATTCAGTTGAGAAATTGCTTGTGCCATGGCACCAAAGTTTCTAACATGATAATACTTACTGGTCTTCACCACATCTTCGGTTATTCTAACATCATCCGAATTCGCATCTACTCTTGGTTCAGTAATATCTTCACTGATAAGAATATTGTGTCTAATTTCTGGTAGTTCCTTGATTCTCGCATATGGATCATTTTTGGCAATGCTTCTAGCAAATGGTTCAAATGCTTCATAATTACCATCATTAAAGTCACTACTGTGCTTCTTGAAGAAATCATAGTTACATGCAAATACCCAGTGTGTGAATCTGGTTCTGCCACGACGATATTCAGTTGGACGCATCATCCATAGATTGTATGGAAGATTGCGGTCTTCATCATTTGATGCTGAAAAACGGTCCTCATATTTATCATATGTTGGTTGAACGCGAGTTCCACTGTCAATACAATTCACCAAGTCATATATCTCCAAATCTCTAAATAGATCATCAATCAATGTAAAATCATAGACCATCGTGTCACTGTCCATCAAGATAAACTTGTCACCCGACTTGAGTTTTGATACGCCAGTCAAGAAGTTTTCGTTGAAGTTACCATCTTCTGTTACAACATATTCTACTCTGGTTTTGCCATACTGTTCTACCTTGGCTTCAAACATGTTTTTTCCAACAAGATAAATTGCATCAACATTATATCGTCCAAAGTTTTGTTGGATATATGTCAACAACAACTTTCCAATAGGATCGTCGTTTCTGGTGTAATTATGGAATGGGATTATAAGTGCTTTCATAGTTTACTATATTTTCTGGTTATCCAACTGGTGTCGTTAAATACTTCTATAAGAGTTGGGTTGAAGTATTGAGTCACCACATTAAACACAGTTGGCATGTTTATGTCATGACCAGAAATAAATCCATCTGGTTTTATTTTGGGTAACCACGCTTCTAATTCTTTTTTTACTCTATCAGAAGAATGATCACTGTCTATATAAATTAAGTCGATGCTGTTGTCTTCAAATTGTTTTATAGCATCTATTGTGTCCATCTTGAGTTTGACAACATTGGTATAATTTTTTATTATCGAATCAAACCTTTGTTCCGCAATGTTCATATACTCTTGTTGATTTATTTCCCAATAAGGTTCCCACTTGTCAACACAATACAACTTGGAACAATGTAACGCAAATAATTCACTAGATACACCCGCAAAACTTCCTAGTTCAACTACGGTATCAATAGGTTCAATATACTTACAAATCAATTCATACAAACCCTTAGTAGTATTGGATTGTTTATGTTTAAAATCCAATCTGGGCGTAACTAATAATTCTGCTATTCTCTTTTGGTTTACCATAGTATAACTTATTACTAAAATAAATAGTGTAATTATTATTTTCTGTTCAATATTTACAGTCTCTTCAGAGAGTCAAACGCCATTCTTGATATAGGACTAGAAAGAACCCTTGATTTAAAAAATGGCCGTGGTGGTGTATTTTTATTGTTGTTTATTTCAACGTTCAGTTCAACTCGTTTAATGAGATCGTCACCTATACAAGAACGTATGTGGTTCTTAAAAATAGTCTCTGGATGATACGCTTTACACTTGGTGATAATATCAAATAGGTTACTATACACATTTGCTGATTTATCATATAACTCACTAGGTCCATACCAAAATTGATCGTTTATACCTTCGCCGTGCCCTGTCGCTCCAAAGTCTCTATCTGGATCGGGTATGATTAGATTTTTATTATCGATAATTGAATAGTGCCATTCATGCCAATTTGGAATATCACTATCAAATCTCATTCTGAATACTACATCGTATTTGAAGTTATTCTCATCTTCGTATTGTTTTTTCAATTCACATGCTTTTTCAATCCCATAAAACATGCTTACTAACCCAATGCTTTGTTGACAACTTTTGTTTTTACTTTTTACTCCATCGATTTGTAAAAACAGTTCCTTTTGTTTTTTAAAATATTCTAAGTAGTCATCAAGCTTTTCTACTTTACAATATTTTGGTGAGTATAATTTAGCTAAATCATTTTCTATAAAATTCTCATAGGTATTGTATGACTGCGGATGTCTTCCTATTCCATATATATTTAATTTTTCATCACTCGTATCTCCGTTTTTTAATTGTGACGAATTATCCACAATCCACGCATGAATGAAAACATCAACATTGTCACCAAGTTTTTTGATACTTTCAATTGAATTTTTACAGTATTTAGGTATGCCTGTTAAACATACTGCAACTCTTCTTCTTTTTTTATCTTCCATCACTCATGTCTCCTATAGTTCCATGTATATTTGTTATGGTATTAATGTATGTTTCACACTCTTTTATATATCTATCATCCAAAAGAACATTATATTTTAAACTTGTTTTGAGATAGTCGGCGAATCGTTGTGGTTTATGTATTTTATAAAACTCATCATTACGACACCAATTCCAATTCCAACATATGTGTGTATAATTAAAATGATTCACACCCAACATATTTGTAAACACAATATTCTTTGTCTGATCAACTATATCGTTGGAGAATTTATCGAAATTGTCAACGTGAAACAATTGTCCAGGCTGATATTTGTCAAACTTAATTGTGTTGTTAACTTGATCATATATAATTTTGTTCCATGTGTGTGTCAATCCCTCAGAAAAATCAAGTCTGGTCTTTTTTATAAGTTCTAGTTTTGTCATAAAGAACGCAGGCCACAATCTGTATCCTTCTAGTTCTTTGGTAGGAATTGTTATTACATCATAATCAAATAATTTGTCGTTAGCAAACAATTGATCGGCGTCTATATCCAAGTCGGGTTCTAAAAACAATACATACTCAGACTTACAATTTGCGACTCCATGGTTCAACCCACAGTTCTTCCAATGATCGGCTTCTGAATAATCCGCTTCTATAAAATTACAAAAGGGTATGTCTTTCTTTATTGTGTCCAAGTATATGTCATACCACTCGTTTGTGTTTCGTTCATGACTATTACATGATATCACATAATTTATGTTGGCCGCATACTTGACAAACTTTCTGATGTTGTTTCTATACATCGGAAAATCATGTGTATTTGGTGCCAATGTAATTATATCAAAACTCTTCATTCAATCAAACTTTTGAACACTTTATTCTCAGGCTTGTTCTCATGATCTCTATATGACAACTGTTTACAAATTATCTGGTTGGGAATATATCCTCGCATCATTCTATCGTCATTAGCTAGTTTACATGTGTGAGTAAAATAGTTAATCACATAATCAATAGGTAGTGGTGTATCGTTAATCAACTTATTTTTTAGGTTGATCAATGTTTTTCTGTTGTTAAAAGCTACCATGTGTGTTGTCCAGCTAACTTCTGATACAGATACTACGTCATTCATTTTAAAATACTTCCAACTGAATCCGTCTTCTTTGTTGTGATGATACCCCAAATTTAATACATCCCAATAATCATCATTCATACTGGACATAAACAACTCAATCTTTTCTTGGTAGTCTGGTTCAAATGCAACATCATCTTCTAATACCAATAATTTATGTTTGTTTTTGTATAAACACTCACTGATGATTGAAAGATAACACAAACACAGACTAACATTTCCCTTTGTGGTGGTTTTTGGAGTTCCCCACAAGTCAACTGTATCATATGATTGAACAAAACATGATGGTATCGCAGTTCGTAAATTGTAATGTATACCATGACTCTTCATATAGTCCATGATATACCTTTGCCGTTCAGTATCAACGCTGGTGGTTATTACATATACATTATCAAAATATTTGTTTATAACATTCATGATATTAAATTTTCAATAAAATTCACTTTTATATTTTTTGTAAGTAAAGTGTTGATGATTTTCATTTTCTCTGTATGACGATGCATAAAATATTTGATCTAAACATGCATATGTCTTGAAATTAGAATAGATTTCGTCACATAAAAACCAATCCATAGGATAACCGCACACAGATAATTTGTCCATCATAAATGAAACTGTATTATGCTTATATGCTACAAAGTGTGTGCCACACATACGTTCTTCTTTTTGTAACTTATACACCACATTCGCATCTTGCGATTTCAAACTGGTCCATTCATGAAATCCAAGATTTAGAACGTCCCAATCATTAGGTAACATTTGAAAAAACAATTTAAGTTTGTCAACATAATCATCCGCAAAAAATATATCATCTTCCATTACAGCAAAAGAATTTGACTTGACAAATGACTCTTTTAAAAAAATCGATTCGACCGCACTAAGATGACTATATGTTCCTGGGGTTTTATGTAAATTAGGATCAGGTATAAAATATTGTTTCTTGGGAGCAACAACCAATTCCACTTCAATATTTTCTTTATTGAAGAACGATAGTAACTCCACAAGCCTGTTGCATGTTGAATATGACGTAATTAGATATACTTTATCAAAAGACTCATTTAATATATTCATATAACCAATAACTATCAAAAAAAAACAAATCCCACACTATTTACAATGTGGGATTCTCACAATCAAATGTTAGTTAAGTTTAATCAACTACACCATGCTTTCTAGCAATAGCCATGGCTTGATCCAAATAATCATTTGCCATATTTAAATGATGTTGTTTCTTGGTATCTTTGGTAATCTTGCTCTTTGCCAAATGATCCTTCTCCATCTTTCTCAAAGCAACATACTTCTGACGATCCTTTGCATCTTTAATACCATCTTCATAACCACCAGCTTCATTTACATCACTCTTGGTAGGTTTGAATCCGAGTTTTTGTAATTCTTTGGTGCTAGCTTCTTCTTTTAATTCTGAAATAGCTTCTCGCACTAATTGTCTAAGTTCGTTTTTGGTCATATCTTATAAATATAAATTTGTTATGGTTGTTCTGGTTTTTTTAGTATCCAATTAGCGGGTTCGCTGCTAAAATTGTTGTGGCCTTCAATTTCATCTACAAATTTGTGAACTGCGTTTTTAACACTATCCCACCAATAATCATCGCCAAAAATAATTCCGCCTGGTTTCAATAATTTATAATAATTTTTTATATCATTGTAAACATCATCCTCTTCATGCGAACCATCTACATAAATTAGTTGAGATGTTATGCCTTTATTTGTCAATAACTTAGCAGCAATATTGGATGTTAATGGAACTGGTATAATTATATCTTGATTATTAGTATGAACTACATTAGATAAAAACTGATAGTATATCTGTGGATAACCATATGTTAAATTCAAGTCGGTTTCTTTCACGCTACTCAACCACTCCCAAAACTCTAATGATCCCAACCAAGTATCTATACAATATATCTTACAATCTAAGTTTAAAGCCTTAACTATGTCAGCCATCATCATAGCAGACTTACCCTTCCAAGTTCCTACTTCAAGTATGATATTAGGTCTTTGTTGAACAATCAATCTTTCAAAAATATCAGCATTGATTGTCCATCCTTGTAAATCCAATGGGTGGGTTGGAACAAAACCCTCGTAAACATTTTTCCCTATCTCATTCATGTCTTTTTATCAGATAAAGGTTGAACATCAGGCACACAATAACTTGGTTCAGCCTGCTTAAACTTGATTGGACTTCTTAACATTAATGTTCCAAACAACAAATCTGCTAACGGTAACACCACATTGAAGTTCTTGTTCATATACCTATGATGCAACAAATGATGACCATTCAACTTACGATACCAACTACGATACTCAACTCGTCTTTCTCGGGGTAAATGCATATACCAATGTATTGTCTCATATACACCATAATAACACATACTCACCACATAGTTCAACACAAACCCATACCACCCAAATACCAACCCAACTGGTAAACTGCTCAATCCAGCTATAACTAACCCATTCCACCACGCCATAGGTATCTTTTTGCCATCATCACCCTCTTGAGCATGATAGGTTTCATCAGACTTATACATGTGATGATGAACCTTGGTATGCGCTGTATATGCATAATCAAAACTAAACAAAGACCTATGCATCAAATATCTGTGTAACAACCACTCACAAACACTACACCACATGATACTATAAATTGTATGAAAAATAATCATCTATATAAATATCGTTTACACACATCAAAGTGGTTTTTACGGGGAAATACGTCTATACTTATTGGTTAGAATATATATGATTTTGAATTGTTATTTTACTGTTGGTGACAATCCTGATGGGTATCTTGAATCTTTGTGCAAAAATATATATGAAAAACTCAAACAACAACATCCTCATATTGATTTTTTACACATATACCATAACATACCAGGTTTAAATTACGATGCGGCTAGGGGATTAGTTCCGAATGCATGTGCGTCATTGACAATAAGACCACTAACGTTTCAAATAATAAATCCAGAAAATAATAAGGCAATATTTCTAAGTTTTGCCGATAGAGGTCTGGAATGCATTCGAACCAAACATTTCACAAGCGTCGAAGACAGATGGTCAGATTTCTTGGAAAAATATGATGTGGTCCAATACATAGGCGGATTGGGTATATACTTGTCTGATCATGACATACAACACGTTCATGGTCTGAAAAGATACAAATTTCAACCATATTTAAGCGACGAACAACACAAATCAACCTGTTTTAGTCAATACGTCAGGCCTTATACATTCGATGACAAAAAAAGACGTATATGCTTCTACGGATCTGATTATAACCCAAGATCAGAAATATGTGACATTCTAAGAAAACATCCGTTGTTCGATATCGTTTTAACTAATAATACAACAAAAATGGGTTACAGAAAAGAAGAATATTACAAAAATATAAGCGACTCACGAATTGGTCTAAGCTTCAATGGATATGGAGAAGTATCAGTAAGAGATTTTGAATACTTTGGTCTGAAAATTCCCTCCATCAGAGCCAAGTTAAATACACAGTTTTATAACGAAATTGTTCCCAATAAACACTACATCTCTGTAGATATACCATCTTCAAACGCATCAAACGAATACGATATGTCATACAAAGAATGTGCCGATAAAATCATCCACACCGCCGAAAATGTAATTGACGACTACAACACCCTAAAATCAATATCAGATAATTCTTATGATTATTGCGTAAACTATCTGACCAATCAATATCTAACCGATCTTTTTTTCAAAATTGCCAATATTGACCTATTGAAATAATTAATAATTTACATACCCCCACCCATGCCAGGGGGTTATTTATGCCACCCCCCACCCCTTATTTATAATCCATAAGACCCACTAGTATACAAAGTCATAGGCATGTCGGGATTAACAATATCTACACAATATACCTTGAATCCATTAACCGTCGTGGTAATTACATACACATTATCACGATAAAACGTCTCATACTTGTAATAGGTATACGTGTTGCCCCTATGTGTAGGCTCTGGTGGATATGTCTTGAATCGTCTGTTCCATGGGTCCAAATCATTGTTTTGCTGTATATGATTACGGGTTCTTAAATAAAAGTTTGATATACCCGCAAACTTTACCACATTCGCATAACCAGTCCCCATCAACTGTAACGAATTCAAATATTGCCACAAACTCACACTATCCATCAACTTCCAACCAGTATTAATGATAGGATAATCTTTGGGTAACTTATCATTGTCTGGGGTCACAAAACGTCCATTCTTTATTATAGAAACTGTCTTCATATACTAAACTTTTCAATCAATTCTATATTATCCATACAATATACAGGCTCCCCATTCACCGTGGTCACCATAACATTCACAATTTTAGTAAGATTTCTAAATGTATAATATCTGTGATGTGTTAACGCATAACGAGACGATAACTGTTCAGGCGGATATACTTTGAACCTTCTATGCCACGGATCTTTGTCACCTACCATACATCTTCCACTAATCGGATCAATGTGCTTTAGCCTAAACAAATTCAAATGATAATGCGTGTTTCTCTCATACCAATAACTTACATTTGCTGGTATAACATCATTCGAATAACCAAAACCCTCTACAGCACCAATATGCGTATTCAAGTTGCGCAATAAGTCACCCATACACAAATGCCACTCAACGTTGGTCACTCTATAGTCTCTATGAGTCTTCATATATACATCTTATGCCTCAATAATGTCCAAACACGCCACAGTAACACCCTCCACACTCGTAGATGACAGTATACAACCGGGTATAACATTTCGGGGTAACTTATTGAATATGCTGACAGTATAATTGTTTTGGTCATTCTTGTTACACCCAATAACTTTATCACGGTAAAATACCCAATAACCATACCTCACCCTGATCTCATACTTAGACAAACCCTTATAATAGTCACTCTCGCAATTTTCCAACCAATAAGGAAATTGCCTATTCCACGGGTCATAATTATATACCCTCCATACAGTATCAATAATATTCTGACTCAATGGCATATTGCTGTAATTAACATTGATAAACGCATTGGACCTGATAAACTTCCTAACATAATAACGGTCAATACTATTGAACTTCTCTATGTCCCTACGAACATTGTAATCAATAACCCTAGACTCCATATGCCGTATCATATACTCACCCAACCCCATACACGGCTTTGTATCACGAAATAACGGATGAAATAACTCCCACTCCGCAGAACTCACCTTATGCTTCAAATATACCTCTATGTCATTCACATCACCCATATACCACCCATCATACCATATACCCCACTCAATGTAAAGCCACCCCCCCCCACATATATCATCAAACCACCCCCCCTCCTTATTCATAACAATACACTATACCCCTCCCA
>Ga0222712_10000616_pt1 | contig 45953 bp, 63 predicted proteins | sample C33_657DmetaG_FD_165043 | JGI IMG/M metagenome (GOLD analysis project Ga0222712, IMG submission 165043) | Estuarine water microbial communities from San Francisco Bay, California, United States - C33_657D | ecosystem: Environmental > Aquatic > Marine > Unclassified | place: USA: California... | reverse complement strand
TGCGGATAGATGGATTGTCCTTAGCCGCATCAGCATCGCGAGCATTTTTGCGCTGCCATGCGGAGATGCCTTTATATGCAGCGTGGAACTTTTCCCGCACTTCCGCAGCCTCAGCAAGATCCATCTGGATTCCCATTGCTGCTGCGTAATTCCTGAGTCCTTTTGCGCCACTTCCATAGAGCAATCCGAAGTTTGCCGACTTACTGACCTGGCGCTGTTCCTTTGTAACTTCATCCTCCGCGACCCCATAAATCTGCGTCGCCGTAATCGTATGGAGGTCTTTCCCCTGCTGGAACACCTGAGTCATAAGAGAATCCTTAGCTTCAGCCGCCGCCAACCTCAACTCCATCTGCCCATAGTCCGCCACCACAAACTTCCACCCTTCTGGCGCCTGCACACAAGCCCTAAACCGCTGATCCCTCGGAATCTGTTGCAAGTTGGGACTCATGCAACTCATCCTTCCTGTATCAGCCCCCATCTGCATGTAACTGGCACGAATAAACCCATCACCGGAAAGATTCTTCAACAAAGTTTCAGCCATCTGCCGACGTTTCTCTACTCGTTTCCATCTCAAGTAGTCCGCAACAACCTTATGGTCGCCTACATATTCCTGGAGCGCTAGTTTGCTAGCACTGGGTTTGCCGCTCTTCGCATCCATCGGCGCCTCACCAAGCAGCGCAGTGAATTTTTTTAAAAGCTGTGCCGGACTATTGAGATTAAAAATATTAGGATCCGTCTTTTTAGTTATCGCACTGGGTTTTGTTTGATACAGCAAACTGCCATCAATACCACGGCATAATTTGTGTCCTTCTGGCAAAGCAGCATCAAAGTCCTCAATAAACTTCTCACCAACTTCGTGGTGTTCAATATCCAAATCCTCAATCAACTTTTCAAGTGACTTTTTACCAAACGGAAGCCCTGTTCGCCATAACTGAGCCATCGCCGGCAACGCATTGCACTCCAAGTACCAAGCTGGATGAAGCGCAGCTGTAGCCATCCGCTGCTGGATCTGATCAAACAAATCCAACAAGACCAGAACATCTTTCGCCGCATATTGCAGCTGACTATCAGTTAGTTCGCCAGACCAATCGCTCTTCTGCTCTTCCTTAGAAATATCCTCGTGCAAGTAGCGCTTCACCAAGTGCTGGAGCCCATGCTTCACGTTGGGCATCCCGTTGGTAAGAATCCGACTGGCCAGCATGGTGCAAAGCACTTTGCCCGCCGGATAAATCTCGTGTTCCTGTAGCCAGCCAAGATCAAATACTGCGTTGTGCGCCACCCATGTGCGCTCCACGCTGAAAAACTCCTCAACAACGATCCAGTCGTTGTCGTCCAAATCAAAGCAGTCGAGCACCACAGGCAACTTGCCTGGAGCACCCAACTGCAATAACCGCATCCCGCCCATCTTTGGCTGGAGCTGCGTTGTCTCCGAGTCAAACGCGATCAGCCGTTCATCGTCGAGCGTATGAAGGTGCTCGATGCCAAGAAGAAAGTCCAAGCCTGGTAGGGCAACTTGTACCCTACTACTCTAGCAGGTTGTCAACCTCCCTAGCCGAACACAACACCGCTGCCGCGAGTGTCCCACCCTCGGGTAGTCCCAGCAAACACCGCTTCCCCCAATGAACGCAGTGTTTGCAAGGCCCTCCATCCTCCTGGGGCTTGTAACTCTGGCGAACTCGTTCCATCCGAATCTCCTCCAAGCCAGCAGGACTGGAGCGATAACACCTCATACACATGACTGGATTAGTCGTGTGTTTGCCGCACTTCTGGCACGGCCTGCTGTTAATAGTGACTGCCATCACGAAAAATGAACACGTAAAAATCCAGGTAGGCGCTTAAGAGTGAATTGCTGTGAGTGGCACGCCGCCCCATCCGGCAGTTCCACTTCCACCGTAAAAACGGTGTGCCCACATTCCGGGCATTTGCGCTTACGCAGTATCGACTCAGCCGTATCCCGACAAGTGCGGTCTACGTCCATCCGTTTGAAATCGCACTTAGCGCATCTCATTGAAAGCGGCCTCCGCAATAACCGGAAAACACTGAGTAAAAATCTCCTTGCACTGGAGCGCAATCTGCCTGTGTTCCAGTTGCGTCCCAGGATCAGTCCGCACCTCGATGTAGTGCAACCACGACCGCAATGTTCCGTGCATGTACATCGTCGTCGGCGTACACAACGGCAAAATACGGCGTGCAGTCTCTTTAGCTATACCCTCAGCTAAAAGTGTTTCATAAAGCGTGTAGCTTTGCATGATGACTTGGCCAGTCTCATTCGCCCAAAATGCCTGCGTAGCGTGGTCAAGCTCGTCCAAACTATTCTGCCTATTTTTGTCATCCTGCAATCGCAGGTGCGGACATTCCGCTGGAACAGTCTTCGCATACCGCTGACTAAATTCCTGGAACGAAAAACTCCTGTGACGCAAAATTTGCGCCGCTATGTCACGTTCAGTTTGAATTTCTACGCACATCGAAGCCATCTCAAACGGGCTCCAGTGCTTGTGTTTGATGAGATACCAGAGCAACTTTGGCCCGGTATCCCAGTTTTCTTGGTTCTGCGGGTTGCTTACGCGAGCCATCTTGACGATGAGCTTTTCAGCTTCCGGTGTGCAGTGAATCAGCTTGACAGTTTTGGTCATTCCAGTGACGGATAACGCCTGCGCAAATGAAAATGTTTGTAATCATGTAGGCCGCCAAGATACAAAAACGCACCAGTGCAACCTGATCAGCAATCCGGTCGTGCTGGTGCGCCTTTTCTCCCAGGGCCTTGGCGACAATTCGCCACCAATGCCTCATCGGTCTTGGTACGCCTCCGTAGCCAAGGTATTGATGAGACGGTTCAGGTACCAGCGAGCCTTACAAAAATCCTCATACGGATCTTTCTTCAGCCACGCCCGACTGATGTACTTAATGACCTGCCAATGCAAACCACCAACCACAGCATCTGGAGCTGGGCGAACCCAATCCTCAATAACGTCGATCACCTCGACTTTGCCCGCCGTGTAGTGCGACGGATGGTTGACTGGATCGCTCATCCTTTGGACCCCTGAACAGCTTTGTCGCCTTGGTATCTCCCAGTGTGGGAGTAGTCCTTGCTGGGCAGCATCGTCATCCGATGAAACACAATCTGCGCAATCCGCATTCCAGGCCACAAAGCAACCGGGTGCATGGAACGCGCATTTTGCAGTTCCAGCGTTAGCCTCCCGCAGTAGCCAGGGTCGATATACCCAGCAAGCAAATGCTCGATACCTTCCCTAGCCCGACTGGATTTGAGCGCCAGTTGCCCAGCAATACAGTCGGGCAGCTTGAACTCCTCCAGCGTTTCAGCCAAAACGAACTCATGCGGCTGGAGCATGAACGGCTTTTCCTGCGAGTGCCCAGCAATGGAGTAAGGCACCAACTGGGGCGTTGACGGCAATTCCACCAGCAGATTCTCGCCGAGTCTCACATCGAGACTCGCTGGATTCACCAGCTCCTTATCGAAGGGAGTGACAAGCTCCCTTCGCGCCAGCGTGAAGATGTCGATGTCACACAAAATTGCCATCAGATGTGTGCCCAGATTTTTCGCTGGAGCACCCTGTAGATGGTGCTTGCGTCCATAGCTAAGTCAGCAGCAATGTTGTGGGCGTGCACTTTGCCTTGTTTGAAAGGTGTGTGGAGCGCTCGGATACACAAGACCTGTTCCTCAGTGAGTTTGGCTTTGTTTTGGTGTTCGCCGCGTTTGGCTTGCTCCTTATCCGTCTGCCACTGGCAATTACCGGGTTCGTAGTTTCCTACGTCGCCGATACGACCGAGGGAAGTGCCTTCTGGGCGTTCACCCATATCTTTAAGGAACCCCTCAAAGGAGTCCCACTCTGGACATACACGAACGCCTTTACCGCCATACCTATGCCAGGCATGGTGTTTCGGGTTTGTGCACCGCTGTTTCATCTGGTTCCAGCTCCTATAGGTGCCAGAACCAGATAACCCGTGCTTGGTGTTCGGGTGCATCAGACCTGGGCTGTAGCCACTGTTTGCTCAGGCAACTGAACGTGCTTCCAAGTTTTTTGCCACTTTATGCAGTTCACCGTTGTGGAGTGCACGCCAAACTCCTTAGCGATCTTGGCCACCGACTTACCACCAGCAGCCAACTGGCGCTTAATTTCCAGCACCTTCGCCTCATCCAGCACCGACACGCCCCGCTTGCCCTTGCGGCTGGACTTACGAGTCTTACTTTGAGACTTCGGCTTGTCGTTGCTCCGAATAATTTTCTCGCCAGCGGGCAGAGCGATTGTCTGCTTTGGATTAGTCAGATCCAGCTCAACGTGCTGGCACGTATCAAGAGCAAAACGAGCGTCGTCTAGCGCCTTGATGATTTGATCGAACTGGGCTTCCGAAAGGATGTACATGTTCATCGGTTTGGAACGTGTGCAGTGTAGTAGGGAAGAGCGGTGATGTGTCAACTCCTAATTAGGCGGAAATTAGGAGTTAGCTAGGTGATCGGACTAACCGTTTTCGAGTTCCAGCTTGATGGCGGCCTGGAAATAACCAGCCACCTTCAGCCTGCGGTATGCAGGCCCAGCCTCCTCGGACTGTTTGTTCTCGATGTTTTCGTACTCATGCCGCGCCTCCTGGAGCGCAGCCATGGTGTCAACGTTGAGAAGGTGCAACTCCGAGTCCGAAAGCTCGGAGAGCTTATCCAAGTAGATGGTCCGCCCGTTCAGCAGGTACGAACGGTAAAACGGCACCATTGAATTTTCAGTCATGCGAAAAAGTTCGGATCCTGCTGGCGCAACCGGGTGAGATCCGTGAGTCTCAACTTGAGAATCTCGTGGATCGCCAGTTTGGCCAGTGTAGTAGACGAGATTGTGTCACTGGTAGCAAAAACGTAAATCAGGTGGCGGTAAAGCTGGGTCAGAGTTTTGATCCTGACCCAGTGCGTATCCCCCGGAATTGGTTCTAAGCCGACTTCCCAATCGTCGTAGTCGTCAGCGTTACGGACTTCGCGGGATTCAGTTGTACCAATCAGACGTGTCGATTGGAGCCCAGTCATCGACGCGCTCTGTGAGCATGGCTCGGAGTTGTGCATCAGTGGCTGGAATCAAGTCTTCATCTGAAAAGTAGAGGGTGCCTCGGCACAGGGCAGGCCCCCACTCGGGCGGGTCGAGCTGTGTCTGCGGATAGACCAGAACAACGTCATCAACAATGGCATCGACAACGAGATGGTCGCCTTCAAATCGCAGCTCCTCAATGTCCAGTACCTTCATTTGACCTTTTGTGCAGTTTCGCTGGTTTCGTAACGAGCCAACCACATATCCCAGCTCATTTTGAGGAACTGCTCCAAGTCCTGGAGCTTTTCCAGTTGCTTGATGTCGTAAATCGGATCTTGGCCGCGTGCCTCCATCTCCGCGATCTTTTGTTGGAGCGTGAGGATGCCCCAGTTGACCGCGAAGTACCACGGGCTGAGCTTGGTGTTTTCGATTTGAGTGTGCAGCGTGTCCATTTGTAATTCAGTAGTAGAGGCGCCCGTCTCTCCGGGCGTGCCCTTAGTGTTGCACACGAACAGCCCGAGCGCAAGGCCGGGCTGTCGCACATCTTCACAATCGCTGGCGCTAAGCTTTGGGTTCTGTAGATCTCGGATCTCAGTCGTCCGTTGTGCCCGGCAGCGGCGAGGCTGGCACCTCGTGCGGACCAGCCACCGGGCACCCCCTTAACGCTGGAACACCGTGAGGTAGACGGTGACTGCCAGCATCCCCAGCAGCCACGTCAACCCGAACGCGATCACGGGCGGGATCACGTTGGAACCCCTAGCTCCTCTGGCTGGTACTGCGTCAGCACGCATACGTCCGCGCCTTGCTTGAGGGCCGTGCCAACGACGTAGTGGAACTGATCCTGTGCATCCTCGGATTCCTGGATCTGGTACTCCTCCACTTCGTAGGCCATGCCCTTGCGATACCAGGAGACCCGGATCACGGCCATAAGCTCAAACGGAATGTCGCCAACGGTGTATCCCAGGATTGGCTTCCTGGGGCGCTTCGGCTGGGGCGGTTCAGGCTTAGCCACGGGATCTCTCCAAAAAGCCCATGCGACGACGCGCATGAGCCCTAGGAAAAAGTTAGGCGGATTGAACTGGCCCATCAGTCCCACATCCGTGCGGCTTCCTGCATGAGCTTCGCCAGCTCCTCTGGAGAGCGTTCTTCCCTTGGGGAGTCTTCAAAAGACTGTCCTTTTTTACCAAATCCATTGGTATCACTGGAAAGTAAATCGGGACACGGGGTAGGGCTGTCCTCTTTTGCTCCAGCATCCCCACCAAAAGAGGACACGTCCGAGGGCTGTCCTTTTTTACTTCCCAGTCCCAGACTGGGTTTTCCTAATTCAGGACACTCTTTCACACACATATCACGCGAGAGAACAGCCTGGTACAGATTGGAAGGTCTGGCACCTGTGGAGGACTGACCAACCACCTCAACCAACCCCCGCGAAGCAAGCCTCTGGAGCGCCTTGCCGATAGCGGCCACACTTCCACCGCACAAAGCATCCGCAGCTAGGTCAGAGCGGCTCAGAGCACGCGGATACGCAGCCCTAAGGCGCTGGAGCACCCGATCCACGATGGAAGCGGGCCCAGCACTATCCGCGTCAATCTCCACATAGTCCGCAAGGGAGAAGGTGAGGTCGCTTTCAAGCTTCATCAAAAGCTTGGAACCATCCCGCCCAGCCCTGGATTTTTCGACTGTGATCAGACGAGCGTTGTGCCCGGTGTGTTCGACCTGCTGCTGTGTAGGCCGCCGCAGTCCCCACACCTCGTCCACAGCGTCCCTGATGGCGGTGCTGCCCCGGAATCCACCGGTCTTATTGGCGTGGTGGATCAGCAGAATCGTGCAAGCCGGGAAAGTCCGCCCGTTGTTGTTCGCCAGCCAGTAGATCGGGCTCGCAAACTCTTTCTTGTTTTCGTCAAACGCCGAACCACGGCTGCAACCCGTAATCGAGTCGATGATCACGAGCTTCGGCTGGTGCTTCTCAATCAACTTGACGAACCGGTAGTACCAGTTCAAATCCCACCCCATCACCACAGTCACGGGATCGGATGCCTGGAACTCAAGATCCCGAAGTTGCTGCTGGACCTGCACTTCGCTCTGATCACCGTTGAGGATCAGAACCGGCCCAGCTTCAACTGGAACGAGATCACCCCGCACAGAGAACGGAATCCCACGAGCCACGTGCTTAGCGATGGTCCAAGCGGACATGGATTTGCCATCACCACCAGCGCCGTGGATCATCACGGTGCCTGGGCAAGGCAGCAGATCAGGAATCAGGTACTCAAACTTCAGGTCCTTTTCAAGCAGGCGACTCATGGCCATTTCGTCATCCTGCTGCTCGAACTGCATCTGGGCGATCAGCAACCGCTCCAGCGCCCCAGCGTCACGGTATCCAGCCTCCAGCGCCAACACATTCATGGCGTGCGCAGCTTCCGCCGGGTTCTGAATCTGCTGGATCTCCTTAGCCCGGCGGATCACCTCGGCATAGGTGATGACGACCTGCCGAATCCGGGTGACGTTATCGGCCTCAACGGCCATAACAACTTTTCGCAAACCGGGTGAAAGCCACATGCGCCCCGGCATCTGCTCATCAGCCATCCAGAACAGGGTTCCGAGGCTTACAGGCCCTTTGCGAAAACTTTTCCAGACCTCTTCACAGGGATTGTGGTTTGAATCTCCCCACTCCTCTGCGTACTCAGGATCATCGGCAGACCATGCCGACCACAACATCAAGCCAAGATCATTCGGCAACTCCGAGTGGATCGCCATCCCCACCTTGACCCAGTGATCGCGGCTACCACTGCCCTGCCCAGGAATAACTCGCAAGGCGGATTGAATGATCTCGGCAACCTCAGCTGGGTCTCGATCTGAGAAATCAAGAGATTTACGGTTTTTGATAAAGCCGCCGTCTTGAACGTCCTTTCCGGCTGCATCCCGCATCTCCGCAAGCAGCCATTCAGGAGCATCAGGAATGACATCCAGATCGCCTTCAAAGCCGTACTGACCAGCTGGAGCCTTCCCATCACTGGAGCCCGGATAAGCGCCATAGAGGACGCCCTGACGGCCCCAGAGCACCTCATACCCAGCGCCGGTATCCGACAACCCAAAACCCTTCACCGAGGCCCACAGAGCCTCTGGGACGCGAAAGAGATACTTAGCGGCGTTGGCTTTGGTCGACGTGATGACTGGAGCACCTTCCAGCGACTCGCCCCACTTCTTTTTGAGACGACTGAGATTGCGATCCACATCAAGGATCACAAGCCCGCCACTACGGGCACCAGTGAACGCCCCCACCGCCTGGAACACATCAGGCTTGCGCTCAATCTGCAGCGCCACATCCGAAGGCGCCATCACCGTGTGATGACTGCGCTCTAAGGGCGTCTTGCCCTTGCTGATTTTCCCGGACTGGATCGCCTTGCCCTTGGCGTAAATCGGGGCATAAGCGATTCCTGCAGGCAGCTGGCGCACAAACGCCAACAGCTCCTGCGTCTTACTTTGAGACATGCTAGACTCTCACACGAGAATGTTCACCACGCCCCCGCAGCTCAGCTGTAGGGGCGTTTTTTCATGGTAGCCAGCCGGTCAAGGACGTGTTACTGTGTAAGACGTTGGCACTCCTGCCGACCACACCAAACACCTAAACCATGGCCTTCCTTTCAAAATCCGCATCTGCAAACGTCAACGGCGGCAACAGCGGCGGCGGCTACCTCAGCCTCAGCAAACTCCCCGATGGTGGCTCCGTCCGCTTCGCCCTACTCACTGACGAACCTCTGGAGTTCTACGAGTCTTGGGGTGCTGCCAACGGCGCAAACAAGCCCTTCCGCTTTGAATACGAGCCAACTTACGAAGATGTCGTGGCTGAAATGGGCGAGTTTGAGCCCCGCGAAGGACGCGGCGGCCCTGGAACAGCAGACGTGAAGTTCGCCATCGCCTGCCCGGTTTACAACTACGAGTCCGGCAAAGTCCAAGTCCTGCAGATCACCCAAAAGTCAATCCTCAAGGAAATCGACCAGATCTCCCAAATGGAGGACTACTCCAACCTGCTGGAGTGGGATTTCACCATCAGCAAAAAAGGCAGCGGCCTGCTGACTGAGTACACCGTTCGCCCAGTACCCCGCAAAAAGGGCAGCCAAGAGCACATCGACGCCGCCTGGCTGGAGGCCAAATCCGAAGGCTTCGACATCACCCGCCTACTCACCGGAGGCAACCCCTTCAAGGCCGCCTGATGGAAAACGCCGATTTCCTGGAGCGAATTGCGGTAGAACTTCACGAGATTCATACGACGTTTAACGTCCGCATGGATCAAATGGAAGACGTACTAATACCATCCGGCGATCCTGTCGATTGTTCTATTTGCCGTTTCGGCGATTTTGAAGACGTTGGCACTGGAGCACAAGCCAGATTTGGTCTGTGTCGCAGGTACGCACCTCGTCCTACAGATGATCCAAACAGTATTCGGTGGCCTTCTGTACGGCCAACTGATTACTGCGGTGACGGCATCGCACGTCTGGATTATTAGAACGCTCAGTACACCGCCCCGCCATAGCGCGGGGCTTTTTTAGTGGTATTATCAGATTGGGAAAGAATAACTAAATGGCCTCCAACACCCAAGACACACTGGCAGGACTGCGTAAGTGGAGGCTGGAGCAAGACAATTCAGGCCCCTTCCGGGTCTACCGGGACATCAATAACAACATCTACCATAGTGTTACACACATCCTAAAGGAAACAAGCGACAAAACCGGATTGGAACGCTGGGAAGCTCGCCTCGGCCCAATCGAAGCCACTCAACAGCGCAACGTGGCAGCAACGCGGGGCAACATGGCCCATTCACAAGCCGAATACCTCCTCAAAACCGCCCAACAGCTGGCGCGATCCACTGCAAACAAGCGCAATTCAATCCGCTGGGACGAACAGGGACTGGCGCGAATCCCGACCCCCATCACCCAGTGGGCGTTGAAAAGGGTCCGCCCCAATGTTCCCCGAGTTGGCTGGAGCGCAGCAGGCTACGCCCGAGGCTTATCCGACTGGATCACCGAAAACGTCACCGAAATTTTCGCGTCCGAATTCTCCATTCATCACCCAGCCGGCTTCGCTGGAACCTGCGATGCACTGGTGGGCATGAAAAACAACGAGCTGGTGCTAGCCGACTGGAAGACCAGCGTGGGACGCAAGACCAAGACCGACGAGAACAAGCAGGAGCGCCTCCCACCCGGCCATTCATACATCGACCAGTGTGGTGCCTATTCCCTGGGCCTCAAGCACCTCACAGGGCTCTCTCCAACTGGAGCAGCCATCGTCCTGGCACGTCGCTGCGGTGAACCTAACGTGCACCACATGACAGCCGCCGAACTCAAGGACGCTGAAGATTCATTCATGGCTCGGGTGGAACTTTACTTTGACCAGCTACACGTCCAAGTTTGTGGATCAGCCGTGAACAGCTAACCAGTTTGTGGATCACAAAACGCCATTCATGAACAACAATCTCCCAACAGACATAACTTGCCATTCATGCCGCTGGTACGTTTCTGACACCTGCCGGCGCCATTCACCCGGCCATTCAGGATGGCCCTTCACTACAGACTCCGACTTCTGCGGTGACTGGAGCCAGCGCTGGGAGTTGGCACCCGATGGTAAGTGGCAGCCCGTCGTCTAATTTTGTGTCTCGTGAGTCTCAACTGAGACGCAAGGGCAGAGGCTAGGGAGGGTAGTGCAAACGAACTAGTCCCCCAGACTGCGAGAGCCTGGGGGATACGGGAGGCTATCAGGCTGACGCTTCAGACCTTGGCAGCCTTACGGGATGGCTGGCGCTTGCCTTTGTTGCTGCGCGGCGCTTTTTGTTTTTCCACAGGCTGAACTTGTGGATTCTGTGGAAAACCGCCAGCGGCTAGAACCTGCTCAGCCGTCAGAGTCTGCTGGCTCACACTGGCGCGAGCTAGCACTTCCTCAAACGCTGCGGCCTGTCTGAGTTGTTGCTGGCGCTTGTGCAGTTCTGGCAGGGTTTCCAGATGCCAGCGGCTGGAACCTATTTTCGAAGCTTCGGCGCGATTCTCGCTTAGCCAAGCAAGCACCGAATCATCGCAGGGATGGTTCTGGGCGAGCCAGAGCTTGTCTGCAAACTCGATAAGCAAGCGGCGCTTAGCCTCTCGTGCCTCCTCGCGGCTCTCCTTGCGCTGGCGCTGTGTGACCCATTCTCCGTTTGCCATTGGTTGCGGCAGGTTGTCACCTGTAACAGTAGCGCAACGGTCAACCCCTGCCAGCCACGTTGCAAAGTGTGACAGTAGCGAGGGTTAGCGGCTGGCGCGTCGATAGGATCGCGCTCAGTCACTTAGGGAAGCCCTCCCATGGCACAGATCACTGAAAACGACCAGTTTCCCGCACGTGTGAACGTGCAACGCAAGGGAGACAACGTCTTACTGCCCAAACGCCTGCTCAAGCGGGTGACACTGCCCGATGGCACCACACAGGAGTTCATCCGGGATGGAGCTGTGGCACGCTTTACCCGCAACGGCGACGGCAGCAAGGTACTCAAACTGCGCTGGCGCTCGAAATGGTGGGTGGTGCCCACGATGGAGCAAGTGGAGTTTTGGACCTTCGATAGCGTCTGCGAGACCCCAGACGGCGATCTGGTGGAACCTGACGCTCCTGAATCGTGGCTTAGCCTGCTGGGGCTTGTATGATGCAAGCACGATCAGTTTGTGACTGTAACCGTGGCAGATTCACTTCCTACGGATAGTGAAGAACAACCGCAACGCAAGACAAGCGTTGCCAATGATCCTCTCAAGCGATTCAGGAAGGGGCGACCCATTACTGACGCCGAAATGGAGGAGAGGATCAACACTGCCTACATGCTGATGTTGAGTGGTGGAACACGCCGTGAAAACGCCACTCAACTATCAACCAAGTACGGTGTAAGTTACCGGCAGGCTGATAGCTACATCAGTCGAGCGCAAGCATTGATGCGCGAGGATTACGCTGGAAAGCGTGAAGAATTGCTCAATCAAGTAAACAACATGCGTATGCACACTGTACGTAGAGCACTCAAACGCGGACATTATCAAGTGGTGGCACACTTGCTCGATTCAATTGCACGTGGTGCAGGCGAAGGAAGTGTGGAGAATGATGCCATTCAAACGCCAACTTTAAATATCACAATCGACGACAAACGGCATTCATAGCGGCCATTCATAGCGGCCATTCATAGCCTGGATCGCCATTCACACGCTCGCGCACATGCATTCACACGCGTGTGTGTGTGTGTGTACCTGGGGCGCATGTAGTACGGCCACACTACAACTCTGTAGGTTGAGAGGGTAGTACATAGGCACCATGCCGCAGATCCTAGCATCATCGCGGGATCCTAGCCTGTAGTGTGCCACATTACAGAGTGTAACCATATCGGCGACTGCCTGGGGCGTGGTGCCTATTGTGGCCACAGGTTCACCCAAGACCTCCCATGATTCCTTTCGTTAAGCTCACTGCGCGATCCTCCAACCGTAAGACGGGACCGATCGCAACCACGATCAGCAGTTCAGACACCTGCCCTAAGACCTGCCCTTTCAACAAAGGCGGCGGATGCTATGCGGCAGGAGGCCCGACTGCGATTCACTGGCGCAAGTTGGACCGTCGCGAGACTGGTACACCTATTCTCAATTTCGGCCATCAACTGGCAGCCGCCAAACTCAAGCCAGGTAGCTTGCTTCGCTGGAATGTAGCTGGCGACCTGCCACACAACGATGGCGCCATTAACCTGCCAGTTCTACAGCAGCTTGTGGGCACCATGGTATGGGGTGCCAAGCTGCGGCCATTCACGTATACGCACCACGTGCAAACGGTCGACAACCTTAACGCGGTTGACTGGTGTAATCAATCCGGATTCACGGTTAACCTCTCCTGCGATTCAGAGGCTCAGGCCAGTCGGCGCCATCGTGAGGGATTTGCAGCCGTATGTGTGGTGCCGTCTGATGATGCTCGCAGGTCCTGGATCGATTCACACGGCGTCCGCTTTCAGACCTGCCCAGCTCAGCTGAAAGACGGCGTTACGTGTGAGACCTGCCAACTGTGCACAAAAGCGGATCGTGCTTGCGTGGTGGCGTTTCGTGCGCACGGCGCAAGCCACAAGCGGATTGATCAGCGATTGGCGCAAGTGTGAACGATTGTGAACGGGGCGGCCACGGTGCTGCCCCTTGTCGTGTTACACTCTAGATCAGTTGCAAGCCACACTATGGCCAACCCCGGACTGCACCGCGTCGCAAATTACGAAACGGCGCAACCTGCCAAACTCTTTTACGAGGAGACTCCTTACTGCTGGATTGTCGAAACCGTTAGCAAGACGGCAACCGATACCGGCAGCCACTACATCACGGCGGATCTGATCGATCGCAAAGGTCGGCGCCGTCACCGCCACGCGTACTACCACGGCGCAAGCTATGGCGAGAACCATATGGAAGCGGCTCTCGAGTTCATGCGGGCTTACGTCTTACCTGAGAACAGCCACGCGCGGTTGTTGAGTATGGCAAGCGGCAAAGACGGTCTCCGTTTCGTGTTCCTTTGAAAAGTGCCCTTTACGCTTCCATACCCTTTCTAGGCACCATCCCGCCAAATCCGGCGCCGTGTCTTGTGAGACTCTGGCCGCCAAACCATTGCAAACCGTTTCGACTTGAACCCAAATGACCAACACTGCACGCGGATCCCTCGCCTACATCATCTGCACCCTGCCGATCATGGCTGGTGTGCTCTGGATGGGAATCGACAACAGCCGCCAGCTGGCACGCTGCGAAGCTACCGGCCGGGGCCCGGCAGAGTGCCGGCTCCTCGTGCTAGGTCGCTAGGCGGCACAACGACACAGCAGTAACGCAACAACGCGCTGCTGCTGTGTCACAGTATCACGCTAATGTAATACCGGGGGCAGGGTCCGGTTTCCTGCCGGGGCTGTTCAAGTCCCAGGGAACCTACTGACATATCCTCAATTCCTTTCTCTGTTACACACCGGGGGCAGGGGTTCAATTCCTGTAATACCCTAGAAAGTACCCTCCTACATAAAAATGCCCGAATCTGCTGGAGCACTAACCCTTCGCTACGCCCAGGGCCAAGTCTTCAGCAGTCGAAAACGCTTCAGAGTGCTGGTAGCAGGTCGTCGCTTTGGAAAAAGCTACCTCTCATGCATCGAATTATTGCGTGGGGCGATCGAAAGGCCGGGCGAAACCTTCTTTTACGCGGCCCCTACATACCGAATGGCGAAGGACATTGCCTGGAAAGTCCTGAAAAAACTAGTCCCGAAAGCCTGGATCAAGAGCAAAAACGAGACCGACCTCAAGATCGAACTAGTGAACGGCTCCACGATTGAGCTAAAAGGCACCGAAAACGCCATGGCCCTACGCGGCCGCAGCTTGGCTGGCGTGGTGCTGGACGAAGCCGCCTTCATGGACAGCGAAGTCTGGTTCGAGGTGATCCGTCCCGCGCTAGCCGACAAACAAGGCTGGGCCCTGTTCATTTCCACCCCAGACGGCACAGCTAGCTGGTTCTACGAACTCTGGCAATACGCAGATAGCGGCGATTCCGACTGGAGCCGCTGGCAATTTACGACTATCGACGGCGATAACGTCCCCCCAGAAGAAATCGAAGCCGCCCGCGCCCAACTAGACCCCCGCACCTTCCGCCAGGAGTTTGAAGCGAGCTTCGAGAACCTATCGGGCCTCGTCGCCGTCTCCTTCGGAGACGAAAACATAGACAAGCAGGTCCAAGACCTGCCAATCCTGCCTCTGCTACTCGGCTTGGACTTCAACGTCGAGTTTATGGCCGGCGTTTTTGCGGTCAAAAAAGGCGAAGACCTCTGGGTATTCGACGAACTGGTACTAACTGGAGGCGCCACAACGTGGGATTTTTGCGAAGCCGTCCAGCAAAAGTTCGGCATCGAGCGCCGCATCATCGCTTGCCCCGACCCAACTGGTGGAGCGCGTAAAACAGCCGGCGTTGGCCAAACAGACCACTCAATCCTCCGAAAGTCCGGCTTTACGGTGTCGAGTCCTCGTGCTCCATGGAAAATCCGCGACAAAATCAACGCGGTCAACATGGGTCTTATGGATGCAACGGGCAAACGCCGCATCTTCATCCACCCACGCTGCAAGGAACTAATCAAATCCTTGCGAACACTGACCTACGCACCCGGAACCGGGCTCCCCAACAAGAATCTGGGCGTCGATCACGCCTTCGACGCGCTCGGCTACCTATGCCTCCAAAGTTTCAACCTCGCCAAGCCAGAGAGCCTCGGCAAAACCTCCTATCGTGTGTGGTAATAACCCACTGGAGCGTAATGGCCGCGAAAAAGAAGAGCGCCGCCCAGAAAAAGATCTCCAAAGTCATGCGTGAGTACGGCAAAGGCGAACTGCACTCGGGCAGCAAGAAAGGCCCCGTGGTGAAATCCCGCAAGCAAGCCATCGCCATCGCCATGAGCGAGGCCGGAATGACCAAAAAACCTGTTAAGAAGCGCAAAAAGTAGTCATGGCACGTAAAAAACCCGGCTTGTACGAAAACATTCGTCGAAAAAGGGAACGCATTGCTGCCGGAAGCGGCGAAAAAATGCGCAAACCTGGCACTAAGGGTGCCCCCACCGCTGCTGCCTTCCGTGCAGCCGCCAAAACCGCCAAAAAACGGAGGAAATAGCCATGGCTGCCGTCAGCATCCTTAGCACTGATCGCTATACCAATGTGGTGGAACACCACGGCGCCACAATGACCGCCGTGAACGACTGGATGGAAATTCCGGCCCAGTCTCCCAGCTATACATTCGCCGTCAGCTCCACCAACAACGCCAACTTCCAGCTCGCCTTGGAGTGCAGCTTCAACGGCAACGGTAGCTGGTTCACCATTGACAACGGCAAAACGATCAACGCCGCTGGCGAATACGTGTATTTCTACGACGGAAAACCCGCCGCAAAAATCCGCGTACGCGTAGCTTCCATTAGTTCTGGCACACCCAATCTCAACCCACACATTGCCGTTGCATATCACGGTTAATGGCTATCCAAACAGTGAATGGAGGCTGTGTTCACATCGAAATTGATGCTGAAGACGGCCTCACCCACGCAACATTCGTCTTCAAATCACCCCAAAACCCCGAAATCCTCGGCGGTTTTGTCTCCATGCTTGCCCAAGGCATCGAAGTGCTGGTGCCAATCACCGACCCCGACGACGAGGAGGACGACGATGATTGAATATCGCGGCGAAAAATTCCAAGGCTACAACAAACCCAAGCGCACCCCAAATCACCCCAATAAATCACACGTTGTCCTCGCAAAAGAAGGCGACCAAGTAAAACTCATCCGCTTCGGCCAACAAGGCGTATCTGGCTCACCCAAAAAAGAAGGTGAATCCGCCGCTGCAAAAGCCCGCCGCGAAGCCTTCAAAGCACGTCACGCTTCAAACATCGCCAAAGGCAAAATGTCAGCGGCCTGGTGGGCGGCAAAGGTTAAGTGGTAATAGCTCTGCCAAAATAAGTACAAAGTAGGAGTCAAGCCGTGGTCTACAGCGCCAACATCCCCCCAACTGGAGCTGTAGTCAGCGAATCCCCGTTCGTCCGCAGCCTGGACGTCATCGCGATGATGCCGGACTGGCAAGTAATGGCTGCCGTCACCCGTGGCACCAACTACCTGCGCGACCTGTCAGAAACTTATCTTCCCCAAGAACCGCGAGAGGACGACGATGCATACGAAACCCGCGTCGACCGCAGCGTCCTTAGCCCTTACACCAGCCGCCTAATCGAAACGGCTGCTGGCGCCATCCTGCGCAAGCCTATCCACATCGAAGGCGACCCCTACTGGCTGGAACTCGCCCAAAACATCGACGGCATCGGCTCCAACATCAACGAATACGCCCGCCGCGCACTGGTAAGCAGCCTTACCTATGGCCACAGCGCGATCCTGGTGGACTACCCCGCAGCAATGGGAGCGCGAAATCTTGCTGAAGAACGCGCCCAAGGCCGCCGTCCCTACTTCATCCACGTTGACGCCGCCCAAATTTGGGGCTGGCGTCAAGCCAGCACCTTACCTGGCGCACCTCTCACGCAAGTCCGCATCCACGAATACACCACCCGCCCGCTAAACGACTTCGGCGAAGAGCAAATTGAGCAAATGCGGGTGATCTACCCCGGCCGCTACGACCTTTACACCCTCGGCGAGGACGTCGTTGAGTTCAGCCAAACCGGCGGCTACAGCCTCGATCAAATCCCTTTGGTTCCGATCTATAGCAACCGCCGAGGCATGTTGCGCTCCCAACCTCCACTACTGGACATTGCCAACCTCAATATCACGCATTACCAACGCCAAGCCGACCTAATCCACGCGCTCCATATCGCAGCCATGCCCACCCTTGTCCTTGAGGGCTGGGACGACACCACAGGTAGCGCAACGATGGGCGTGAACTACGCCATCGCCATGCAACCGGGCAACAAGGCGTACTACGTCCAAGCCGACGCCACCAGTTTCGACGCCCAAATGGCCGAACTCCAGTCCCTGGAAGGCCAAATGTCAACGCTTGGCGTCACCAAGTTATTCGGCCAAAAATTCGTCGCCGAATCTGCCGAGGCCAAGCGCATCGACCAAGCCCAGAGCAACAGCGTGCTCTCGATCATCAGCCAAGAACTGGAAAGCGCCCTCAACCAAGCCTTCGCCTTCGCGGCCCAATACGTCGGCATCGAACCCCCCGAAATCACAATCGACCGCGACTTCGACTACTACCGCCTGATCGGCCAAGACGTCTCTGTCCTGGCCCAACTCAACCAAATGGGCAAGATCAGCGACGCCATGCTGCTGGAAATCCTGCGCCGTGGCGAAGTCCTCCCCGACAACATCAACATCGAGGACGAAATGGAAGCCGCCGGCAAAACAGCTTTAGAAATCGTCGAACCCGAATCCACCACCGAAGAACCCGATTCCGAAGACTCCATGGATGAGTCCAATGAGTCTTAACTGCTAAAGTACAAGTGTCCAAGTAATACACAACTGTGCCCGAAGAACAGCAAGCCCCAGCTACTCCTGTGGAGACTGGTGCACCTCAGCCTGTGGCTGAAAGCCTGGATCTGGCCGCCCAACTCGAAGCCCTTCGTGCGAAGAACCAAGAGCTAATCGCTGAACGCCGCAAGGACCGCGAAAACCGCGAAACTCTCCAAAAACAGCTCGAAGAAGTTCGTGCTGCCCAAGAGCAAGCCAAAACAGCAAAACTTGCGGAGTCTGGCGAGTACAAAACTCTCTGGGAAGAAGCTCAAAACACTGTTGCTGAACTCAAGCAACAACTAGCCGCAAAAGAAGCTGAGGTCGATCAAGTTCGCCAAGGTTTCACACAAGAACAAGTCAAATCTGCGGCCATTGCCCAACTATCCCAAGCTGGTGCATTAGCACCGGATCAGCTGTATCGTTTATTGCAGGAGAACTTACGTGCTAAAGACGGACAGCCTGTGGCTGTTGTCGGTGGCGTCGAAGTTCCAGTTGGTGAGTACATCGCCAACTTGAAAAACCCCGGCAGCGGTTACGAGCATCATTTCGCAGCAACGAACCGCGCTGGTATGGGTGTCACGGGTAGTGCCCGCGCCACCGCCCTTCCCGGCCAAACCAACCCCTGGCTAAAGGACAGCTGGAACGTAACCCAGCAAATGATTCTTCTTAGCAAGGATCCCGACAAAGCTAGGCTGCTGAAGGCAGAAGCCGGTCAATAAGCCCCTGTGGGGCACTCCCGCAAACCCAACTAGGAGCCCACAATGGCTGCTTCACTCGAAAACTATTCCGGCGGTACATTCCTGTCGGATCTGGTTACCCGCCCCGAATTTCTCGCTTACACCAGCGAGGGTATCTTCGAGCAATCGAAGTGGATCCAAAGCGGCATTGTGCAGCGCAACGCTGCCCTTGACGCCCGCAGCGGTGGCACCCGCGTCCGCGTGCCTTTCTTCGACCCCATCAACCCCACCGAAGAGCAAATCCTTTCTTCGGCTGCTTGGGGCACCTCTGGCGCCGGCTACCTGACTCCTCAGAAGTCGACCGCCGACGAGCAGATCATGACGATTCTGCACCGTGGCTTTGCCTACGCCGCTGACGACCTCAGTAAGCTGGGCTCTGGCGCTGATCCCTTGGCACACGTCCGCAACCAGCTGACCGCCGCCATCAACAAGCTGAAGACCGCCACCCTGAAGGCCCAACTGCTGGGTCTGTTCGGTGGAATCTCTGCTGCTGGTGTGCTTGGCCCCAACCAACTGGACGCAACCGGCACCACCACTGCTACCGAGGCGAACTACATCTCGGTGGCCAACGTGATCAAAGCCAAGAACAAGCTTGGCGAGCGTGGCGAGGAGCTGGATTCCATCGCAATGCACTCCGCCGTTGCGTATTATCTCCAGCAGATCGGGATGCTGACCTTCAGCACTTCCGCCTTGGCCGCTGCTGGCGCTGTGACTTGGGGTGGTGGTGGCGTGGGCGTCACGCAACCTGAAGTGGCAACTTTTGCCGGCCTCAAGGTTGTGATCGACGACCAGCTGACCTACCTCACCGGCGGCACCGCCACCCATCTGGTGAAGTATCCGGTCTATCTGTTCAAGTCGGGTGTGATTTCTGAGGGTATTCAGCAGGATCTTCGCCTCGCTGCAGACCGCAACATCCTGTCCATGCAGGACGTGATCGCCGTGGATTACCACTACGGTTATCACGTGACTGGCACCAAGTGGGCCGCCAACGGCGACAACCCCACCAACGCCAGCTCCTCCGGCAACCTGGCTGCCACCGGCAGCTGGAACTTGGTTTACAGCACCACCAAGATGGTGCCTGTTTGCCGCCTGCTGGTCAACACCCCCTTCGATTCCACTGTGTACTCCTGATCTTTCAGGTCCACAGCAAAAAGGCCCCCGTGTTGGGGGCCTTTTCTTTTATCAGGCTTCAGTCTGAAGCCTCATTTCCTCTTGCCGCTGGAACACCTGTTCCGAGTCAATCACCATTTTGTAGGACTGCAGGATCAGCTGATTCACCAGCACATAAGAAACTTGCAGCTGTTCACAAATTTCGGGAACTGTTGCGCCTTTTTCACGCAACACCTGAATCTCTTTTGCCACATCAGCCCACTTACGAACCTGCTTCAAATCAGTTGTTTTGACCTCAAGCGTATCTACGCTGGGTTCTGCGGAAACACGACGCGGCGACATGAAACTGGTCCGATTGTTCGTACTACACAATAACCGCCGATTCTTTCTCGACATCCCGTACGGCGAACACACCGAAAAACAAGCCGACCTCGAACTCTCCGGAGCCAACGTTTACCACGCCGCTCTTCTAAGCACACCACCCAAAGCAAGGAAATACAGGACTGGCGCTAGACTCAAACAAAGGATGTATTAAGCCGTGCCCGCCACGATTGACGCCACATTGAGCGGTGCCTCGGCCAACTCATACGTGACGCTGGCTGGCGCCAACAGCTATTTCGAGACTGTCCCCGATAGCAGCACCTGGACCAGCAAGACCGACGACCAAAAGAACCGCGCCCTTATTTCCGCTACCCGCTGGATCGACGCGCTGAGCTTCTACGGCGACCGCTGCACTGAGACACAAGCGCTGAAATGGCCCCGTGACGAATACACCGTCGACGGTATCGACTTGGCCTGCACTCTGATCCCAGAGCCCATCAAAGTCGCCACCTACGAACTGGCACGCGCCCTCGCCAACGATACCGACGCCATCACCGGCACCACCGGCACGACCGGCATCTACGACGAAGTGGAACTGGGAGAACTCAAGGTCAAATACAACAAAACCAGCCAAACCAGCGGCGTCATCAACAACGTCTTCGACGTCTACCCCTGGCTTCAGACTTACCTAGGCCCTTACTGCATGGGCGGCGCAGCCAACTACGCCGTCCGTCTATTCCGAGGTTGATATGGGCCTCATCGACGACACTTTTGGCCCTATCCCCGCCACCATCCTCAACGAGTGGGGCGAAACAATCACGTACATCAAAACCGCTACACCCCGCACCTACAACCCCACAACCGGCGCAGTCACTGGAGCCGACACAAACGTTACGTTGAAAGCCGTTATCACCCGCATCAATCCTCGCGAATCCGAGGGTTTGTACCAGACAACTGACCTAAAGGTCATCATCGGCACCGCCGAGCTTGGAACGTACTTCCCTACTGAAGCCGACCGCATCCAGTACACCCAAGACGGCGCCGCCCGCGAAGCCAAGATCATCGCCATCACCAGCTATCGCGGCACCAACCCAGTCCTTCACACTTTGATCGCGAGGCCGCAGTAATGGCAAGACGTATTGGTACAAGACGCAACGACATACGCAATCTCGGTACTGACGCCCTTGTGGCAATCAATCAAGCGTGCCGCTTTGCGGCCGTAGAAATAATGAACGACCTAGGCCGCCTAGGCCCTGCGTACACGGGCGAATTTAGAGACAGCTGGATCGCAGTACCGGTCGGACAAGGCGCAAGCGGCAGTGCTGGAGGCGAGTACCCCTATCAGATTCAAGATGTACCAGAACTATCTTTAAGCAGAAGAGAAGTAGCCAGAGCCGTAAAGTTCACAATCGAAAATACGCAACCGTACGCCGAATACGCCTTAGACCTTAAGGAAGGTAAGTTTTATCCTCCCGACGAGTTCGGTCCAATAAAAGAGCCCGTAAAAGAAGGACGCAGAGCACCTGGCACAACTAAACGTGGCGATATTTCTGCTGATTCAACCGGCGAAGCTAAGAGTACGGCCGAACTTGACTGGTACACAACCTATACCGCAGGCGGCGGTATGCAAAAAGCTTTAGAACGCGGAGTAAAGCTAGGGTTTAAAGCATGAACTACCAGTCAATCCGAGCCGCAGTAGAAAACCCTTTGCTCACAGCGTTTAGCTCGCTGGTGCCTGCTGTGCCTGTCTATTTCGACAACATCACAGCAGTCCCACCAAACACAACGACTGAATACGTCCGCGTCAATGTTACTTTCGGCATTACCAACGAACCCACCCTCACTTCAAGCGTTGACAACGCTCGTGGCGCGGTTGTCATCCGCATTTTCACCGAAAAGGGCAAAGGCCCAGCCCGCAACCAAACACTGCTAACAACCGCAGTAAACGTGCTGGAGACCATCAACCACGGCACAAAAAGTACCAGCGGTGTCTACTTCAAGGTCGGTGCAATCAATGGCCCAACTTTTTCGGCTACCGAAGAATCGCCTCATTTCGTGGGACGTATCGAGACTTCCTACGTAGCAACTGTGTTGTCATAGGAAATGTTTGTTGTGGGCGCTAACCTGTATTAAGCCGGGCAGTGCCCGCCCAGAAACCTACATTTGGTACGCCCTATGGCCACCACCGTTCTGTCCGGCACGTCCGGCGCCCTCTACTACAAGCCCGCTGGCACCACCGGAACTTTCGGTGAAGCCCAAGTCAACACCGGCACCGACGTTATTACCGTCGCTCCCTACCTGAACTTCAAGGTCGGCGATCCCGTGAAGTTCCGCGTTGTGAACAGCCAAACCGGCGGCGCCGGCACCGGCACTTTGCCTGCCCCCATTTCTGACGCCACCACCTACTACGTGCTGAGCTACACCGCTGCTACCGGTGCGCTCACCGTTTCGACTTCCGCTGGCGGCACCATCCTGCCCATCACCGACGATGGCACGGTGGCTGCCCCTAACGAGTTCGAGGTGTATTACGCCGAATACGCCGTTGTCGGGCAGTGCAGGGACTGGAGCTTCGAAATTTCACGCGCGGAAATTGACGTCACAGTCATCGGTCAAACCCCTGGTCAGTACGTTCCTTTCCGCAGCTACATCTCGGGCTTCGGCGACGGCACCGGCACCGCAACGGTCTACATGACCGATGAAGATGCCGCCCTGTCCAACCGCATGATTGAGGACGTACTGCAGCGTCAGCAAAGCGGCGCCGCCTTCAAGCTGTACACCGACCGCGTGTATAGCGGCGGCACTCTGAGCGAAACCCTTAGCCGCTCGATCAGCTTTGATGCCGTGCTGACCTCTGCCAGCCTGAACATCAACCCCGACGACGCCCAATCGGTGACCGTCAACTTCCGTCCCGCCGGCACCCCTACCTTCGACTTCTCCAAGTCCTGATAGGCTGCTGGGGCAGTTGGATTCAGCACCCCGGCCTAACCGCCGGGGTTTTTTATTTCTAGTCCGTTACAGTAGTCCAAGAAACAACAGGACTTCATGCCTGCCTCAATTCCAGTCCGCGCTATTGATCGCCTGCGCAAAGCAGCCAATCTGGAGCCGGTCAAAAAACAAGTTGAACTGTCTGATGGCAGCACATTTGAAATGTGGGTGGCACCGTTGACGATGGCTGAGCGCGAACGCGCCCAAAAGCAAGCCAAGTCTGACGACGCCAACGCTTTCGCACTTCAACTGCTGATCGCCAAAGCCCTCGACGAAAACGGCACCAAGTTGTTCAGCGCCGGTGAAATCGACGTCCTTAAAAACGAAGTCAAGGACAAAGATCTCCAAGCTCTGATGCTGGCGATCTTGACTGACGACGCTGAGCCCATCGACCCCAAGAACTAGCCAAGGAGCTTCGCCAGGACAACTGGCTCATGCTCCAGTTCGGCGTTGCCAAAGAGCTGGGACTAAGCCTCGGCCAAGTCCGCAGCATGATGACCGCCGAAGAACTCCTTGGCTGGAGCGCCTACTTCCAAATCCTGAACGAGGACCAGCAAAAGGAAATCGAAAAGGCCAAACGCCGCCGCTAACCCGGCGGCTTTTTTACGCCGTAAACTGGACGTACGCATACGTTTGTTTCGTGCCAAACTACTCAGCCAATATCCAGCTTGTAGTTCAAGGCCAAGACAGGCTTAAATTTGTACTTAATTCTGTAGAAAAATTAAACTCTATTATATCACGATTAAAGCCAATAAATTTACTCGCTGCAGGAAGAGGTGCCGGGGCAGATGTAATCAACCAAACTAAAAAACAACTAGATGATTTTTCAAGAGCTATTGTAAATTTTAAACCCGAGGGAATCCAGAAAAGAGCTAAAGAACTAAGCAACACACTAGCCGGATCTGCTGCACAGGCAGATGCGCTAACTATTGCACTTGAAAACGTTGGACTAAAAGCAGGAGGTTTCTCCAAGCAAGCTGCTGAAGTAAAGAACTATGCCTTAGCACTGGAACAAACTAGAAGAAACGCGGAACGCCTGGGTGCTATTAGCCAGCAAGTACAACGGGGCGCTCGTATTCAAACTATTGCAGAAAGATTTAATGTCTCTCCTCTAACAATCGAGCAGCGTTTAAACAATTTACGAAACATTCGGTACACAAAAGACCGCGAAGCGGAAGCTGCTCGCTTTATGGCTTTAAAGCGTGAAGAAGATTTTGAGCTGCGCCTACAAAGAATCCGCGAACGTAATGCCGCAGCCCAAGAGAAGCAGGCAGTCCAACGAGAACGTCTCAGCAACGTCGCTCTTGGCGCGGGTTTTCCGCTTCTATTTGGGGGCGGCCCTGGTGCTGTTATTGGCGGTGGTCTTGGCGGTCTTGTTGGTGGCCCTGGAGCATTTGCTGCTCAAATCGGCTTAAGCGCTATTGGACAGCAGCTGGATCAAACACGTCAAGTTGCTGGCGAGTTTGCTAAAGCACTACGGGAAGGCGGAGACGCTGTTGCCTTTTTAGATGCAAACGTCGGAACACTGGATCCACGCACACGAACATTACTAACTAATTTGCAGCAGTCCGGCCAGACAGCCGCAGCAGCGAGCATAGCTTTTAAACAATTATCTGACGCTATAGGGCGCGAAAATGCTCTAGCTCTAAAGGAAGCTGGAGACCAAACAAACGCATATACAAAAGGCCTAGATCGTTTGCGTCTTGCTTTCGTTGCTACTGGTTTACGCGCCAATGAATTTTTCAACAACCTAAAAAGAAACCCTCTGGGCACAGAAAAGCCATTTACCGAAAAAGCTTTAGAAAGGTTCTTCCCTTCTGCGCAAAAAACTCCTCAAGCCAGCATTACTCCAGAAGCAACGCAGCGTATTCAAGCGCTCAGAAGAGAAACAACTATTTTACAAACTCAAGCGACGCTTGGCACATTAAGTGCTAAAAATAGTTTAGAGCAGTTTATTTATGTTAGTCAGCGAGTAATTCAGCAAGAGCGCTTAAAGGAACAGGCGGAAATTGAGTACAAGTTTAAGCAAGGGCAAATAACACTTACTGAAAAGTTATTGATGCTTGAACAAACGCGTTTAAACGCTCAAGTTGGATTAAATAACTTAGAGCGCCAACGCCTGGAAGAAATTAAGAGACGTCAGGAAGAAGCTGCACGCGCTGCTGAAGAAGCTCAGCGTGCGGCAGAAGCGGCTTTACGCGCTCGCGTCGAAGCTGTTTCTTCCTTGTACGAAGAAGAAAAAAGGTACTACGACCTTGTTGTTCAAGGCAAAGAACTGCTAGTTGGTCCAGGTGCCGCTGTAACCGAACAACTAAAAAATCTGAACGAAGTTAAGTTTAGAGACTACGAAATTTTACGCTTAGAAAAAGAGCAGGCTCTTGTTGAAGCACAGAAAACAGGAACAGTAGCACAAGTAAATGCCCTTTACGATCGCAGACTGGAAAACTTAAACCAGCAATATGCTGTACAAGAAGAACAACTAAAACTTGAATACAACCGCATACGACTTGAGCAGCAACTAGCTGCTCAAAACAGAAGAGAGGGAATCCAAAGCGCAGTGGATCCCATTCGTCAGCAGCAAAACCAGATTGAGCTAGACGTTCGAGCATTTACTACACCTGCGGCTGTCATAGCCCAAGAAGAACTTGCGCTAAAACAGCGCACACGGCTGTACAACGAAGAGCTGCCTATTCTGAGAGAAATAAACACGCTGAATATGGAAATATCTTCGTTAGCTTTTAGCGAAGAAGCTTCAGCAGCTAAACAACTTGATCTAGCTGCTCAACAACAAAAACTTTCCGCTATACGGGAAGAGCTTGGGCTTCTCGACCAACTGGAACAAAAACAACTCAAATTACAGCAGTTTTTTGCTCAGTACGGTCAACTAATTCAAACAGTCAGTGGCGAGATAGCGAACGTAGTCACTACGGGCGTTGCTGAAATGGTTAAAGGAACAAAAACAGCCCAACAAGTTTTTTCTGAGTTTTTGAACGCTATAGCTAACGCTTTGTTGCAAACTGCACAACAAATGATTGCAACATATATCGCTATAGGCATTGCAAAAATGTTTGCAGGCTTGAATAGCAGTAACAGTGGTGGAAACGTACTAGATACATCCGGGTTTAAACAATACCCCTTACTGGAAGGTCCAAGCTTTACGCCCTATGCTTCTGGCGGTTATGTCGCCACTCCAACGACCGCTTTAATTGGCGAAGGTGGTGAACCCGAATACGTCATTCCCGCCAGCAAGATGCGCGGCGCCATGTCCCGTTACGCATCGGGCGCTCGTGGTTCCAGCGTCATCCCCGCAGGCAGCGATGGCGGCGAAATGGGCGGCACCGCAACGATGGCACCAGCAGCCATCGACGTTCGCTACACCGTGGAACGCATCAACTCAGTGGATTACGTCACCGCTGATCAATTCCGTCAGGGGATGCAGCAGGCTGCCGCACAGGGTGCCGCTCGTGGTGAGCAAGCCACAATCCGCCGCCTGCAACAGTCCCGTTCTACCCGTAGCCGCCTAGGTATCAGCTGATGAGTACCGGACCCGAGTTTGACGACAACATTGCCTACGGCTGCCTGCTAAGCATCTCCGAAAAAGGCGCCGGCCCCCGCTACACCCTGCAGAACTTCTTTTCGACCGACAACATCGACCACAATGGCGGCGTGTACGGCTTCGCACCATTTGGATGGAGCGGCGTCACGGTCAACCGCAACGGCGACAACGAATCCACCCGCCTGATCTTCCCGAACAACGCCCTCGTTCAAACCATCGTCAGCAACATCTTCAACGGCACCTCGCAGTGGCTTGCCAAAGTCGAAACCGCGCTGCTCAATCCCGACGACCGTGCTGACTACCGCATCTTGACCGAATACGTCGGCATGATCGTCAGCGGTTCACACGCCGGTCCCACCATTGAAGTAGAGGTTGGCAGCATCCTGGATGCTGTTGGTGCGGACGTGCCACGCCGCCGCATCACCGAAGACCTCTTTGGTCCAATGCCCACAACCGCGAATGTGCGATTGCAGTGATCTGATCGGGCGCCCGTATCACCTCGGGGCAGACGGCACAGGCACCGAAATCGACTGCATCCACCTCGTTTACACAGTGCTGGAGCGCCTCGGAATCCCCACGCCAGAGTTCAATCCAGCCTGGTACGACTCGGACCTAAAAACCATCATCCGCGCCATCAAAGACTGGGGCAATCGTGTTGCACAGCCTGAGTACGATGGTGACGTGGTAATGCTCGCCCACGACCACTGGGCCTTTGGAGTGACGTGGCAAAGCGGAATCCTTTACATCAACAGGGATCTGCAGAAGGTGGCTTGGTGCCCTTTGAGCACATTGCCAAAATGCCGCTGTTACCGTTTGAAAAAGACCTGATAGATACGCTCGGCATCACAGTTGCTGAGTACAACAACTTTCGACGCGAAGTGATGTGGCGCAGCCGTGTGCGCCCCGCTGCCTACGCCAATATCCCAGAAGTACAAGCAGATGCCTTAACTCTTGCAATTATCAGTCTTGTTGTAGGCGTCTTATCTAGTGCAGCCAGTTATCTCCTAACACCAAAGCCTCAAGAACTTAATCAAGCAAAAACACGCAACCGCCAGCTCGACAACATTGTTGGCCGCGATCGTTTCGCCCCGACCTACGGGTTTCAAGCTGGGCAGGACATCAGCCGCTACGGCGAAAGCATCCCCATCGTTTTCACCAAACAAATTCCCGGCTGGCGCCCGAACGAATACATCGGCGGCGTGATGATCAGCCCCAAGCTGGTTTGGTCTCGTCTCTTTAGCTGGGGCAACTACCAATCCGCTGACCTTGTATTCCTCGTCGGCCAAGGTCGCATGGGGCGTGGTCCTTACAACACCGCAGCCGACATTGCAGCCGACCGCGCTGGCTTGTACATCGGTCAAACCCCGCTTGATACCTTCAACGAAAACGATTACCGCTGGTACTACTACCAAGGCGGCGAGCCAAACGCTAACGGCATTGGGTACAGCAGCGATAGCCGCCTACTCGGCATCCATGGTCGCTACGGCGGTTTTGGTCCTGTAATAGCCGACACCAACAACGCTTTTTACGCTCCGACGTTTGCCGGCGGCGACAGCGAAGCCTTTTCCCACAGCTACTCGCCTAGCAACCAACTGCGCTTTGGCGCATACAACGCCATCCCTAATGGCACCCCGTTACGCCTGAATTGGGAGGTTATCTCTCGCCCCCATGACGCACAGGACGACGTAAAAGAAGATGCCAACGCCAGGCGCCTACAGATCGCGGGCAACTTCGGGATGCGTGGCACAGGACGCAACTACCCCCGCTTCATCGGCATCACCGAATACATAAATACCAAATTTAACGATATTGTTGATAACGGCTTAAAAATCGACACCGTTACAAAAGGCGAAAAGATTACCCTTGTTTTCGGCAATGTTATTTTAGACAAAACAGATCTTCAGTCCCAAGGCTTCAATCACGACCCCAATCGCTTTAGAACCGGCAGTGTTGATAACGAAGGAGTCATTTCGGAAATTATCAGCGAACTAGAAAAAGTTGATGAACTCTTACAGGAAAACGAACGTTTCGTAATCGGAAACTGTTTGTACCGAGTGGTTAAACGTGAATCCTCTCCCGCTAACGAGGAGACATTTTCTCGTTCCAACAAGCGCACCCTCTTCACCGTAACGCTTGAGTGCGAAGAAGTCTTTGACGATGGTTACGTACCCAATGGAAAAGGAAGCATTGGCATCGTCAACCGGGCTCTAATCATTAACGACAAAGCCCTCCAAGAAAACCTTAACGGCCCGCGTGTCGACATTGGACAAGCTTGGTATCCCATCTGCCAGCAGGACATCGCCACGTTCCAGAACGTCCGCTCGTGCTCGTACACCGAGATCGGCATCCGCTCGCAGGTCTGGCTGCGTTTCAACGGTCTTGCCAATTTCATTTCAATCCCTGGTCCAGAAAAGCTGGCGGACCTCGATGACCGCAACATCCAAGTGCGCGGCGGCACCATCCAGAGCTATTCCACGCGCTACAGCTTTTTCTCGGTCTACATCCGTTCCGCCACTGCTGCCCCCAGCGATAGCTGGATTCGCCTGAACGACAAGCCTCTGGCTGTCAAAGGCAACGCACCACGCGACCTGTTCAATTACTTACGCATCGGTCACCCACTCGGTCAGTGGGAGTTCCGCATCCGCCCGATCAATTCCGGCGAACTGGTGCAGATCGTTGGACGTGACTCAATGTTTGTCCGCTTGGACACCAACGAAAATTTCATCCAGATCAAAACAAACGCCCAACAGCAAGTTTTTACCCTCTACACCAAAGGCGTAGAAGAGCGCATTGCAGATATTGCGGTCAATGCCGAGATGATTAACGGGAGACGCAGTGATCCCGTCAACTCTGTGGACGTTGATTTCAATGTCAACCTAGTCAAAGCAGAAGTTGAAGGCCGGGATGCCAACGACAAAGAAGTCAGCAACGGTATTACCAAGGCAATCAACAACGATCCCGACCAAGATGCCAGTGAAAGTCCTTATGCCAACGCACCGTGGCGCTCGCAAACACCCGAGGGTGGGACATACGTTTTTACTGACGCCGAGGCTGCGCTGTTTAAGGTCACCAATGGCGCCAAGGAAATGAAACTGAAAATGAAGCTTCAGTCTCAGAAGTTCCTCGGACCCTATAACAACAACCGCGAGTGGTGGTGGCGCATCATCGACATTGAACCCATCGACATTTCCCCTGCCAAAACAAACAAGACCTGGAATGATGGCGAAACCTTCCAAGTCAAAAAAGAACTATTTGACGGTCGCCAGATCACCTACACGTTCCGTCTGAACATCACAAAGAAAAACCAGCAAACCAACGTAGATGACGCTGATCGTATTTTTGAGGGCAACTCAGCCATCTCGGAAGTTTCGCACTATGGCGGTTTGATCACCCGCAGTTGCGACAACAACGCTGAGCATGAAATCGTCTACGTCAACGAAAGCATCGACCCCGGCACTAACGCCTCATACGAGGGCTGTGCAATGGCGGGCTTAAAAATCCGTAGTTCCCGCAACCTCACCTCGCTGGAGCAACTGCACATCTACCAAAAGAACGGAATCCAAGTTCCAATCCGCCGGTTTACGCAGTTCAACAACTTCATCGACAGCGCCCCCGCCGCATCCAACATCTTCACCGACCTAGTGCGCTACCTGCTGATGAACAGGCAAGCAGGTCTTGGCGAGTTGTTCAGCTCTGACCTGATCGACGAAGCGGCGATGGCAACCACAGCCCGCTACTTGGAGATCAACGGTTTTTACTACGACGACGTAATCACCGAGCCCGTCAACATCCGCGATTTTGTCGCCGGCATCGCCCCTTCGTTGCTGTGCAACATGGTGACCAAGAACGGCAAGTTTGCACTGGAGCCTGCGCTGCCGTATCACAGCAACGGTTTGATCAGTAACCCGGTCCTAGCCGACGTACCCATTAAAGCCATCTTCACCGAGGGCAACATCCTCGAAGACACCTTCGAGCTGCGCTACCTAAACGCGGAAGAACGCAAGCCCATGAAGGTGGCACTTCGCTACCGCAGCGAATACCCCGATCGTTTCCCGGAAGAGCGCACGGTCGTTGTCGGCTACAACAACGCACCGGAGTGGAACAACGCACCAATCGAAGAGTTCAATTACACCCACATCACCAGCTACGACCACGCCCTGACCGTGGCTCGTTACTTCCTTGCCATCCGCCGCTACGTCACCCACACGATCAGCTTCAAGACCACCCCCTACGGCATCTCGCTGGCACCGGGCAACTACATCCGCGTGATCACCGAGCAAAACATTTACAACGCCACCTACAACAACGGCATCATCCTGGGTGATGGCACCGTCGTCTCCGTCGAACCACTGGCACTGAACCAGAACCACGACGTATATCTCTGGGAACGCCAGAACAGCAACGTCGAAGAAACCAGCATCTTTATTGATCTAGACGGCAAAGCTTTTAGCAAGCAAGATGCCATCTTTGCTGTGCGTAACGCCACCACAAGCAACCAAACTTACGTCGTCGAATCACTGCAAATCGACGAAGACGGACTGGTGCAAATTGTCGCCAGTCACTTCCCGGTCACCAGCGGCAACAAGAGCTTGATTGCCGAGCAAGTCACAGTGACTGCCCCCTTTACAATAGAAACGATGGCCTGATCCAATGGCTTTCCCCGACCTAAAACCAACCGCCCGCTCGGTCCGCCTTGGTGATTGGCCGGTCAAATCATTTCGCTCACAAAACGGCAAGGAATATCGCGTCGTTTACGGCGACAAGCGCGTCGGACAAGAACTGGAACTGACGTTTGAAAATATCTCAGATTCCAACGCCAACGATTTCATCGGGCACTACAACTCATCGAAAGGCACCTACGACACGTTCACGATTGAGCCCAACACCCGCGCCGGCTGGGGCTTAGGTGGAACGACCCCCTTTGATGCACCAAACGCCAGCTTGTACCGCTATGCCGAGGCTCCACAAATCACTAGCGTGAGACCTGGGCGTAGCACTGTTACCGTTCGCCTAGTGAGCGTCCTCCGATGAGCAAGATCTATACAGGCCGCGACGGCAAAATGCTCGGACCTCGCGGTGCCGCTGCTGCGCTCGAATACGGCAAGGTCACCAACTGGACGCTCCAAGCAGACCTTGAAACGCTGGAAACCACCAGCCTCGGAGACACGCAGCGCAGCTATGCCCCTGGCGTGCAGTCTTTTAGCGGTAGCGCCACGCTTCTGTACTACAACGACGGCACCAACAACGACGCCAGCGCACTACTGCAGCAGATCATCAAAACCGGCGCAGTCACCACGCCTGTTCGCCTGACATTGCGACTGACGGATGGTGCTGCAAATAGTGACGCCACCTTTGACGCCTACATCACCAGCGCCAGCATCGGCGCTTCCGTCGGCGAAGTTTCCTCCGCGCAGATCAGCTTCCAAGCCACTGGCGCCCTTGTCACCGCGACCTTGTAATGAGCGTCTACCTCGGCACTTACGGTTACGTCGCGCTTCGCCGCAAATCCGGCGGCCAAAAGCTGCAGGTCTTGCTTCGCACTGGTGACGTAAACGCTGGCGCCAACCGGTTTGCGCTGCAGGTCGACAACAACGCGATCGTCACAGGTGACCTGCTCTACATCCAAAACAACACCAACCAAGTCCTCGATTTCGTAGCAGCTAGCGGCTGGCAGGACAACCAACAACACCGTGACGGCAACTGGTACGTCAACGTTGACGACCTCGGCGGCATCCGCCTTTTTACGACCTACGCCAAGGCAGTTAGTGGTAATTCAGCCGATGCGGTTGACCTCGTTACCCCAGCAGCCGACCTCAGCATCAACCTCAGCATTGAGAACAGCAACTTTCTGACCCTTGGGAAAGTCACCAGCTACGAACTGAGCACACAACGCGAGGCGATTGATACCACAGCTTTGAGCGATAGCTTCCGCTCGCAGTTTGGTGCGCTCATGTCCGGCTCGGGCAACATCCAAGCCCAGTGGAGCTATCAAAACGCCGGCGAGCAGGCCAACTACCTGCTGCAACTGGCGCTTCGCACCGAGATCGGCAGCGAGTTCGACGCACAGTTCTTCCTCAAGACCGCCAACTACTCGCCTGAAATGGGTATTGGCGACACCGATGACGAAATCTTTTACGAAGTTTCTGGCGTCATCACCCAAGCTGGCATCGCCTTTTCACCTGACTCGGTAGTACAAGTCAACGCCGATTTCGTAACGACCGGTCCCATCCGATTGAAAGTACGTACGTTGAGTTACGACGAACTGCTGCAGGAAGACAGCTCTCGTTTGTTGCTTGACACGCTTCCTGCCGTGGCTGGTGGTTCGATTCTGCTGGAGTCATCTCAGTAGACTGACAATCAAGGGCTTTAGGTGCCGTGGCAGATCTCAAGATTTCTCAGCTAACGTCCCTGCCCGGCGGCAGTGTTGACGCTGCGGATGAATTACCGATCGTCCACCTCGCTGAGACCCGCAAGGTCACGGTCAAAAACCTGCTGGAAGGCGGTGTTGGCGACATGGACGCCGCCACAATCCCTAGCGCAAAGATTGATTTTGCCGCTGGTTCGATTGTTGCTGCCTCGTTGGCAACCGATGCTGTAACAACCGCCAAGATCCAAAACGACGCCGTAACTGGCGCCAAACTTGCCAACGACTCCGCTGCCGTTGTTAGTAGCACCCTGCCGGCTGCGGGTGATTTTGAAGGCCAACTCCATATTGATAGCGACGACAACAAGGCGTCCTACTGGAACGGCAGCACCTGGCTGGATCTCAAAGCCAAGGGTTCCGTCAACACCGTCACTGGCGACACCGCAGGCATCGTCAACCTGACGGCTACCGCCAACGGCGACACCATCGCCCTGACCACTTCGCTGGATAACACCAGCGCCGCCAACCAATTCCTCGCCGGTCCGACAAACGCTGCTGGTGCAGCCGCCTACCGGACCATTGATCCCAGTGACCTACCGGTAGCCAACACCTCGTTGCGTGGTGCGGTGATCGTCAACGGCAATGGCCTGACGATGGATGCCGGCGTCATCGAGATCGACAACGCTGTTGCTGCGCAAAACAGCCCGGTCTTCCACAAGATCGCCTACAACGCCCAGGGTCTGATCACCAGTAGCTCCTCGGTTGCTGGCGCTGATCTGCCGATTGCCACGGCTAGTAGCACGGGTGCAGTCCAGCCCGGAACTGGTTTAGCAGTCACAGGCGCTGGCGTCCTAAATCACGACAACGCGATTGCTGCCGGCACCACCAGCGGCATCAGTTACGACACCGAGGGGCACATCACCAACGCGGTGCCTTTGGTTGAGGCTGATATTCCCAACCTGCCCGCCACCAAGATCACCACCGGCTCGCTGGATATTGCGCGTATCGCCGCCAACACGGTGACCGGCGCCAAGTTGGCGAACTACGCCATCACCAAGATCGGTGATACCCAGCCGACCGCCGACCAAATCGGTCAGTTCTTCTTTAACCCGCTGACCCGAGACCTGTATCTCTGGGACGGCAACGTGTACCAGCCCATCGGCATCTCGGTGGGTGAGATCGTTTTTGCTGGCACGTTTGACGCATCGGCTGGTGGTGGCACCGGTCTTGTTGCGTCGGTGACGGATGAAGGAACCGCCATTGGTCTTGTTGTTGGGCAAGCACTGCCTGCCGCCGCTGCAGCCAACAACCGCTATTACCTCGTGGTTAGCGAGGCTGGCACGATTACCAGCGGTAACGCCCCACAAGTTGCGCTAAGTCCACCGGACATTGTGTTGTCCAACGGCAACGAGTGGACTGAGGTTGACGTTTCCCAGACGATCACCAGCGTCAGCGCCAACCAAGTCAGCTTTACCCCCGCTGGAAGCATTGCGGCCAGCAACGTCCAAGCTGCAATCGAAGAGCTGGACACTGAAAAACTGCCCAAGGCAGGTGGCACGGTCACTGGTGAACTGCTGATCGGGAATACAGGCAGCCTGGTCTTTGAAGGCTCAACTGATAACGCCTTTGAGACGACGGTTGCAGTCACTGACCCTACGGCTGACCGCACGATCACCCTGCCCAACGTATCCGGCACTGTCGTTACTACCGGCGATACGGGCAGTGTCACCAGCACAATGATTGCCGATGGCACGATCGTCGATGGTGACGTGAACGCCAGCGCCGCGATTGCCGGCAGCAAAATTCAAGCCGCCACTACCAGTAACGCTGGCGCAGTTCAGCTCACCGATTCCACCAGCAGCACCAGCACAAGCACGGCCGCCACACCCAATGCGGTGAAGTCGGCGTATGACCTAGCCAACGCTGCGCTGTCGAGAACCGGCGGCACGATGACTGGCACGATCACCTTCGCTGCCGGTCAAACAATTAGCGGTTACGGCGCACTGGATACTGCGTCGACGTGGACAAAAGGACAACGCGGAGAAATTACAGCCCTGACGGATGGGGCAACGATTACACCCGATTTCGCTGACTCCAATAACTTCAGCGTGACACTCGGTGGTAACCGCACATTGGCCAACCCAAGTAACCTCGTGGCAGGTCAATCCGGTTGTATCTGGATCACACAGGATGGCACTGGATCACGCACCTTGGCTTATGGCAGCTACTGGGACTTCACCGGTGGTACGGCACCGACATTGACGACAACGGCTAGTGCCGTTGATTGCTTGGTGTATGCCGTGCAATCCAGCACCAAGATCACTGCAACCCTGATAACGAACCTGAGCTGATGATTCCCGGAAGCGCCAATCCCCTGCTACTTCGTAGCGCCGCCGTCACCGGCTACCAGATCCAGAGAAGCCTCCGCTTCAACAGTAGTGACAGTGCCTACTTGTCCCGGACGCCTGCATCAGCGGGCAACAGGAAGACGTGGACCTGGGCGGGGTGGGTGAAGCGAAGTGCGTTGTCGGCAAAAAGACAGGAGTTGTTTCGTTGTAACACCGCACCGCTTACTCAGTTTGGTTTTTCAGAGTCTGCTCAAGGTAATCCTGAATCACTACTTATTTTTAGTAACGGCGGAGCATATCTAATTACCACTCCGGTCTTTAGGGACGTATCAGCTTGGTATCACATCACTGTTGTATTCGATACAACAAACAGCACAACCGGTGACAGAGTTAGAGTTTATGTGAACGGTTCACGCATAACAACATTCAACAGTGCTTCATACCCAGCTCAAAACTTTGACACAAGCATTAACACAACTAACCTCCACTACATTGGAGCGTCAGGCAACGCGAATGAATATTTGGACGGCTACCTCGCCGACGTTCACTTCATCGACGGCCAAGCGTTAGACCCCACCAGCTTCACAGAAGTCAGTGCCACTACTGGGCAACTGATTCCAAAACAGTACACAGGCAGTTTTGGTACTAATGGCTTTTGGCTGAAATTCTCCGATAACTCAGCCGCCACTGCCACCACCCTTGGCAAGGATTACAGCGGGAACAGCAACAATTTCACGCCCAACAACCTCAGCGTCACCGCTGGTGCAGGCAACGATTCCCTCGTAGACACCCCGACTTCTTACGGCACCGATGATGGGCTGGGGGGAAGTGTTAGGGGGAATTATTGCACGCTGAATCCGTTAGACCAGAGGCGGATTAACTTACCGAGCAACGGAAACCTAGAACTTGTAAGTACCAGCGGTTCAGACCGAAAAGGTTTTGGCACCATCAACACGCCGGGTTCGGGCAAGTGGTATTGGGAAGTAGCTATTAGATTATCTGCTTCTGGCTTGGTTACAGTAGACATAATGGAGCAAAATACATCTTCTGTATACATTGCTTACTACAACAATGGAAATAAGAATGTCAGTGGCAGTAGTTCAGCCTATGGCGCTAGCTTTGCCAACGGCGACGTGATTGGTGTTGCTGTTAATTGCGACAATCAAACGGTTACTTTTTACAAGAACAACGTATCCCAAGGCTCAATCTCATTCCCTTCCGGCATGAATGGATACGTTGCACCAGTTGCGTATACGGCTGGCAATAACGGTGATGCCGCATACTTCAACTTCGGCCAACGCCCCTTCGCCTACACCGCCCCCAGCGGCTTCAAGGCGCTCTGCACGGCAAACCTGCCCGCCCCATTAGTCACAAAGCCTTCCACGGTGATGGACGTGTTGCTGTACACAGGCAACGGCTCTGCTCGCAGTATCACCGGTCTGGGCTTCAATCCTGACCTGGTGTGGATCAAATCGCGCTCGGCAGCCACGGATCACGAATTGACAGATAGCGTGCGTGGCACCACCAAAAGCCTGAGCAGCAATCTGACAGCGGCAGAAGCAACCGACACTGGCGGCTTGACCGCGTTCAACAGTGATGGCTTCTCACTGGGAACCGACACCAAATACAACAACAACGCCGCAACTTATACGGGCTGGTGCTGGGACGCCGGCAGCTCCACCGTCACGAACACACAAGGCTCCATCACTAGTCAGGTGAGGGCTAATGCGAGTGCAGGGTTCTCGGTGGTTACTGTGTCTCCAGCAAGTAGCACGCAAGTGACAATCGGTCACGGCCTTGGTGTTGCCCCTGGCTTGATCATTATGAAACAGCGTAATGCTTCGGGGTCTTGGCATGTATGGCACAACCTATTTACGACCAGCGAATACTTATTTCTAGACTCTACAGCGGCCAAGGGTGCGTCTACAAACCTATGGGGAACATCTTTGCCGAGTTCTACGACTTTCGGCTTTAACATCGCGGCTGGTGACTGGGTTGCCTACTGCTTCGCCCCAGTATCCGGGTACTCTAGTTTCGGCAGCTACACCGGCAACGGCAGCACGGATGGTCCGTTTGTGTATACCGGGTTTAGGCCGAGGTGGGTCATGGTGAAACGCACAGACACATCAACATTCCGATGGGTGGTTTGGGATTCCGCAAGAGATACATACAATCTTACTACTACGAGCCTTTATCCAAACCTGGCTGATAGCGAGCTGACCGGATTTGACATTGACATTGTAAGCAATGGATTCAAGCTGCGTGATTCGGAAAACACCCTGAATCAATCCGGCGGCACTTGGATCTACGCCGCCTTCGCCGAGCACCCCTTCCAATACGCCCGCGCCCGATGACAGTACACCGCTTAGCAGACGGCAAGCTTTATCGCCTTGACGGAAACGTTTGGGTTGAAGTGAAGCCGAGGGTTGATCTGGAGCGATTAGACAACCCCGACCCAGTAGTGAACAAGACTTCCACGCCCACCCGGCTAACCTAAAACCACGGATTTAACGCCATGTTCCTCCTCGACGGCAAGCCACTGAGCCCAGACCGTGCCTTCAGCTATGATTGAACTAAAGTCAACCCGCCTCATCGATAATGGCGATTCTTGTTACTTTCCAACTACTTTTGACGTAGCAAAAACACTGCAACTTCGTTTTTACTTCACGGGGAAAAAATGCAAAGCAGGCCACCTAGACCTTCGGTACACCTCCAGTAAAGAGTGCAGAACTTGTAGGCTCAATAAAAATTCGTCATTAAAGGACAAGCAAAAAGATTGGGCGATTAGAAATAAAGACAGAATAAGTGCTATCGGTAAGCAGCGATACTACCAAAATCACGAAAAAGAGCTGGCCCGCACAAGGGCTAAATGGGTCCAAAATCCTGACGCTGTCAGGGCTAGGAATTTAAAGTGGATACGTCGACACCCCGGCTACTGGACTTTTGCTGCCGCCAAAAGAAGAGCGGCTCTGCGACAAGCAATACCTCCGTGGGCTGACCTGAAGGCGATTAAAGCGTTTTACGCAGACTGCCCGCCGGGCTACCATGTGGATCACATACACCCATTGCAGGGGAAAACCGTCTGCGGTTTGCATGTATTGGAAAACCTTCAATACCTGACAGCCGAACAAAACCTCAAAAAGTTCAACCGCTTGGAGCCTCGCTATGTTTCTTCTTCCTGACGGCCGTCCGCTTTCCCCAGACACGGCTTTTATTCTGAACGGCATTTCCTATCCTGCCAACTGGCTTCGCCTTTCCACCCCTGAGGAACGTGCCGCCATCGGCATCACCGAAGTACCGGACCCGACCCCATACGATCAGCGTTTTTACTGGGGCTACGACCAAAACAATCAACTGATCCCCAAGGATCACGGTCAACTGGTGGAGCAGTGGACGCAGCAAACCCGTACCACCGCCAACACCCTTCTGGCCCCCACGGACTGGATCATTATCCGCGAGGCCGATAACGGCAAAGCAGCAGATCCGCTGCTAAAAACTTGGCGCCAAGACGTGCGCTTCGCTGCCGGCGACAAAATCACCGCAATCGAAGCAACGGTTTCTACCGCTGATCTAGCTGCCTACATTACTGGCACGGAATACCCCGTCTGGCCCAGTGATCCCTACACTCCTGTTGCTGATGCTCCTGCTGACGGGCTGGAGTTTTCTGGTAATGGCGTCACTGCAGGATTCTGATGGCAACTAAATCCAAGACCGCACTGGGACGTATTGAGCACACAGCCGGACGCCCCAAAACGACAAGTCAGGGTTACGGGCAACACTCACGTCCTCGCCGCCGTGGCAAGAAAAAGCTAGTCGGGCAAGGGCGCTAAATTAGAGAAAAGGTCGGCAGTATGCCTCACAATGGATCACCACGAAGAGGCAACAATCCACGCTGAACCCCCAAACAACCCGTTTAACCAAGCCGTTCCAGCCCTATTGACTGCTGCAGTCTTGGGTCTGGGCGGTCTTTTTATGCAAGTCGCCAAGCTGGACCAGTCAGTTAATACCGTTGTCTCGGATATTCAAGAACTGAAGAACGACAGCAAAGAACGCCTAGCTGACCTAGAGAATCGGGTCCGCCAAATCGAAATGACCGTAGGCCGCCACAGCAAATGACCGTCGTACACACCACCGATTTCGGAAACGGCTACAGCCTGGATCAGCTGGAAAACGAGCGCGGCGAGTTGTACTACCGTGCCTGCCTAAACAGCATCTGCCGCTATGCCGAAGACCACTACATCGCGATGATGTATCTCGAAGGTATGGGCTGGGATCCTAAAGCAGACCCCCAGTAATCCACTGCACGATTGCATCTTCGCGATACGGCTCCCAGAAATCCTGCTGCCTGTACCACTCAATCCAATCCTCGGCCGACTTCGAGATGTTGCAGGCAAAACAGCACGCCACCAAATTCTGCTGGTGCGTATGCCCACCCCGCATCTTGGGGTGAACATGATCCAGCGTCGCCGACCGTCCTAAGTCAGTCGCACAATACGCACATTTGTTTTCCCAATGTTTAAGGATTGATTGCCTAAATCGCGCCTTTGCTTCTTTTTTGTTTAAGTATTCGCCATCTTCAATGCGATGGTCCATACCCAGCAGTGGCTCCACAGAATGTAGCGGTAGAAACTATTACGCGCACTGGTCTTCTTTTCTAGTACAGCTAAACTCAAGAAAAGCCACAGCTTTTTATGACTGACCAGCAAATCGCCGTTGCCGCAGTTGTCGTAGCCGCCGGCTCCGAACTAATCGGCATGAGCAATCTGAAGTCCAACAGCTGGATTCAGCTTGGACTGCAGGCATTAAAACTGGCGTTCCCAAAGCGCCGCCGCTAATCCACGCGAGGGCCTTGTTATGGCAAACAACAAACTCCGCCTAGGCGACCTGTTCCGGTTCTACAAAGGTCTGCCCCATCAAATGGCAGCCATCACCGAACTGGAGCAAGCCATCAACAAGGCCAACCCCCACATCCTTGGCCGCGACCAAGGCTGGTTCAAAACCTGGAGCGTTGCCGGCAAACAAAGCAACTTTCCCAACAGCTGGGAAGGAATCCTTGAAGCCGCCCGTGTCGCTGGAGCAAAGTTCCCAGAACTTGTAGCCGCCCAATGGGCACTGGAATCCAACTACGGAAAACTTGTTTCAGGCAGAAACAACTTTTTCGGCCTTAAGGGCGAAGGCAGCGACAAGAAAACCCAAGAGTTTATCAACGGCCAGTGGGTAACGATTACCGACAGCTTCATCGATTTCCCCGATCTGCTGTCCTGCGTGATGTACCTAGTCGATCACTGGTACAAAGACTATAAATCGTATAAAGGCTGCAATAACGCTGCAACCCGCGACGAAGCTGCCAAGTGGTTACATAAAGAAGGATATGCAACAGATCCGAATTACCCAGGCAAGCTAATTGAGCTAATGAATCAGCACGCTGGAACACAGCCGCTGGTTACACCAAAAGAAAAGATCCTCAAGGTCGGTTACGAATACCAGCTTGGTTCCGATGATGGAGCAACCGGCTATCGCCAGTGCTTCAGCTCCAGCTGCGCGATGGTGGCTCGGTATTACGGAAAGATTTCAGGCGACTACGAATACAACAAAATTCGCGCTCGTTTCGGTGACACCACCGATCCCAAAGCCCAAATTGCAGCACTGAAATCACTGGGACTAACCGCCACCTTTGAGATGGATGGGACGGTGGAAGATCTAGAGACCGAAATTACCCACGGCCATCCAGTACCAGTCGGTTGGCTACACAAAGGACCAGTCAGCAACCCAAGCGGCACCGGCCACTGGAGCGTTGTGATCGGATTTACGCCGACACACTTCATCCACAACGATCCATTCGGCGAGGCAAATCTGACTGCTGGCGGCTACGTCAGTAACAAGGGAGGCGCGAGCATCGCGTATTCCCGCAAAAACTGGCTGCCTCGCTGGCTCATCGAAGGCAACGACACCGGCTGGTTTATGAAAATCCGCCAGAGGTAACGATGCGCCCCATCGAGCACACCGCCGAATCCAGCTTCCACAAAGCCGCCACCGACAAATGGCTGGTGGATCTATTCAACCGCCAGGACTATCGCGGCCTACTTGAAGCCGCCCTTGTCTTGAACACGCTGCATCAACTGGAACGAACAAAATCGGCCTGGGCTATCCGCGAAGCCGCCGATAACCTGGCCGATCAATTCGGGCTAGACCGGGATTCGGCCTAGTTCTGGTTGTACTTCTGATAGAGGCCGGTGTACGTGTGGTGATTCGGATGCTCTGGATTGGAGCGCCCATCCCATTCGTACAGCTTTTCGAGCAGATCCATCCGGGCGTGATCAACGATCACTTGGCCCCAGTTCTGCCGCGCCCAATCAGCGAGTTCAGGATTGCTCATTTTTACTCTCCACGAGTTTGAGACGACGCCGGGCCGATTCTTTCGGACCATTGTTCGAGCGCACCAGCTTAGGCTTTTTCGCCGCAGTTTCCGGCACCTCAATCTTGCAGTTGGGGTAACGGTTTGTAGCAAAAGTGATCGCTTGCTGGAGCGATTCCGCCCGCACCAAATCGCGCATAGCGCCCTGACCGGGCAGCCAAATCTTCAATTCAAACAAAGACGTTTTTTCCGCACTGGTGCGAGAACGTCCCTCACCTAAACGCAGTTCCGGGTCTGCCTGTTGCTGGAACGGTACTACTTCCATGACTTGGGATAGGCGGGTTCGTCGATGCTATGAACAGCAACAGCGCTGTTAGTGCACTCAGCAACAGCTCGCGCCGCAGCGATAGCTCGCTCGTACGTGACCCAGCTGGATGCATCTTCCTTGGATGCGGTGAGACCAATACCTTTGCCAGGGCCGTAAACCGCCGTAACCCAGCGATCCTCGACCATGACGACATAGCGCGTCATTACCTTTGAATGAATTACTGTGTAAGCCTAGTAAGTTTAGCCAGCTGGAACCAGACTATGAAGACATTTCACTAAGTCTCATGCGTCTTGTTCTGACCCACTTCCTTCTTGCTTGGAGCGCATCCTTCCCTGCACCCGCCGTTGCACCGACTCCGCCCAGGCCGCCTTATCAGCAGCTTCTGCAGCCTTGTAATCCGACGTTGGAACAGCCTTCTCCAAAGCGGCGTAAACCATATCCCGCAACATTCCAGTTACCCGCTTGCCTTCGCTGGCTGCAAGCTGCTCCGCCAATTTGTACCGATGGCTGTCCAGCAGCAACTGACAATAAATTTTTGACCCGTGCTTCAGCGGCATTGCTGCTTCTCTAGTCTGCTACACAGTAGCATACTGCGACACATTAGACCCGCCACCGCACGTCCTCGTCCAAGTCCTTGCGCCACGCATTGGATTGCGCCACCCGCGCACTGGAACGCTGCTTGGTACATCCCTTCCTAACACCCCGCGCCCACTCCAAAAAAGCTGCAGCCCGATGTAAGTCGGAAGTTTTAGCCTGGCGGATTTCCTTCATCAGCCAGGCCATCACAATTTCCCTTCCCGTACGCGTCACAAGATCCCGTCAGCTTCGAGATCTACCTTGCGGCGAATCCCCAAAACGTGCTGATCAGGGCAAATCCGCAAGGCATATTCCCGTGCCGTATAGGCATCTGGAGCTTCAATAAAGAGATCGTGCATCGGCCCATGCTTAGGCCAGAGCCGTACCCGATACTCCGTAAGCTCCGTCATTTTGCCTGATCCCAGCTATCTCCGACCTTAGCTTCGGCAAGCGGCGGAATATCACCTAACCACTTTTCTTCAGCATCCTCCATCACGGATTGCAGCTGGAGCGCCCATGTGTCTGCGTGTTCTTCAGCGACGAGCAAGATGATCTCGTCATGCACCACGCCGGCCAAGCGCACAACATCTTCCCCGTCTGCGTGGAGTAACGGCCACAATTTGCCGAGAGTAAGTTTGAGGACTGCTGCACCAGCCCCTTGGATTGGTGTATTACAGCGCGTGGTGAGTTTGTTGTTCTCGCCCGGTAAAAACCGCCGCAAGCCCGAGATGCGTATGCGGATAGATGGATTGTCCTTAGCCGCATCAGCATCGCGAGCATTTTTGCGCTGCCATGCGGAGATGCCTTTATATGCAGCGTGGAACTTTTCCCGCACTTCCGCAGCCTCAGCAAGATCCATCTGTACTCCGGTCGAGGCCGCGTAGTTTCTGAGCCCTTTTGCACCCGAGCCATAGAGCAACCCGAAATTCGCGCTTTTACTAATCTGGCGCTGCTCCTTTGTAACTTCATCCTCTGCGACCCCATAAATCTGCGTCGCCGTAATCGTATGAAGGTCTTTCCCCTGCTGGAACACCTGAGTCATAAGAGAATCCTTAGCTTCCGCGGCCGCAAGTCTCAACTCCATCTGTCCATAGTCCGCCACCACAAACTTCCACCCTTCTGGCGCCTGAACACACGCCCTAAATCTCTGATCCCTTGGAATCTGCTGGAGATTGGGTGACATACAAGACATCCTTCCGGTATCAGCCCCCATTTGCATGTAGCTGGCACGAATAAACCCGTCTTTTCCCAAACTCTTTAACAGCGACTCCGCCATCTGCCGCTTCTTTTCAACTTTCTTCCAGCGCAAATAATCAGCAACAATCTTGTGATCGCCGACGTACTCCTGGAGCGCCATCCGACTAGCACTCGGCTTTCCGTTCTTGGCATCAATCGGCGCCTCACCCAACAACGCGGTGAATTTTTTCAACAGCTGCGCCGGACTATTGAGATTAAACACATTGGGATCGACCTTTTTACCCTTCGGCCCAGGCTTTGTCTGGTACAACAACTTCCCGTCGATTCCACGGCAAAGCTTGTCACCCTCAGGCAACGCAGCATCGAAATCCTCAATAAATTTTTCGCCTACTTCGTAATGCTCAATATCGAGATCTTCGATCAACTGCTTTAGGTCTTTCTCATTGAAGGGAAGTCCTGTTCGCCATAGCTGCGCCATAGCTGGCAACGCATTGCACTCCAGATACCAAGCCGGGTGGAGCGCAGCCGTCTCCATCCGCTGCTGAATCTGATCAAACAAATCCAATAACACCAACACATCTTTTGCCGCGTATTCCAGCTGGCTCTCGGTCAGATCACCCGACCAATCGCTCTTCTGCTCTTCCTTAGAAATATCCTCGTGCAGGTAACGCTTCACCAAGTGCTGGAGCCCGTGCTTCACATTGGGCATCCCATTGGTAAGAATCCGACTCGCCAGCATGGTGCACAAAACCTTTCCCGCTGGATAGATTTCGTGTTCCTGGAGCCACCCAAGATCAAAAACAGCGTTGTGCGCTATCCATGTGCGCTCCACGCTGAAGAAATACTCCAGAACGATCCAGTCGTTGTCGTCCAAATCAAAGCAGTCGAGCACCACAGGCAACTTGCCTGGGGCACCCAACTGCAGTAACCGCATCCCGCCCATCTTCGGCTGGAGCTGCGTGGTTTCCGAGTCAAACGCGATCAGCCGTTCATCGTCGAGCGTGTGGAGGTGCTCGATACCGAGTAGGAAGTCCATGCCTGGTAGGGCAACTTGTACCCTACTACTCTAGCAGGCTGTCAACCTCCCGTGCCGAGCACAGCACCGCCGCCGCGAGTGTCCCACCCTCGGGAAGTCCCAGCAAACACCGCTTCTCCCAATGAACGCAGTGCCTGCAAGGCCCCCCATCCGCTTGAGGCTTGTAACTCTGGCGTAACCGATCCATCCGAATCTCCTCCAAACCAGCCGGACTGGAGCGATAACACCTCATACACATGACCGGATTCGTCGTGTGCTTACCGCACTGCTGACACGGCCTGCTGTTAATAGTGACTGCCATCACGAAAAATGAACACGTAAAAATCCAGGTAGTCGCTTAAGAGTGAATTGCTGTGAGTGGCACGCCGCCCCATCCGGCAGCTCCACTTCCACCGTAAAAACCGTGTGCCCGCATTCCGGGCATTTGCGCTTACGCAATATCGACTCAGCCGTATCCCGACAAGTGCGGTCTACGTCCATCCGTTTGAAATCACACTTAGCGCATCTCATTGAAAGCAGCCTCCGCAATGACCGGAAAACACTGAGTAAAAATGTCCTTGCACTGGAGCGCAATCTGTCTGTGTTCCAGCTGCGTCCCAAGATCAGTCCGCACCTCGATGTAATGCAACCACGACCGCAGTGTGCCGTGCATATACATCGTCGTTGGCGTACACAACGGCAAAATACGGCGTGCAGTCTCTTTAGCTATACCTGCATCTAGAAGTGTTTGATAAAGCGTGTAACTGTGCATGATGACTTGGCCAGTTTTATTCGCCCAAAACGCCTGCGTAGCTTTACCAAGCTCATCCAAACTATTCTGTCTATTTTTGTCATCCTGCAACCGCAGGTGAGGACATTCCGCTGGAGAAGTCTTCGCATAGCGCTGACTAAATTCCTGGAATGAAAAACTCCTATGACGCAAAATCTGCGCCGCTATATCACGCTCAGTTTGAATTTCGACGCACATTGAAGCCATCTCAAACGGGCTCCAGTGCTTGTGTTTGATGAGATACCCGAGCAATTTTGGCCCGGTATCCCAGTTC
>Ga0222712_10000615_pt1 | contig 46033 bp, 36 predicted proteins | sample C33_657DmetaG_FD_165043 | JGI IMG/M metagenome (GOLD analysis project Ga0222712, IMG submission 165043) | Estuarine water microbial communities from San Francisco Bay, California, United States - C33_657D | ecosystem: Environmental > Aquatic > Marine > Unclassified | place: USA: California... | reverse complement strand
CGCCATAACGAGCGCGGACGGCCTTTATGAATTTCGGCAATTCACGGTACGGCAGCGCCGGATGGTGGACCAGTGGTCGCACCTTGGACCTAGCCGGTAGCAGCTTGTCGAGGTGCCCCCGCCAACGAGCTGGGTTATCGCCTGCTCGAAGCCCCCGTGCCGAAGCCCAGTCGAGGACCAACTCTATGCGCCCCCGCACCCTGCCCGCGGTGTCAGGTATCTCATGCCAAATTGGCTCCAAAACCTTCAGGACCAGTCCGGTGTCAATCGCAGCAACCGAACACGCGCCCAATGCGGGGTATGCATATGCCTCCAGGCTGGCTGGCCATTGGGCGGCATGAACCCGGTTTTTCCAGGTTTTCCCGTGCGCGGCGATATATGCCGACGCGGCCTGCCGGAATGTCATCGTCTGAGCCAGCAGGGCCGCCTGCGAAGCGTTGCGCGCCTGCCGGGCATTGATCGGGTCTAGACGGTCCAAGAGTAGCTTGCGCGCCGCCCCCGTTCCCGCGCGTCTGCCAAGCTGACCGTGTGTACAGGCCCTAAGCCCATTTGGTGGGCCTTGCCGTCCCGCTGGTAGCGAAAAAGCCAGGACTTGGTACCGCCGGGCGCGACTTGAAGCCAAAGGCCGAAGCCGTCACCATATCGGCCTGGCGCGGTGAGCTTGGCCACCTTGATTGCGGAAAGCTGATTCGTCTTTCGTATATGGGATTCTAACTCCACAGCCCACGACCTGACCCACAAGGTGGCGTCGGATTTGGCTGGTTCCGTACTATTCCATATGGACTATGAAATTGGGCTAAGCGCCCGTAAATGCAAGACCTAGTGGACGCCTGTGGAAAACCTCGGACAAGTTGAAAACGGCCACCCCATCCGCCAACCTCATTGAAATGCCCGGGCTGGCTCTCACTCAGCGATTTCCATCGAACGGCTGGCACCGCCTGCATCGCAGGATGCGAACGGCACGGCGCAAACCCAGTGCAGATTGTGCTTGGGCTTTTTGTGAACCTCCGCGATCACGGCGGCGTCAAAATCGAAGGCGCCGCAGTTCGACCCCGGACCGGCGCCGCCATCATTATACTGCCGCATCTGGCCTGCGGGGCAGCCACCGGCATTGTAGACGATGCCATCCCCGGCCTTGAGCGCGGGCGATGGCTTGCCGGCGCCGGGATCGGCGAAAGCAGGAATGGCGGCGGCAAGAAAAATCGCGCCAATACAGGTGCCGGTTCTGATCGCTGTCCGCATGTGAACTCCTAGGGAGTGCGGCTGGAGGTGCCAGTCTCGCGCGCCTCCTGCTGCGGCTTGGACTGCGCCTTCTTCCTGGCCGCGATGTCTTCGCGCAGGCGCTTGGCCGCTTCCGGCGCCCAGGGTGGCATGCCGTTCTCGTCCTCGCCCGCATAACGCTGGCGATAGAGCGTCTTGAGGAAATAATCCTTGCTGGGCAGATCGACGATCAGCACTTCCATGATGCCGACCGCCGCCTGGCTGGTGCCGGGCGGGACCAGTTGGGGAATGCGCGTTTGCGCGCCCTTGGCCATGGCGAGCTTGGTTTCTTCAAACGCCTTCTTACGGTCTTCTTCCGCCGCCAGCCGGGGCATTTCCATGCCCTTCTCGGCATCGACCACATAGGCCGATGACATTTTCAGGCGATAGTTGCTGGAAATGCCGTCGAACCTGGCGGTCTTGGCGTTGTACATGCCATCGGCATTGCGGCGCAGCGCGTAATACAGCGCGACATGGTCTTCATGCTCGCGAATGCCCTGCTGTCCGCCATCCTGGGCAAAGGTGTTCTCGGCATACAGGTCGCGCCAGTCACGATAGCCCCCCATCAGGCCCGTCGCGGATTGGCCGTCGGCGGCAATGTTGAGGCGCAGCTTGCCCTGTCGGATGTTGGCGTCTCCCACCTGATCATAGAACCAGGAGATGCGCGGCACATGCAGGTTGCTGACCTGCTCGCTCTCCACCACGCCATTTCGGATCCTGGCTTTTAGCCGCGTGTACATCGCCGTGTTGAGGATGCGGTAGGAATAATCCGTCGCCACATTGGCGCGGGCATCGCGCACGATCTTGTCCGGCGAATAGCCGATCTCCATCGTCACATCGTCGTCGTTCATCGGGTCTTTCTTGCCCGACAGCCGGATGACGACGGTGTAAAGACCATCCTGCATCTTGTCGTTGGCGCGAAGATGCAAGGTGGCATTGCCATTGCCGCGCCAGGGCGCGTCGCAGCCCCAGGCGCGGTACAGCGCATGGTCGATCCCTTGCTCCCCTGCGGTGCTGACGAAATCGCTGCTCTTGACCTTGCCGTCCAAGTTCAGGCCCTCGGCGATCCGCCCCGTCACTTCGGGCTGGCCGGGGTCTTCGGCAGCGAAGGGATTCACATAGGTCTCAATCTCTTTTTTATAGCCGCGATGCGACAACGCCCGGTCCCAGATGAAAAAGCGCGTGACGTTGGGGCCGCGCACCTGATCCAGTCCCGGCGGCGCCGCGACCCAGTCGATCTCCTGCTGGGTGCGCCATTTCTGCTGGGCGATGGCGTGCTTGGTGCGCGTCTCGTCCGCAAAATGCGTGGTGCTGCCATGGCGGCAGTCCGAACCCGGCTCGATCTCGCCCTCACGGGTGAAACCGGCGCGGCCGCCATAACGAAAGGCGTATTCATAGCTGCTGACGACGAAACCCTTGGTCCAGGGTGCGGCGCTTGCGGGCGACACGGTGGCAATGGCCGCCGTCATGGCGGAAATGAGAAGCCGCTGTTTCAGGATCATGACGTCCTCCTGCCCGAGTCTGCGCCCAGTGCTGACGGTGATGCTAAAGCGGTGTGCGCTGCAGCAACAAGCCCTGTCAGGCCAGGATTTGCCGCAAGCGCCGCGCCACGATCATGTCTTCGCCCGGCTGCAGCATCCAGACCCCGACCACGATGGCATTTTCAGCGTCCAGCCCGGCTGCGGCGGCCTTGCGCCCGGTATAGGGGTTGAGCTCGATGGCTGGCGTTCCCTCGCGCAGCAGCCGCGCGATCTCCAGCGGCGGTTTGCCGACCTGCGCGGAGTCATAGCGGAGCACCAGATGCGGGACGGCATTGGCCACCGGCGGCGTGAAGATTTCATGGCGCAGGGTCGGCACGCCCTTCAGATTCGCCGCGATGCGTTCGGCGCGCAGGCGAAACTCAGCCTGCAACGCCTCGTCGCTCTGCGCCAAAATCCAGTCCACCGCCGCCACCATGCCGACGATCTGTTCCTTGGCGACTTTCAGGCCGCGGCCCGGCGTGTCGCTGTTGGGACTGTTGTTCCAACCTGCCGCTTCGATCAAATCCTTGCGGCCCAGCAGCAGGCCGGCATTCTGCGGACCTCGCAGTCCCTTGCCGCCGGAAAAGGCGACCAGGTCGAACCCCATCCGGGTGTAGGCCCACAGGTTCGAGATCGGCGGCACGTCGGCGGCGGCATCGTTGAAGCATGGCACGCCATGGCGATGGGCGACTTCAATCCATTGCTCGCGGGAAATCTGCCCGCCTTCCGCCGCATTGTAGAAGAAACACAGGGCCGTTTTGGGCGTGAAGGCGGCTTCGTATTGCGCCAGGGTTTCGACCTCCACAAAGCGCGTGCCGCAGTTGCGCACCGCCTGGTCATAGCCAAAGCGATGCGCCTTCTGGATGATCACATCGTGCTTGATCAACGCGGTATCGGTCGGGATCAGTCTTGTCGCGGCGCGGTTGCCCACCGTCATGCAGGCGGCGGTTCCCAGTGTGAGCGCACCCGATGCACCCGAGGTCACCATCGCCGCCTCGCACTTCAAACGCCCGGCAATATATTCGCCCGCTTTTTTCTGCAGCTCGCCCAGCCGCACCGGATGCCGGGCGGCCCCGGCCACGGCGGCCTGAACTTCGGGCGGCATGATCGAGGAGGTCAGCGCGGTAAAGGTGCCCGCGGCGTTGATGATCCTGGGCACACCCAGCTTGCTATAATAATCCGTGCCAGCCGCCGCGGTGGCTTGTGCTACGGCCGTGGCCGGTGCGGCGGCCGTCACACCAGCAGCGGCCAGCGCATTGCGCGTCCAGGAAAAGAAGCCGCGGCGTGATCCCAGCATCACGGGTCCCCTGAAAAGCGAAGGGCGGACACTTGGTCCGCCCCTGCCCGTCCTTGTTGTTACTGCGCCGGCTTGGGCGTCACGCGGAACATGCCGCCCGTGCTGCTGTCTTCCAGCAGCCAGATGGCGCCATCGGGCGCGACCGCCACGTCGCGGATTCGCTTGCCCATGTCGAAGCGTTCCGCAGCCTTGGCGCCGCCCTTGCCGTCAAAGGTGATGCGGGTCAGCGAACGGCTGACCATGCCGCTGACCAGCGCCGAACCATTCCATTGCGGGAACATGTTGCCCTTGTAGAAGGCGATGTTGCCCACCGCGATCACCGGATTCCAGTAGATCACCGGCTTGGTGATTCCGGCCGGATTGGTGTCGTGGCTGGGAATGGGCTTGCCGTTATAGTTGGTCGCATAAGCGACATTCGGCCAGCCGTAATTCTTGCCCGGCTCGATCAGGTTCAGTTCATCGCCGCCGCGCGGGCCATGCTCCACTTCCCACAAGCGGCCATCGGGACCGAACGCCATGGCGTAGGGCGTGCGGTGACCGCTGGTCCAGGTTTCCGACGGGGTGAAGTTCTGGCCGTTCGGGAAGTTATAGGTGTAGGCGATCGGCGCAGTCTTGGCCGCTTCGGTGTCGGCAGGCGGATTGATAATGCCGACGCTGGGCGCGCCCATCTTGCCGGCATTGGGATTGCCCGGCGCGGGCTTGCCGTCCAGCGTCAGGCGCAGAATCTTGCCCAGCGGCTGGTTGGGGTCCTGGGCGGGGGTGAAGCGCTGGCGCTCGCCCACCGACAGGAACAGGAACTTGTTGTCGGGCGAGAAGGCGACAGCGGCGCCGAACTGGCCGCCACGGCCACGGGCGCCGTCACGCCAGATGACCTGCAGGTTCTCCAGGCTGGCGACATCCTGATTGTTGGCGTTCTTGCTGAACGCCAGCTTGGCCTTGGCCAGCGCCAGGCTGGAGCCGGCGATGCCGCCCAGCGTGCCGGGTTCGGAATAGGTGAGATAGACGCTCTGGTCGGCGGCATAAGTGGGCGAGACATAGATGCCCAGCATGCCGTTCTGGTTGCTGTACTGGGCGGCCGGGACATTGAGCACCGCGGTCTTCATGCCCTTGTCGGTCACCAGCCAGATGGGGCCGACCTTTTCGGTCACCAGCATGCGGCCATCCGGCAGGAAGGCCATGCGCCACGGCAGGTTGAAGGTCGTGACCTGGTTCATGACGAAGGGCAGCGCGCTTTCAGGCTTCTGGTCGCCCATGTTGGGCTGCGCCGTTGCCGGGATTGCTGCCAAAGCCAGAACGAATGCCGATTTCACAAAGGTTTTCATGGGCCCCTTCCTCATATTTTCGATGATCCTATGCCATAGGCACGGGTTGGAGCCAGCCCTGCCCCGGCCCGCTTTTGGCGGCTTTCGGGACGCAGGAATCGCTCGGCCATGCCTGACTGGCCGTCATAATATCCTGTGAAAGCGGGCAAGAGAAAGGCCGACGGGCCTATTTCCGGCGCCGCTCATCCGTCCGGATCAGGCCAAATCAGGCTAGAACAGCGCATGTCGAATACCTTCATTCCCATCGGGGCGCCGGTTCACCGGCGCATTCTCAGCCGTCTTGAGACCGCCATGGTCGCCCGGCGCAATGTGCTGGAGATCATTCCTGCCCTGTCCTACCGCCAGCCCATTGTGTCGGGCGAGATGGTGATGCGCTGGCACATGCTGGCCGATCCGGCCGGCATGAAGCGGGTGATGCTGGACAACCTGCCCAACTATCCCAAATCCGAAATCATGAAGCGGATGCTGCGTCCCGCCGTCGGCGAAAGCCTGTTCAATGCCGATGGTCCGAACTGGAAGTGGCAACGTCAGGCGGTCGCGCCGGTTTTCACCCATCGCAACGTGCTGGCGCTGGCCCCGGCCATGACCGCGACGGCGCAGCGCACCTGTGCCCGGCTGGCGCGGGGCGGCCGGCAGGAACTTGTCGCCGAAATGCTGACCGCGACCTTCGACGTCATCTGCGACGTCGCCCTGTCGGGCCGCGAGCATTTCGACAGCGACACGTTTGGCGAGGCGATCACGGAGTATTTTCGTACAGCGGGCCGCGCCTCGCTGCTGGATTTCCTCGCTGTGCCAGAATGGTTTCCCCGGCCCGGACGGCTACTGGCATCGCGCTCCGTGCAGGTGATGCATTCCATGGTGGGCGCCGCCATCGAGGCCCGCCGCCGCGACGCCAATCCACCCGCCGACGACCTGCTGGCGCGGATGCTCGCCGCGCAGGACCCGGAAACCGGGCACCGCCTCAGCGCCGAAGACCTGATCTTCAACATGCAGTTCTTCATCGTGGCAGGGCACGAAACCACCGCCCTGGCGCTGGCCTGGGCGCTGTACCTGCTGGCCAATGTGCCGGAAGAACAGGAGCGCGCCCGTGCGCAGGCGCGGGACCGCCTCCAGGGCCGCGCCGCCACGCCAGAAGACCTGCCGCATTTGCCGCTGGCGCGGCAGATCCTGGAAGAGTCCATGCGGCTATATCCGCCGGTGGGTCTTCTCGCCCGTACCGTGCTGGAGAATGATGAGCTGTGTGGCCGCGAGATGCGCCCCAATGACATCGTGTTCCTGCCGATCTGGGCGCTGCATCGCCACGAGTTGTGGTGGGACCAGCCCGAGCATTTTCGTCCTAACCGCTTTGCCGCAGAAAGCAGCGCCAGGCTGAACAAGTATCAGTTTCTGCCCTTTGGCGTGGGGCCGCGTGTGTGCGTGGGCGCCGACTTCGCCATGATGCAGGCGCAGATTATCCTGGCGACGGTGCTGCAGAATTTTGAATTCACCCCGGCCACGCCCGCGCCCAAGCCCATCATGATGATGACGGTTCGGCCTGAACCAGGCGTGTTCCTGAATGTCCGGCGCTTAGGCTGACAGCGCGTAGTAGGCGGTCTCCGCGAACAGGAATTCCGACATGTTCAGCCTGTTATAGTCATAGTGCGTGACCACGCGGGTGACGGCGTCACGCGCCTGCGGATGCCCCGCCAGCGCAATAAGCGTCGCTCCGGCCAGCGGATTGCGCATGTAAACGCGTTCATACGCTTTGCGCTCGCCTGCCTTGGCCTTGTCCGCCATTTCCGACAGCTTGTGCGCATCGGCCTGGGTCTTTTGCGGGAACCAGGCTGCGCCGTACACCGCTCGCCAGTTGGCATGGCCGAACACCTTGGTGTCACTGTTGTCGAACTGCTTGTAGGCATCGATCGCGGCCAGTGCCCCGGCGGCATTCACGTCCAGGCCCTTGCGGTAGTAGGCGACGAGCTTGGGATCGGTTTCCATCACCGCCAGACAGGCGAGCGACGCCTGGCAGCCGATGTAAATCCACAACTGCGTGCTGTCGATATTGGCGATGGCGCTGCGGTCGAAGGGATAGCCTTCGGCGCACAGCTCCATGCGGGTCTTTTCGCTGTGTTCGGGTTTCTGCACCAACGCGGTGCGATAGCGGTCCAGCCAGATCGGATCGCCGGTGACCTGATGCATCACCCGCAGCATGTAGAGATGGCGCACCGCGTCGCGGAACAGATGGCCCTTGAAGTCGCCGCGGAATTCGCCCTTGAACTGGCCGGTGCAGGGCGGCCGCCATTCATAGCCCTGCAGTGCGTTGCCGACCTCGGTCATCTTGGCAACGATTTGTTTTTTTTCGGCAGCGTTGGGGATGCCGCTCTTCAGATAGGTGCTGAGGCCATAGAACCAGGGATGGGTCTGGTCGTCCGAGGTCAGCGGATAATGACACTGCCCATCCGTGCCCACGCCGCGCGCGATGAAGCCCGGCACGTCGGACACCGAAGCGCATTTCAGCAAACCCTGCGACAGGCGGCGGGCATTGGCGCGGTCCTCTTCGCGGCCCGTGCGGCGGGCGCGTTCACAGGCGGCGGGAAGATAGAGGCCGGTGAACATCGGGCCGTTTTCGATCGGACTCCACCAGCCGATGGCGTTGGGCCGTCCCAGCCGCGTGTCTTCGGGCGTTGGAAGTTCGCCGACATAATCCAGCATCACGCCATAGGGATCGATACGTTCGCGCCAGAGGCGAGCGTGTGCCTGTTCCACCGCGCCTTCAAGCGTAAGCGCGGGTTGGGCGATAGCAGCGGGCGCGGCCAAGATGGCGGCAGAGGTCAGCAGGAATCCCCGGCGGTTCATATCAGTGCGCCAGGCTGACAATGCCCTTGTCGCGGAGCAACTGGATGAAGAAGACGCGGATATTCTCTGCCCCGCCGCGGTTGAGATCGTCGCCCGGCGTTGACTTGCGCTCGTCCAGGGGATCGAGCTGCGCACCCTTGTCCGACAGGAATGTGATCACGGCTTCGGGCTCAGGCGCGGTGCGATTGGAAACCGCGACATGCATCACGCTGCGACCGCCGCGCGCCACGGCCTTGAGGTTGGGATCGAGCTCATAGGCATACTGCATGGCCGACAGCTTGCCGCTGCCAGCCGCCGCCATGGCCAATGTCAGGCCATCGGGTCCGACGTAATTCTTCCTGGCGCCGGCATCGACCAGCACCTTCATCGCTTCGGGCGAACCGGCGCGGGCCGCGAACTGCAGCGGCGATGTCGGCGCGGGGAACGGCTTGGGCCGGTCCGGGATCACCACCGGCGGCGGCGGCAGGGCGACGGCATTGGCATCGCCGCCCTTGGACAGGACCAGCTTGACGAAATCGGCGTCGCCGGACGCGGCGGCGATATGGATCACCTGCCGCCCTTGCACGTCGCGATGCTTGAGATCCGCGCCTTGCGAGACCGCCCGCATGGCGAAGGGAATGTTGCCCACGATCACAGCCGCCTCGACCACCGTCGCGCCGCCGGGAATCTGGGCGTTGACGTTGGCACCCGCTTCCAGCAGCCGCACCGGGGCCTGCGCATCCTTGCTGCGCAGCGCGAAGAACAGCGGCGTCCAGCCACCCTTCTCCACCACATTCACCTGCGCGCCGCGCTTGATGAGGTAGGAGATATTATCGGCCTTGCCGTACCGCGCCGCCCACATCAGCGGTGTCTGCCCGCGCGGATCGGCGCCGTTCACCGCCGCGCCCTTGGCGATCAGCGCTTCCAGAACTTCGGGGGTGGATGCGCCGGCGCAAAGCTGCAACGGCGTCACGCCTTCGGGACGGGCAAGCTTCACATCGGCCCCTGCCCCCACAAGGCTCGATACGATTCCCGGATGACCAAGCTCGCAGGCCAGCGCCAGCGGCGAGATACCGGCGGCTTCCAGCGTGTTGGGCTTTGCGCCCGCCGCCAGCAGCAGCTTCACCGCTTCGTCATTCTGACGGTCGACCGCCCAGTCCAGAATGGTAGACTGGTCGGCCATGCGCGCATTGGCATCGGCCCCGCTCGCCAGCAGGCTTTTGACGGTGGCGTTGTCGTTGCCGCGCACCGCCTGCGCCAGGCGGTCTTCCGTCTCGCCTGCAAAGCTGGCGGCCGTTCCGGCCGCCAGAAGCAGAACGCTGATACCAAACGCCGCCTTCATGCCATTGCTTTCGATAGAAGTGCCTTTAGATCAGCCCGCTGAGACGGCCGGTGCTGTCACCCAGCTTTTCGACCTTCACGTTCAGCTCGTCCATCATCGACAGCATCAGGTTGGTCATCGGCACATCCTTGGCGTTGAAGTGACGATTGCCCTTGATGCCGCCGCCGCCGACGATCAACGGCAGGTTGCGATGGTTGTGCTCATTGGGATCGGCAAGGCCCGCGCCCGCCAGGAAGATGGTGCTGTCCAGCAGGCTGCCTTCGCCTTCCTTGGTTTCGCTCATCCGCTTCAGGTAATAGGCCACCTGTTCCATGTGCAGCGTGTTGATCTTGGACAGCTTGGCCAGCTTTTCCGGATCGTTGCCATGGTGACTGATCGGATGGTGCGCGTCCGCCACGTTGATTTCCGGATAGCTGTTGTTGCTGCCTTCGCGGCCGATCATGAAGGTTCCGACGCGGGTCAGGTCCGCCTGCATCGCCAGGATCTGCAGGTCGATCATCATGCGGGCATATTCCTGGAAATTTTCCGGGATGCCGGCGGGACGGGCATAGGTTGGCATGGCGACCGCGCCGCGCTGCTCCAGCTTCTGGATGCCGCGTTCCAGGTCGCGGATCGACGTCATGTATTCGTCGACCTTCTTCTTGTCGTCGGAGCCCAGCGACACTGACAGGCGCTTGGCGTCCTGCGACACCAGGTCGAGAATGCTGGCCTGGCGCTTCAGTTCCATCAGGCGCGACTTGGCGTCGGCCATGTCGTTTTCGCCGAACAGGCGCTCGAACACTTCGCGCGGATTGGTGGTGACCGGCAGCGGCGAGGCCTCACCCGACCAGGAGATCGTGTTGGTGTAGGCGCAGGAATAGCCGCTGTCGCAGCTTCCCACCAGGCTGGGCGATTCCAGGCCCAGCTCCAGCGACGGGATCTGCGTGATCTCGGCGAACTGCTTGGCGACGATCTGGTCCATCGAAACGCCGTTGCTGATGCCGGCGCCGTCGGTCTTCTTGACATGAACGCCGGTCAGGAACGTGCCGCAGCAGCGGGCATGGTCGCCGGCGCCATCGCCCAATGCTTCGGCCTGGACATGATCGAGGCCGCTCACCACCGCGAAACGGTCGCGATACGCTTCCAGCGGCTTGAGGATGGGCGACATGGTGTAGCCCGCCCCGGTTTCCTTCGGTAAGAAGTCGTTCATCACCATGCCGTTGGGCGTGTAGATGACCTGCAGGCGCTTGCGCGACGCGGTGGCGGCTTCCACCGCGATGGCCGACGAGCCCATGGCTTCCAGCAGCGGCAGTGCGATGGTGGCACCTGCGCCGCGCAGGACAGTACGGCGATGCATGGCTTTGCGCGTGATCATCATTTTGCAGGTATCCTCTTCATGACGAATGGAACACTTTGGACAATTCCCATGACTATCGTGTTCATACGATAGTCGTCCTGACGGGCGCGGTCGCGAACCTCGCGAACGGCCGGCATGTCGTAATATTCAATGCCCCGGCCCAGGCCGTAGGTCATCAGGCGCTCGGTCAGCGCTTCGACGAACTGTTCCTTGCGCGCCATCAGGATGCTTTGCAGGCCGGCCGGCCCTTCGAACTTGGTGCCATCCGGCAGCACCGCCGAAGCGTCAATCGGCTTGCCGGCAAAGCTGGTGCGCCAGGCGCCAACCGCATCGTAATTCTCAAGGCTGAAGCCCAGCGGGTCCATCTTGTTGTGGCAGGACGCACAGACCGGATTGGCGCGGTGCATTTCCATCTGCTCGCGCACGCTGAGCAGCTTGCCGTTCTTGGCGTCGTTCAGGGCTGGAATGTCCGGGGGCGGTGGCGGCGGCGGGGCGGCGAGGATGTTTTCCAGAATCCACTTGCCGCGCATCACCACCGAGGTGCGATTGTTGTACGAGGTGACGGTGAGAACACTCGCCTGCCCCAACAATCCGCCACGGCGCTTCTTGGGATCGAGGGCCACCTTGCGGAAGGTCGTGCCGTAGATGCCGGGAATGCCGTAATGCTCGGCCAGGCGCTGGTTCAGAAAGGTGTAATCGGCGTCCAGGAAATCTAACGCGCTGCGATTTTCGCGGATGATGCTTTCGAAGAACATCTCCGTTTCGGTCAACATGGCGGTGCGCAGGCGCTGGTCGAAATCGGGATAGGCGACGCGGTCGGGCTTTTGCGCTTCCAGACGACGCAAATGCAGCCACTGGCCAGCAAAGTTTGCGGTCAGCGCCTTGGACTTGGGATCGGCCAGCATGCGGCTGACCTGACGCTGCAGAACCTCAGGCTTGCTGAGCTGACCCTTTTCAGCGGTCGCCAGCAATTCCTCATCCGGGATGCTGCTCCACAGGAACAACGACAGGCGCGATGCCAGTTCCAGATCCGTGATGCGGCGCACCGAACCGGGACGGCTGCGCGGCGGATCGGTTTCGCGCAGGAACAGGAAGTTGGGCGACGACAGCACCACTTCCAGACCGGCTTCGATGCCATGGTCGAAGGTCGCACCCTTGCGGCCCTCATGGTACATGGTCATCAACGGCGCAATGTCGGCGCTCGTCACCGGACGGCGATAAGCCTGACGCGCCAGTGTGCCGAAAATCTTGCGGGCGCAGGCGGTTTCGGAAATCCCCTCGCCCGGCCGGCACGTGAAAATCTTGCGGCGGCTGGGCGTGTCGCCCGCGCCCTTGATCTCATACGGCCCGGCAACCGAAATCGCCTGCACATCGCGCGCCGCGATCACATCGCCGTGCGGAATGCCGGCATCCTGAAAGCCCGTGGCATGGGCGGGTACCGAAACGGTCTTCACGCGCGCGCCATCGACCTGAATATCCAGCGTCAGCGGCGCCGGCGCTTTCGCGGGCTTGGGCATGCGCAGTTGCTGGATGGTCTTGGGCGCCAGCGTGGTTTCCAGCGTCATGTCCTTGCGGAAGGACGCGCCGATAACGTGCGAACCGGCCTTGAGCGCGACCTTGGTCTCGATCCGGTCGGCGGGATTCTTCTGGATGTCGGCGCCAAGCCCCGGATTGAGGTTCACGATCACCGTGTAATCGGCGTCATAGGGCGCGTAGAACTTGAACGCTCCGCCGCCGCGCGAGCCGAGCGGAAGATCGTCGCTGGCCCGTTCGTTGACATACGGATCCTTGGCCAGCTTGTACTCAGTCACCACGGGCGAACGTGACACCAGGCCGGTGGCGGTGCGGCTGACCCGTGCACCGACGCGGATATACTTGTCCATCAGCGTGCGCGAGACGGTCAGCACGTCAGCGATATTGTCGAAGCCATAGCCGGAATCGTCGAACGGCAGATCGGCGCTGACGTCGATCTGAAGGTCGAGAAGGTCGCGCACGGCGTTGGCATATTCGGCGCGATTGAGCCGGCGCAGCGTGGCGCGGCCCGGATCGGGATTGGCGGCGCCCATCTTGTCGAGCGAGCCTTCCAGCCAGTTGGTAAAATCGGCGATCTCTTCCTTGGACGGGCGCTTCATGCCGCGCGGCGGCATCTCACCCAGGCTCACCCGGCGCAGGATCTTTTCCCAGGTGGCGGTGTGCGCCTCGATATTGTTGGCCTTGAGCGGGGCAACCGACATGCCGGCGGTCTTGGCCTTGTCATTGTGACAGCCGCCGCAGAACTGGGTGAGCATGCGCTGGCGATCAGCGGGCGTGGCCGATGACAGGGTCGCGGGCTTGTGGACCTGTGTCGCGGCGACCGGATCGGCGGTCGCCTGACCCAGCAGCGCCACGCCGGTGACAGCGGCAAGCGCAACAAGACTGACGGCAGCAACAAGCTTCCGAGCCAGGCCGGTGCGTGTGACGGTCGGCAACATCCTTACTCCAGGCTCCCTCCAGCCGGGTTTGCCCAGCTGTCGCGCACCGCTTTTGTGCGCAGTGTCATTATTTGCCGTGAGGGTATCAGGCTTTTTCAAAGAAAACAGAGGCCTGCGGGAATCACCGCACAGTCGCGCACGGCCATCGCCGCACGATCAGACGGCCTGGCCCGCACACCAGCCAGATGCCCAGGCCCATTGAAAATTATAGCCGCCTAGCCAGCCAGTCACATCAATAACCTCACCAATAAAATGAAGTCCGGGAACCGCCTTAGCTTGCAGGGTGCGGGAATCCAGGTCGCGTGTGTCGATACCACCCAACGTCACTTCGGCGGTGCGGTAGCCTTCGGTGCCCGCCGGGACGACCCGCCAGGCGTTCAGCTCGCCCGCCAGCGTGCGCAGCTTTTCATCCGAGAGGCCGCCCAGCGGTCCCTGCCAGCCGGGCTGGTCGGCGATGGCCTTGGCCAGCCGCTTGGGCAGCGGGCCGGACAAGACGGTGTGCGCGGCTTGCTTGCCATTCTCCTGCCGGGCGGCGCGCAGCAGCGCGGTCGCATCCGCGCCCGGCAGCAGGTCGATGGCGATCGCCTGCCCTTCGCGCCAATAGGACGAGATTTGCAGGATCGCCGGACCGCTGAGGCCTCTATGGGTAAACAGCAGCGCCTCGTCGAACGCGGTCTTGCCGCACGTCACCCGCGCCGGCAGCGCCACGCCCGCCAGCGCCGACAGCCGCGCCAGCATCTGGGGATCGAAGGTCAACGGCACCAGTCCAGGCCTGGTCTCTACGAGGCGCAGGCCAAACTGCGTGGCCAGGCGATAGCCAAAATCGGTGGCGCCCATCTTGGGAATGGATTTGCCGCCCGTGGCCACCACCAGCGAAGCGCACGTCACCTGTTCGCCGGACGACAGGCGCAGCGCAAAGCCATCCGCCGTCTTTTCCACCTGCGCCACGCTGACGCCCAGCCGCAGACCTGCGCCCGCGCGCGTCATCTCGGTGAGCAGCATGTCGATGATCTGAACCGCCGAGCCGTCGCAGAAAAGCTGGCCCAGAGTCTTTTCGTGCCAGGCGATGCCGTACCGGTCCACAAGCGCAGTGAAATCCGCCGGCGTGAAACGGCTGAGCGCCGAAATGCAGAAGTGCGGATTGTCCGACAGGAACTGCGCGGGCGTGGCGCCTCGGTTGGTGAAGTTGCAGCGCCCGCCGCCGGAGATGCGGATTTTCTCGCCCGGCTTGGCGGCGGACTCCAGCACCAGCACCTTGCGGCCGCGTTGAGCAGCGATGGCGGCGCACATCATGCCCGCGGCGCCCGCGCCAATAATCACCACATCCTGCCGATCCATGGCGCTGCTTATGCCGCTGGGATAGGCTTGGCGGCAAGAACAAGAAGGGGCGCGACCATGAAGCTTCTGATCCCGGCCCTGATGCTTGTCATGGCGGGTACGGCATTGGCGGCGCCCTCCGACAGCGAGGGCTGGATAAGTCACCCTGCTGTCGTCACCAGCAGCACCCAGCCCGTCGTGCTGCATTTCCGCCGTGAGCTGCGTATCGAAAAGATTCCGGCAACCCTGCCGGTGTCGGTCACTGCCGACAACCGCTTCATTCTGTTCGTCAATGGCAAGCGCGTGGCCAGCGGGCCTTCCACCGGCGCGCTGGAACGCTGGCGCACCACATCAATCGACCTGGCGCCGCACTTGCGTCCCGGCGCCAATGTGATCGCCGCCGCCGTGTGGGACTTCGTGCGCAAACAGCCCACCGCCAAGCCGGGCGAGCCGCTGCCGGCCGCCAGCGCACTGCCGCCGCAGGTCGCGCCCATCGCATGGCAAAGCGCCGGGTTGGGATTTCGCCTGATCGGCGGTGATGTCTCCACCACCGCGCCGGGCTGGCGGGTGAAAATCGATGCCGGTCATTCCGCCGGCAATGGCCGCGCCCAGGTGCCGCGCAAGCGCTATTACGTCGCCAGCGCGCCGGAGATCATCGATGCGGCCAAGGCCAACTGGGACTGGGCCGCATCGACGCAAAGCGCTGGCTGGGAAAATGCCGTGCCGTCGCCGCAGGCAATGGGCCGCACATTGATCGCCGATCCGCTGCCGCCGCAGCTGTATGCGCCGGTCGCGCCGGGCAGCGTGGTGCGCAGCGATCTGGCGGGCGCGCAGAGCTTCCCGGCCCGTTCCATCACCGTGCCCGCAGGCACCCGCGCCAAAATCCTGATGCGGCGCGATGCGATGATCTCCGCCTATCCCGAACTGGACGTATCGGGCGGGCGCGGCGCGACCATCAAGCTCACCTATACCGAAGCGCTGTATGACGCCGACGCCAATCGCGGTGACCGCAACCTGATCGGGGATCGGCATGCGCTGGGTGTGTTCGACACCTTCATCGCAGATGGCGCGCGCCGCACTTTTGCGCCGCTATGGTGGCGCACCTGGCGCTATGCCGAGCTGGACATCCAGACCGGGACCGAGCCGCTGACGCTGGAAACGCTGCGCGTGTTCGAGACCGGCTACCCCTTCCAGAAGATCGCGCGCTTTGACAGCAGCGATCCGCAGCTCAACAAGATATGGGAAATTGGCTGGCGGACTGCCGAGGTCGATGCCCATGAGACCTATATGGACAGTTCCTATTGGGAGCAGCTTCAGTATCAGGGCGACACGCGGCTGCAGATGCTGATTTCCTATGCGGTTTCCGGCGATCCGCGCCTGGCCGAACAGGCCATCGAAAGCTTTGCGGAATCCGACGTGCATGGCGGGCTGCAACAGGGCGCCTATCCCAGCCGCAGCGACAATGTCATCGCCACCTTCGCGCTGGCCTGGGTCGGAATGCTGGCCGACTGGCAGTTGGAACAGCCCGACACCCGCGTGATCGTCCGCAACCTGCCGCGCATGCGCAAGGTACTGGACTGGTTCGAACATACGCGCCAGCCCAATGGGTTGATCGGCAAGAACCCGCACTGGAATTTCATCGACTGGGTGCGCAGCAAGAATGACCGCGAGTTCTTCCCCTCCTTCGGGAAGGACGGCGGCAGTTGCCTGATGACCGCGCTGTGGCTGGGTGCCCTGCAACAGGGCGCGGTGCTGGAAACCGCGCATGGCGACGGCAAGATCGCGGCACGTAATACCGCCCGTGCCCAGGCTGCGCGCGATGCGGTGCGCAAACTGTGCTGGAACCAGGAACGCGGCCTGTTCGCCGACAATGCCGACTTCACGCTCTACAGCCAGCACATGAACGCGCTGGCGGTTCTGTATGACATTGCCGACCGCAAAGATGCGCCCGCCATTCTGGAACGCGTGACCGTGCCGGGGCGCGGCATCGACGCGCCGGAGGGCATGTTCACCACCACCTATTACTTCGCCTGGTACCTAATCCGCGCCTTTGAACATGCCGGTCTGGCCGACCGCTACCCCACGCTGCTGCAGACCTGGCGCGATCTTCTGGCGCTCAATTACACAAGCTGGCCGGAGTCGCGCGGCGAAACCCGCTCCGACACCCATGCCTGGAGCGCCCATCCCACCGCCGACCTGCTGGGCATCGTGGCGGGCATCCGCCCTGCCGCGCCCGGCTATGCGCGGCTGCGCGTCGCGCCGCTGCTGGGCACCCTGACCCGGCTTGATGCCACTGCCGCCACGCCCAAGGGGACGGTGTCCGTGCGCTATCGGGTTGATGGCGGCAGGTTGACGGCGCAAATCGAACGTCCCGCTGACCTGCCCGGCGATTTTGTCTGGAAGGGCAAGTCCTACCCGCTTACCAACACCAGCAGCCGCTTTGTCCTGCCCTGAGGTTCTTCATGACCGATCTGTCTTCGTTGAGCGTCCACGAACTGTCGGCCGGTCTGGCGGCGCGGCGTTTCTCGCCGGTCGATGTGGTGGGCGCTTGTCTGGCCCGTATCGAAAAGTACGAACCCCGCCTGCAGGCCTTTGTGAATGTCCATGCGAACGAGGCGCGCATGGCTGCGGAGGCTGCCGACAAGGCAATCAAGTCCGGCCACGGGCTTGGGCCGCTGCATGGCGTGCCGATGGCGCTGAAGGACCTGGCCGAGTTCAAGGGCCATGTCACCACCGGCGGCTGCGCGGCGTGGAAGACCCGCGTTTCCGACTACACCGCGACGCTGGCGCAGAAGCTGATCGGTGCCGGCATGATCGTATTGGGCAAGACCCACACGGTCGAGTTCGCCTATGGCGCCTGGGGCACCAACCAGCATATGGGCACGCCGTGGAATCCCTGGGACATGCAGGTGCAGCGCACGCCCGGCGGTTCGTCCGCCGGATCGGCGGTTGCGCTGGCGGCCCGCATGGTGCCGTTTGCGCTGGGTACCGATACCGGCGGCTCGGTGCGCATTCCCGCCGCCTGGTGCGGCCTGACCGGCCTCAAGACCACCATCGGCCGCATCAGCACCCACGGCATCCTGCCGCTCTCACCCACGCTGGACACGCCCGGCCCCATCACCCGCAGCGTGGAGGATTGCGCCATCCTGCTGGTGGCGATGCAGGGCCCAGATCCGCTGGACCCGCTGACCCTGACCTTGCCGCCGAGCGATCCTCTCCCCACCCTGCGGCGGGGCGTAAAGGGTCTGCGTCTTGCCTGCATGCCGGATTCCGAACGCGCGATGTTCGATGCGCAAATGCTGGCGGCCTATGACCGGTCGTTGAAGGAACTGGGCGCGTTGGGCGCGGAAATTGTGCCCCTGCGCGAAGGCGGACCGTCCTTCCGCGAGAATGGCGACCTGGTCGCCCAGATCATCTCGTCGGAGATCTATCCCATACGCGCCGATCTGGTGGACGATCCGTCCTCGAAGCTGGACGATGCTGTGCGGGCGCGCATCCGCATGGGCGCATCCATCACAGCCCGCCAGTATCGCGACGTGCTGGCCGTGCGCGAAAGGGCCAAGGCCGAGTTCGCCGCCCGCATCGACGGCGTGGATGCGGTACTCACACCCAGCACGATGACGGCGGCCTTGCCACTGACCGAAATCGACCAGAGCACGACGCCGGCGCTCTCGACCCGCTGGGTGAATTTCCTCGACCTTTGCGCCTTGTCATTGCCCAACGGCATGACGCCGGGCGGCTTGCCGACCTCGTTGCAGATCGTCTGCCGGGGCGGCAATGAAGCGCTGGCGCTGCGCATCGGCTGGGCGCTGGAACAGGCGACGGACTGGCAGAAGCGCGCGCCAGAACTTCCCTAGAGGGTTCGCCCTAGAAGGCGACGCGGTCGGCGCCCTTCAGTTCCAGTATCTGCCGCGCCTCGTCCGGGGTGGCGATGCTGCGGCCCAGGCCTTCGATGATCTGGCGCACCATGCGGACCTGCTCGGCATTGGACGTGGCGAGCTTGCCCGGCCCCGACCAGAGCGAGTCTTCCAGACCGACGCGGACGTTGCCGCCCATGGCAGCGGCCAGCGCGGCGATGGCGAGCTGGTTGCGGCCCGCGCCCAGCACCGACCACTTGTAATCTTTGCCGAACAGCCGTTCGGCCGTGCGCTTCATGTGCAGCACGTCTTCGGGATGCGGACCGATCCCGCCCAGGATGCCGAACACGGACTGGACGAACAGCGGCGGCTTGACCAGCCCGCGCTCCAGGAAATGGGCCAGATTGTAGAGATGCGAGATGTCGTAACACTCGAACTCGAAACGGGTGCCCGCATCGCCCAGCGTCTGCAGGACGAACTCGATGTCGGCAAAGCTGTTGCGGAAGATCAGGCTGCGCGAACCTTCCAGCGCCTCGCGCTCCCAGCCATGCTTGAACTCCTTGAAGCGGTTCAGCATCGGGAACAGGCCGAAATTCATAGAGCCCATGTTCAGCGAGGCGACTTCCGGCTTGAACTGCTCTGCGGGTTTCACCCGCTCCTGCACCGTCATGTAGGGTGCGCCGCCCGTGGTCAGGTTCACCACCGCATTGGTCATCTGCTTGATGCGCGGCAGGAAGCGGGCAAAGGCTTCCGGGGTCTGGTCGGGCTGGCCGGTTTCGGGATTGCGGGCGTGCAGATGCACGATGGCCGCGCCGGCCTCCGCCGCGCCAACCGCGGCTTCAGCGATTTCATCCGGCGTCACCGGCAGATGTGGCGACATGGACGGCGTGTGGATCGCGCCCGTGACCGCGCAGGTGATGATGACTTTGTCTTTCAGGTCCATGGTCTGGCCTTTTGTTGTTATGGGGCGGCTAGCGCGGGATGTCTTTTTCGGCGCGGCGCTTGTGCGCCGCCAGCGCCATCAAGCGGCGGTCGCGCCAGGCCTGGTGGCGCTGCAGCCGGTCGGCGGGCAGCAGCTTGCGGCGCTCTGTCTCAATTACATCCAGCACCGGGCCATTCCAGTTGGCCCGCGTCTGGGTGCTGGGATGCAGCCGCTGATAAATCTGTTCGTAGCGCTGACAGTAATCGCGCACGCCGCCCGGCGCGTTGAGGTCGATGGTCTCGAACGGCCCCATGAAGGACCAGCGCAGCGCCAGACCGTCGCGGATGCCGATATCGACGTCTTCGATGCTGGCATAGCCGCCTTCGACCAGCCGGAAGGCTTCTTCCAGCAGCGCGCCCTGCATCCGGTTCATCACGAAACCGTCCAGCTCGCGCTTCATCACGATGGGCGCGTGACCAGCACCACGCAGGAACGTTGCCGCGCGTTCGACCACGCCTGGATCGGTCCAGGGCGCAGGCACCACTTCGGCGGCCGCGATCAGGTAAGGCGGATTGATGGGATGCACCACCAGACAGCGGGTGCGGCCCTTGAGATGTTCGGTGAAATGCGACGGCAGGATCGCAGAGGTCGAGCTGGCCAGAATGGTGTCCGGGCGGGCGATGGCGTCCAGCCGCGCAAAGACCTCGCGCTTTATCTCGACATTCTCAGGGGTGTTTTCCTGAACGTAATCGGCGCCGGACAGCGCTTCTTCGAGCGTGGAGGCGCCGCGCATCCGGCCACGCACCTGCGCGGCAGACTGGTTGTTCAGCAGATCGTTGACCACCAGGTCGGGCAAGACGCCGTCGATATAGGACAGCGCCGCGGCGGGCGCGTCCGCCTGCTCGTCCCACAGCGTCACATCATGTCCGGCGCGGGCAAAGCTGATCGCCCAGGCGCGTCCCACAAAGCCCGCACCAATGATGGCTACCTTGCTCATGGACGCACCCCCCCGGATCATGGCGCCAGTACTATTGTGACAGTGCGCCCTTGAACGAAATCATTTTCTGGCTGCGTTCGCACCACAGCGCCAGCCGGGCGTTGCGGATGCTGTCCCAGATGGTAAGCCGCCCGACCGATTTCAGTTCGGGAAAATCGCGCATCACCGACGGAAGGCGGTAATAGGGTATCCGGCTGTTGAGATGATGGATGTGATGGATGCCGATGTTGCCGGTGATCCAGTGCAGCAGCGCCGGCAGGTCGTAATAGGAACTGCCCAGCAGCGCCGCATCCGAATGGGCCCAGGAGTCGCTGCGCGCCCACATCACGTCCTCGAACTGATGTTGAACGTAGAACAGCCAGACGCCGATCGACGCCGCCAGCAGCATGACCGGCACATGCACCATCAGGAACGGCCCCGCGCCCACCAGCCAGATCATAATCCCTGCCGTCAGGGCGATGGCCGCATTGGTCGCCATGGTGCTGATCCAGGGGCCACAGCCATCGCGCATCTGGTGGATGGGCAGGCGGTGCTGCAGGAAGAACATATAGGCCGGGCCGATCACGAACATGACGGGCGCGCTGCGATACAGGCGATACAGGAATCGGCTCCACAGCGGGCGGGCGCGATATTCTTCCACCGTCAATGTGTCGATGTCGCCGATACCGCGCCGGTCCAGATTGTTGGACGTGGCGTGATGAATGGCGTGATTGCGCTTCCAGTATTCGTAAGGCGTCAGGGTCAGAACGCCCAGCACCCGACCCAGCCAGGTGTTGGCGGCGCGATGCTGGAAGAAGGCGCCGTGCCCGCAGTCATGCTGGATGATGAAGAGCCGGACCATGAACCCGGCGGTGGGAACCGCCAGCAGCAGCGTCAGCCAATAGCCGACATCCAACGACAGCCACATCAGCAGCCACAGAATCGCCATCGGCAGGAGCGTGACGCAGACCTCGAAAATGGCGCGTCCCAAATCGGGTTCGCGGTAGCGCAGCAGCGCGCGCGTCAGGTCTGGCAAGGGAATCATCACTTTAAAAACAGACTTAATTTTCGAGGGTTGCCTAGCAGCTAACCCCCCGGATTTCCATAGACCTGAACGTAATTCAGCGTCCCTGGTGCCGAATGATGCGGGCCTTGCTCATGTGTTGCGGCTTCACGCCGCCTTTGCCCAGGAACTGCTGATGTGCCGGAACAGGACGTGGCGGCAGCACGGGCGCCTTAGGCTTGGCAGGCTTGGGCGTGGCTTCGGAGGCCGAAGCGGCCTGTTTGGTGGGTGCCCGGGCCTTGGCGGAGACCTCGGCCTTCTTCGCTGCCGGTTTTTTGGCCGGCGCCCGGGCGGCTTTCTTGGCCATGACGGATCCTTTCAAAGGGTTCACGGAGAAGTCTAATCCTCGCATGGCAGCCCGGAAAGCCCTTATGCGGCTACGGGTAATGGCCGGAAGGGGCGCGTCACGCCTTCCGGCCAAACCATCACGGATTGATGCGGCTGGCGCCGACCGTGCCCTTCTTGATGAGCTCGCTCAGCTTGATCATCCCCTTATAGGTGAACTTCTGCACCCGCTGGCCGCGATAGGTTTCGGTGGTGAAGATGTCGCCCTTGGAATTGGTGACGATGCTGTGCACGGCATAGAACTGGCCGGGCTGACGGCCGCCGCCGCCGAACCGGTACAGCTCCTTCATGGTGGCGCGGTCGTAGACATGGATGACTGTGTTGGCGCCGTCCGAGATGTACATGAACTTCTGCTGCGGATCGCGGCTGAAGGCGATCTCCCACGGCGCGCCGTCACCGCGTGTGTTGGGCTTGATCGCATGCTGGCGCAGATAGGTGCCGTCCAGCTTGAACACCTGGATGCGGTTGTTGGTGCGATCGCAGGCATAGATCAGCCCGTCATTCGACGGCTGGGCGCAATGCATGGGATTGCCGAACTGCGGCGAGTTCACGTCATAGTGCGGAATGGGGGTATCGTCCGGCGTCTTGCCATAGGCGCCCCACATCCGCTTGAACTTCAGCGTGGTGGCGTCCCACACCGAAACGCGCTTGTTGCCGTAGCCGTCGGCCAGGAAGATTTCGTTGCCCATGAATCGGATCTGGGCCACGCCGCGCACATTTTCGGTGTCCAGGCTGCCCTTGCTCGCATTCGGGCTGCCGATCTTCGCCAGATATTTTCCTTCCGGGCTGAACTTCACGATGAAGCTGTCGTGATACTTTCCGCCGCCGGGACCGGCATAGGCGGTGATCGGCTCGGCGCCTGGCGGGCGCGGCGCGAACTGCTGGGCGCTGCCGGGCGGCGGCAGGTGCTGGTAAGCGCCATTTCCGCCCAGCCACACACCGCCATCCGGCCCGATGGAAATGCCGTGGTTGGAGCTGGGCCAGGGGTAGCTCTTGCCGCGATGCTGGTCGCGGCCCCAATGGCGCAGCAGCTTGCCGGACGGATCGAACTGCAGCACGTCGGGCGCCGCCGTGCAGCAGTCGGCTTCCTTGCGGGTGGCATAGGATTCTTTTTGCTCCAGCGTCTGGGGACGATGGAAAACCCAGACATTGTCCTTGGCGTCGGTGGCGACGCCGATGGTCATGGCCAGGATCCAGTTGTTGGGCAGCGGCTTGGGCCAATAGGGATCGGCCTCGAACCAAGGCACCATCACATCACCAGCGGCCTGCGCCTTGGCCTCGCCCACCCCGTGCTGATGCAACGCCAGCGAACCGAGCCCGGCCATGACAGCCGCGCCCATAAGCAATTTTCGCGAAAACATTTTCGTCCCCTTCCCTATGCGGGCCATGTTTTGCGGGCGGCCCTTAGCCCGTAAGCAAACTCACATCGGACAGTCGCTGCCGTAGGAATTGAAGGCCATGATCGCCATGTTCATCTGGGCGGCGACGGTTTCCTGGCTTTTCTCGCTGGCCAGGATCCGGTGATTCTGAATGATGACCTGCGACGGCGTCAGCGACCGGACGCTATCGGTCTTGCGCTCGGCGACGAACGCGCTGACGCACTGGCGGAAACGGTCGGCGGCGGCCGCATAGCGTTTCGCGGCCGCCATACCCGCGACGATCTTTTCGCGGCTGGCGGTATAGCCATCGATCACGGCGGGCTGGCTGGGCGCTTCGCAATTGTCGCCGATATAGCTCTGGCGCACCCAGGCGGGATCGGGCTTGCGGTTCACCACGGCTGCGTCGCGGCACACCGCCGTGAAAGTTTTCAGCGCGGGTTGGGCGGGCAAGGCAATGGGCAGCGGCTCAGGCGCGGCAGACGCCGGCAGCAGGCGCGGCGCAGCAGAAATTCCCAGCACGGCAATGGCCAGAACCGAAACGGCAAGGGCCAACGTCTTCCACATCACCCATCCCCCTTGGCGACAGCAGACCACAGGCCCCGCCCCTTGCCAACCGGCCACCAGCCTTCGCGCCCGCAAGATTGCGAATGATTTCCGCCAGATAGCCGTTATCCCTGACCGGCACTGCCAGTTGCCGTATTCCTGCGGCTTGATCTAGAACGGGCCATGAACCCGCAGGCTGTTCTCAACCAGGCCATCGCCTTCCACCAGACCGGCAAGCTGGCGGATGCCGAGCGGCTGTATCTCCAGTTGATGACGGCGGCACCCCGCGAATCCGCCGCGCCGCATCTGCTGGGCGTGGTGCGGGCGCAGCAGGGGCGCAATGCCGAGGCGCTGGAGCTGATTGGCAAGGCGCTGGAGATACGCCCCGATGCGCCGGAAATGCTGTCGAACTACGGCAACGTGCTCAAGAGCCAGGGACGCTTTGCCGAAGCGCTGGCCAGCTATGAGCGTGCCCTGGCGGTCAAGCCGGACTATGTCGCGGCCATCACCAAGCGCGGCCAGGTGCTGCGCGACTTGGGCCGGCTGGATGAGGCGCTGGCCGCCACCGACAAGGCGCTGGCGCTGCATCCGGGCCACCCCGAAGCCCTGAGTACCCGGGGCGTGATCCTGTCCGACCTGGGACGATATGATGACGCGTTGGCCAGCTATGACCGGGCGCTGGCGGTGGCGCGGGACTTTCCCGATGTGTGGAACAATCGCGCCGTTACCCTCAAGGAAATGAAGCGGCTGGTCGAAGCGCTGGCCAGCGTCGAGCGCGCCTTGGCCCTGCATCCCGCTTTTGCCGAGGCCCATAACAACCGGGGCGTGATCCTGTTCGAGCTGCGCCGCATGGGCGAGGCCATTGCCGCCTATGATCAGGCGCTGGGCTTCAGTCCCGCTTATGCCGAGGCGCTCAACAACCGCGCAGTGGCGCTGTGGAGTCTCAAGCGCTTTGCCGAATCCCTGGCCGATTGCGATGCCGCACTGGTGGCGCGTCCCGGTTTCGCCGATGCGCTTTTCAATCGCGGCAACGCGCTGGTGGAATCCGGCAAGCCCCAGGAAGCTCTGGAAAGCTATGAGCAGGCGCTGGCCGCCGATCCGGATCATCCCAGCACGCTGAGCGGCCTGGCTAATGCCGCGATGACGGTGGGCGACTGGGCGCGGACATCGAAGCTGGCCGATGTCCTGAAAAACGACGTGCAGGCGGGCAAGTCCGTCATCCAGCCCTTCGTGCTGATGGGCTATTGGGACGACAACGAGTTGCAGCTTCGCTGTTCGCGCAATTACGTGCGCCAGACCGGCCCCGGTCCGCAGCCCGCGCTATGGAAGGGCGAAAAATACAATCACGACAAAATCCGGGTTGCGTATCTGTCGGCGGATTTCCACCAGCATGTCACCGCCGCCCTGACGGCCGAGATGTTCGAAAAGCATGACCGCGACAGGTTTGAGACCTATGCGGTGTCGTTCGGACCCGAGGACGGCAGCGCCATGCGCCAGCGGCTGTTCAAGGCTTTCGACCGCTTCCACGATGCGCGGCTGCAGACCGACCGCGAAGTGGCCAAGCTGCTCAGACAGTGGGAGATCGACATCGCTGTCGATCTGGGCGGCCATACCAGCGGCGCGCGCCCCTGGGTGCTGGCGCACCGGCCCGCCCCTGTGCAGGTCAAGTATATGGGCTATCCCGGCACGTCGGGCTGCGACTTCATCGACGCGATCATCGCCGATCGGATCGTGGTGCCCCCCGATCAGGACCAGTTCTTCAGCGAGAAGATTGCCGCCCTGCCGGACACGCTGTGGGTGACCGATACCAGGTGCGAAGTTCTTCCCGCGCCCAGCCGCGCCCAGGCGGGCCTGCCGGAAAACGGTTTTGTCTTCTGCTGCTTCAACCACAACTGGAAAATCACCGCGCCGCTGTTCGAGATATGGATGCGGCTATTGGCCAAGGTCGATGGCAGCGTGCTGTGGCTGCTGCAGGGTAATGAGACCGTCCGCGCCAACCTGAAGCGCGAGGCGCAGGCTCGCGGCATTGATCCAGACCGTGTGATCTTCGCAGGCCGCACCACGCCGGAGCTTCATCTGGCGCGTCAGAAACTGGCCGACCTGTTTCTCGATACCCTGCCCTACAACGCCCACACCACAGCAAGCGACGCCCTGTGGGCCGGCCTTCCCGTTGTCACCACGCCGGGGCAATCCTTTCCCGCCCGTGTCGCAGCCAGCATCCTGCAGGCAGCCGGTGTACCCGAATTGATCGCCGATGATCTGGCGGCGTATGAGGCGCTGGCGCTCAAACTAGCGATGGACACCAGGGCGTTGTCGGATATCAAGCAGAAGCTGGCGCTACACCGCGACACCTGCGCCCTGTTCGACACCGCCCGCTTCACGCGCAATCTGGAAGCCGCTTACGCGCAACTGCTGGCGCGAGCATGAACGGTCCGGCCAAAACACTGTCTTCGCCCATCCGCCTTTCGGTCGCCGCCCCGGCGTACAATGAGGCTGCGGGAATCGAGGCCGTGGTGGCGGAGTGGCACGAGTTTCTGGCGGGCCGCGTCGACGTCGCGAGTTTCGAGATTGTGATCTGTAACGACGGCAGCAAGGACCAGACCGGCCCGATCCTCGACCGTCTGGTGGCCCAATATCCGCAAGTGCGGCCACTGCATTTCGCGCAAAATCAGGGCGCGGCCGCAGCACTTAATGCTGCCATCGCCGCGACCACCGGCGACTGGGTACTGCTGATCGACTCCGACGGCCAGTTTCCCATCCAGAACCTGCCCGACATGGTGGAAGCGGTACGCCGCAGTGGCGGACGAGCTGCCATCGGCATCCGCCAGAAAAAGGATGTCCCTTTCGCTCAGTTCGGGAGCTGGGCCAGCGGTCTGGTCTGCAACCTGGTGCACGGCAGCCGTGTCACCGACTTCAATTCTGCCTTCAAGCTGGTATGGGGCCCGACACTGCGCGGGCTGGGACTGGAAGCCAAAGGCATGAACTATTCCACCGAAGTCACTTCGCGCCTGCTGGAACGCGGCGTATCGCTGGCGGAAGTCACAATCGAGCATCGTCCCCGCGCCACGGGCACGTCCAGCATGAAGCTGGTGCGCGGCGCCATCCACCGCCTGCTGTTCGTCAGCTATATCGCCTTGCGGCAATTGCTGCTGGGGCTTGGCATCCTGTCACGGCCCAAGCCATGACCGCGCCGGGCGCCACCCAAATCGTTCTGTTCTGCGGTGGGCGCGGCAGCGCCACCATCATCCGCGCTTTGCTGCGCCAGACCGATATCGACCTGACACTGCTGGTCAACGCCTATGACGATGGCCTGTCGACCGGCGCGCTGCGCAATTTCATTCCCGGCATGCTGGGGCCGTCCGACTTCCGCAAAAACCTGTCCTACCTGCTGGGCAATTATTCCAACGCGCAATATGCCCTGCGCAACCTGATGGAATACCGCCTGCCCGCCGCAGCGGACACACGCGAGATCGAAAAGCTGGCACGATTCGCGCGCAGCAATGACGCCGCACTTCTGGACGAGCCGCTGAAAGGCTGGTTCGCCCAACTCCCCGTTCCCCTCTCCACCCGGCTGCGGGCCTTTCTGGGACGCTTTTTCGATCATGCCGCCAGTGCGGACACCACTTTCGATTATCGCGACTGCTCGCTCGGAAATCTGGTTTTCGCGGGGGCCTATCTGCAATGCGGGCGTGATTTCAATGCCGCCGCTGCAGCCGTGGGCGATCTGGTCGGCAGTCGCGCCCGGTTGCTGAACGTCAGCAGTGAAAAGAACCGCGTTCTGGTCGGGTTGAAGCAGGACGGAACATACCTTTCCTGCGAATCCGAGATCGTCGGCCCGCAGTCAGCCCCCCCGATAACCAACCTGTATCTGCTGGAACAGCGGCTGACGGATGCCGACCTCCACCAGCTCGCGGAAATGGACTTTTCCGCAAAGCAGGCATTTTTGGCCGCACGGGACAAAACGCCCGCTCTTTCGCCCGAGGCCGCCCGGGCGCTCGCCCGCGCCGACATCATTTTGTACGGGCCCGGCACCCAGCATTCATCCTTGCTGCCCAGCTATCGCATCGCCCGGGACGCGCTGGCCATAGCGCCGGCGCCGGTCAAGGCAATGGTGCTGAACCTGGACAGCGACAACGACATTCAGGGCCTGAGCGCCAGCGACGTCGTGGATCTGGCGCTGGCGCATGGCGCGATCATCACGCACGTCCTGGCCGATGACCGTGCGCGCTTGTCATCCGGCCAGATGGACGCTGCCACCTATCGCGGCACGCAGATCACACGCGGCGCTTTCGCCAACCCGGCGCAGCCACAGGTGCACAACGGTACCGCCATTATCGAAACCATCCTGTCGGCGCGCAGCGGAACCGCCGGCGAAGCCTCCGTGGAAATCTTCGTCGATATCCATAACCGTTCCGCCGCCAGCGACGAGCTGGTCGAGGAATTCGTGGAAATGGGTTGGAAAAGTGCGCGGCTGGTTCTCAACCGCTTCGAAAGCTCGCCCAGTGAGACGATTGCCACGGCCAACCGGCAAGGCCTGTTCCCGGAAGTCGATTATTTCCGCGACTGGCTGCGCAGCGGCACATCCGATTATCTGGTGCTGATGACGGGCGACGGCGCCTACCGTTTCCGCGATGTGCAGACCATCATCACCCTGTTGCAGCAGCAGCCATCGCTGGGCGGCGTGTTCGGCTCGCGCACCCAGAGCCGCCGCCAGTTCATTACCTCGATCCAGGCGGCTTACGGCGAAAACCGCCTGCTGTATTTTCTGGGCAAGCTGGCGGCATTTTTCCTCAGCTTTGTCTTTTACCTGCGTACCGGCGTGATCTTCTCCGATCCGTTGACGGGTTTACGCGTTTTCCGCCGCCAGCGGCTGGCGCACCTGTCGGCGCTGGACCAGACGGCGCCCTTGGCCATCGTGCGGCAGTTGATCCGCCAGGGGGTGGAGGTTGCCGAATTGCCTGTGATCTATCGCACCTATTCCGGTTTCACCGATCCCTACTGGCGGATCAGGCGGGGCTTGCGCAACCTGGCCGGTCTGCTGTGATCAGCGCCGCTTTTTACCTGTTCGATCTGGACGGCACGCTGGTGGATTCCAGTCCGGTGCATGAACGCGCCTATCGCCAAGTGCTGGCGGACCGGCATCCCGATCTGCTGGCAGGTTTCGACTATAAAGCCGTTTCCGGCCTGACCACGCTTGATGCTTTTCGCCAGTTGGGCCTGGACGATAGTCGAAGTCGAGAGGCGACGGTGGCTAAGCAGGGTCTTTACCGTGCGGCGGTCAACGCCGGCGCCGTGCGCGCCCTGTCCGGTTCTGGTGCATTGCTGGAAAACATAAAAGCGCGCGGCGCCGCGATCGCCATCGTTACCTCGGCCAGCCGCGCGTCCGCAACCCGCACCCTGGAATCAACCGGACTTCTGGCATTCGCAGATGCGCTGATCACCGCCGACGATGTGACCAGGGGAAAGCCCGATCCAGAACCCTACCGCACGGCACTGGCGCGGCTGAATGCTGACCCCGCCAGAACTATAGCGGTCGAAGATGCCTTGTCGGGCATCGCCTCGGCCCATGCGGCAGGCGTGAAAGTGATTGGCGTGCACGAACCGGCGATCCGCGCGCAGGCGGATGTCTATTTCGACGACCTCGCCACGTTTGCCGGAGCACTGGCATGAAAATCTGCGCGGTCATTCCGGCGGCGGGACGCGGCACACGGCTGGGCGCCAATGGCCCCAAGATCCTGACGCCGCTGACGGACACCCAGACCGTCTGGGACATTCTGCACGCCAGGCTGGCGCCGCTGGTCGATCATATTCATCTGGTGCTGTCGCCGGAGGGTGCCGCGGATTTTCCTGCGCTGCCTTCGAATGTTTCCCAAAGCATCCAGCCTGCACCGACCGGCATGGGGGATGCCATCTTCCGCGGAATTGAAGTGTGGTCGGGTTATGACGCCGTTCTGATCGTGTGGGGTGACCAGGTGTTTGTATCCGAGGATACGCTGTCGCGCGCCATCGCGGATCTCAGCGATCCACGTCAGCATGCGGTGCTGCCGGTGACCCGCATGGCGATACCCTATGTGGAATATGTCTTTGACAGCGAACGGCTGACGCAGGTGCTTCAAAGCCGCGAAGGCGACGCCACCACGCCGAACGGCTTTTCCGATGTCGGCACGTTCCTGCTCGGCACCGAAGGCCTGCAGGCCGCCTGGCAGGGCTATCTGGCCACCGCACCGCACGGCAGCCGTACCGGTGATATCAATTTTCTACCCTTCCTGCCCTTCCTGAGCCGGATGGGCTGGCACATCCAGCCGCTGGAAGTGCGCGACGCGACCGAGGCGCGCGGCATCAATACGCCAGACGATCTGGCTTTTTTTCGTCAGCTCTATAAGAACCGGTGACATGAAGAATGTCCTGGTCACCGGCGGCGCCGGCTTCATCGGCAGCCATCTTTGCGAAGGCCTGCTGGCGGCCGGACACCGCGTACGGGTGCTGGACAGCCTGATCTACGGCAAACGCGAATGGGTGCCGGGCGACGCCGAATTCATCCAAGGCGACATCCGTGACATCGAGGCCTGCCAACGCGCCGCCGAGGGCATGCAAGCCGTGCTGCATTGCGCCGCCATGTCCCGGTCCGGCCCGTCGCAGGAAAATCTGGATTTCTGCACCCAAGCCAATATTGCGGGCACACAGAACATGCTGCTGGCCGCGCGTGACGCGGGGGTAAAGCGCTTCATCTATAGCGGCTCGTCCACCTATTACGGCAGCCGCACCCCGCCGCACCGCGAAAGCGATCCACCGGATTTCCTCAATATCTATGGCCTGACCAAGCGGGTGGGCGAGCAGTATTGCCTGCTGTTCGATCAAGGCTTCGGCCTGCCCTGCATCGTCTTGCGCTATTTCAACGTGTATGGACCGCGCCAGCCGGAAACCGGCGCTTACGCGCTGGTGCTGGGCATTTTCCTGCGCCGCGCCGCCGAAGGCAAAACGCTGGAAATCCATGGCGACGGGCAGCAGCGCCGCGACTTCGTGCATGTGCGCGACGTGGTGGCGGCCAACATCGCCGCCCTGTCCAGCACGCTGCGCGGCGAGGTATTCAATGTCGGCAGCGGCACCAATATCTCGGTCCAGGAACTGGCCGACATGATCTCACCCGATCAAGTCCATACCGAAGGCCGCAAGGGCGACAGCGCCGCCACACTCGCCGACATTGCCAAGATCAAGGCCGCGCTGGGCTGGTCGCCGCGCGTGTCCTTCCTCGACGGGCTGAAGGAACTGATGGTCAGGTGACCTTTTCGGACTGGGTGTCGGCGGTCTGCTTCTTGGCCAGCAGCACGATGGTGGTCAGGATCAACGCCGTGCCCAGCCAGTCCATCGGCCCGAACGACACGCCCAGCCACAGCACCGCCAGAACCGCCGCGGACAGCGGCTCGGCGCAGCTCAAGAGACTGGTATATTGCGGCCCGATCAGCCGGATGGCCTTGAGATACAGATAGAAGGCCGCCAGCGATCCGAACAGCAGGATAAAGGCGATGAACAGGTAGGTGGTGGCGTCGAATATGCCTTCGACATTCCAGGGCTGGTGCACGAAACACAGCGCGACACCGCCGATCAGCATGCCCCAGCCGGTCACATAAGCGGCGCTGTATTTGTGCAGGAGGCCTGCGGGCTGGATGGAGTTGAACGCCGCCGCCACGGCGCTGGCTATGCCCCAGAACAGCGCGATGCCGGTGATCGACAAGGCGCTGAAATCGCCATGCGTCACCAGGAAGAAGGTGCCTGTCAGGGCCAGCGCAATGGCGGCATATTCCTTGCCCGATGGCCAGCGGCGGGTGCGCATGGCCATCCACACCGCGATCATCGCCGGGGCGGTGTATTGCATCACCGTGGCGGTGGCGGTGTTGGATTCCTTGATGGCCGCAAAATAGGTGTACTGCACCGACAGCATGCCCAGCACGCCGAATATCAGAAGCTGAATGGCGTCTTTTTTATCGCGCAGGGGCGCCAGCACGCCATGGCCGTCCCGCGCCGCCGCAAAGGCCAGCAGGATGGTGCCGCCGCCCAGCAGACGAATGCTCACCAGCCATTGCAGATTGATGTCGCGGTTTTCGAACAGGAACTGCGCGAAAGTGCCGCCCACGCCAAACAGAATGGCGGCGATGACCGCGCAGAAAAATCCGACTGTGTTCATGGCAGCGCGAAGGCGGTGACTTCATCGGACCCGGCCACCTCCCCCCAGAAGCCGCCCGTGGTGACCGCCGCCACATACTGCTTGCCGCTTTTGCCGCGATAGGTCAGCGGCGTGCCGTACAGCGAAGCGGGCAGCTTGAACGCCCACAATTCCTTGCCGGTCCTGGTCTCAAACGCGCGCAGCCGCTTGTCGTCGGTGCTGCCGATGAACACCAGTCCGCCGCCGGTGGCGATGGGCCCGCCGACATTGGGGCGCCCGGTCTTGGGATCGGGCAAGCCGTCGGTGACGCCCAGCACGGTCCGCCAGACGATCGCGCCGGTATTCACGTCGATGCCGTACAGATTGCCCCAGGGCGGATTCTGGCAGGGCATCCGGGATTCCTTGTCCCAGAACCACTGATAGCCGTAGCGCATGTCATAGGTGCCGTCGGCCTTGCGCACCATCATCTGCTGCGAGCCCATTTCGCTGGCATTGACGACGTAGAGGCCGTTCCTGGGATCGAAGGCCGCGTGGCTCCAGTCGATGCCGCCCCAGTTGCCGGGGAACCGCGCCACGGCGCTGTCCACGCGCGGAGGCTGGAAATATTTTGCAGGCACCACCTTCTGATCCTGGATCAGCTTTTCGCAGCCTGCGCGCTGACCCGGCGTGATGTTGGCCAGTTCGGACATCTCGAAGGAGGTGCGGCCCAGGGGCGGCGTTACCGACGCGGGCTGGGTGGGTGATACTGCCTCGCCTTCCATGTCGGTTTCGGTGGGCACGGCGATGTCATGCACCGGATGGATAGGCTTGCCGGTGATGCGGTCCAGCAGGAACAGCAGGCTCGCCTTGCTCATCACCGCCACGGCGGGAATGGTGCGGCCATCCTTTTTCACATCGACCAGCGTGGTCAGCGGCAGGTCGTAATCCCAGATGTCATGCCGCAGCGCCTGGAAGTGCCAGAGATATTTTCCGGTCGCAGCGTTCACCGCCACCAGCGAATTGGAGAACAGCGACGGCTTTTTGCGATCGTTGCCGGACTGGTCGAAGGTCGGCGCGCTGAACGGCAGATAGGCGATGCCACGCTGCGCATCCAAAATCACACTGGTCCAGACATTGACGCCGGAGCGCTGGTGCGCGCTGCCCTCGTCCCATGTGTCATGGAATTTATCGCCCGGCTGGGGCACCCCATTGAAGTGCCAGACTTCCTTGCCGGTGCGCACATCGAATGCCCGCACCCGGCCTGACGCGCCCTTTTGCGGCGCTTCCTGGGTCCGCGATCCCGTGATGATCAGATTTTTGTAAATGGTCGGCGCGGCGGTGACACCCAGAAAGGCGTTCGGAAAGCCCTGCATCACCTCGGGCGTTTTCAGGTTGACGACGCCATTCTCGCCGAAGCCCTTTACGGGATCGCCATTGTCGGCATAGAGCGCGATCAGCAGGCCCCGGTTGGTGCCGAACACGATCTGCGGCCGGGGTCCGGGCCAATAGGCGGAACCGCGCGTGGCGGGATTGTCGCCACCCGGCACCTGATAGGCCCATATCTGCTTGCCGGTTTCCGCATTCAGCGCCACCACTCGCCCGTACGGCGTGGAGACATACATCACGCCCTTCACCACCAGCGGCGTGTTCTGCGATGCCGCATAGCCGCGCGACACGCGGTCCGGCGGGCGCATGTGATAGGTCCAGACGGGCTTCAGCTGGCTGACATTGGCAGGGGTTATCTGGCTGAGCGGCGAATAGCGGCTTTCGCCATAGTCATGGCCATAGGCCGGCCATTCTTCCGAGAGGCCTGCGGCAGCGGCACATAATGGCAGCAGCAGTGCGCTGGCCAGCAGCGCGGCGAACCTTTTCATCCCATCCCCGCAAGATTCTTTTGGCCACTATGACCGACAGCGGGTCATAGAACCAGCCGGGGATCGGCGGGCGCCTTTGGGACGCCCGCCGTCCGTGTCTTACGGCTTGCGGAAACGCAGGGTCATGCGGTCGCTTTCGCCGATCGCATCATACTTCGTACGGTCGAAGGTCGGATCGGCCGGCTTGCCCTGTTCGGCGCTGCGGCGCACCGGCGGCAGGGTCCAGACGCCAAAGGGATGGTCCTTGGTGTCCTTGGCGTTGGCGTTCAGCTCTGAACGGGCTTCCAGCTTGAAGCCCGCCTTGGTCGCCAGGTCGATCACGTGCTGGGTGGAGACGTAGCCATTGCGGGCATCGTTCACCATCGGCTTGGGATCGGCGCGGTGTTCTTCCACCGCCAGGATACCGCCCGGCTTCAGCACGGCATAGAAGTTGGCCATAACCGCGTCGGCCATTCCCGGTGTCCACATCCAGTTGTGGATGTTGCGGGCGGTGATCACGACGTCGGCGCTGCCGGGCGCGCCCAGTTCCGCCGGGCCCTTGTTGAACAGGGCGTAGTGGATCGGGCCATAGGCATTGGCATCTTCAAACTTGGCCGGCAGCTTCTGGTCGGGACGGCCGGTGGCGGCGATGTAATGGCCCTTGGTATCCTTGGCATAGGGGGCGAGGATTTCGCTCCAATAGCCGCCGCCGGGCGACACTTCGATGATCGTCTGGCCGGGCTTCACGCCCCAGAATTCCAGGGTCTCGGCGGGACGGCGGAACGCGTCGCGCGCCTTGTTGTCGGCGGAGCGCTGGGCCCCGTTGACCTTGGCGGTCAGAACGCCGTCAGCGGCGGCAGCCGGCATCAGGCTCAAAAGCGCCAGCGCAGCGCCGGTCGCCATTACGGTGCGAAACATCATGAACTTCTCCCAGGGTTTGCGCTCACCCCGGGACGGGGCAGCGCCTACTTTATCTCGTCTGACGTAATATCAGTCCGAACGGCGCTGAGGCGTACGGGAGGCTTGTCCCGGGCATCAGCGACTCCGCTTGGCCAGTCTTTTGGTCTCTCATATTGGCGATATTGGGGCACCTGATCCAGCCTCACAAAGCGATATCCTTCCTCGATCAGGGCCGGAACCACCTGGCGGACCAGGGCAGCGGAGTTGATTTGGATGGAGTGCATCAGCACCACGCCCCCGTCCTTGCGGCGAATATCGCGCAAATAGCCCTTGGCGCAGGTCTTGGCCGACCATTTGATCCGCCAGCATTCCCAGTCCGCCGCGCTCATCACATAACCGTCACGCGACATGGAAATGTCGCCGCCCACATCCCAGTAGATCGGGCCGACATAGCGCTTGAGCTCGGGATCGGCATTGAGGATGCCGGCATGGGCGGACTTCCAGTAGCCATAGGGCGCGCGGAAATAGAACTTGTCGCCCTGCGCCATGCGGGGGGCGATCTGGTCATGCACCTCGCGGATTTCGTCGATCAGCATATCCGGGTTGGCGGCATAGCGGGTGCTGAGCCGGGCATGGTTGGCGCTGTGATTGGCCGGCAAATGCCCTTCGCGCGTGATCCGCGACAGCATCTCGGGATAACGGCGCGCCTGGCGGCCCACCACGAAGAAGGTGGCGCGGACGTTCATCTCGCGCAGAGCGTCCAGAACCTCGCCGGTGTGCAGGTTGGGGCCATCGTCAAAGGTGAGCGCGATGGTGTGGGTGCCGCGCAGGCCCGATGTGAAGATGGAGCGTTCCTGGAAAAGCGCGAGCTGTTGCGGCTTGGCGGATTTCACCAACTTGGCGCTGTCGGCCGTGACCGGCGCCGCCAGAACCAGCAGCGCACCCAAGCCCAAGGCAATCTTCCGCATGTCCGCCGCCAGCCAATTCCCGCAAGTCAATTTACCTTACGGACGGCATCCCGCAACCGGTTAGCCCGGTACTGCTGACAAATTCAGGCCCAGGAACTGCCCGTTTAGTTAACTGCGCCTGGCGGAGCGACCGCGAAACCGACCGTAAGCGAGGGGTCGTAGCGCCAGCGTGCGACGCGGCTCTACCAATTTAAATGTCCGCGTAGCAGCTCTTTTCCTTGTCGGCGCCCGGCGTGGTCAGCGCGCCATAGCGGGCCGGGCCGACAAGCTGGGCGTATTTCCAGATCGCGCCCGAGCCATATTCGCTCTCGCGCGGCTTCCAGCTCTTGGCGCGCTCGGCCAGGTCGGCATCGCTGACATTGACCGAGATTTCGCCGGTGTTGGCATCCAGCGTAATGATGTCGCCATCCTTGATGTGCGCGATGGGACCGCCCACGGCCGCTTCGGGACCGACATGGCCGATGCAGAAGCCGCGCGTGGCGCCGCTGAAGCGGCCATCGGTGATCAGCGCGACCTTGTCGCCCATACCCTGCCCATACAGCGCCGCCGTGGTGCTGAGCATCTCGCGCATGCCCGGACCGCCCTTGGGCCCTTCATAGCGGATGACCAGCACATCGCCTTCCTTGTACTGGCGCTTGTCGACGCATTCGAAGCATTCTTCTTCGTTGTCGAAAACGCGCGCAGGGCCGACGAAGCGCAAATTCTTAAGGCCGGCCACCTTCACGATGGCGCCATCGGGAGCCAGATTGCCCTTCAGCGAAACCACGCCGCCGGTGACGGTGATCGGACTGCTGGTCTTGCGGATGACGTCCTGATTTTCGTTGAACTTCACCTTGGCCAGGTTCTCGGCCATCGTCCTGCCGGTGACGGTCATCACGTCGCCATGCAGGAAGCCGCCGTCCAGCAGCGCCTTCATCACGAGCGGAATTCCGCCAGCTTCGAACAGGTCCTTGGCGACATACCTGCCACCCGGCTTGAGGTCGCCGATGTAAGGCGTCTTCTTGAAGATTTCGCCCACATCGAACAGGTCGAAATCAATGCCAGCCTCGTGCGCCATGGCCGGCAGATGCAGCGCCGCGTTGGTCGAACCGCCGGTGGCGGCCACCGTCATGGCGGCATTCTCGAAAGCCTTGCGGGTGACGATGTCGCGCGGGCGGATTTTCGCGGCCAGCAACTTCATCACCTGCTCGCCCGCTGTGGAGCAGAGCGCGTCACGGATTTCATAGGGCGCCGGCGCGCCGCAGCTATAGGGCAGCGCCAGGCCGATGGCTTCGGCCACCATCGCCATGGTGTTGGCGGTGTACTGGCCACCGCACGAACCGGCGGACGGACAGGCGACACGTTCCAGCTCGTCCAGCGTCTCGTCGTCCATCTTGCCGACCGAATGCAGGCCGACGGCTTCAAACAGGTCCTGCACCACCACGTCGCGGCCGCGGAAACGGCCCGGCAGGATGGAGCCGCCATAGATAAAGATCGACGGCACGTTCAGGCGGATCATCGCCATCATCATGCCCGGCAGGGATTTGTCGCATCCGGCCATCGCCACCAGCGCGTCATAGGAATGACCGCGCATGGTCAGTTCGACCGAATCCGCGATCACGTCACGCGAGGCCAGCGACGACTTCATGCCGGCATGGCCCATGGCGATGCCGTCGGTGACCGTGATGGTGCAGAATTCGCGCGGCGTGCCGTGATTGGCGGCAACGCCCTTTTTCACGGCCTGCGCCTGGCGCATCAGCGAGATGTTACAGGGCGCGGCTTCATTCCAGGCGGTGGCGACGCCAACCAGCGGTTGGTGAATCTGCTCTTCGGTCAGGCCCATGGCGTAGAGATACGAGCGGTGCGGCGCGCGCTCGGGGCCCTCCGTGACGTGGCGGGAGGGCAGCTTGGATTTGTCGAATTTCATCCGACGGAACCTGTCAAAAAGCGGCGGACTATGGCCCTGCCGCCGGTTCCGGTTCAAGCCCGCCCTGATGAAGGGCCGGCATGAAAAAACCCCGGAGCGGGATGGCTCCGGGGTTTTTGCGAACGCTTTGCAGCTTAACGGTAGTAGTAGTGACGGCGACCTTCGCGGTCGATGTAGTAGTTGCGGCTGGTCTCACGGCGATACTCACGCCGCTGGGCCGCGCGGCGGCAGTCGGCACGATTGTTGGAATGCCCGATGGTATTGCCGATCAGGCCACCCGCGACGCCGCCGATCAGCGCGCCGCCGATGCTGTTGGAGGCCAGGCCACCGACCAGGGCGCCAGAGCCAGCGCCGAGCACGGTTTCGGTCGAGGCGTCGTTGTTGCAGGCGGCATTCGCCGACACCGTGCCGATGCCCATCACCATGATAGCAGCGGCAGAAATCTTGGCCAGACGATTCATGTTCAGTCTCCTGTTCAAGGACCGGCGAAAGCCGGGTTCCCCTCTTCGAAACAGGAAACGTGCCGTAACCCCACAAGTTCCATTCAGGATCAGGGCATCATTGCGGCTGGAGCGCCGGATAGTCGGTATACCCTTTGGACCCGCCGACATAGAACGCCCCGGCATCCCAGGCATTGAGCGCCGCGCCGCTCGCGAATCGCCTGGGCAGATCGGGATTGGCGATGAAGAGTTTGCCGAATGCCACCGCATCGGCCCAGCCCTCGTCCAGCGCCTTCTGCGCGCCCGCCAGATCAAAGCTTTCGTTGGCGATGTATGTGCCGCCAAAGGCTTCCTTCAACCTGGGGCCGATGGTTTCCGGGTTGGCAATCTCCTTGGGGCGGTTCTGGCTGTCGACCAGTTTGGTGTCCGGCCCGATATGGGCTTCGCGCGAGGCGATCCAGCCAAGACCGCGCTTGCCAAGCTCGCGCGCGACATAGGTGAAGGTGCCCAGCCGGTTGCTGTCGCCCATGTCGTGACTGTCCATGCGCGGGGCCAGATGCATGCCGACACGGTCCGCGCCCCATACTTCGGCGACGGCGTCGGTGACTTCAAGCATCAGCCGGGCGCGCTTTTCCAGACTGCCGCCATAGGCGTCGGTACGATGGTTGGTGGAATCCTGGAGGAACTGGTCCAGCAGATAGCCATTGGCGCCGTGGATGTGCACGCCGTCAAAACCGGCGGCCTTGGCATTCTCAGCGCCCTTCTTGTACTCGGCGATGATCTTGGGAATTTCCGACAGGTCCAGCGCGCGCGGGGTCTCATATTCCTTTTGCGGACGTACCAGCGACACATGCCCCTTGGGCCGGATCGCGCTGGGCGCTTCGGGCAATTCGCCGTTCAGGAAAATCGGATCGGAGATGCGCCCCACATGCCAGAGCTGCAACACGATACGTCCACCGGCGGCCTGCACGGCTTTGGTCACCTTCTTCCAGCCTTCGGTCTGTTCGTCCGACCAGATGCCCGGCGTGGCGGCATAGCCGACGCCGCGCGGCGTGACGCTGGTGGCTTCCGAGATGATCAGACCGGCGCTGGCCCGCTGTGTGTAGTATTCCACCTGCAGGTCCGTGGGCACGCGGGTGTCGGGCGTCGCCCGGCTGCGCGTCAGCGGCGCCATGATGATGCGATTGGGGAGCGACAGCGCGCCCGCTTTCAGGGGATCGAACAGACTTGGCATGGGGCCCTCTCGGCAAAGCCTAAGCCAGAGAGTTAGGTAGCACCCAGCCCGCCTGCAACCGCGCCCGCATCAGGGTTATTGCTGGAGTCGTGCGACCGCTTCGCGCAGCCGCACGGCCAGGGCGGCGGCTTCGGCCCGCTTTTCGCGCTGCTCGGTCAGGACGTCTTCAGGCGCCTTGGAGACGAACTGCTCATTCGACAGCTTGGCATCGAAGCGGGCGATTTCGTCTTCGGCTTTCTTCAAGTCCTTTTCCAGACGCGCCCGTTCCTTGGCAAAATCGATGACGTCACCCAGCGGCAGCGCCACCACCGCCTCGCCGAGCACGAACTGCGCCGAGCCCTTGGGGATCGCATTGGCCGCCTCGGCACTGGTCAGGCGCGCCAGGGTCAGGATCACGTCCTTGTTGCGGGCGAGACGATCCCTGGCGGTCTGATCCGCCGCCGTCAGCAGCATGGTGATCTTGGCGCCCGCCGGCACGTTCATTTCGGCGCGGACGGAGCGGATGCCCTTGATCAGGTCAATCACCCAATCCATTTCGGCCTTGGCAGCCTGCGCCTTGATGTCGATATCCGGCCAGGCGGCCACGACCAGCAGCGTATCGCGCGGGGTTTCGCTGGTGCGGGCCCACAGCTCTTCGGTGATGAAGGGCATGAAGGGATGCAGCAGCTTGAGGATCTGGTCGCGCGCCCAGGCGGTGGTGGCGCGGGTTTCGACCTTGGCCGCATCGCTGCCTGCCTGGAACACCGGCTTGGTTATCTCGACATACCAGTCGCAGAAAATATCGTAGACGAAGTGATAGGCAGCGCCCGCCGCATCGTTGAAGCGCAGCGCTTCGATGGCGGCCGTAACGTCCCGCACCGCCTGCGCGGTTTCGGCCACGATCCACTTGTTCATGGTCTCGCTCACGCCTGCCGGATCGAAACTCGGCACGGTGACGCAGCCGTTCATCTCGCAGAAACGCGAGGTGTTCCACAGCTTGGTCGCGAAATTGCGGTTGGTCTCGACCCGCGTCGGGCCGATGCGCATGTCGCGGCTCTGGCCCGCCGCCAGCGCCACGGTGAAGCGCAGCGCGTCGGCGCCAAACTCGTCGATCAGCGTGATGGGGTCGACCACATTGCCCTTGGTCTTGGACATCTTGGCGCCCTGCTCGTCCAGCACGCGGTTGTGGATCATCACGGTGCGGAACGGCACTTCCCCCAGGAAATGAATGCCCATCATCATCATGCGGGCGACCCAGAAGAAGATGATGTCAAAGCCCGTGACCAGCACACTGGTGGGATAGAAGCGCTTGAGTTCGATCGTGTCCTCAGGCCACCCCATGGTCGAGAACGGCCACAGCGCCGACGAAAACCAGGTGTCCAGCACGTCAGCATCCCGCGTCAGCGCCTTGCCGCCCGCCTGCGCGATGGCCTCTTCCTCGGTTTCAGCGCTGTAAATCTTGCCGTCCGCGTCATACCAGACCGGAATCTGATGACCCCACCAGAGCTGGCGGGAAATGCACCAGGGGCGGATGTTGCGCAGCCAACTGAAATAGACATTGGCCCAGTTTTCGGGGACGAACTTGGTTTCGCCCTTTTCCACCGCGGCAATCGCCTTGGCCGCCAGCGGCTCGACATTCAGGTACCACTGTTCCGTCAGGAACGGCTCCAGCACCACCGTCTTGGTCTTTTCGTCATGCGGCACCGCATGGGTGATCGGCTCGATCTTGTCGAGCAGGCCGGCGCTTTCCAGGTCGGCGACGATCTTCTTGCGCGCGGCTTCGCGGCTGAGACCGCGATAGGGCGCGGGCACCTCGTCGTTCAGCGTGCCGTCGCGGTTGATCAGGTTGATCAGCGGCAGCTTATGGCGCTTGCCGACTTCAAAGTCGTTGAAGTCATGGCCCGGCGTGATCTTGACCGCGCCGGTGCCTTTTTCCGGATCGGAATATTCGTCGGCGACGATGGGGATCAGCCGCCCGGTCAGCGGCAGCACCGCGTGTCTGCCGACCAGCGCCTTGTATCGCTCATCGTCCGGATGCACCGCCACAGCCGTGTCGCCCAGCATGGTTTCGGGCCGGGTGGTGGCGACAGTGATGAACTGGTCGCTGTCCTCGATCGGATATTTGATATGCCAGAGGTTGCCCTTGACCTCGATGCTTTCGACTTCCAGGTCCGACACTGCCGTCTGCAGGCGCGGATCCCAGTTCACAAGGCGCTTGTCCTTGTAGATCAGCCCCTGCTTGTGCAGTTCGACGAAAACCTTGGTGACGGCCTTGGAAAGCCCCTCATCCATGGTGAAGCGTTCGCGGCTCCAGTCGGCGGACGCGCCCAGGCGATGAAGCTGTTCAACGATGGCGCCGCCGGATTCGGCTTTCCACTTCCAGACTTCGTCGAGGAATTTTTCGCGGCCGAGCTGCAAACGGCTCATCTGTTTTTCGGCCAACTGGCGTTCGACTATCAACTGGGTGGCAATGCCGGCATGGTCGGTGCCCGGCTGCCACAACACGTCCTTGCCGCGCATGCGCTCGAAGCGCGCCAGTATGTCCTGCAGCGTGTTGTTGAGGGCGTGGCCGATATGCAGCCGCCCGGTGACGTTGGGCGGCGGAATGACGATCGAGAACGGCTCCGCGTTCGGGCGGTTGCCCGCGCGGAAGGCGCCAGACGCCTCCCACTCAGCAGCGATGCGCTTTTCGACGTCGGCGGGGTTGAAAGTCTTGTCGAGCATAAGAAAACCGGCAAAGTCCTGAGGGGCTTTGCCGGTTTTTTCACGTCCGGGTCAAGCCCGGCCTGAAAAGGGAACGGGAATCAGCGTTTGGCGCCACGCGAGCGTACGACGCGTTCCACCTCGGCGCGGACGGCACCTTCCAGCAGCGGCGGAAAATGCTCGTCCATCCATTCGCGGATCAAGGGCTTCATGCCGTCGATCACTACGGCGGAATTGTCGGACAGATACTTCTGCAGCACCGGCTCGAAGCTTTCGCGCACGGCGCGCTCGAACACGGTTTCGACGCTGGAGCCGTCAACCGGTGCCATCGGCGCGGCAGGACGGTACGGCGCCGCGGCGGGCGCCGGCGCGGGTTCGTCAGGAATGGAATCGAACGCGTCTTCCATCGCCTTGCGGGTGTGGTCCGAGAAAATGTCGGAATGCGACGCGGCGGCAGCAGCCACCGGGGTCACGGTTTCGAACACGATGTCTTCCATCGGCGCGGGCTGCGGCTCGGGTTCATAGACCGGCGCGGGCGGGGCCGGCGGCTCAACTTCATGGGTCAGTTCCAGCACATCGTCATAGACGGGCTGGGGCGGCGCGGCCTGGGCCACGGGCGCAGGCGCTTCAGCAGCGGGCGCGCCGCCTTCGGGCGCATCCTCGGAGATGATCTTGCGGATGGAGGCGAGAATTTCCTCCATGGTGGGTTCGTGCTGGGGATTCGACATAGGCAGTTCCTCCCGCGCGATGGCGGCATGACCAAACCCTAGGACAGTGGGGGCTGGATGGCAAAGATAGGGTTAACGAAGGCGCCGCAAAGCGCCTGGGGCGTCAGAAAACGAAGCCCATCGCCTTTTTGAAGCCGGCCAGCAGCGGCACATCGGCGTCGAAATCCGGGCGGCGGCCGACCTGGCCGTTTTGCTTCACGAACAGCCAGGCCCGGGCCTGACCGCCTTCACGCATCACCGTGACCAGCCGGCCGCCTTCGGCAAGCTGGCCCAGCAGAGTCTCCGGCGCCTGTTCGATGGCGCCGTTGACAAAGATCACATCGAACGGCGCCTGGGCTTTCACGCCCTCGACCAGACCGCCCTGGACCAGTTCAACCTTGCCAACAACATTGGCCAGCAACTCACTGGCAATACGAACCAAATCGGCATCCTGCTCGAGCGCAAAAACCTCGCGCGCGATGCGCGCCAGCACGGCCGACGAGTAGCCGGTGCCGCAGGCCACATCCAGCACCCGGTCTTCGGCGCGGATCTGGGCGAGCTGCGCCAGCTTGGCGAAGCTGCGGGGATCCAGCAGATAGCGGCCCTGGGCGATGGCCACCGGCACGTCGGCATAGGCCAGGGCGCGGGAGGCGCTGGGCACGAAGCGCTCGCGTGCCACGGCGCCCATGGCGGCATGGATTCGCGCATCGGTGACGTTGGAGGTGCGGATTTGGGCTTCGACCATGTTGAAGCGCGCGGATTCGGACATCGGCCAAAAGCCCTTGAAAGAGTCTAGTCGGCTTATAGGGCGCGGGCCCGCCTTTTGCCACAGTTGTCCGGCCACCTGCCCGTCTGCTATAGCCGCCAACCGCTCGCCGGGTTGGTTTTCCCCGGCGTTTTTGACTTGTTGAGGCCACGTGGCGGAATGGTTACGCAGAGGATTGCAAATCCTTGCATCCCGGTTCGATTCCGGGCGTGGCCTCCAAATCTCCTCTCCTGCGGGTCCCCATCCGGGCTATAAGTTCCCAAAATTACCGGGGAGTTTCACGATGCGCCTTCTGACCGCCGCCGCCATGTCGGCGCTGTTCGTCTTTTCCGCCGCCCATGCCGCCGAAATCACCACCCCACCCGGGTCGCAGCCCGAAAGCCTGACCGTTGCACCCGACGGCACGGTGATCCTGGGCAGCGCCAGCTCGCCCAAAATCTACCGCGCCAAGAAAGGCGCCACGACCGCCGAAGTCTGGATCGATGTCAGCCGGGAAGTGCCTAATGGCACCTTTCTGGGCGTCTTGGCCGATGCCGGCAGCAACACGCTGTGGGCCTGCCAGATCAATGACGGCAGCCCCGCAGAAGGCCGCAAGTCGACATTGCGTGGCTTTGACCTGAAGACCGGCGCGGCCAAGTCGCGCTGGGACCTGCCCAGCGAAACCAACCTGTGCAACGACATGGTGGTGGCGCCCGACAAGTCGCTTTACGTCACCGACACGTTCCGCGGCCGCATCTGGAACGTGAAGCCCGGCGGCACCGAAGCGACGCTGGTGATCGACAATATGCGCTACCTGTTCGGCGTGGACGGCATCGACTTCCTGAACGGCCAGCTTTACGTCAATACGGTTTTCGCGGGCAATCTGTACCGCGTGAACATCGACGCCCAGGGCAAGGGCACCCTCACCGAAATCTTCATGGACAGACTGGTGAAGAATCCCGACGGCATGCGCTTTGCCAATGGCAAGCTGTTCGTGGCCGAGAATGCCGGGGCGCGTGTCCACTACCTCACCATCAAGGGCGACACCGCCGCCGTTACCGTGATGAAGGATGGCGGCATGAAGGTGCCCACCGCGGTTCAGCCCTTCGGCAACGAGGTCTGGGTCGCCGAGCGCATGGGCGACAAGGCTATCTCCCTGCCGATGCCCAAATAGACGGCCAATGATTCGGGCGATCCGATGCGAAAATGGAACTTTTTTCGCGCCGGACGCCTCATGGTTAAGGTGTTGTTAACCGTGACGGGGTCATGGTGCGTGCGTCTTCCTTGAAGACACCCCACCATTACCCAACGCCTTGGGGCCGGGATCACCTCCCGGCCTCATTTTTCTTTATGGGCCTCTTTCGCCCAACGGGCATTCGCCGCCTTCTGCGCTGCCCTGCTGGCCTTGCGCTTGCCCCACCAGACTTCGACCTTGCGCCGCCAGCGGCGCACGAACGGCAGGTCGACGGACAGGACCACAAGGCCCATCGGCACCATCCAGAAGCCCAGGATCGGCAGGAAGCCCAGAAAGCCGCACAGAATCAGCAAGATGCCGATCAGGACACGCACCGGCCGCGATCCGGGCAGCTGCAGGCGGTACTTGCCCAGCCGGATCGTGTGTTTTCGGGTCATCCCTTTGGCCTCATGGAAAAATTCTTCATCTTTTCGAAGTTTGATGTAGTCATGGTAAAACGGAGACGCTAGATAGCGCCTCCCAAGAGTGTGCTGTTCCTCGGTAGCTCAGTGGTAGAGCAATCGGCTGTTAACCGGTTGGCCGCAAGTTCGAATCTTGCCCGGGGAGCCATTTTTATACAAAATATCTAATATTTTCAGTCGTTTAACAGGCGGCTCTCAAAATCGTTCCCACATTAGAACCCACAATATGGCGCCGCTGGGGTGGGCTTACCCTCGTCCGCTCGCAACCACGCATTGGTACAGGTCACGCCCTGCCCTGGCCGCTGGCGAGCCGCCCGGCAGCCCGGCCCAGCTCGACCGCCGTGGCCGCCCCCCTTGGGCATTTAAGACCGCTGGAGAGCCGCCAGCAGGGGTATTGGGGTCCGTGCGGCCAGATCAGGCTTTCGAGGTGCAGCTTGGTGGCATAGCGGCGCTAATCGAAAGGCTGTGCATTTGCCCAGCGCCGAGTAGGCTTCGGTCTGCCTCCGGTCGGGTTCGCCCCCACCTCCTATCCCACGCCACACAAAGGTCATGCCATGCCCAGGGGACGCCCAAAGAAGGACGCTGAAAGCGCCAAAGTGGCGAAACTGACCGGCCCCCACAGAGTGGTCCAGTTGCAATGTTAGTTTATGAGCGGCGTTTGCGCTAGCTGACCGTCTGCGGACTGCCCCGGCGGCCAGCAGATTGCTTCTGGTGCTGGCGGACGGTATCGGAGCGACGAGTGCGGCCTGACGGTATTGTAGTGCCGTCTCCAGGCTTCGATCATGATCTTTGCCTCTTTCAGCGTGTAGAAGATCTCACCGTTGAGCAGTTCGTCCCGCAGCTTGCCGTTGAAGCTTTCGCAGTAGCCATTCTCCCAGGGGCTTCCTGGTTCGATATAGGCAGTCTTGGCGCCCACAGCAGCAATCCACTCCCTTAGAGCTAAGGCAACAAACTCTGGACCGTTGTCAGATCGTATGTGAGCCGGGATACCACGCTCTACAAAGAGATCGCACAGCGCTTCAATCACATCGGTGGACT
>Ga0222712_10000614_pt1 | contig 46087 bp, 45 predicted proteins | sample C33_657DmetaG_FD_165043 | JGI IMG/M metagenome (GOLD analysis project Ga0222712, IMG submission 165043) | Estuarine water microbial communities from San Francisco Bay, California, United States - C33_657D | ecosystem: Environmental > Aquatic > Marine > Unclassified | place: USA: California... | reverse complement strand
CTTCCCCCGCACCCCTGCTTCCCCCGCACCCCCGCCGCTCTACCCACTTCAAGCTGCCCCCTGCTCCAGCCGCTGCATGAAAAATTCGTCTGCCCTACACTGAAGCCATGGTTCGCTTGTCTGTCCTTGATCTGTCGCCCATCGCTGAAGGCAGCACTGCGGCGCATTCCTTTCGCAATTCGCTCAGCCTGGCCCGCCTGGCCGAGCGGCTGGGCTACGAGCGCTACTGGTTGGCCGAGCATCACGGCATGCCGGGCATTGCCAGTGCGGCTACCGCGGTGCTGCTCTCGCACATCGGCAGCGGCACCAGCACCTTGCGCATCGGTGCCGGCGGCATCATGCTGCCCAACCACAGCCCGCTGGTGATCGCCGAGCAGTTCGGCACGCTCGAGTCGCTGTTTCCGGGGCGTATTGATCTGGGCCTGGGCCGCGCGCCCGGCTCAGACATGCAGACCGCACGCGCTTTGCGGCGCAATCTGCAGTCGGACTCGGACGAGTTCCCGCAGGATGTGCTCGAGCTGATGGATTACCTGTCGGCCTCGCCGCGCCAGCCGGTGCGGGCGGTGCCGGGTACCGGGCTGGACATTCCGATTTGGATCCTGGGCTCCAGCCTCTACGGCGCGCAGCTGGCCGCCATGCTGGGCCTGCCCTTTGCCTTTGCCTCGCATTTCGCGCCGGCGCAGATGATGGACGCAGTCGCGATCTACCGCGAGCGCTTCCAGCCCTCGGCCCGCTTGGCTAGGCCGCATGTGATGCTGGGCTTCAATGTATTTGCCGCCGATACCGACGAGCAGGCGCAGGTGGTGGCCACCTCGGCGCAGCAGGCCTTCATCAATATGCGCAGCGGCCGGCCCGGCAAGCTGCCGCCGCCGCGTCCCGGCTACTGGCAGCAGCTGGGCGCGTCTGAGCAGTCTTTGCTGCGTAATTTGCTGTCTTGCGCGGCCATAGGCTCGCCAGAAACAGTGCGCGAGCAGATGCGTGCATTTGTGGAGCACACCGGCGCTGACGAGTTGATGGTCGCCGGCCAAATTTTTGACCACTCGGCGCGGCTGCGCTCCTACGAAATCGCCATGCAGGCGGCGCAGGAATTGAATCTGGAAACAGCGGCGACCGCAGCAGCGCCGGCTTAAGCGGCGGCCCGCTCGAGCCGGTCGCGCACGCCGTCCCAGTCGGCGCCCGCGGGTGGTGTCTCCACCCAAATGCGGGCCACGCCCAGTGCGTCGAGCTCGCGCAGCACTGCAAAGAGCTGGTGGGCGGCGCTGGCGGCATCCAAGGGCTGCTGGCGCCAGATCAGCGAGCTGTCCGGGTTGGGCGGCTGGCGACTCCACAGGCCTATGTCTGCGCCTGCGCCCTCTCCCTTCAGAGCATTGTTGAGCCGCTCCCGAATTTGCCCGGCATCGAGCAGCTCCAGCTTGGCCTGGGGCGCGTAGTGCGAAGCGAGCGTGCCGGAGGCGCGTGGCGCGGCCTGCGCCAGCGCAGCAGCCGGAACCAGGGCTTGGCCGCAGGCAGCTTCGATCTGTGCCGGCGTGACGCAGCCGGGCCGCAACAGCACTGGCACGCCGCGGCTGCAGTCGACGATGGTCGATTCGATGCCGACGTCGCAAGCGCCGCCGTCGAGCACCAGCAGCGCATCGCCAAATTCGGCCTGCACATGGGCGGCGGTGGTCGGGCTGACCCGGCCGAAACGGTTGGCGCTCGGCGCGGCCAGTCCGGTGCCCAGTGCGCGCAGCAGGGCATGCGCCACCGGGTGCGAGGGGCAGCGCAGGCCAATGGTGTTTTGCCCACCGGCGGCGGCGGCCGCCACGCCTGCGCGGCGCGGCAGGATCAGGGTGAGCGGGCCCGGCCAGAAGGCATCGATCAGGCGCTGGGCAAAGGCGGGCACCTCGGCGGCATAGTCGGCCACTTGCGCGCTGCCGGCCACATGCACGATCAGCGGATGGTTCTCGGGCCTGCCTTTGGCGGCAAAAATGCGCGCCACCTCCGCATCGCTCAGCGCATCGGCGGCCAGGCCATAAACGGTTTCGGTGGGAATGCCCACCAACTCGCCGGCCCGCAGCCGCTCCACGGCCTGGGCCAGCGCAGCCGGGTCGCTGCCGGGCAGGATCACGACAGCCCCGGCAGACCCAGCAGGTCTGCACAGCGCCGCGCGCTGGCCTGTACCGCAGCCAGCTCTGGGCCGGTGATAGTGAGGTGACCCATCTTGCGCCCGTGCCGTGCCTCGGTCTTGCCGTACAAGTGCAGGTGTGTGCCTGGTATCCCCAGCAGCTGCGCCCAGTCGGGGCTGCGTTCGTGCCCCTGCGCGTCGAACCAGATGTCGCCCAGCAGGTTGAGCATCAGGGCCGGGCTGTGCTGGCGCGGTGTGGGCAGCGGCAGGCCGGCCATGGCGTGCACCTGCAGGTCGAACTGCGAATGGTCGAAGGCATCAATGGTGTGGTGCCCACTGTTGTGCGGACGCGGGGCCATTTCATTGACCACCAGCTCTAGCCCCTGCTGGCCCTGCACCAAAAAAAACTCCACGCACAGCAGGCCGACATAGCCGATCTGCTCGGCAATGGCCCGCGTGGCCTGCTCGGCGCGCTCGGCCAGTTCGGCCGGCAAGCAAGCCGCATAAGCATGGGTGACGGCCAGAATGCCATCTACATGCACATTGCGCTGCGGCGGGTAGCTCACCACCTGTCCGTTGTGGCCTCTGGCCACCAGTACCGAGCATTCGGCCACCAGCGGCAGCATTTTTTCGAGCACGCAAGGCACCTGCCGGACCGCCTCCCAGGCGGCAGCCAGCTCGCCGCGGGTCTTGACCCTGACCTGGCCTTTGCCGTCGTAGCCCAGGCGCGCGGTCTTGAGGATGCCGGGCAGCAGATCATCGGCCACCGCCAGCAGCTCGGCTGGGTTGCGGATCACCGCATGCGGGGCGCAGTCCACCCCCGAGCGGTCGGCGCAGGCGTGAAAGTGGGCTTTTTCTTCGATGCGGTCCTGGGCGATGGCCACGCAGGCCGCGCCCGGGGCCACCGGGCGAGATAGTGCCAGTTGGGCCAGCGCCGGCGCCGGCACGTTTTCGAATTCGGTGGTGATGGCCGCGCTCAGTTCGGCCAGCCGTGTCAGGCCTTGCGGGTCGGTGTAGTCGGTCTGCACATGGTGGTGGCTGACGCTGCCGGCCGGGCTGTGTGGGTCTGGGTCGAGCACCGCGGTGAAATAGCCCAGCCGCTGGGCGGCATGCACAAACATGCGGCCGAGCTGGCCGCCGCCCATCACGCCCAGGGTAGCGCCGGGGAGTATGGGCTTCATGCGGGCGGCAGGGTCATGGCCTGGGCGGCGCGCGTCTGCTCGCTGCGAAAGGCCTGTAGCTGCTGGGCCAGCCGCTCGTCGTGCAAGGCCAGCATGGCCACCGCAAACAGGGCGGCATTGGCTGCGCCCGCGTTGCCGATGGCAAAGGTCGCCACCGGTATGCCCTTGGGCATCTGCACGATGCTGTGCAGCGAATCGACGCCTTGCAGATGGCGGCTGGCCACCGGCACACCGAGCACCGGCACGGTGGTCTTGGCCGCCAGCATGCCGGGCAGGTGGGCCGCGCCGCCGGCGCCGGCAATGATGGCTTGCAACCCACGGCCTTGGGCGGATTCGGCATAGGCGAACAGTTCGTCGGGCATGCGATGGGCTGACACCACCCGGGCCTCATGGGCCACGCCCATGTGCTGGAGGATCTGCACCGCGTGCTGCATGGTGTCCCAGTCGCTGCTGGAACCCATGACCACGCCGACCTGGGGATGTGTGGCTTGTGTCATCGGGGGCGGGCCGGGGGCCGTTGGAAGTCGCAGGCTACGGCGCAGGCTCGTAAAGGCTCGATTTTATGCCCTGCTCCTAGCAGCGGCGGCCAGCGCGCTACAGGGGTGATGTAGTCAGCGCGCGGGCGCGGCAGTGGCCAGCAGGTACCATTCGCACATGATTGACGTGACCATGGCGAATTTTGAACAGGAAGTCATCGCCGCTTCCATGAACCTGCCGGTGCTGGTCGATTTCTGGGCCCCCTGGTGCGGCCCCTGCAAGTCGCTCGGCCCGGTGCTGGAAAAACTTGAGCTTGACTATGGCGGTCGCTTCAAGCTGGTCAAGATCAACTCGGACGATGAGCAGCAGCTGGCTGGCGCCTTCGGCATCCGCAGCATCCCGACCTGCGTGTTGCTGGTGGGTGGGCGGCCGGTCGACGGCTTTGCCGGCGCCCTGCCCGAGGGCAAGGTGCGCGAGTTTCTCGACAAGCACTTGCCCAGCGACGAGGAGCTGCAGGCCCAGGCCGGCGCTCAAGAGGCGCAGGAGCTGATGGACGACGGCGACTTGCAAAGCGCCATCGACAAGCTGGCCCAGGCCTTGGAGGCCGATCCGGCCAATGAGGATGCCCGCTTTGACTACGTCAAGCTGCTGATTGGCACCGGCCAGTTGGCCGAGGCCGAGCAGGCCCTGGCGCCGGCGCTCGGTGGTATTTCGGTGCCGCTGCGTTTTGAGGCGCTCGGGCAGTGGTTGGCCGCGCTCGAATTTGTCACCACCGACCCCAAGGGCGGCTGGACCCTGGCGCTGTTTGATGCGGCGATTGCGCAGAACAAACGCGACTTCGACACCCGGCTGGCAAAGGCCCGGGTGCTGATGGCCGCCGGTCAGTGGACCGAGGCCATGGACGAGTTGCTCGAAATCATCATGCGTGACAAGAAGTGGGCCGACGAACTGCCCCGCAAGACCTTTGTCGCCATTCTTGAGCTGCTCTCGCCGCCCAAGCCCAAGGCCAGCGGCGCAGTGCCGGGCAAGACGGCCGCCGGCATTGAAATCGTCGGCGCCAAGGCGGTGCAGGAAGACCCGCAGGCGGCGCTGGTCTCGAGCTATCGCCGCAAGCTCAGCATGATGCTCAACTGACAGCAAGGGGTCCGTGCGGGTCTGGCGGACTGCACGGGCGGTTTCAGGGTCTGGCTATAAAAGGACAAGGGCCATGGCAATTCTTCAAAGACGGCGTTTGGTTTTAGGAGCGGCTTCGGCCTTGGCCGCAGTGCAGGGCTCAGCCTGGGCCCAGGCCTATCCGGCCAAGCCGCTGCGCTTGGTGGTGCCGCAGGCCGCTGGCGGCGGCTCGGACACCATTGCCCGCTATGTCGCCGAGCGCCTGGCCACGGCCTTGGGTCAGCAGATCGTGGTCGACAACAAGCCCGGCGCTGCCGGCATGCTGGGCGCCGAGATCGTCAAGACCGCGCCGGCCGACGGCTATACGATGCTTTTGGGCGCGATCGATACCATCACCGCACCCTTGGTCAGTCGGCGCAAGCCCTTCGATGGCGTGGCCGATTTTGCCGCCATTACCCAGTTGACCGCCTCCCACAATGTGCTGGTGGTCGGCCCTTCCTTTACCGGCAAGACGCTGGCCGATCTGGTGGCGCAGGCCAAGGCCAACCCGGGGCGCATCGACTATGCGTCCTCCGGTGTGGGCAGCATGCAGCATCTGGCCGGCGAAATGCTGGCCCGCATGAGTGGCATACAGCTCAACCATGTGCCCTACAAGGGCGGCCCGCCGGCTTTCACCGATCTGGTGGGCGGCCGCATCCCGGCCATGATCTCGGGCATGCAAGGGGCCATCCCCCAAATCAAGGCCGAAAAGGTCCGCGCTCTGGCGGTGACCGGCAAGCGCCGCTCGCCGGCCCTGCCCGATGTGCCGACCGTCAACGAGGCCTTGGGCCTGCGCGACTACGAGGCGCTCAATTGGCAGTCCCTGCTGTTTCCGCCGGGCACGCCCAAGCCGGTGGTCGACCGGGTGGCTGGCGAGGTCATCAAAATCCTGGCCCAGCCCGAGGTGCGCGAGCGGCTGCTGCAAATGGGCTATGAGCCCATAGGCAACCGGCCCGAGCAGTTTGCGGCGTCCGCAGCCGAAGACCAAAAGCGCTGGAGCGCCGTCATTGCGGCTGCCAACATCAGCTCGGATTAATTTTTCTCCAGGAGCTCCCATGCCCATCACCCGCGGCAACCCACCCGGCATGAAGAATGTGCGCGCGACGGTCTACAACCACTATGTCCGCGTCGACCAGCCCAAGAGCATGATCTTCGTCTCGGGCCAGGTCTCGCGCGACAGCGACGGTCAGCAGGTCGGCCTCGGCAGCATGCTCGAGCAGACCCGCCAGTGCATACGCAATATTGAAAAGTCGCTCACGGCTGCTGGCGGCAGCCTGGCCGACATTGTCTGGACCACCGTCTACACCACCGACATCCGCGAGTTTCGCCAGATCGTGGCAGCGCGCGAGGAGTTTTTCAAGGACCACCTGCCCACCAGCACCATGGTCGAGGTGGCGCACCTGGCCGACCCTGGCCTGATGGTGGAGATCCAGGTCATCGCCGCGCTCTGAGCGGCCGCCGCACCCCTTGCGCTGCGGCGTTGATGGCCGACATCACCTTTTGTGATGTGCCAAGGACGCCGACGCCGCTTAATATCTCCCCGTTCCTTTGATGGGTTATTGGCGAGGGGAGTCTTTCATGGTGGGCAAGCAAGGCAGACGTTATTTCATCGGCGCCGTTGGCGCGGGTTCTGTGCTGTGGGCCAGCGGCCTGCGCGCGCAGGAATGGCCGGCCAAGCCGGTCAAGATCATCGTGCCCTATGCGGCCGGCGGCGTGACCGATATGCTCACCCGGCTGGTGGCCACGCAGCTGGGCGTGGCCATGAAGCAGCCCTTCCTGGTGGAAAACCTGCCCGGCGCCAGCGGCATCATCGGCACCGACCGGGTGGCCAAGGCCAGCCCCGACGGCTACACCCTGTTGGCCTCGGGCATGGCCTCGTTGGTGATCACGCCCAGCGCCGGCACCACGCCTTTCGACCCGATGCGCAGCTTCAGCCACATCGCCTTGTTTGGCGGGCCGCCGCTGGCGCTGGTGGTGCACCCGAGTGTGACGGCCAAGGACGTCAAGGACTTCATCGCGCAGGCCAATGCCAAGCCGGGTGGGCTCAGCTATGGCTCGCCCGGCGCGGGCACCCACAACCACTTGATGGGCGAGCTGTTTCGCACCCGCACCGGCGCGAACATGGTCCATGTGGCCTACCGCGGCGGCGGTCCGGCAGCGGCTGATTTGTTGGCCGGTCATATTCCGGCCGCGTTTCTCACTTTCAGCACCGTGGTCGAGCAGGTCAAGGCCGGTAAGCTGCGCCTGATCGCGCTTACCTCCAGTCAGCGCCTGCCTGGCTTTTCGGAGGTACCTACCTTCGCCGATCAAGGCCATGGCTATCTGAGCACCCACAATTGGTGCGGCCTGTCGGCGCCTGCCGGCCTGGCGCCGGCGGTGGCCTTAAGGCTCAATGCCGAGGTGCAAAAAGCCATGCGTACGCCCGAGGTGCGTAAGGTGATGCAGCAGGAATTTGTCGAGCCCAACAGCCTGGACCCCGCCGCTTTCACCGACTACTTCAAGGAAGAGATTGCCCGCTGGGCGCCGGTGGTCAAGGCCGCCAACCTCAAGCTGGGCACCTGATCGGCGCTCAATCGGCGCTTGAGGACGTACCCACTCAGGGCAGTTGCAGTCCCGGCCACTTCTCGCGCACCCGATCGCGCAACTCCCGGCTGGGCTCGACCACCTGCGGAAAGCGCGCCAGGTGCTCGAAGGGCTTGCAGGCATCGATCACCATCTTGGAGGCCAGCGGCGCTGCATGAGGGTAGGCGATGGACATCGGGTCGGTCTTGGAGCCCATGCCGCGGCGGATGATGTCAAAGTCCTCCGAGGGCTCGGTCCGGGTGGCCAGCGCCCACATCACCTCCGACAAATTGGCCGGGTCTATGTCTTCGTCGACCACGATCGAATACTTGGACATGTACGCGCCGGCCCCGCACTGGCTCAGCAGGTGCCCGGCCTGCCGGGCATGGCCGGCGTAGCGTTGACGGATGGACACCACATTCATCAGGCGCGCCCCGCCCACCTCATGGGCCCAGACGCCCTGCACCTCGGGTACGCCCGCCTGTACCAGGGCATTGAACAAGATGGCCGAGCGCATCACCGCCTTGGAGTAGGAGTAATCATTGGGCGGCTTGCCCGGTGGGCTGCCCATGATGATGGGCTGGTGGCGGTGGTAGATGCGCTCGATGCGCACCACCGGGGCCTGGCCCACGCCGCCAGCGTAGTAGCCCAGGAATTCGCCAAAAGGCCCTTCGGCGGCCGCTTCGCCCGGATGGCAAAAGCCTTCGAGCACGATCTCTGCGCCGCTGGGAAAGGGCAGGCCGGTCACCTCGCCGTGCACCACCGACACCGGCTGGCCGAGGATGGCGCCGATGTAGTTGAACTCCGAGACCTCAAAAGGCACCTCGATGCCCGAAATCAGGTAGTTCAGTGGGTCTGCCCCGAGCACGATGGCCACCGGAAAGGGCTTGCCCGCCTCGATGTATTTGGCGTGCTGGATGTGGCCATGTTTGCCGGGGATCATCATCAAGGTCACCCGGTCTGATCCCACCACCTGCACCCGGTAGGTGCCGACATTGATCCAGCCCGACTCCAGGTCGCGGGTGACGACCGAGCAGCCGGTGCCGATGAAGCGACCGCCGTCCTTTTCATTCCACAAGGGCGCCGGAAAGGCCTGCACATTGACCTGCTCGCCGCGCTGGATGTTCTCCAGCACCGGCCCATGGCTGACCGTCACCGGCGCAAAGTCCTTGGCGCCGGCCAGCCACTGCGCCGGCTTGCCGCGCAGCTTTTGCACCAGACCTTGGTGCGAGCCTTCGGTGCCCAGGCGCAGGATGGACGACAAGCGCCGTGGGCTGCTGGTGCTGCAGCTCATCACCCGCCAGCCCTGGGGGTAGCCCGGGATCTCGTCAAACAGCAGGGCGCGTGAGCCGGCGCGCTTGACATTGAGCTGGCTGATCGCGCCGATCTCCAGCTGCGCGTCGGCGCCGGTTACGTCGTCGATCTCGCCGAGTTCGCGCATCTGTGCAAGCCAGGCGCGCAGGTCCAGGGGGTTACCTTCTGGTGCAGTGCTCATAGGGCTGGGCCGTGGTTGGCCTCGGTATCGCTATTGGTTACTGTATCTGTGGCCGCGCCCGGATCCCAGCGGTGCGCGGCGCCGCTGTCCAGGTTGAACAGGTCGAGCACGCGGGCGACGCTGTGGTCGACCATCTGCTCCAGGCTTTGAGGTTTGGCATAGAAAGCCGGCACCGGCGGATAGACCACCGCGCCGGCCTCGGTGACAGCGGCCATGCTGCGCAGATGCCCCAGGTGCAGCGGCGTCTCGCGCACCATCAGCACCAGCCGGCGCCGCTCCTTGAGCACCACATCAGCGGCGCGTGAAATCAGCGAGCCGGTAACGCCGCTGGCAATTTCCGACAGCGTACGGATCGAGCAGGGCGCCACTACCATGCCCAGGGTGCGAAACGAGCCGCTGGCGATGCGCGATCCAATCTCGGTGTTGTTGTAATTGACGTCGGCCAGTTCGCGCACCTGCGCTACCGTCAGGTCCGATTCATGGGTCAGCGTCAGCTGGGCCGATTTGCTCATCACCAGGTGCGAGCGCACGCCCAGTTTGCGCAGCTGCACCAAGAGCCGCACGCCGTAGATCACACCGGAGGCTCCGCTGATACCGACGATCAGCTGCGGCTGGGCGGGCTTACCGGCGCCGCTCATGCCAGGCGCACGAAGCGCTCGGTATGGCGCTCGCCCTCAATGAAGCTGGCACTGCGCGGGTCGGCCAGATGGGCGCTCACCGCCGCTTCCTTTGCGGCCGGCAGGTCCAAGAAGGACTCCATCCAGGTGTGCAGGCCTTCCTTGGCCTCGGGCCTGCGGCTGAGCCGGCCTTCGATACCGCTGGTTTGACGCAGCAGGGTCAGCAGGGCCCGGGTCTGGGCCAGATAGGCCGACTCCTGGCTGGCCGGTACCCGGTAGTAAACGAACAGGTCCAGCAAATCTGGCGCGGCGCTTGCCAACATGCCTAGCTCCTTAGACTTTGAATGCCCCGGGTTGTACCGCAGATCGCCATATTGCGCTGGCATTGGAGCCATCAGCAAATTTTAATTTACGATGCAGCATCCGCATGCCTACAGTGGCCGCAGCTTTGCGCGGCCTTGAGCAGGCGGACGGGAGTGCCCAGCCCTGCAGTTCAGGCGCACTGAAACCATGACACCATGAAACCTTACGCGCTCTCTCAGCCCTTGACCTTGCATGAAGCCAGCGCGCAGATCGCTGCTGACGGCGCCGATGCCCTGCCCCTGGGCGGCGGTACCGCGCTGATGTTGATGATGAAGACCGGTGTGCTCGCACCGGCCGCTCTGGTCAACCTGCGCCAGACCGAGCCGCAGTGGCGCCGCATCGAGCGCCAGCCCGAGGGTGATCTGCACATTGGCGCGCTGGTCACGCTCTCGCAAATCGAGCATGAGCCGGTGGTCCGTCAGGCGGTGCCTGCGCTCGCGCAGACGATGAAGCGCCTGTCCAATGTGCGGGTGCGCAATGTCGCCACCGTGGGCGGAAACCTGGCCCATGCCGACCCGCACATGGATCTGCCGCCCCTGCTGTGCGCCCTGGGCGCCCATGTGCTGGCCATCAGCGGCCAGCAGCAGCGCCAGATCCCGGTGGAGGACTTGATCACCGGCTACTATGAAACCTCGCTGGGGCGCGGCGAGCTGATCGCCAGCCTGGTGGTGCCGGCCCAGCAGCAGCGGCGTAGCTCCTATGTGAAGATCACCACCCGGGCGGCTGACGACTGGCCGACCATCGGCATTGGAATTTCCCTCGGCATCGAATCCGGTGTGATCCGCAGCAGCCGTTTGTTTGTCGGCGCGGCCACCGACCGGCCGACCCGGCTGCAGGCGGCCGAGCAGATCCTGGCCGGCCGTCAGCCCAGCGAGACTTTGTTCCAGCAAGCGGGCGAGGCGGCCGCGGCCGGCCTGGTGCTGCGCGGCGACGAGCGCGGCTCGGCCAGTTACAAGAAACATCTGCTGCAGGTCCATCTGCGGCGCGCGCTGCTGGCCCTGGAGGTTGACGGCGGAGGGGCCAGCTGATGAGCGAGCCAGTGACGACCAACTATGTGGGACGCGACCTGCCGCGCCTGGAAGGCCGCGCCAAGGTCAATGGGGCTGCCAGCTACATCTATAACCTGCGCTTGCCACAGATGCTGCATGCCAAGCTGCACCGCAGTTCGGTGGCCCACGGGCGCATTGTCCGCATCGACACCAGCGCAGCGCTGGCCTTGCCGGGTGTGCATGCGGTCGTGACCGCGCAGGACCTGCTGGACCTGATCCCCGACCCGTATTTCGGCCCCGCCTTTCATGACCAGCCGATATTGGCGCTGGGCAAGGTGCGCTATATCGGCGAGCCGGTGGCGGCGGTGCTGGCCTCGGATCCGCATGTGGCCGAGGAGGCGGCGGCGCTGATCGAGGTTCACTACGAAGAGTTGCCTGCGGTGTTCGATGAGGTGCAAGCCATGAGCTCGGATGCGCTGGTGCACGAGGAGCTGCGCCCGGCCGGCACCTTCCCCGACCTCAAACATCTCAAGGGTCGGCGTGGTACCAACCTTGCGCTCGATTTCCGGCTGCGCCGCGGCGATGTGGACCAAGGCTTTGCGCAGGCCGACCATGTGTTTGAGCATCGTTTCAAGGTGCAGCCGGTCATGCATGTCCCGCTCGAGCCCATGGTCTCGCTGGCCGAGCCCGAGGGTGACGGTGTCCTGATTCACTCGGCCACCCAGATGCCCTCCTTTGTGCGCCTGGAGATCGCCCGGCTGCTGTGCTGGAGCGAGAACCGGGTCAGGGTCAAGACCGCCCTGCTCGGTGGTGGCTTCGGCGCCAAGGTCTATATCAAGCTCGAAGCCCTGGCCACCGCGCTGGCCCTGCTGGTGCGCCGTCCGGTGCGGGTGGCGCTGACCATGCAGGAGCAGTTTTTTCACATCACCAACCATGCCGCGACTTTGCGCATCAAGTCGGGCGTGACGAAAGACGGCCGCCTGCTGGCGCGCCAGTGCGAGGTCTGGTGGAATGGCGGGGCCTATGCCGACATCGGCCCGCGCATCGCTCAAAAGTCGGGCTTTACCGCAGCCGGCCCCTATTTCATCGACCATGTGAGCATCGACTCATATGCTATGTACACCCATCTGCCGCCTGCCGGGGCCATGCGCGGCTTTGGCGTGCCGCAGCTGGTGTGGGCTTACGAGAGCCACATGGACATGATCGCCCGGGCCCTGCAGATCGACCCGCTGGCTTTGCGCGAGCGCAACATCTTGCGCGAGGGCATGGAGCACGCCACCGGCACCGTCATGCGCGATACCGCCATCGATCAGGTGCTGGCCGAGCTGCGCAAACGCATGGACTGGGACCAGCCCGTGCAGCGCGGCCAGGCGGTGGTGCGGCGCGGCCGCGGCCTGGCCATAGGCGTTAAGGCCTCGATCTCGCCGACCACCTCGGTCGCCATGATCAATGTGTCGGCCGACGGCAGTGCCACGCTCTACTGCAACACCGTGGACATGGGTCAGGGCAGCAACACTGCCCTGTCGCAGGTGGCGGCGCAGGTGCTGGGTATTGCGATCGACAAGTTGCGCGTTGTCAGCCCTGACACCGCGGTCACGCCCTTTGACATGGGCACCCTGGGTTCGCGCTCAACCTTCCACATGGGCCATGCAGTGCGTCTGGCGGCCGAGCATGCGCGCCAGCAATTGGCGGCGCTGGCGCAGGAGCTGGGCCTGCCGGCCGATACAGCGCTGCCCGATCTGTTTCGGCGCAAGTACGGCATGAGCGCTGGCAATGTGGTGGGCACCGGCACCTATACCTCGCCCTATGCGCCGGTCGATCCGAGCGATGGCACTTCGAAAAATATCACCCCCAACTGGATGATCGGTGGCACCGGCGTGGAAGTCGAGGTCGACACCGAAACCGGCCAGTTTGTGGTGACGCGTCTGGTCAGCGTGGCTGACGCCGGTCAGGTGATCAACCCCGGCATCGTGGCCACCCAGCTCTCGGGCGCGGCCATCATGGCCTTGGGCGGTACGCTCACCGAGGAAATGATCTATTCCGACGGGCAGCTGCGCAACGGCTCGTTGGCCTTCTACAAAATACCCGGCACCCACGACATACCAGCGGTGATGGAAAACGCAGCCGTCGAGTCGGCTCAGAGCAACGGGCCTTTTGGCGCCAAAGGCGTGGGCGAGTCGGCCAGCTTTGCGGTGGCGCCGGCCATTGCCAATGCGATTGAAGATGCCGTCGGCGTGCGCCTGACCGAGCTGCCGCTGACCGCCGAGGCGGTCTTGCGCGCCCTGCGTCAGGCCCAGGGCCTGGACCTTGCGAAAGATTGATATGGATGCCCAAGGCTCACTCATTAGTTTCACCCTCAACGGCCAACCGGTGCGCACCCATGTGGCACCACACCAGAGTCTGATTGAGGTTTTGCAGGGCCTGGGTTTGCAGGGCCCGCGCGAGAGTTGCGGCCAGGGCCTGTGTGGCTGCTGCACCGTCTCGGTCGACGACAAGATGGTCTCGTCCTGCCTCTATATCGCGGCGTTGGCCGATGGCACGCAGATCAAGACTGTCGAGGGCCTGGCCAGCGGCGAGCAACTCAGCGATGTGCAGCAAGCCTTTGTGGAATGCGGCGCATTCCAATGTGGCTTTTGCACCTCGGGCTTCGTGATGATGGCCACCGATCTGCTCGAGCGCTGCCCCAAGCCCAGCGAAGAGCAAATTCGCGATCACCTGAGCGGCAACCTGTGCCGCTGCGCCACCTATCCCGAAATCTTCAAGGCGGTCAAGCTGGTGGCCAGCAAGCGCGGCGCCCCCGGCGCCTGAGCCACCGCCAAGCACTGGCCGTCTGTTTCTTGGCCTATGTCCTTTCTGCATCTGCCCACCCAAGAGGTCCTTCGATGAAAACTCCCCTGAAACATGTTCTGACCCTCATCGCCGCGGGCTGCGCTCTGAGCGTGCCGACCGCACAGGCGCAGACCGACGGCGCGATTCAGTTGATCGTCATTACCGCGCCCGGCGGTGCTGCCGACCAGTTCGCCCGCATGGTGGGCGAAAAGCTCTCGCAGGCCCTGGGCCGCCCGGTGCGGGTCGAAAACAAGCCGGGTGCTGGCGGCAATATCGCCAGCCAGTTCGTGGCCAAGGCCGCGCCTGACGGCAACACCTTTCTCATCACCTCCAACAACCACAACGTCAACGTCTCGCTTTATGCCAAGCCGGGTTACAGCGTCGATGACCTGGTGCCGGTGGTGCAGATCGCCCGCGGCCCCAGCGTGATGGTGGTGCACCCCACCTCGCCCTTCAAAAGCGTCAAGGAAATGATCGAGTCGGCCAAGAAAACGCCCTTGCCCTACGGCTCCATCGGCGTAGGCAGTGGCGCCCATCTGGTGGCCGAATGCTTGAAGGCGGCCACCGGCGCCAAGCTCGAGCATGTGCCCTACAAAGGCGGCGCGCCAGCGGTGGCCGACGTGGTGGGCGGGCAGGTGCCGATGGTGGCCACAACCTTGGCCTCGGCCGGCGCCTTCATCAAGGCCAACCGGCTCAATGCCCTGGCCGTCTCCAGCAACGGCCGCTGGGCGCTGACGCCCCAAATCCCCACCTTGGGCGAGAACGGCTGGCCCGAATGCTCCATTGAGACTTGGATAGGCATGATGGCGCCCAAGGGCACGCCAGCTGCGGTGGTCAACAAGATTAATGCCGAAGTGCAGACCCTGCTGCGCTCTGCGGAGGTCAAGGAAAAAATGGTGCCCACCGGCTACGAGCCAGTGGGTGAATCGGCCCAACAGTTTTCCGCCATGCTCAAGACGGAGCTGGACAGAACCACCAAGCTGATCAAGCAGGCCGGCATCACCGCCGAGTAAGCCGGCATGGCGTCTGGGCCGACGCTGTCAGCCCTGGCCCACCCAGCGTGCGCTGGGCCAGTGCCCCTCTTCGACCTCGCGCTGGGTCAATTCGAGCAGGATGGCTGTCACGCAGCGGGTGGCTGCGGAGGTCTGCCGTGTCACCGGCAGGCACAAGGCCAGGTGGCGCTGCAGCATGTCACTGGCCAGTGGTGCCCCTGCCAGTTCGCCTTGACTCAGGTCGTCGAAAAAACTGGCACTGGGCATGATGGTCCAGCCCACGCCGTGGCGCACCAGCGAGCGCTGCATGTGCATGGAATTGACCTCGGCCACCACTTCGAGCTCTACATTAGCGAGTGCGCAGGCGCGCTCAATGGTCGAGCGCATCGCGTGTGGTGGCGCCGGTAGCACCATGGGCTTGCCCCTGAGCATGCTCAGGGGCAGGGCCTGATCGGGCCGCAGGCCACTGTCGGCCGGGCCAATCAGGAACAATTGCTCATTGACCACATACCGTGTCTCCAGCAGCGGGCTGGGCTCAGGGTCGTTGACGATCGCCACCTCCAATTCACCATTGAGCAGCGCCTTTTGCAAAAAACCGCCAAAGCCGCTGTACATACCCATGCGTATCTGCGGATGGCGCTGCTTGACGGCGGCCACCAACTCGCCGGCCAGCAAATCACAGGTACTGGCGGGCATGCCCAGGCGCACGAAGCCGCTCACAACGGCCGAAGGCGGCTGTAACTGCGCCCGCGCCTCATCGAGCTCGCGCATCACCCGCCTGGCGTGTTCGAGCAAGATGCGTCCAGCGTCGGTCAGCTCCATGCCGCTGCGCTCGCGGTGAAACAGCACGCTGCCCAGCTCTTCTTCCAGGATACGCATCTGGCGCGAGATGGCCGGCTGGACGATGTGCAGCATGTGCGCGGCCTTGGTGGCGCTGCCGCATTCGGCAATGGCCAGGAAGGTTTGCAGTTGCTTGAAGTCCATGGTCTCTAAGTGTCCCGGTGCAAATCGATCGTGCAGCGAATCTGGGGCGCTAGCTTAAGGCCGAATCTTCATCGCATTGCTTCAATCGGGGTCAGAGTCCAATTATTTGCGCCCACCCGCCGGCCCATACTGGTGCAAGCGCGGATTTTTTGCACCACTCGTGTGCATTAGGAGGCCCTTCTACCACCGGCGAAGGCTGTTTGGGTCAGGCATGCAATCTGCTTGGGTGTTTTGGTCACCGTCTTGAACCCTTGCAGGAGTTTTCTGTGAAAGTCTTTTCCGCCTCTTCCCTCTTCGCTGGCGCATCGCTGCTAGCTGCCACCAGCGTCATGGCCCAAACCGCTCCCGCGCCAGCCGCGCCGGCTGCTGCGCAGTCCAGCCTGACCTACAACATCGGCGTGGTCACCGACTACCGCTACCGCGGCATTTCCCAGTCGCGCTCCAAGCCTGCCGTACAGGGCGGCCTTGATTACGCCGACAAGAGCGGTTTTTATGTGGGCGCCTGGGCGTCCACCATCAAGTGGATCAAGGATTCGGAAGCGACCAATGGCTCGATCGAGCTCGACATCTACGGGGGTTACAAGGCTTCTGTCGGCGCCATAGGCTATGACGTGGGTGTTTTGCGTTACGAGTATCTGGGCAACAAGCTGGGCAAGCTCGATGGTTTTGCCAATGCCAACACGACGGAAGCTTACGGAGCCTTGACCTATGGCGTTTTCACCGCCAAGTATTCTTATTCCCTGGGCGATACCTTCGGCACTCTCGACAGCAAAGGCAGTACCTACCTAGACTTGAGCGCCAATTTTGATTTGGGCGGCGGCTTCACCTTGACCCCGCATATCGGTCGGCAGGTGATCAAGAATGCCCCCGGCTATTCCTACACGGACTACTCTATGACACTGGCCAAGGACCTGGGCAATGGCCTGAGCGCGACCGGCATGATCGTGGGTACCAACGCCGACAAGGTCAACTACGACTTTGGCGGCAAGGGTTACCTCGGTAAGGACGCCCTGGTCGTCGGTATCAAGTACAGCTTCTGATCGCACGGGTTCTCCTTTGAACTTCGGGCCTGCCGCAGCAACGCGGCAGGCCTTTTTTCATGGCGCTGCTCGGCTCAAAGTCCGACAGTCTGTGCAAGCCTGGTTCTCGCAACCGAGCAGCGCCAGCTTGACCTGGCCAATAACCTTGAGTGAAGAAGGGACTTGACAAGATCCCATTGCACGGCACAATACCTACCTATCGATAGGTAGTTTATTAAAGCCAGAAGCACAAAGCTGACTGGCCTCATGAGCTGCCGATCGAAGTGCCTTCGAAGAGGCGGGCTGGACTGGCCAATTTTTTTGGCCAGAATAACCTACCTACTAAAAGGTAAATTATCTTGGGACTCACCTCCCAAAACCGGATCCGGGGATGCACGGGCCGGGCGACCGCAACGCATCCGTTTTGAAAGGAAATTGAAATGACTCCCACTGGCAACAAGCAAAAACGCGTTCTCCTCGTCATGTCCTCGGTGGACGAAATGGGCCTGAGCGGCAAGCAGACGGGTACCTGGTTCCATGAGCTGGCCGCGCCCTATTACATCCTCACCAAGGCGGGCTTTGAGGTGGTGCTTGCATCCCCCGAAGGCGGCGCAGCCCCGGTCGATCTGCTGAGCATGAATTCACCCTTCACCTGCGACAACACCGCCAAGTTCCTGACCGACCCGGTGGCGCAGTACGCTGTGAAGCACACCCGCAAGCTCAGCGGCATTGACGTTTCGACCTTTGACGCGGTGTTCTTCCCCGGTGGCTACGGCCTGCTGTGGGATCTGGCCTCGAACTCGTATGCCATCAAGCTGATCCGCGATTTCCACGAAGCCAATCGTCCCATCGCCATGGTCTGCCATGCCCCCGCCATCTTGCGCGACGTGAAGAAGTCCAACGGCGAATACCTCGTCAAAGGAGTGAACCTGACCGGCTTCAAGAACGCGGAAGACAGCGAGATCGAGCTGCTGCACCACCTGCTGTTCTCGCTGGAAGATGAGCTCAAAGGCCGCGGCGCCAAGTATGTGGCCAAGGGCAATTGGGAGGCCAATGTGGTGGTCGACGGCCCCTTGATGACCGGCCAGAGTCCTGCATCGGCTGTTCCCCTGGCCAATGCGCTGGTTGAGCGCCTGAAGGCCTGAGTGAGCGTGCGGGGCTGAGCGAAACAAGTTGTGCAAGGAGGTGCGAAGTGACAATTGCTGCAAAATGCGTGGTGCTTCCGAAATCCTCCATGCGCGACTACACCCAGCTCAGCCCCGCCGCCGAACGCATCGTCGACGTGGCTGAGGCCTTGATTCAGCACCAAGGCTTCAACGGCTTTTCCTACGAGGACATAGCGCAGACGGTGGGCATACGCAAACCCAGTGTCCACCACCACTTCGCCACCAAGGCCGATCTGGCCACGGTGGTGACCCAGCGTTATGTGCAGCGTTTTATCAGTGCCCTGGAGAACCTGGACCGCAGCATCGCTGAGCCCCGCAAGCGCCTGCTGGCTTATGCGCAACTGTTTCAAGAGACCTACAACAACAACCGGCACCTGTGCTTGTGCGGCATGTTGGGGGCCGAGTCCGAAACACTACCGGCCTCGGTGCGAGAGCAGCTCAAGCAGTTCTTTGAGGCCAATCTGAACTGGCTGAAAGCCACTTTGGTGCAGGCCAGGCCCGAGCGGGCCGCCAGCGCCCAGGCCTTGGCCATGCTCTTGCTCAGTGCGCTGGAAGGGGCGATGATTGTCGGCCGCAGCCGGCCCGAGGCTGATGCACCGGCCCAGGTGGCGCAGGCGTTTTTGGAGCAGCTGAGCGTTTGAATTTTTTTGATGAACGAATCTACCAATCAGTAGGTTTGTCAAAAACCAACAGCAAATAGAGTCAGACTATGAAAACACCAGGCACCCTAGTGATTGCAGGTCATGCTGCCGGGCTGGGCGAGGCTTTGCGCTCGCGTTTTGAAGCCGGCGGCTACACCGTGCTCAGCGTGTCTCGGCATGGCGATGCGCGCTGGGCCACCGATTTGAGCGACCCGCAGGCCACAGCGCGCCTGTTTGAGCGCATCGATAGCCAGGCGCCGCCCTTGGCCGGGGTGGTGCACAACGCGATGCAGTTTCACCGCCAGCCCTTCCTGCAGACCTCGGCCCAAACGCTGCGGGAGGTTTGGCAGCCCATGGTGCTGACCGCATTTAATGTGAGTCAGCAGGCCATCCCCAGATTGCAAGCTGGCGGTGGGGGGAGTTTGATTTTCAGCGGCGCCTCGGGCAGCTTGCGCGCCGGGCCGCAGTTTTCGGCCTTCAGTTCGGCCAAATTTGCGCTGCGGGGGCTGACGCAGGCGCTGGTGCGCGAGCACAGCCAGGACGGCATCCACATCGCGCATGTGGTGATCGATGGCCTGATCCGCAGCAAGCGCACCGAGCAGCGCTTTGCCCCGGGGTCAGGGGCCGCCCTGATCGAGCCGGCCGATCTGGCCGAGCAGTATTGGCAGTTGTTTCACCAGCCGCGCAGCGGCTGGACGCATGAGTTGGATGTGCGCCCCATGGGGGCATGAAAGGAGCTTGGTATGTCTCATCCTGTCGTTGTGATTGGCGCCGGCCTCAGCGGCCTGTATGCCAGTGATTTGCTGTCCCAGGCGGGCCGGCGTGTCTTGCTGATCGAAGCGCGCGAGCGGGTCGGCGGGCGGGTACTCAGCCAGGGCCTGCCCGAGTCGGCCCACCGCGTTGACCTGGGCCCCTCTTGGTTCTGGCCGGGCATGAACCCCCGCATCGAGCGCCTGGCCGCCGATCTGGGTCTGGGCGTGTATCCCCAGCACAGCCGGGGCGCCACCGCTCTGGAAGGCCCTGATGGCCAGGTACACCGCCAGTCCACCTGGGCGCAAAGCCCTTCGTCCTACCGGATCGAGGGCGGTACCCAGAGCCTGATCGACAAGCTGCAGCAGCGCATCGCTGGCAAGGTTCATCTCAAGACCGGCACCCGACTGCTGGGCATGAAGCTGCGCCCGCATGCGCTTGAGCTCGAGCTGCAAGACGCCAGCGGCCGCTGGACGCAGCAGGCCGCGCAGGCGGTGCTGACGCCGCCGCCGCGCCTGACGGCTCAAGACATCGCCTTCGAGCCGGCCTGGCCCGATGCGCTGCTCAGGGACATGCGCCAGACCCCGACCTGGATGGCCGGGCAGGCCAAGTTTGCCGCCATCTATCCCAAAGCCTTCTGGCGCGAAGCGGGCTGGTCGGGCGGCGGCATGAGCCATCGCGGGCCCATGGTTGAAATCCATGATGCCAGCGATGCCAGCGGCGAGGTGGCGGCCCTGTTCGGCTTCGTCGGCGCCTCGCCTGCTTACCGCGCAGGCATAGGCCAAGACCAGCTGGCCAAGCAGGCGCTGGCCCAGTTGGTGCGCATGTTTGGCCCGCAGGCGGCGACGCCACTGTGGAGCGGCGTGCAGGACTGGGCGCAGGAGCCGCTGACCGCCAGCGCCGCTGACCAGCAGCCCCTGTCCTACCACCCCTCGTACGGCGACCCGGTACTGCCTAGCGACTGGAGCGAGCGCCTCTGGCTGGCCGGCACCGAGCGCTCGGCCAACTATGGCGGCTATCTGGAAGGCGCCCTGGAGTCGGCCGAGGAGGCAGTCAAGGGCCTTGCCGCGCGCTGGCCGCAGGCGGCCGTTCTGACTGAAACCACTTGAAGGAGGTCCTCATGAAGCTCAACGCCGATCTTGATCAACGCGCCAGCGTCCATGCGGCGCAGTTGCCCTGGCAGGCCTCGCCGATCGCCGGCGTCGAGCGGCGCATGCTGCACCGCGTCGGCGCCGAGGTGGCGCAGGCCAGCACCATCGTGCGTTACGCACCCGGCAGCCGTTTTAGCGCCCATACCCATACCGGGGGCGAAGAATTTCTGGTGCTCGAAGGCGTGTTCCAGGACGAGCATGGCGACTATCCGGCGGGCAGCTACATCCGCAATCCGCCGATGTCGCGCCACACACCGGGCTCGGCCCCTGGCACCACCATCTTCGTCAAGCTCTGGCAGTTCGACCTGCAAGACCGCACCCATGTCCGTGTGCACGGCGACAAGCTCGCTCGGGTGGCCGATGCCACCCGGCCAGGGGTGCAGGTCTCGCCGCTGTTCAAGGACGCGCATGAAGATGTGCGCCTGGAGCTGTGGCCGGCCAACAGCCGGGTCGAGCTCGAGCTGCCCCACGGCGCGGAATTTTTCGTGCTCGAAGGCCAGTTCCAGGAAGGTGGCGAGCTGTTTGCGCCGCAGTCCTGGCTGCGCCTGCCCAGCGGCTCTCGCTTAGAGGCCAATACGGGCGCGCAGGGCGCCAAGGTCTGGGTCAAGCTCGGCCACCTGGGCTTCCTGTCGCAGCTCAAGCTGCCCGGGTCGGCATGATCACCAGCCAAGGACAACCATGACCCGCCTCAACGATGAGCGTGGCCTGCCCCTGACCGGACTCGATGCCGCGCAAATTGAACGCTATGACGCGCTCCTGACCGAGCTCTACAGCTACATTCCCGGCGTGCAGAACCGGCTCGAGGCCCTGGTGCAGGAGGCACCGGGCTTTGTGCTCGGGCAGGTGCTGCGGGGCTATTCCATCATGACCGATGGCCTGCGCTCGGGCCTGCCGCAGGCGCGCCTGTATCTGGCGCAGGCCGAGCAGCTGGCCGCGGGGGCCACCGAGCGTGAGCGCCTGCATATCAGCGCGCTGCGGGCCTGGATCGATGGCCATCTGGCCCAGCGGCTGCAGGCCCTGGAAGACATCGTGCTGCGCTGGCCGCTTGACCTGCTGGCCTATCGACAGCTGACCGGCATGCTGTTTTGGACCGGCGACAAGCGCCGGCAGCTGGCCGCTGCGCTGCAGGCCGTGCCGCCTTGGGGCCCGCAGATACCGGGCTACCGCCTGGTGCTCGGGCCGCTGGCTTTTGCGCTGGAGGAGGCCGGCCATTACACCCTGGCCGAAAGCCATGCCCGCAAGGCCCTGGACTATCGGGCCACCGACCTGTGGGCCCTGCATGCGCTGGCCCATGTGCTGGAGATGCAGGGCCGCGTGCGCGAAGGCGAGCAGATGCTGGCGGCGGTGGGCAAACGCCTCAATGACTTCAACCTGTTTCGCGGCCACTTGTGGTGGCATCTGGCCCTGTTCAAGCTGGCGCTCGGTCGCGACGACGAAGTGCTCAGGCTGTGGGACGAGCAGATCTTCCCCGATCCCAGCGCCTTCTACCTGGACCAGCAGAATGCCGCCTCGATGCTCGCGCGCCTGGAGATCCAGGGCCTTGCGGTGGGGCGGCGCTGGGAAAAGGTGGCGCAGGCGGCCGAACAGACCCAGGGCCAGCACCTGGTGCTCTTTACCGTGCCGCATCAGGCCATGGCGCTGGCGCGCGCCGGCCGTTTGCCGGCATTGGCGCAGACCCTGAGCGCGATCGAAGTTGACGCCAAGGCAGGTGTCGAGCAGGCGCCGCTGGCCGCAGCGGTCAGCGCTGCGATGGCGCTTTACTACGAGGGTGCCCACCGGCCCTTCTTGCAGCGCATGCGCGCCCTGCGCCATGAGGCCCAGGCCCTGGGCGCCAGCCATGCCCAGCAGGATCTGTTTTTTCAGCTCATGGTCGATGCCGCGCTCCGATTGGACGACACTGCGCTGGCCAAAAGCCTGCTCAAGGAGCGCTTGGCCGGCCGCCTGAGCAGCGCCGGCCATTGGCCGCAACTGGCGGGGCAATTCATGCGCATAGACCAGGAGAGCGATCCCAAGGCCCTGCGCACTTTGCTGCGCTCAGGCCTTGAAAAATGAAGCCGGTACGTCAAGTGCGCGCATGATGTGAGACAGTGAAGACAGCCCCTAAAGATAGCCAATGAATGGAGGGCCCGGCAGGCAAAGCGGGCATGAGCAATGACATCCGAGCGCAAGTACATCCCGGTTTCCTTTTTCGGCATCGCCGTCGGCGCTCTGGCCTGGGGCCACGCCTGGCGCGTGGCCACACAGGTCTGGGCGCTGCCGCCTCTGCTGGCCCAGTTGGCGGCCGCTGTGGGCCTGCTCATCTGGCTGACAGTCTTGCTCGCCTATGGCCTGAAATGGTGGCAGCAGCGGCAGGCGGCGCGGCTAGAGCTTGACCATCCGGTGCTGTCGGCCATGGCCGCGCTCGGTCCGGTCTCGACCCTGCTCGCAGCCATGACCTTGCAGCCTTGGGTGCCTGAGCTTGCCTGGGCTCTGTTTGGCCTGGCGCTGGGCGCACAGCTCTTGCTCGGGCTGTGGCTGGTCGGCCGCTTCTGGCAGGGCGGGCGCGCAGCCGAGACCATCAATGCCTCGGTTTACTTGCCGGCCGTTGCGCAAAACTTCGTAGCGGCGACTGCGTCGGCCACCCTGGGCTGGACCACCCTGGGTACCCTGTTTTTCGGCGCGGGCGTGTTCTCCTGGTTGGCGCTGCAGCCCCTGGTCTTGGGTCGCGCCGCCACCCTGGCGCCCCTGGCGCCGGCTCAGCGGCCCTTGCAGGGCATAGAGCTCGCGCCGCCGGTGGTCGGCGGCCTGAGCTACCTCGCGCTGACCTCGGGCCCGCCTGATCTGCTGGCCAAGATGCTGCTGGGCTATGGCCTGTACCAGGGCTTGTTGGCCTTGCGTTTGTTGCCGTGGACGCGGCAGGCAGGTTTTGCGCCCACCTACTGGGCCTTTAGCTTCGGCGTCATGGCGCTGGCCACCATGGCCCTGCGTTTTCTCGAGCGCGCGCCCCAGGAGCAGCTCTGGCAGTATCTGGCGCCTCTGGCCTTTGCGGTGGCCAATGGGGTGATGGCGTTGCTGCTGTGGCACACCGCTGCGCTGGCCCGCCAGGGCCGACTGCTGCCCGCTGCCCCAGCCAGTGGCGCAACAAGTGTCGGGTCTGGTGGCGGATCTAGTGGCGGATCTAGTGGCGGATCGGTCGCAGGGCCTGGCGGCGGCCCGTCATGAGGCGCTCGCACGGAGGCTGCGGCCTTGGCCGCTGAGCACGGCCAGCAGCAAGGCCAGCAACAGGGCCAGGCGCAGCGCATCGGGGCCCCAGGTAGCGCTCCAGTGGCCGACCGACAGCAGCAGGACGCAGCCCGCCAGCGCCCATGCGCCTGAGCTGGCCCGCTCATGTGCGCTCAGGGCCGAGCCGGCGGCCACCAACGCGGCGGCCACCAACATAGCCTCAGCGCTGCCCTGCAGACACAAAAGCGCCGCGCCCGCCCAGGCCCAGGCCGGGCTGGTGGAGCGCAGCCCCAGGCCGGCAAGGCGGCAGGCCAGCCAGGCCCCGAGCACCATGGCGCACAGATGCAGGGTGAGCGACTGCGAGCCGTTCCAGCCCTGACTGGCACACCACCAGCCCATGGGCAGCAGGCTGCCCATCATCAGACCCATGGCTGGGTCGGGCCGCTCCATGGCTTGTGCCCACCGGTCGGCCGGCGCTCGCTCGCCTGGCCTTGCCAAGCAGGGCGCGAGCAGCAGCAGTGCGCACAGCAGTGGCCAGCGCGCTTGCCAGAGTTCGGGGCTGGCGGCCAAACCGGCGGCCAGCAGCAGCCCGCCCAGCAGGCCCAGCCAGCCCTCAGAGCGCAGCCTCGGGTGGCTTAGCCCCAGCCCTGGCAGCCTGCACAGCCAGGCCCAGGCCAGGATATGCAGGCCCCAGCCCAGCAGACCGGCTGCTGAGCGACCCATCTGCATGGCCAGCACCAGGCCCGCGCAGGCGGCCAGCGCGGCCACCACCAGGGCAGCCGGTGCGGGCCGCGAGCGGGCCCGGGGCCACAGTGCCAGCAGGGCCCACCACAGGGCCACCCCGCCCAAACCGCCAAACCAGGACCACGAGAGCATCATGCCCAACTGCGCCTGCACCAACCAGCCCGCATGCAGCAGCGCCGATCGGCCGCTGTCCAGGGCCAGCCGTCTGAGCCTGCTGCTCAGGGTCGGCGCACTGTGGGGGGGGTCAGCCGCGACCGTAGCCATGGCGTTGGTTGCTGCCTTGCGCGGCATGCACGCTGGCGTTGAACGACACGATGATGCGGTCCTGCTGCCCCTCGTAGGGCATGGCCTGGTGCGCCAGCCAGGCCGGAAACACCACCAGCTGGCCGGGGCGCGGTGTGATGTCCTGGTGCGGCTGCTGCAGGTAGGCCGAACCCAGGTCCATGTGCGCGCCGCCCAATTGGTTGAAGTGCGGGCCGTAAAAGCGCGTCACGCCATTGAGCGCGCCAAAGACCTCGTGCGCGCAGCGCTGAGCGTCCTCGTCGACCTGCACGCAGTACACGCCCGACCAGGAGCAGTTGCCATGGGTGTGGATGTCGTGGTGCACACCGCGGTTGCTGATCTGGCACCAAATGCCTTCGAGCGCAATGTTGAAGGCGGGGCTTTGGCCCTGTTCGTCGCGCCAGCCGCCGTTGGCTGCGATCACCGTGTCGCGGATGCCCTCGACGATGAAGCGCACCAGCGCCTGCCATTCGGGCAGGGTGATGCGCTGCAGCAGGTCGTCGCCGCTGGCAAAAAAATGCGGCTTGCCGCCGTCCGTTTGCAGCGCGCGCATGGCGCCGAACACCCGCGCGAGCACCTCGTTGGCGCCCTCGGCCTGCGGCCAGCGGTACGCGCCCAGCGTGGTCGGCCAGAGCTGGCGCTGCTCGCGCTCGGGGCTTGCGGCGTTCATGCGGGGTTCAGGTGGGGTTCAAGTGGGGTTCAGGGCGCCACACCCTGCCAGGCGGGCGGCCAGCGCAGCTGGTGGCCGGTCTGGGCCGCGAGCTGGGCAATGTCCTCGGGGCTGTCCACGTCCTGGCGGTAACGCTTGTTGGCGGTGGCCCAGGCATACACCGCTTCTGGGTTCGCGGCCTGCCACTGCTTGCAGCCCAAGCGGGCGTCGCCGGCCAGCACTGCTTCCTTGACCTCGGCGCTGAAGAGCACCGGGTTGCCGGGCAGGCCGTCGACCGTGGGCACCACCACCTGCGTGCCCTCGGGGCGCTTTTTGTATGCGCCAATCAAATCGTTCAGGTCCTGCGCGCCCAAGAGCGGCTGGTCGGCCAGGGCCACCATCACCGCGTCGATCTTGGGCGAGAGCGCGGCCAGGCCCAGCCGCAGCGAGGACACCTGGCCGTCTTGTGGCGAGGGGTTGCGCACCAGCGTGACCGGAAAGTCCTGCACGGCCGGTTCCAGGTGCTCGGCGTGTTCGCCCAGCACCACCACCAGCTCATCGAGGCCCGCGCCCGACAGGGCAATGAGCGTGCGGCGGATCAGCGGCACGCCGCCCAGTTCGAGCAGGCCCTTGGGCCGGTGGCCCATGCGCGAGCCGCTGCCTGCGGCCAGCAGCACACCGCCCACCACCAAGCGGCTGTAGAGGCCGCCGCCGCCTTTGAGAATGCAACCCATGTCAGCTCCCGCAACACGATGAAGAAGCCGGCAGGGTGCCTGAAACCGGCGCGGGCGGCTCCGCTTTCGCTGCTTCCACTTTCGCCGGTGCCACCATCGCCGGTGCCACGACCTCGCTCGGGGCGGCCGCCTTCTTGCCGCCGCAGCAGGACTTGGCCGGCACCGCGTCGTTGACCTCGGCGCGGCGCGCTGCCACCACCGCCGCCAGCACGGACAGGGCGATTTCTTCGGGCGTCTGCGGGCCGATGGCCGCGCCCGCCGGCGCCACGATGGCGTTCACCCGGGCCGCGTCCTCGCCGCTGGCGATCAGCGACTCCTTGAGCACCGCGCCCTTGCGCGCGCTGGCCACAAACCAGGTGCGCCGGGGCTGCAGCGCCAGCGCGGCTTTGAGGCCTTGCAGGTCACGCCGGCCCTGCGTGGCCACCACCGCCCAGCCGCCAGGTGCCAGCTGGCTGCCAAGCAACTGGGCATCGTCCTGGGCCAGCACCCGGCTGGCGGCCGGAAAGTCTTCGGCCCGTGCGCCCTGGGCCACCATCTGCACCGCAAAGCCCACCCGCGGCGCCAGATCGCACAAGGCCCGCGCCACCGGCGAATCGCCCAACACGGTCAGGCTGGCCAGTGGCAGCACCGGGTCGATGAACAACTCCAGCGTGCCGCCCGAGTGGCAGGCCATGCCGAACTCGAGCACGTCGGCCAGCTGCTGCTCTTGCGTTTCTTGCGCCGGCGAGATGCGGATGCTGCGTGCCTGCCCGTCGGCCAGCGCAGCGCGCACGGTCTTGATCACCGCCGGCTGTGCGCAGCCGCCGCCTATCCAGCCGTGGATCTGTCCGTCGGCCGTCACCACGGCCTTGTCGCCGGCCTTGGCCGAGGTGGGGGCGGCAACGCGCAGCACGGTCACCAGCGCAAAAGGCTGCTGGCGGGTGTGCAAGTCATGGGCGGTCTGGAGCCAGGCATGGGGGGTCATGGCGTGTCCTTCTCAGTGCAAATAAGGCCTGGCGCGGGCCAGGTCGGCCAAGCTGGCCAGGGGATGAAAGCGCTCGACCAGCGCGCGCGCCTGGCGCACGGCCAGCGAGGCCGGCGCCTGGCGGGTCGGGTGAAACCAGGTGATGCGCGCGCCATGGCCGCGCAGGGTTTGCAGGGCCTGGGCCAGTTCCTCAGGCGCGTCGGTGTCAAAGCCGTCGGAGAGCAGCCACACCCGTGCCTGCCGGCCGAGCTGCGCACGCGCATGGCGGCGGGCAAATTCCATCAGGTTGTGGGCGATGCGCGTGCCCGCGCCGAAGCCGGCGGTGACCGCGTTGATCTTTTCCTGCACGGTGGCGCTGTCGCTGCGCATCAGCGGCGTGACCTCGGCCAGGTTGACATGGAACACAAACACCCGCGCATCAGCCGCTTGCGCCATGGCGCGCGCCACGCGCAAAAAGAAAGCCGCGTGTGATTCCATGGAGCGGCTCACGTCGACCAGGATAAAGAGGCGCGGCGGCTCGGTGCGCGGCTGTTGCCAGGCCGGCGCCAGCGGTAGGCCGCCATGGGCCACGCTGCGCCTGAGCGTGGCCCGCAGGTTCAAGCGCCGGCCGCGCGCATGCAGCTGCCAGCGGCGCGTGGGCAGGCTCTGCAGCTGGCGCTGGATCTGCCGGGCCAGAAGCTGCAGCGCATGCAGATCCTGCGGCATCCACATCTGGGCACTGCGCTCGTGCAGGGCGTCGGGCTGGCCCACACCAGCGCCGCCCTGGGCGCGCGGCAGGGCGGCTTGCGCATCTTCATCGCTGCTGCCCTGGTCGGCCGAGCCGCTGGCAGCTTGCCCTGACGGCGCATCGCCGTCCATGCCCTCATGCATCTGTTGCAGCTGGCTGCGCAGGTCACGCCGGGGCCGGGTCTGGCCGCTGACCTTGACCGTGCCTTTGATGCGGTGCGGCAGCCAGTACTGCTCGAACACCGCCGGCCACTGCCGCCAGTCGCGCGCGTTGCTGCAGGCAATGGCGCGCCAGGCGCTAGAGGTGCGGTCTATGTCCAGGCTGCCCAGGTGCAGGCTGGCTGCCAACATGTCGCGCTGTTCGGCCGGGCCCACGCGCATGCCGTGCTCGCGCAGCAGCGCGGCAAAGCCGGCCAGGCGCTCGCTCAGGGGCAAAGGCGTGGTGTTCATGGCCGGCCGGTGTGGCTCCCTCGCCCCTTTGGGGAGAGGGTGGGGGTGAGGGGCTTGTGTGAGGAAACGCCAGTGCTGCGCATGGCTCAGCCTTTCTCGGCCACGCCCACGCTGCGCCGGCCTTCAATGAGCTGGCGGGTGCGCTCGGGCGTGAGCATGAAGCGGTCTTCGCGTGTCTTGAGCAGGCAGCCCAGGGTCAGCAGCAGGGCGCCCATGTCGTCGGGCAGGGCCTGCGGATGCAGGCGGTGCAGGGCGCGCACCCAGTCCAGGGTTTCGGCGATGCCGGGCGTCTTGGCCAGGTCTTCACGGCGCAGGCGCTGCACGAACTGCACGGCCTCTTCCACCAGTGCGGTGTCGGCCTGGGGCAGCGCGGCCTTGACGATGGCGATCTCGCGCGCCAGCGTCGGGTAGTCCAGGTAGTGGTAGAGGCAGCGCCGGCGCAGCGCGTCCGAGAGCTCGCGCGTGCCGTTGCTGGTCAGCAGCACCAGGGGAATCTGCCGGGCGCGCAAGGTGCCCAACTCGGGCACGGTGATCTGGTATTCGGAGAGCACCTCCAGCAAGAAGGCCTCAAAGGCCTCGTCGGCGCGGTCGATCTCGTCGATCAGCAGCACGCAGGGCCCTTCACTGCTGATGGCCTGCAGCAGCGGCCGCTCCATCAGGTAGCTGCGTGAGAACAGGTCGGCCTCGGCCAGGCGCTGCTCGCTGGCTTCGGCCAGGCGTATGGCCATGAGCTGGCGGCCGTAATTCCATTCATAGGCCGCCTGCGCCAGGTCCAGGCCCTCATGGCATTGCAGCCGCACCAGCCGGGCGCCCTGCACCTGGGCCAGGGCGCTGGCCAGCGCGGTCTTGCCCACACCCGCGTCGCCTTCGAGCAGCAGCGGGCGCTCCAGCGTGCCGGCCAACCAGGCGCTGGTGGCCAGCGCCTCGTCGGCCAGGTAGGCAGCGCCCTGCAGCCGCTCGCGCAGCGCCTGGGCGCTGGGAAGGCCGGTGGCAGCGTCCATGGCCGGGCTCAGGCGCGCTTGCCAAAGAGGCCGGCGAACCAGCCCTTGACCAGCGCCCAGAAGATGGCCAGGCCGTTGAGCTCGCCCGCCACCTTGGGGGGTGCTGCCGGTGCGGGCGCGTCGGCGCTCGCAGCTGGGGCCGCGCCACCGGCCGCTGCCGGTGCGGGCAGGCTGAGCGCGGTCTGGCGGAAGTTCTCCACGAACTGCGCCAAGATCATGTCCGAGACCTGCACCATCATGCGGCCGCCAAACTGCGCGAACTTGCCGTTGACGATCACCGCCGCCGTGCCGTTGAGCACGCAGTGCGCAGGGTTGGCGGCGTCCGGGGTGATCACCGCCGTCAAGTTCATGGTGGCCGAGGAGCCACCCTTGTCGGCACCCTTGCCGAGCATGACCATCTTGCGTTCGGCCGGCACAATCTCGAGCACGTCGACCTGGCCGGCGAACTGCGCCACCGCCGGGCCGACCTTGACCTTGACCGCGCCCTTGTACGAGCCTTCAGCGAGCTGCTCGGTGATCTCGGCGCCGGGCATGCAGCCGGCCACCGCCTTGAGGTCAGCGAGCAGCTGCCAGGCCCGCGTGGCGTCCACGTCCAGCGGGTATTGCTTGTCGAGTTTGACTTCCATCGGTGGCTTTCTTTAAAGGGCCAGGTCGAGCTGCTTGAGCGTCTTCCATACCCGAAACGCGCTGTGCGGCATGTCCAGGTGGGTCACGCCCTTGTGCGCGAACGCGTCCACGATGGCGGCGGTAAACGTCGGGATAGAGCCCACATGCGGTGATTCGGCCACACCCTTGGCACCGATGGGGTGGTGCGGGCTGGGCGTCACCGTGTGGTCCGTCTCCCATTTCGGTGTCTCCACCGCGGTGGGCAGGAAGTAGTCCATCAGCGTGTTGCCCAGCAAGTTGCCCTGCGCGTCATACGGCATCTGCTGGCCCATGGCCACGGCAAAGCCCTCGGTCAGGCCGCCATGGATCTGGCCTTCGATGATCATGGGGTTGATGCGGGTGCCGCAATCGTCGAGCGCGTAAAAGCGCCGCACTTTGGTCTCGCCGGTGGCGCGGTCGATGTCGAGCACGCACAGGTAAATGCCAAAGGGGTAGGTGAAGTTCGGCGGGTCGTAGTAGTGCACCGCCTCCAAGCCGGGCTCCAGGCCGGCCGGCGGCTGGTGGTAGGCCTGCCAGGCCACCTCGGCCATGGTCTTGAACTTGCTGTCGTCGCCCTTGACCTTGAAGCGGTCCACTTCCCAGTCGAGGTCGGCCTCGTTCACTTCAAGCATGTGCGCGGCGATCTTGCGCGCTTTCGCGTGGATCTTGCGCGCCGCCATGGCAATGGCTGCACCGGCCACCGGCGTCGAGCGCGAGCCGTAGGTGCCCAGGCCGTAGGGCGCGGTCGAGGTGTCGCCCTCTTCCACCTGGATCACTTCCGACGCAATGCCCAGCTCGGTGGCGATGATCTGCGCATAGGTGGTCTGGTGGCCCTGGCCTTGCGTGATGGTGCCCATGCGCGCAATCGCGCTGCCGGTGGGGTGCACGCGGATCTCGCAGGAGTCGAACATGCCCACGCCCAGGATGTCGCAGATCTTGGAGGGGCCCGCGCCCACCACCTCGGTGAAGGTCACCAGACCAATGCCCATCAGCGTGGGGCTGTTGGGATCGGCCCGCTTGGCGGCCTGCTCGGCGCGCAGCGCCTTGTAGTCCACCGCGTCCAGCACCTTGGTCAGGGCCGTCTGGTAGTCGCCCGAATCGTATTCAAAGCCGAAGGCGCTGGTGTAGGGGAACTGCTCCTTCTGGATGAAGTTCTTGGCCCGGATCTCGGCCTTGTCCATGTTCAGCTTTTGCGCCAGCACATCGACCATGCGCTCGATCAGGTAGACCGCCTCGGTCACGCGGAAGGAGCAGCGGTAGGCCACGCCGCCCGGCGTCTTGTTGGTGTAGACGCCCTTGACCGAGCAGTGCGCGGCCGGGATGTCGTAGGAGCCCGAGCAGATGTGAAACAGGCCAGCGGGGAACTTGGTCGGGTCGGCGCAGGCGTCAAAGGCGCCGTGGTCGGCCACCACGTTCACGCGCAGGCCCAAAATTTTGCCGTCGGGCGTGGCGGCCAGCTCGCCGTCCATGTGGTAGTCACGGGCAAAGGCGGTCGAGGAGATGTTCTCGATGCGGTCTTCCACCCACTTGACCGGACGGCCCAGCACGATGGAGGCCACGATGGCGCAGACATAGCCGGGGTAGACGCCGACCTTGTTGCCAAAGCCGCCGCCTATGTCGGGGCTGACGATGCGCACCTTCGATTCCGGAATGCCCGAGAGCATGCTGACTACCGTGCGCACCACGTGCGGCGCCTGGCTGGTGATGTAGGTGGTGAGCTCGCCGCGGATCGGGTCGAAGCTGGCCACGCAGCCGCAGGTCTCCAGCGGGCAGGGGTGCACGCGCGGGTAGTGCATGTGCTGGGTCACGGTCACCGGGGCATTGGCAAAAGCCGCGTCGGCGGCGGCCTTGTCGCCGGCGTCCCAGGTGAAGATGTGGTTGTGGTGCTCGCGCTTGCCGTGCGCGCCCTCGGTCTTGCCGGCCAGGTCCTCGCGGATCACCGGCGCGCCGGGCTGCAGCGCGGCGTAGGGGTCCACCACGGCTTCGAGTTCCTCGTACTCGACCTCGACCGCCTCGACCGCGTCGGCGGCGATGTAGCGGTCGTCAGCGATCACGATGGCCACTTCCTGCATTTGGAAGTGCACCTTACCGTCGGCCAGCACGGCCTGCACGTCACCGGCCAGGGTGGGCATCCAGTGCAGCTTGAGGGGTTTGAGGTCCTCGGCGGTCAGCACGGCGTGCACGCCAGGCATGGCCAGCGCGGCCTCCTTGTTGATCTTCTTGATGCGGGCATGGGCCACCGGCGCGCGCACGATGTCCATGTGCAGCATGCCGGCCATCTTGATGTCGTCGACGTAATTGCCCTTGCCCTGGATGAAGCGGGCGTCTTCTTTGCGCAGGCGCGAGGCGCCCATGCCGGCCAGGGCCAGTTCGCGGGCTTCGGCGGTTTGTGCGGGTGCATTCATGGTGCTGTCTCCTTTTAGGCCGTGGCCGCTTGTTCTTGCAACTTCTTGGCGGCGTACTGCACCGCCTTGATGATGTTCTGGTAGCCGGTGCAGCGGCACAGGTTGCCGCTCATGCCCATGCGGATCTCGTCTTCGCTGGGCTTGGGGTTTTCTTGCAGGAAGCGGTAGGCGCGCATCAGCATGCCGGGCGTGCAAAAGCCGCACTGCAGGCCGTGCTCCTTGTAAAAGCCCTCTTGCACCGCGTGCAGCACACCGGCCTGGGCCAGGCCCTCGACGGTGAGCACTTCGGAGCCTTCGCACTGCACCGCCAGGTGGGTGCAGCTCTTGATGGACTGGCCGTCGATGTCCACGGTGCAGGCGCCGCAATGGCTGGTCTCGCAGCCGATGTGCGCGCCGGTGAGGTTGAGTTCTTCGCGCAGGAAGTGGATGAGCAGCGTGCGCGGCTCGACGGCTTTTTCCTGTACGCGGCCGTTGACGGTGACGCTGATGAGTTTCTTGGCCATGGTGTTTCTCCTGTGTTATTGGCAGCGGCCAAAGGCCTTGGTCAGGGCGCGCTTGACCATCTGGCCGGCCATCGCGGTTTTGTATTCAACGTCGCCGCGCAGGTCTTCGGCGGGGTCGCAAATGGCGCAGGCCGCGTCGGCGGCCGCTTGCAGGTTGGCCACGCTTAGCTCCTTGCCCAGCAGGGCCTGCTCGGCGCTTTCTGCGCGCAGCGCGGTCGGCCCGACGTTGGTCAGCGCAATGCGCACCTCGGAGACGGTGTTGCCGCTCTTGCGCATCACCACCGCGCAGCCGGCGGTGGCCCAGTCGCCGGTCTTGCGCTTGAGCTTTTCATAAGCCCAGCCTGTGCCCTGGGCGAAAGCCGGGACACGGATCTCACACATGACCTCCTCTTCCTGCAGCAGCGTCATGTAGGTGCCCAGGAAAAATCCGTCGGCTGCCACCGTGCGGCGCCCGCCCGGGCCCTCCAGCACAAACGAGGCGTTGAGCGCAATCGACAAGGCGGGGTGGTCGTTGCCTGGATCGCCATGGGCGATGTCGCCACCGATGGTGCCGCGGTTGCGCACCTGCGGATCGGCAATCAGCTGGGCCGCTTCTGGCAGCAGCGGCACATGGCGCTGCAGCAGCTCGGAGCCGATCAGCTCGTTTTCGGTGGTCATGGCGCCGATCACGATGGTCTGCCCCTCTTGCTTGATGCCGCGCAGCTCGGGGATGCGATGAATGTCGATCAGGTGAGACGGCTGAGCAAAGCGCAGCTTCATCATCGGCAGCAGGCTGTGGCCGCCGGCCAGTAGCTTGGCGTCCGGGCCCAGTTGCTGGAGCAAGGCGATCGCTTCGCCAACGGTCTGAGGCGCGTGGTAATCAAACTGCGGTGGGATCATGCGGATCTCCTAGAGTGAGTAAGAAGGCCGCGAGTCTAAGAACTTACCCACTCCCGACAGAACTTAGGGGGCTTTGCGCCCATTGAGCTGGAATCGCTTCTTTATTGCACGAGCTGCATGATTTGCAGCACGAATTGCAAATCTCGCGCGCTGCGGGAAAAGCAATACGGGAAAGTCCTAGGCCCTTGTTTGCTCAGCTTTTGAGGCCCAGGGCCTTTCGCAGGCCTGAAATCTCCTTGCGCGAGACCGGAACGGTGAACTCATCGTCACCGTGCAGCAGCAAATGCGTGCGGCTGCCTTCCCGACGCATGGCGCCAACAGTCTGCAGATTGACGATGAAACAGCGATGCACCCGCCTGAACTGCTGCGGATCCAAGCGGGTCTGCAAATCGGTGATGCTGAGGTTGCAAAACTGCCAGCCCTGGTCTGAGCGCACTCTGCAATAGTGACCTTGAGACTCGATGCAAATGACCTTGTCGGCATCGACGAAAGCGACCTGTTGGTGCGAGGTGGTGGGCACCCGACTCAGGCGCCGGTTGTGGCTGGCGGGCATGGGCTCTTCGCTGACCACCTGGGTGACGTCGTAGAACACCAGCACGAAGCCCGCCAACTCACCGCGGTTGTCGCTCAAGCGGCTGACCTTGATCAGCAGCACCTGCTCAGGAATGTTGATGATCATGGTCATCGGTACATTGCCGGCCACCGGGCAGGCGCTGGCTTGGTCGAGCAGGAATTGCACCTTGGGCCGCGAGCGCTCCGGATGGAAGTCCAGCACAAAGCGCTCGAAGGGCTGCATCTCCTGCACCGGCAGAACCCGGCGCGCGTAGTCATTCATGCTGACCACCTGCCGCTGGGCATTGAGCGAAATGATGCCCGCCTCGAATTTTTCAAACAGGTAGATGGGCGAGGCGGTCTGTGCGGGGTCCATAGAGGGGTCTCTGTCTGGCGCTGGCCGGATGACCGAGCAGAAGGCCGCCTCGCAGGGTAGCGGATTTGGCCCCGGGCGGTGGGCCAGGTCGTCAATAGCCGACTCCAGCTTGCCTCAAGATTTTCGGACTCGGCATTAAAGCTTACGAATCCTGTCAAATTGCGGAGCTATTAGCCCTCAAGTGCTTACCATTGATACACAAATTAACCATATATCGCTATGATGGCCGGCCCCCGCGGGGTAGCTCATGGTTGATCCAAAAATCGAAACACTGCTGCAGGCTTTAGCGACTGAAATGGCTTTTCTGGCGCCAGCCAGCGTTCAAGGCCTGGATGCGATCGCCAGCAGCTTGCGTCAATTGGAGCGAGCGCCCGAGACACCCGTATCGCCAGAAGCCCTGCACGAGTTGGCCGCCGCTATCGCGCTGTGTGAGCAGGCGTCGAGCGCGTCCCAAGGCCTGGACGAGCAACAAATTGAACAGCTGCAGTCCTCTTATGAGCGCATGGCCAATGCCCTGTACCTGGCCAAACCGCGGGCTGCAACTGAAGCGACCCCTGCACCTGAGCCTGCCCATGCGCCAGCGCCGCAGGACGACTCCGAATCCGAGGCCGGCGCCGTTGGGCGCTTTTTCATCAGCGCCGACGATGACCTGGAGTTGCTCAACGAGTTTTGTAACGAAGGCCGGGACCTGCTTGGCCAGGTTGAGCAGGGCGTGTTGGTGCTTGAAGAAAACCCCCGCCACAAGGACACGCTCAATCAGGTGTTCCGAGCCTTTCATACCTTCAAAGGTGGCGCCGGCTTTCTGGGCATAGAGCCTATTCAGCAACTGGCCCACCAACTCGAGTCCTTGCTCGACGCCGCCCGCCGGGACCAGCTGCCCATTACCCAGACGGTCATCGAGCTGATCCTGGCCGGCGGCGACGCGCTGCAGAAATACGTCACTGAAATCGCCCGCCAGCTCGGCGGGGAAGGCTTCGGTCAGCCGATACAGGTCGCCACGGGCGACCTGCTGCGCCGGGTTGAGGCCTGTCTGCTCGGCGAGCCTATGCCAGCGCCAGCGGCCACACCTGTCCCTGTTACCGCCCCTGTTGACGCGGCTGCTGCCACCCCTGTGCTTGAAAGAGCCCCGGTTGCCGTCTCGCCACCTCCCCCTCCTGCACCCCCGCCCGCGCCCTCAAGCCTGGCACCCACACCGGCAACCACACCGGCACCAGCACCAGCCAACAAAGCCTCCGCGGTGCAAGCGCCTGCTGCAAAGGCGCCGGTGGCAGCGGCTGCCCGCAGCGAAGCACTGGCCAGCTATGTCAAGCTCGATACCCGCAAACTCGACGCCATGGTTGACCTGATGGGCGAGCTGGTGATTGCCCAGTCCATGGTGGTTCAGCACAAGCTGGTGCAGGAGCAGCGGGACCGTGAGCTTGAGCGCCATTTGCGCCAGCTCTCACGCATCACCACCGATTTGCAGCGCAATGCCATGTCACTGCGCATGGTGCCAATACGCTCGGCCTTCCAAAAGATGACCCGCCTGGTGCGCGACCTGGCCGCCGCGCAGAGTAAGCAGGTACAGCTGCATCTGAGTGGCGAAGACACCGAGCTGGACCGCAACATCGTCGAGGAGCTGGCCGACCCCCTGCTGCACATGATGCGCAACGCGGTCGACCACGGCGTCGAAACGCCGGCTGCGCGTGAGGCGGCCGGCAAAAGCGCGCAGGGCAATATCTACCTGCACGCCATGCACCAGGGCGGCGGCATTTTGATACGCATGCGCGATGACGGCCGCGGCCTGGACACACAGCGCATCTTGGCCAAGGCCTTGCAAAAAGGGCTGGTCAGCGCCGAGGAAACGCTGACCGACAAGAGCATCTTCAATCTGATCTTCCTGCCCGGCTTCTCAACGGCCGAGACGGTGACCGACATCTCCGGCCGCGGCGTGGGCATGGACGTGGTGCGCGGCAACATTGCCCGCCTGCGCGGCCGTATCGACATTTCCTCAGCGCCAGGCGAGGGCACCACCTTCGAGATCTTCCTGCCGCTGACGCTGGCCATCATCGACGGCATGTTGGTGGGCGTGGGTCAGGAGCGCTTTATCTTGCCGACCCTGGCCATCCGCGAGTCGCTCAGGCCGCAGCCCAATATGGTGTCGACGGTGCAGGGCAAGGGCGAGGTGATCACCGTGCGCGACAAACTCATACCTCGTGTGCGGCTGTCGGAGAAGCTGGGCATTGCCACCGAGGTGAGCGACCCTTGCCAAGGGATCGTCATGGTGGTCGATTCGGGCGCCCGCAGCCGCGCCCTGCTGGTCGACAGCCTGATCGGCAAGCAAGAGGTGGTCATCAAGTCCCTGGGCGAGACCTTTCAAAACCAGCAGGGCATGTCGGGCGCCGCAATATTGGGCGACGGCCGGGTGGCCTTGATCATCGACCCCGACGCGGTCAGCCAGTTGTCCAGTGCGCCGGCCCTCAGCGCATGAAGCACACCCACGCTTTAAAGGCACAGACCCCATGACCCCCACACTCGCCGAAAACCTGCCCACCGCCGGCAAGTACCTGACCTTTGCCTTGGCCCAGGAGCGCTACAGCGTGCCCGTGCTCAAGGTGCGAGAAATCATGCGCCTGTGCCCGGTCACGCCGGTGCCGCGCATGCCGGCCTACATCAAAGGCGTGATCAATCTGCGCGGCAAGATCGTGCCGGTGGTCGATCTGCGCGAGCGATTTGGATTGGGCGCTTGCGAGGATAGCGAGCGCATCTGCATTGTGGTGGTGCAGGTCGATGGCGCCGAAGGGGCCAGCCGCCTGACCGGCATGATTGTCGATGTGGTCGAGGAAGTTTCGCACTTTCAGGCCGACGACCTTGAGCCGCCACCAGACTTTGGCGACGCTATCGACGCGCGCTTCATTGTGGGCATGGCCAAGAGCAAAGGCACGCTCAAGACGGTGCTCGACATCGACCGCCTGCTCAGCCATGTGGGACAGATTGACCTGCGCGTCATCAGCGGGCGCAGCGCAGAAGCTTGAATGAACTTACCTTGGGGGCCTGAGCGATGCTGAATTTGAAAAAACTGGTGGCGGGTTTTGCGCTCTTGTTTTTGGGTAGCCTGGCGGGAATCCCCACGCTGAGCTACTACCTGACCGAGCCAATCCGCATAGGCGGTAAGCTCTATAACCAGATTGCCCATGAGAAGGATCTGTTGGCAGCCGTGCTGCCGCCGCCGGCCTACTTGATCGAGACGCACTATATGGTGACCACCGTCATGGTCGGCGTGGCACAGGCGACCATCAGCGGATCGGCACAGATCTCTGGCACGGCCGAGGGCAAGCGCCTGATCGCTCAGGCACCTCGCCTGGAAAAAGAGTACAGCGACGCCTACCAGCAATTCGCCAAGGGCGCTTTGACGGACACGCGGCTTGTGCCCCTGATCGAAGAGTCCGACAAGCATGTCAAGCGCTATTTCTCCATACTGAACAGAAACTTCCTGCCGGTGCTCGACAGTGGCGAGTTGGCCAAGATTCGCGCTGAATACGAGCAGATGTCAGAGGCCTACGAAGCGCATCGCAAGGCCGTTGATGCGCTGGTCCAAAAGACCAATGACAGTACGCGCGAAACCCTGGAGCAAGCCGCTCAGATAAAACAGCAGGTGATTTTGAGCATCGTTGCCTTGGCCCTCGGCGGTCTGGCCATAGGCCTGGTGCTCAGCTTCGTCGCTTACCGGGTGTCGATCAAGCCGCTGACCCGTGTGGCCCGCAACATCTATGAAGGCACAGAAAAGAGTCGCCGCGCCTCCAGTCAGCTCACCTTGGCCAGCCAGAAACTGGCCCAGGGTGCCAGTGAGCAGGCTGCGGCCATCGAAGAGACCAGCGCCTCGCTCGAGGAGGTCTCCAGCATGATTCACTCGACGGCTAACAATGCCGAGCAGGCCAAACAATTGGCTTCGGAGACCCGGGCTTCAGCGCAGGAGGGTGTCTCCAACATGGCGCAGATGACCGCCGCCATGGAGGCCATCGAGCGCTCGAGCAGCGATGTGGCCAAGATCGTCAAGAGCATCGACGAAATCGCCTTTCAAACCAATATCCTGGCGCTCAACGCGGCGGTCGAGGCCGCCCGCGCAGGCGAGGCGGGCGCCGGCTTTGCTGTGGTGGCCGACGAGGTGCGCTCGCTGGCTCAGCGCAGCGCCACCGCCGCGCATGAGTCGGCCGACAAGATTGAGGCCTCCATCCGTAGCAGCCGCACCGGCGCTGTCTCGCTGCAGAAGGTGCAGGAGTCGCTCAGCCAGATCGAGACCAAGATCGCCCGCACCGACGCGCTGGTCGCCGAGATCACCATGGCCGCACGCGAGCAGGCCCAGGGCATAGAGCATGTGGGCATTGCCATCGAGCAGATGAGCAAGGTGGCACAGGACGCGGCCGACAGCGCCAGCCAGATCGCCCATGCGGCCGAGCAGACCCATGATCAGGCGCGTGAAGCAGAAAGCCTGGTCGGGCAGGGCATCGAGGTGGTGGGCTTCAAGCTCAAGCGCAGCCACAGCGAGGACGCCGACGAGGGCCAAGCGCTATCGAGCGTCACCCGCCTGGCCTCGCGCCCGCAGCGCAGCGCCGGCGCCAAGGTGACGGTGGAGCGGCCGAGCACGGAGCATGGGCTGGCGCACCAGGGCAAGCCCAAGCTCAATGCGCCCGAGGCTGACGGAGACCGCCATTTCAAGGACTTCTGAGGCGATGGTCGCTGCGGCTGCTCAAACTCGGCCACATCGGGATGGCCCGATGTCGCCAGAAATTTTCGACCAACTGTGTGCCTTGATACACAGGCACAGCCGCATCTTTTTGGGGCCCAACAAGATCACCCTGCTCAGCAGCCGTCTGAGCAAGCGCCGGCGGGAGATGGGCTTTGAGGATTGGGACGCCTATTTGGCCTGGCTGCTGGCGCAGGGGGCCGATGAAATCGAGATCCTGATCGACCTGGTTTCAACCAACCACACCCACTTTTTCCGGGAGGCGGTGCAGTTTGAAATTCTGCAGTCCGAGTTGCTGGACACTTTGCTGGCGCGCAGCCCGAGTGCGCGACGAGGTTTGCGCTGCTGGTCGGCCGGTTGCTCCAGCGGTGAGGAGGCCTTTACCCTGGCCATCACCCTGGCTGAATATGCCGAACAAAAGCAGCCGGACTTGCGCTGGCAGATCGAGGCGACCGACATTTCGCACCGGGCGCTGAAAAAGGCCCAGAAGGCCATCTACGAGATCGAGCGCCTGGGCCTGCCCCATCCGGGCCTGCTCAAGAAGTATTTTCAAAAGGGCACCGGCCCCTACGACGGCTTTTGCAAGGTCAAGCCCGAACTGCAGCACAAGGTACAGTTTCAGCGCATGAACCTGTTTGCCGACAGCTACACCGTCGCGATGCCCCAGCATCTGGTGTTTTGCCGCAATGTGCTGATTTATTTCGAGCTGGCCTCGCAGACCCAACTGGTGCAGCGCCTGCACGACACGCTTGAGCCGGGCGGGTATCTGATTGCCGGCCATTCCGACAGCCTGCTGCGCATCAAGCATTCCTTGCTCAGTTTGGGCAATGGCATCTATCAGCGTCCAGGCTCGCCTTGAGCTCAGGAGACTTCATTGCCTATTAAAGTACTTGTGGTGGACGATTCGGCGCTGGTGAGAAAGACCATCACCGACACCTTGGCGCACGACCCGGACATTGAGGTGGTGGGCGTGGCCAACGACCCCCTGATTGCCATGGACAAGGTGGCCCGGCTGCAGCCTGACGTCATGACCCTGGACATGGAAATGCCGCGCATGGACGGCCTGACCTATTTGCGCCAGCTGCAAAAAGAGCGCTCGCCCATTGCGGTGGTGGTCATCAGCTCCCTGACCCAGCAGGGCTCGCAGATTGCACTGGACGCCATGGAGGCCGGCGCCAGCGAGGTGCTGGCCAAACCCGATGGCAGCATGTCGGTGGGCGCACTGGCCGGCAAGCTGGCCTTTCACATCAAGGCCGCCCATGCCGCCAAGAAGCGCTTTCGTCCAACGGCTGCCGTGCCGACGGCGCGGGCAGCGCCTGTGCTCAAGCGGGCGCCTGCCTGGGTCGGCACCGGCGCGCTAGAGCGCCGACTGATCGTGGTGGGCGCCTCCACCGGCGGGGTAGAGGCTTTGCGCAGCCTGCTTCCCAGCCTGCCGGCCGGGCTGCCGCCGATTCTGGTGGTGCAGCACATTCCGGCCTTTTTTTCCAAGGCGGTGGCCGAGCGCCTGAACGAGCTGTGCCCCTACGAGGTGCGCGAGGCGGTCAACGACGAACCGGTGCTGCCCGGCCAATGCTTGATTGCGCCAGGCAATTACCACCTGATGGTGGTCGCCGGTGTCGGTGGCTATCGCACCCGCCTGACCCAAAGCCCGCCGGTGCATTTTTGCCGGCCCGCGGTCGACGTGCTGTTTCGCTCCGCCGCGGAGCTGGCCGGCAAGCACACCTTGGGGGTTTTGCTCACCGGCATGGGCAGCGACGGTGCGCAAGGCATGCAGGCCATACGCCGGGCCGGCGGCGTCAACCTGGCTGAGCATGAAGACAGCTGTGTGGTCTACGGCATGCCGCGCGCGGCGGTGGCACTGGGCGTGGTCGACAAGTCGGTCATGCTCGAGCGCATGCCTGAGGTCATCATTGATCAGATTCACCAGCTCAGCGCCTGAGACCATGAACTTCAACGAAGCCCCCAGCAGCGCCATCGACACCCCTATCGATACCCCAAGCCAGGCTTTGAGCACTGAGCAGCGCAATGCCCAGATGCTGGAGCAGGCGCGGCTGCTGGTGGTGGACGACAGCAAGATGATGCGCATGGGCATCTCGCGCTCGCTGCGCCAGATCGGGGTGCAGCAGATCGAGGAGGCGGCCAACGGCCGACTGGCCTTGCAACGCCTGCAAGACGAAGCCTTTGATCTGATGCTGCTCGATGTGGAGATGCCCGAGATGACCGGGCTGGAAGTGCTCGAGCAGATGCAGCAAAACCCAAAGCTCAAGGGCTTTCCGGTGATTGTGATTTCTGGCGGGCAGGACATCGAAGATGTGGTGCGCTGCATTGAAATGGGCGCGGACGATTACCTGCCCAAACCCTTCAGCCAGGTGCTGCTCAAGGCACGCCTGACCTCCTCCATCGAGAAAAAACGCCTGCGCGATATGGAGCTGCTGCGCCGCCAACAGTTGCAAGCGCAGCACGAACAGCTAGAAAAAGAGCAGGAGAAAACCGAGAGCCTGCTGCTCAACATCCTCCCCCGCTCGGTCTCGCAGCGCCTGAAGGCCGGCGAAAAGCGCATCGCCGACGCTCACCCCGAGGTCTCGGTGCTGTTTGCGGACCTGGTGGGCTTTACCCAGCTGTCCAAAGGACTGTCGGCCGAGCGCCTGGTTGAAATCCTGGATCAGATTTTTTCCGACTTCGACGCCATCGTCGGCGCGGCGGGCGTCGAAAAAATCAAGACCATCGGCGACTGCTACATGCTGGTCGGCGGCGTGCCCGAGCCGCGCCCTGATCATGCGGTGGCGGTGGTGCAGGCCGGCTTTGATATGCTCAACGCCATGTCCCGCATCAATCAGCAGCATGGCACGCAGCTGCAAATCCGGGTGGGCGTCAACAGCGGGCCGGTGGTGGCCGGCGTGATCGGCATGCACAAGTTCACCTATGACCTCTGGGGCAACACCGTCAATGTGGCCAGCCGCATGGAGTCAACCGGCACGCCCGGTCGGGTGCATGTCTCGCCCTCGACCGCCCAGCATCTGGGCCAGCACTTTGCGCTCGAGCCGCGCGGCAGCGTCAGCGTCAAGGGCATCGGCGAGATCGAAACCTTTTTCGTCAATCCCCCGGCTTCGGCGGGCGTGCGGCCATGAAGACCCTGCCGCTGACCCCCGAGCGCTGGTTTGACGGCCTGGCCCAGGCCTGCACCGAGCTGCGGCGCTCCTGGTCCCAAGACTGGCCCGGCCTGCCCGCAGTGGCCCAGACCTGCATCACCAGCCTGGCGCTCGATGTTCGCGCCACGGCTGAGATTCAGGCCATGACCGATTTCACCCGGGCGGTGGCCCTGGGCATGGAGACCCTGCCCGCTGATGACGAGCCGAGCTACCACAACCGCCTGCACACCGCCGATGTGATGCTGACCATCACCACCATGCTGCATGTGCTCGGGCCCACCGCCGATGAGGCGGCCCGCCCCTGGGCGGCGGCCACTTTGGCTGCGGCCGCTGCCCACGACTTTGGCCATCCTGGTGGGGTGAACCAGCAGCGCTTTGACATCGAGTCGCGGTCTTGGCGCAGCGTGGCTCAGTATGCCGCCGGCTTGCCTGAGCCCTGGCGTGACCGCATCGAGTCGCTGATCCTCCATACCGATCCGCAGACCGTGCCGGACAACCACGCCCAGGTGGCTGAGCAGGCTTTTGCCTGGACCCAGGCTTGGTGTCAGGTGCTGCTCAATGAGGCTGATATTTTGCTGAGCGCCAGCGCCCGTTTTGGCCCCGATCTCAGCCAGGCCTTGGCGCAGGAATGGCAGCGCGTAGGTTTTGCCGCCCATGCCACCGTCGCCACGCCCGCAGGGCGCGCGCAGTTCCTGCGGTCCATTCGTTTTTCCAGCCCCGCGGCGCTCGCTTTGGCCATGCCCGAGCAGGTTGCCGAGCAGTTGCAGTGATTCATTCCCAAGGGAGTTGTCCGTGAGTTCTAGCCCCATGAATTTTTCGGTGGACCTGGCCAAGGTCGAAGCGATGGGCTCGCTGCCGCCCTACTCGCCGGACGCGATGGCCGCCTATGTGAAGCTGGGGCTGAGCAGCGAGGACAGGCTGTATTACCAGCTGGTCAGCGAGTTGTCCTTGGGCTCAGCCGCATTCAAGCCCGGTACCCATCTGTGCATGCAGGGTCAGCCCGCTCACGACGCCTATGTGGTGCGTCAGGGGGAGCTCGATGTGCAGATCGATGGCGCGAGCTACCGCGTCGGGCCGGGCGCCGTCATCGGTCTGGCTGCGGGTCTGGCCGATATGCCGCACAACATGACCGCCACTGCGGTGACGGTGGTCACCGCCAGCGTGATTCCCGTCTTCAAGGCACTCAAGGCCTTCACTGGCTGCCATCCGGGTTTGCGCGGCATCAATCGCAGCACCGTCATGCGCGTGCTCAACCTCAGTGCCGTGCCGGAGTCTCTCAAATGAGCGCCTTTACCGACGTCAGTTTCGCGGCCGGCGTTCATCTCTTTGATGCCGGCCAGGCGGCCGACAAGCTCTACATCATCAAGCAGGGCAGCGTGGAGCTGCTCGACGGCAAGACGGGTCAGGTGTTTGCTACCTTGAACCCCGGCCAGCCCTTTGGTGAGCAGGCGATAATGGCCGGCGGCGTGCGCAGCGCCACCGCACGCGCCAAAGTCGATACGGTGTGCATGGAGCTGACCGCCACCGGCTTGCAGCAGGTGTTGTCCAAGGAGTCGGACATCAGCCGCATCGTCTTTCGGGCCTTGCTGCTGCAGCTGTACATGGCCAACCGGCTGCGGCAAAAAAGCTAGTTTCAGCCGGCTACCGCTCCGGTCAGACGCTCGAGCGCCTCGCGGTATTTGGCCGCGGTACGGGCGGCCACCTCGGGCGGCAGGGCCGGTGCGGGCGGGGTTTTGTCCCAGGGCTTGCCGTGTATGCGCACCGCCTCCAGCCAGTCGCGCACAAACTGCTTGTCGTAGCTGGGCGGGTTGGCGCCTTGCGCGAAGGCCGCCTCGTAGCCTTCCATCGGCCAGTAGCGCGATGAGTCGGGCGTGAGCACCTCGTCCATCAGGGTGAGCGTGCCGTTTTCATCCAGACCAAACTCAAACTTGGTGTCGGCAATGATGATGCCCTTGGTCAGCGCGTATTCGGCCGCGGCTTGGTAAATCGCAATGCTCACCCGGCGGATCTGATCGGCCAATTGCAGCCCCACGATTTTTTCGACCTGTTCGTAGCTGATGTTCTCGTCATGCTCGCCGACCTCGGCCTTGGCCGCCGGCGTGAAGATGGGCTCGGGCAGCTTGCTCGCGTTCTTCAGTCCTGCGGGCAGCGGCACGCCGCAGACCGACTGGCTGGCCTGGTACTCCTGCCAGCCGCTGCCGGCCAGATAGCCGCGCACCACCGCTTCGACCGGGATGGGCTTGAGCCGCTTGACCAGCATGGAGCGGCCCTCGATCTGCGGCAACTCATCGGGGCTGACCACGCTCTCGGGCGCCTGGCCTGTGAGGTGGTTGGGGCACAGGTGCCCCAGCTTGTCGAACCAGAACAAGGCCATCTGGGTGAGGATCTTGCCCTTGCCAGCAATGGGCTCGCCCAGGATCACATCAAAAGCGCTCAGCCGGTCGCTGGCCACCATCAGCAGCCGATCGCTGCCGACAGCATAGTTGTCGCGCACCTTGCCGCGCGCGAGCAAGGGCAGGGAATGCAGGGAAGAGGTATGCAGGGCGGAGCTGGCGGTCATGGTCGGAGCCTGAAATAAAAAAGCCCGCTGCCTGCGGGCAGCGACCCTTCGATTATCGGGGCGGCAGCCGCAGTTTCAGTGCACCAGCTGCGCCAGCTCGCCACGGGCGTATTTGGCGGCCATCACCTGCACGCCCTGCACCTTGATCTTGCTGGCTTGGCCCTCGCAGCCAAACTGCTGATATCGGGCCTTGCAAACCTGCTTGGCCGCCTCGCGGGCCGGCTTGAGCCATTCGCGGGCGTCGAATTTGTCGGGGTTCTCCGCCAGGAATTTGCGCGCCGCAGCGGTCATGGCCAGGCGGATGTCGGTGTCGATGTTGATCTTGCGCACACCGTGCTTGATGGCTTCCTGAATTTCTTCAACCGGCACGCCGTAGGTCTCTTTCATCTTGCCGCCGTACTGGTTGATGATGGCCAGCAACTCAGCCGGCACGCTGGAGGAGCCATGCATCACCAGATGGGTGTTGGGGATGCGGCGGTGTATCTCTTTGACGCGCGAAATCGCCAGGATGTCACCGGTGGGCTTGCGGCTGAATTTGTAGGCGCCGTGGCTGGTGCCGATGGCAATGGCCAGCGCGTCGAGCTGCGTGGCTTTGACGAACACCGCCGCCTCCTCGGGGTCGGTCAGCATTTGGCTGTGGTCGAGCTTGCCTTCGGCGCCCACGCCATCTTCCTCACCGGCTTCGCCGGTCTCCAGATTGCCCAGGCAGCCGAGCTCGCCCTCGACAGTCACGCCCATCTTGTGGGCCATGTCCACCACCTTGCGGGTGACCTCGACGTTGTAGTCAAAAGAGGCCGGGGTCTTGGCGTCTTCCATCAGCGAGCCGTCCATCATCACCGAGCCAAAGCCCAGATCGATGGCGCCCTGGCAAACCTTGGGTGAGCTGCCGTGGTCTTGGTGCATCACCAGCGGTATGTGCGGCCACTGCTCAACGGCAGCCAGGATCAGGTGCTTGATGAAGGCCTCGCCCGCGTATTTGCGCGCGCCGGCGCTCGCTTGCAGGATGACCGGTGCGCCGACTTCATCAGCCGCGGTCATGACGGCCTGGACTTGTTCGAGGTTGATGAAGTCG
>Ga0222712_10000613_pt1 | contig 46106 bp, 41 predicted proteins | sample C33_657DmetaG_FD_165043 | JGI IMG/M metagenome (GOLD analysis project Ga0222712, IMG submission 165043) | Estuarine water microbial communities from San Francisco Bay, California, United States - C33_657D | ecosystem: Environmental > Aquatic > Marine > Unclassified | place: USA: California... | reverse complement strand
CAGACAGGCCAGGCAACCCACGGCGGCGAGTCCGGGGATGAACCGATCCCAGGAGGTTTCCGGCCCCACCTCGATCCGGCGATGGGCGAGGAGGTTGGTGGCCGCGAGCAGGAAGACGGCGAGGTAGGCGGCGAGGGACGGGTTCGGCATCGGGCTGACCGCGAAGGATGCCAGCAATAGCGCGACCAAACCGATCCGGAGCGCCCAGACTTCGGTCAGCCAACGCGCGCAGAAGATGACGACCAGACCGCTGGCCACGCCCTGGGGGTCGAGCCCCTTGAAGAAGCGAACGCCCACGGGGACTTTGCCATCCGGCCCCGCCCAGGCCAACGCAAGGAAAAGCACCGCGGCGGTCGCCGCGCCGATGGCCAACAAGGTCCAGCCATGCCGGGCGTGGAAACGGTGGCGCCAGGTCTGGGTCGACGCGGGAAACCAGCGGGCATCGAGGGTGCGGTCCAAGGCGTAGCCGCACCAAAGCAGCCAGGCCGTGGTCAACGTGCCTAGGGTCCAGAGCGAGCCCGGGGCCGCGAGCTCGCGGGCGAGCACCACGAAGGCGACGCCATCGAGCGACAGCATCGCGGGCCAGGCCCACCAAGGTGCGCGGCCGGCGGGGAGCATCAGGAACGCCGACCCGGGGCGCGGGCGACGACCGCCTTCATCCGGCGCAGGATCTCGCGGAGCCGCTCGCGCGGGCAACCGAAGTTCAGGCGCACATGGCCGGGGCCGCCGAAATCGGCGCCGTTGCTGAAACCGATGCCGCCCTTCTCGAACTCCGCGTGCGCGTCCTCGAAGCCGAGGGCGGTGACGTCGAACCAGGCGAGGAAGCTGGACTGCGGGCGCTGGCGCAGGACGACGCCCGGCATGGACTTCAGTTCCTGCTCGATGAGGTCGAGGTTGCCGCGGAGGTAGTCGACGCACTCGAGGCGCCACGGTTCGCCGTGGTCGAAGGCGGCCTGCGTGGCGACGAGCCCGAAGGCGTTCTGGTCGAGGGAGAGCCCCTGGAGGACGCGGCGGAAGCGCGTGCGCAGGCCGGCGTCGGGGATGATGGCGAAACCGCAGGTGAGGCCGGCGACGTTGTAGGTCTTGCTCGCGGCCATCAGCGTCACGGTGCGGGCGGCGATATCCTCGCCCAACGTCGCGAAGACGGTGTGCCGCGCCGCGGGGTCGAGCACCAGGTCGCAGTGGATCTCGTCGGAGCAGACCGTGAGGTCGTGCTGGCGCACCAGGGCGGCCAGGCGGTCGAGCTCCGCGCGGTCGAAGACGCGGGCCAATGGGTTGTAGGGGTTGCAGAGCAGCAGCACCTTGGCGTGCGGCTGCGCGCACGCGGCCTCGAGCTTCGCCCAGTCGAAGGTCCAGCGGCCGTCGACGAAGACCATCTCGAGCTTGAGCGGGTTGCGTTCGGAAAGCACCGGGGCGCTCAGGAACGGCGGGTAGACCGGGGCGGTGGTGACGACCGATTCGCCCGGCTTGGTGGCGCAGCGGATGCTGGCGTGGATGCCGGGCACCAGCGAGCACATGAAGGTGATCCACTCGGGCTTGATCTCCCAGCCATGACGGCGGCGGACGTGGTTCACGACCGACGCGAAGACCTCGTCGCGCTGCGCCGGGTAACCGAAGACGCCATGGGCGGCCCGCGCCTTGACGGCCTCGACGATGGCGGGGGCGGAGGCGAAATCCATGTCGGCGATCCAGCACGGGATGACGTCGCGGTCATGGTACTTGTGCCACTTGGTGCTGTCCGTGCCGGCGCGCTCCGGGCAGCTGTCGAAATTGAAAGCCATGGGATGGGGAAAACCTTGGATTGAACCTCCGCACGGGCAAACGCATTTTGTGCGCATGCGTCCGGCCTGGTCCCTCCGTTCCGACCGCGCCCTCGGCCCGGCGCGGGTCGGCGCGCGCGCGGGCTGGACCGAGGCCGTGACCGGGGACGGCGAGCTCATCCTCCGGACGCCCTTGCCCGTCGCCGCCGCCCGCCGGTGGTTGCGCGACCGCGGGGTGCGGTGGCTCGCCGGTCCGCCGCCCGCGGTCGTCCGCGCCCGGGCCGTCGGCACCGCCTTCCAGTTGAAGGTCTGGCAAGCCGCCTGCCGGATCCCCTCCGGCCAAAGGAAGACCTACGGTCAATTGGCGAAAGCCATCGGGTGCCGCTCCGCCCGGGCGGTCGGCGCCGCACTCGGCGCCAACCCGCTGGCCGGCATCATCCCTTGTCACCGGGTGGTCGCCGCCGACGGGCTCGGCGGCTTCGCCTGGGGCGCGGCCCGCAAGCGCGCCTGGCTCCGGGCCGAGGCCGATGGCGCTGCTCGCTGACCTCGACCGCGGGCTCCTCGACCTGCTCTTCCCCCGGGATTGCGCGGTCACGCGGGAACCCATGGAGCTCGGCGCGCGCCGGCATCTCTCGGCGGCGGGCGCGCTGGAATTGATCCGGATCGACGACCCCCGGTGCCTGCGCTGCGGGCATCCGTTCGACGGCACGCTCGAGGATGACCGGACCTGCCCGCATTGCCTCGGCCTCGACCCGGCCTTCGGGCGGGCGGTCTGCCCCTTCCGGGCGCGCGGACCGGTCCGCGAACTCATCCACCGGATCAAGTACGGCGCGAGCCCTTGGCTGGCCGATGACCTGGCCGACGCGGCGCTCGAGGATACGTTGTTCCGGCGCCACCTGATGGGGGCGGTGCTCGTGCCGGTCCCCCTCCACGCGGCGCGCCGGCGGGAGCGGGGCTACAACCAGGCGGAGCGGATCGCGGCGTGGCTCGCCCCGCGGTTGCCGGGGTGCGTCACCGCGGCGCTGCTGACCAAGCAGGCCGAAACCCTTTCCCAGACGCGGCTCGACCGGCGCGAACGCCGGGCGAACGTGCGCCGGGCGTTTCGGCTGGCCGAGGGGGCCGAACTGGACCCTGACCGGCGTTACGTGGTGATCGACGATGTGCTCACGACCGGGGCCACCCTGCACGCGTGCGCGGCGACCTTGCGCGCCGCCGGCGCAAGCCGGGTCGACGCGGCCGCGCTGGCGCATGGATGAACGGCGCGGTGAACCACGCCGACGGGCCGGCCGGTCAACGGTTCAACGCCTCGGCCAGCTGTGACTCGGAGCAGCCCATCGGACCGAGGACGAACGCGCGCATGTCCGCGGCCAACGGGGCGGTGAAGACGCGCGTGAGCTTGGGTGAGCGGAAATCCAGGCGCGCGGCATGGAGGGCCTGCCGGCCCATCTCGAGGTGCTTGGCGAGCCGCGGCGTCCAGCCGTGCGCGATGAACTCGAGGAAAAGCGTGTCGTCGCCGCCGTACATCTTGTCGCCCACGACCGGGCAACCGAGCCAGAGCGCGTGCGCGCGGATCTGGTGCTTGCGGCCGGTGTGCGGCTGGACGCGGGCGAGCACATACCCCCCCCGGGCGAGCACCGGCTCGAAGAACGTCGCGGAAGGCAGGGTCCCCGGACCCTCGCGGACCGCGGTCTTGACGACGACCTCGCTCGTCTCGTCGGGACCGAGCGGCTGGTCGACCATGACGGGCTCCGGCAAGTCCCCCTTGAGCAAGGTGTAGTAGGTCTTCGTCACCCAGCGACGCTCCATCGCGGTCTGCGCGGCGGAAGCCGCTTCGTGATGCTTGGCGATGAGGATGATGCCGCTCGTCTCCCGGTCCAGCCGGCTGACCAGGTGCAGGACGTCCAGCCCGCGCCACTCCTTCACCGCGCCGACGAGCGACGACCAAGGGCCGTCCTTGGAGGGATGGCAGACGAGCCAACCCGGCTTGTCGAACACCAGGTAGTCGTCGTCCTCCTCGAGCAACCAACCCGGCAGCTCGGCCGGATCGACCTTCGGGGGCGTGCTGCCGGGCGGGACGAAGGTGAAGTCGCTCATGCCGGCGGCAGGCGATCCTGCAGGTGGGCGTCGGGCAAGGCGCCGCCATGGAAACGGGCGAGCACCTCGCCGACGAGGTAGAGCGAGCCAAGGACCACGACCGGGTCGCCGACGGCGCGGCAGACGCCCGGGGCCGGGAAGAGCTCGGCCACGGTCGCGCAAGTCACCTCCGCCCGGCTTCCGGCCGGGACCAGCGCGGCGAGCTCCGCCGGACGGCAGGCACGCTCGTTGTCCGGGGCGACGAGGTGAAGCCGGGCGGCGAGCGGCGCGACGGCCGCCAGCAGGGCGCGCGCGCGCTCCGCGCCGAGCGCGCCGACGACGAGGGTCGGGGCCGGGCAGGCCGCGAGCAGAGGGACGATGGCGCGGACGCCTTCCTCGTTATGCGAGCCATCCACGATCAAGGCGCGGCCGTCGGCCAGCGCGAGCCGCTGCCAGCGGCCGGCCCAGTCGACCTGCCGCAACGCCGCGCGCGCGGTCGCCTCGTCCACCGGCAGCTCGGTCGCCAGTTCGCACGCGAGCAGGGCCAGCCCCGCGTTGGCGCGCTGGTGTGCGCCGGCAAGGTTCGTCTCGGGGAGGCCTGCGGGGAAATAATCCTTGAGCCAATGGAGCGGGGCTCCGACCGCGCGGGCGCGCGCGGCGATGACCGCCTCGGCTTCGGGCGGGACGAGGCCGACGACGGCGGGCACGCCCGGCTTGAGGATGCCGGCCTTCTCCGCCGCGATGTGCGCCAAGGTCGGGCCAAGGTATTCCTGGTGGTCCAGGCCGATGGAGGTGATCACGCAGACCTCTGGTCGGCAAACGTTCGTGGCATCCAGCCGGCCGCCGAGCCCCGTCTCCAGGATCGTCACATCGACGCGCCGGAGCGCGAACTCGATCCAGGCCGCGGCCGTGATGAGCTCGAAGAACGTGGGGGCCAGGTCGGGCGTGGCCGCGGCGATGGCGGCGTGGTGCGGGCGGAGGATCTCCGCCAAGGCGACGACGCGCTCATCGGTGAGCGGGCGACGGTCGACCTGGATGCGCTCGCCGATCGAGACGAGGTGCGGGCTGGTGTAGAGACCGGTGCGCCGCCCGTGCGCCCGCTGGATGGCCTCGATCATCGCGCAGGTGGAGCCTTTGCCGTTCGTGCCGGCCACGTGGAAGCACGGGGCGGCCCGCTCCGGATGCGCGAGGCGGTCGGCGAGCACGCCCATGCGCTCCGTGCCGAGGCGGGAGCCCAGGTTGCGCAGGCCCGTCAACCAGCGGAGCGTGGCCTCGGTGGACATGGCCGCGGAGACCGCGCTCAGGCCGCGCGGGGCTTGCCCGCCTTGGCCTTCACCTTGCGGTGCGCGAGGGCGCGCAGCAGGCTGGCGAGCCTGGACTTCATCTCCTTGCGGTGGACGATCATGTCGATCAGGCCGCGCTTGAGGAGGAACTCCGAGGTCTGGAAGCCGTCGGGCAGGTCCTGGTTGGTCGTCTCCTTGATGACGCGCGCGCCGGCGAAGCCGATGAGGGCGCCGGGCTCGGCGACGATCACGTCGCCCAAGGTCGCGTAGCTGGCCATCACCCCGGCCATGGTGGGGTTCGTGAGGACGGCGATGTAGGGCAGGCCGGCGGCGCGGAGCTTGGCGAGCGCGGCGCTGGTCTTGGCCATCTGCATCAAGGAGAGGATGCCTTCCTGCATGCGGGCGCCGCCGGAGGCGCAGACCACGACGCACGGGCACTTCAGCTTGATGGCGCGCTCGATGGCGCGGGTGACCTTCTCGCCGGCGACGGAGCCCATCGAGGCGCCCATGAAGGAGAAGTCCATGATCGCCAGCGAGACGGGGAGCCCGTCCATCAGGCCATGCCCGCAGACGACGGAGTCGCGGAGACCCGACTTCTTCTGGTGCTGGGCCACGCGCTCGGGGTAGGAGCCGCCGGCGGTGAACTTGAGGGGGTCCTTGGAGGCGAGCCGGACATCCGTCTCCTTCCAGGTGCCCTCGTCGATGAGCAGGGCGATCCGGCGACGGGTCGGGAGCCGCTCATGGTAGCCGCTGACCGGGAAGACGTTCCAATTGGCCTCGAGATCCTTGGTGTAGACCATCTCGCCGTCCAAAGGGCACTTGGTCCAGAGACCCGCCGGGATATCCTTCTTCTTGGGGGTCGGGGTGTGGGTACGTTTGCGGAAGACAGCCATGGTGAAGCCCCAAGGTTTAGGGGTTATCCGGCTTGGCGAAAGGGAAAAGCAAACGCCCCCGGGCGGGCGACGGCCAAAGACCCCGTTAAATGCCCGAAATCAACGTCGCGGCGTGCCGGCGACCCGCTCGAGGAGCAGTTCGTAGGCCGTCACCGCCCGCTCGGCCATGCGGATCTCGAAATTCTCGTCCGGGGCGTGCAGGTTGGAATCGGGCGTGAAGAGCCCGATCATGACGGAATCGAGGCCGGTCTCGCGACGGATGTCGCCGATGATCGGCACGCTGCCCCCTTCGCGCAGGTAGAGGGGCGGCTTGCCGAAAGCCTCGCCGATGGCCTTGTCGGCCTCGCGGAACGCGCGGGCGAGCACCGGGTTCTGGTCCTTCGGGGTGTTGGGGCGGTCGGGCGGGCAGACGTAGTAGGCGCCGTTACCCTGCATCTCCTGGATCTCGACCCGCACGCCCTTGGGGGCGCGGGCGCGGATCGCTTCCGCGACCTTGCGGTGGACGAAGACCGGGTCCTGGCCGGGGACCAGGCGGCAGGTGATCTTGGCGAAGACCTTCGAGGGGATGACCGTCTTCGAGCCCTTGCCTTGGTAGCCGCCGCCGATGCCGTTGAACTCCAGCGTCGGGGCGAAGCGCACGGCCTCGAGGCCGTTGAGCCCGGGGGCGGCGTGAAGCTCGTCCACGCCGAGGAAACGGCGGTATTCGTCCTCGTTCATCGGCAGCTTGGCCAGCTGCTCGCGCTCCCAGCGTTCGGGCTGCTGGACGCCCTCGTAGAAGCCCTCGATGGTGACGGCGTTATCCGCGTCGTGGAGCGAGGCGCAAAGCTCGGCCAAGGCCTGGATCGGGTTGTAGACCGCGCCGCCGTGCAGGCCGGAATGCAGGTCGGAACGAGGACCGGTCAGGCCCACCTCGAGGCCGATGATGCCGCGCAGACCCGTGGTGATGACGAGCTGGTCGGAGCTCGGGGAGGCGGTGTCGGACAGCACCACGCAGTCGGCCTCGGAGAGCTCGGCCTTGTGGGCGTGCAGGAATTCCGGGAAGCTGGGCGAGCCGATCTCCTCCTCGCCCTCGATGAGGAAGGTGATGCGGAGCGGGAGGTCGGGCCGGCGCTTGAGCAGGCGCGTGAGGGCGACCACGGAGACGAGGTGGGGGCCCTTGTTGTCGGCGGTGCCGCGCCCCCAGACCTTGCCATCGCGGACCACGGGCTCGAAGGCCGGCGTCGTCCAGAGGTTCAGCGGGTCGGCCGGCTGGACGTCGTAGTGACCGTAGAGCACGATGTGCGGCCATTCGGCCGGACCGCGGCGGCGGGCGAGCACGATCGGGTGGAGGGGCGTGGGGACAACCTCGACCTCCAGGCCGGCCTGCTTGAGCAAACCGCAGATATGCTGGCGGGCGCCGTCCATCCCCGCCTTGAAGGCCGGGTCAGTGGAGACGCTGGGATGCTTGACGTAGTCGATCAGTTCGCGGACGAGGTCCATGCCTCCATTAGGAGGGAACGGCGGACGAGGGCAAGAGAGGGTGGCGGCGAAAGACCCGCTCAGGTTGGACCGTCGACCAGGCAAGGGAGGCGGCGGCAAGCCACCGGGGGTCGTCAGACTGACCAACCCTGACCCCGGCCCAAGCCCAAGCCCATGGTTATCTCCGCTTTTTTCCTTCCCCCTTCCCTTGCTTCGAGGAAAGTGAGGGCATGTCCCCCGCGGAACAGCTGAAGGTGATGAAATCCCGCACCGAGAAATTCATCGGTGAGGGCGAGATCCTCAAGCGCCTCGAGGCCGGCAAGACCCTCCGGGTGAAGCTCGGCGTGGACCCCACCCGCCCGGACCTGACCTTCGGCCATATGGTGGTCTTCCGGAAGCTCCGGCAGTTCCAGGAGCTCGGCCACCAGGCCGTGCTCATCATCGGCGACTACACCACGCGCATCGGCGACCCCACGGGCAAGTCCGAGACCCGGCCGGTGCTCTCGGAGGCCGAGATCGCGGAGAACGCCAAGACCTACCTGGAGCAGGCCTACCAGATCCTCGACCCCGCGAAGACCGAGGTCCGTCGCAACAGCGAGTGGTTCGGCCAGATGTCCTTCCTCGACGCCCTCCAGCTGAGCCGCCGCATGACCGTGGCGCAGATGCTCGCGCGCGACGACTTCGCCAAGCGCCACGCGTCGAACACGCCGATCTCGATCGTCGAGTTCCTCTACCCGCTCCTGCAGGGCTACGATTCCGTCATGCTGAAGTGCGACCTCGAGATCGGCGGCAGCGACCAGCTGTTCAACATGCTCGTCGGCCGCGACCTGCAGGAGCAGGAGGGCCAGCCACCCCAGGCCGTGCTCGGCATGCCCCTGCTCGTCGGGCTCGACGGCGAGAAGAAGATGTCCAAGTCGCTGGGCAACTACATCGCCTTCAACCACGGCGCGAAGGACATGTTCGGCCGCATCATGTCGGTGCCGGACGCGACCATGTGGGTCTACTACGACCTGCTGCTGCTGACCTCCGCCGAGGAACTCGCCGCGCTCAAGGCCCTGCACCCGATGGAGGCCAAGAAGCAGCTCGCGACCCGCCTGACGGACATGTTCCACGGCGCGGGCGCCGGGGCCAAGGAACGCGCCGAGTTCGAGAACGTCTTCTCCAAGGGCGGCGTGCGCACCGACATGCCGGAGTTCGCCTGGGACGCCCTCGCGGGCGGCGCGGCGGAGATCGGCATCGTCGACCTGCTCGCCGCGACCGGCCTCTTCCCGTCCAAGAAGGAGGTCCGCCGCCTGATCGAGGGCGGCGCGGTCAAGATCGGCGACGACAAGGTCGCGGATCCCGCCCACAAGGTCGCCCGCCCCGCCGGCGAGCTCGTGCTCCAGGCCGGCAAGCGGACCTTCGTGAAGGTCAGGTGACCTCGACGACCAACCGCCGCCACGCGTACCCGGCGGCCAAGGTCAGCGCGAGCCGGTGGGCCTCGGGCCAAGGACAAGGCAGCGTCGCGCCCCGCGAAGGCGGCGTGGACAGGAACGCGCGGAGCCGGCGCTCCAATCCCTCGGAGCCATGGAGGTTTTCCGCCAGGAGCCGGCCGCGCTCGGCGATCGCCCGCGCCTGGGCGGGGTCGCGCAACAAGGGCCCGAGCAGCTCGCGGAAAGGCCGGACGACCTGACCGGGGACATTCTCCCCGAAACCGACCAGCCCGGGTTCGCCGAAGCAACCGGGGCTCAGCCCGCGCGGTTCGCTCTCCGCGGCGATGACCACCGGGGCGCCGTGCATCGCGGCCTCGATCGCGGCGGTGCCCATGCCGACGAAGACCTCGCAGCCGGCGTACAACGGTCCCAGCGCCTCGTTCGGCAAGGAGCCCCGGAATTCGACGGCGCCGGCGGGCGCGCCGGCGGCGAGCTGCTCCAAGGCGCCCCTGGCCGGACCATCGCCGACGAGGATCAGCCGGAGTTCCGGTCGCGTGGCGCGCAGTTCCGGCAACAACCGGACCAACCCCTCCACATAGGCCTTCATGCCGCCATCCAGCCGGCTGACGCTGAGCAGGTAAGGCCGCGCCGCGTCCGGCTGGTGGCGGAGCGTCGGCGGAGCGAAGGCGACGGGGTGGAGGACGGCGCCCGGCAGGGGGACGCCGAGCTGGGTCTCCGCGTCCCGCACGCAGGGGAGATTCACCGAGAGGAATCTGCCCCGGGCGGCCAGGTCGGCCAGTTCACCATAGCAGGCGCGGCCCGCGAGAGCCTTGAGGAAGTCGCGCGGGCGCCCGGCGAGATCGGCGAGACGCGGCGGACGATGCCGCGGGACGGGTCGGGGGCCGATCGCGTAGAAAGAGTGATCCGAGCCCGGCCAGCGGGCGGAAAGCAGCGAGGCGAGGTAGAGGGCGGGCATCCCGGTCGCCTCGATCGAGCTGGGGCGGTCCCCGATCGTCGCGGCGAGCTGATCGGCCAGGCGTTCGCCCAAGGCGGGGGTCAGGCCGCATTTGGCGAGCAAGGGCTTGGGCACGTGCACCAGACGGGCGGCCCGGCGGTAGGCCGCGTCCATGGCGCCCGGGAAGGTCACGATGACGGGGTCGAGCCCCAGTCGCCGGGCGGCCTCGGCCCGGCGCAGGAACAGGTGCTCCCCGCCCCCGACCTTGTTCTTGTCGTAGATGAAGACCGGCCGTCGCGGGGTGGCTCCGGCTTCCATGGTCAGCGGCCCGGGCGTTCGCGACGGGCCATCTCCAGCAACATGGCCTCGGTCAGGAACATCGAGTAGGCGTCCTGCATCGCGCGGACCCAGCCGCGCGGGCCCGAGAAGATCATCCGGCGGAGGAACAGGTGCTTCAGCAGGCCGAGCGGGAAGGCGCCGACGAGCCGCCAGCAGGAATAACCGCGCCCGTCGCGGTGCCGCATGCGGGACTTGAGCACGGAGTACCGGTTGAGCTTGTCCATGTAGCCCGCCACCGTGTCGTAGCCGAAATGGGCCAGGACGACCCCGGGCAACAGCTCGTGCCGGCCGGGGACGTCGACGTGCTCGTGCACGAGCTTGCGCTCGTCCCAGCGGGCGCCCGCCCGGCGGTAGAGGCGCAGGAACGGCCGGCAATGCGAGGCGCTCATGGATGCGCCCATGAACCGGTCGTCGCGCCGCAGGTAGAAGCCGTCGGCCCGGCCGCCGGCGATCGCCGCCTTGATGAGGTCGAGGGCGCCGGGCGAGAGGACCTCGTCGCCGTCCAGGTGCAACACCCAGTCATGGGCGCATTGCGCCAGCGCGAAGTTCTTCTGGGCCGCGAAACCGAGCCAATCCTGGTGCACGACGCGGGCGCCGGCCGCCCGGGCGATCTCCAGGGTGCGGTCCGTCGAGCCGCTGTCCACGACGAGGATCTCGTCCGCGCCGGCGCACGCCGCCAGGACCTCGGCGAGGTGCTGCTCCTCGTTCTTGGTGATGAGGTAGACGGTCAGCGCGGGCATGCCGGCATTCAATCCGGGGCGGGCGGGCGGTCAACCCGACTTCCTAGGCGCGCGGGCCGTACTTGCGCTGGGGCGGCGGGCTCGGCGCGGCCGCGTCGATCTGCACGCCGGCGCACGCGGCGTCGCGGGCGAACGCGCCGTAGGTGGCCGGGTCGAAGCGGGTCGTCATGCCGCGGGCGGCCTCGGCCACGAGCACGCGCCCGTCGGGCTGGAGGAAGCCGACCTGCACGAGCGTGGGGCCGTCCACCTTCCGCGTGTGCGCGACGAGCTTCTCCATGAACGGGCCCGCGTCGGGTCCGGGCTTGAGCGCGAAGAGGATCCGCTTGATCAGGGCCGGGGCCCCGCGCAGCGGATGGAGCGCATGGGCGCTGATGTTCCACTCGCCGCGTTCCTCGCGGTAGGCCAGCCGGGCGTCGACCATGACGTGCGCGCCGTCGGCCAGCAGCGGCTGGTCGCCGTCGCGGGCGGTCAGGGCGGCCTCGAACGCCTCGGAGAACATGCTCACGGGGATGGTGACGTTGCGGGACGCGACCGTGAACAGGCACCACGGGCGGTTGTCCTTCTTGGAGATCTTCTTCTCGAGGCCGCCGAGGATGCCGCAGAGGCGGACCGTGTGGCGTTCCTTGCGGTCGAGCTCGATGCGGTCGGGCGTCGTCGCGAACGTCGCGACCGCCTCGTCGAGGCCGTGGTAGTCGGCGAGCGGGTGGCCGCTGAGGTAGAAACCGAGCAGCTGCTTCTCGTTGTTGAGCATCTCCAGCTTCGGCATCGGCTCCGACTTGCGCAGGATCAGGTCGGACGGGCGCGCCGCGCCGGCGTCCTCGGCCCCGAGCAGGTCGAACAGGTTCCCCTGCCCGCTTTCACGCTCCTTGCGCTCGGCCGAGAAGTGCCGGCGGACGGACTCGATGGAGTCGACGAGGTGGCGGCGGTTCTCGCCGGTGAAATCGAAGGCGCCGGCGCGGGCCAGGCAGTCCAGGGTGCGCGCGTTGAGGTCGGCCTCGCCCATGCGGCCGACGAAGTCCCCGAAGTCCTTGAAGGGGCCGGCCTTCTCGCGTTCGGCGACGATCGCGCGCGCGGCCATCTCGCCGACGCCCTTGATGGCGCCCAGGCCGAAGCGGATGGCGTTGTCCTTGGCGACCGGCGTGAAATCGGTGTCGGACTGGTTCACGTCCGGGCCGAGCATGCGCATGCCCAGCGCCTCGACCTCGGCCACGAACTCCGCGAGCTTGTCCGCGTTGCCCTGCTCGGAGGTCAGGATGGCCGACATGAACTCGACCGGGTAGTTGGCCTTCAGGTAGGCGGTGCGGTACGAGAGGATCGCGTAGGCCGCCGAGTGCGACTTGTTGAAGCCGTACTCGGCGAACTTTTCCAGCGTGGCGAAGATCTCCTCCGCCTTCTTCTTGTCGATGTCGTTGGTCGCCTTGGCGCCGGCCACGAAGATGTCGCGCTGCTTCTCCATCTCCTCGCGGATCTTCTTGCCCATGGCGCGGCGGAGCATGTCGGCGCCGCCGAGCGTGTAGCCGGCGATGACGCGGGCCGCCTCCATCACCTGCTCCTGGTAGACCAGGATGCCGTAGGTCTCCTTGGCCACCCGCTCGAGCAGCGGGTGGGCGTACTTGACGTGGTTCGCGTCCTTCTTGCCCTTGATGTAGTCCGGGATGAACTGCATCGGGCCCGGACGGTAGAGCGCGATCAGGGCCACGATCTCGTCGATGACGGAGATGCCGAACTGGCGGCAGAGGGACTGCATGCCGCCGGATTCGAGCTGGAACACGCCGATCGTCTTGGCCTCGTTGAGGAGGGCGAAGGTCGCCGCGTCGTCGAAGCCGACCTTCTCGATGTCGAAGTCCGGCTTTCCGCGGTGCTTCCGCACCAGCTTCTGGGCGTCGTCGATGACCGTGAGGGTCTTGAGGCCCAGGAAGTCCATCTTCAGCAGGCCCAGCTTCTCGACCGGGTCCTTGGCGTACTGGGTCGTCAGGTCGCCTTCCTGCATCGTCACCGGGATGATGTCGGTGAGCGGGCGGTCGGCGATGATCATGCCGCACGCGTGCTTGCCGCTGTTGCGCACCATCCCCTCGATGACGCGCCCCGTCTCGATGATGCTGGCCGCCTGCGGGTTGACGTTCACCTCCTCGCGGAGCTCGTTGGACTTCTTGAGCGCGTCGTCGAGGGAGATGTTGAGGTCGTCCGGGACCAGTTTCGCCAGGCGGTTGGTCTCGATGAACGGCAGGTCGCGGATGCGGGCGAGGTCGCGCACGACCATCTTGGCCCCGAAGGTGCCGAAGGTGATGATGTTGGCCACGCGGTCGGCGCCGTATTTGCGGCGGACGTAGCCGACGACCTCGTCGCGGCGGCGCATGCAGAAGTCGATGTCGAAGTCGGGCGCGGAGACGCGCTCGGGGTTGAGGAAGCGCTCGAAGAGCAGGCCGAAGCGGATCGGGTCGATGTCGGTGATCTTGAGGCAGTAGGCCACGATCGAGCCCGCGCCGGAACCGCGGCCCGGACCGACCGGGATGTCCTGGCGCCGCGCCCAGTCGATGAAGTCCCAGACGATCAGGAAGTAGTCGACGAAGCCCGTGCCCGCGATGACGCCCATCTCGTAGTCGACGCGGCGGCAGAGCTCGGCGGGGCTGGTCCGGCCGGGGCCGGGGATCGCCTCGTCCGCCCAGGCCGCGGGGTCGTCGTAATCGACGCCGTAGCGTTCCTTGAGCCCGGTCTTCACCTGCTCCAGCAGGTAGGTGCCGTTGGGGCGCATCGGCGCGCGCTTGTCCTCGGCGATGGCGAAGTCCCCCTTCTTGCCGGCCGCCACCGCGAGGCCGTTCTTGAGCCGCTCGTAGCCGTCGAGGATGGCGTCGATCTTCCGGCCCACCTTCGGCTTCACGCCCTCGCTGAAGACGTAGACGGGGTAGTTGTTCTGGCCCACCGGCAGCTGGACGTCGCACATCTCCGCGATGGCGACGGTGTTCGTGATCGACTCGGGCACCTCGCCGAAGACGCGGAGCATCTCGGCCTGGCTCTTCAGGTAGAACTCCTTGGCGTCGTAGCGCATGCGGCGCTCGTCGGCCAGCCGGGCGCCCGTCTGGATGCACAGCATCGCGTCGTGGGCGACGTTGTCGCCGGCGTCCACGTAGTGGACGTCGTTCGTCGCGACGACGCGCAGCTGGAACTCGCCGGCCAGCTTGAGCAGGTCCGGGATGATGCGCTTCTGCTCCTCGAGCCCGTGGTCCATCAGCTCGATGACGAAGTTCTCGCGGCCGAAGATCTCGATGAAACGGCCGCAGGCCTTGCGGGCGGCCTCGTAATCGCCGCGGAGCAAGGCCTGGGGGATGACGCCCTGCAGGCAGCCCGAGAAACCGATCAGGCCTTCGGCGTGCTTGGCCAGCTGCTCGACGTCGGTGCGCGGCTTGTAGTGCAGGCCGCGCACGTGGGCGTCGGAGACCAGCTTGGTGAGGTTCTGGTAGCCCTTGAAGCTCCGGGCCAGGACCCCCATGTGGTAGTACTTGTGCTCGCGCCGGTCAGGTTTGTCGGTCAACGCGTGATCCCAGACCAGGTAGAGCTCGCAGCCCAGGAGCGGCTTGAGCTTCACCTCGCCCTTCGAGCGGGACTTCGCCTCGCTCCAGAAGTCGAACAAGCCGAAGAGGTTGCCGTGGTCGGTGATCGCGACCGCGCGCATCGTCATGTCGCACGCCCGCTGCATGAGCCGGTCGATGCGGCTGCAGCCATCGAGCATGCTGTAGTCGGTGTGCACGTGGAGGTGCACGAAGTCGCGACTGATGGATTCCGGGTCGGCCATGCGGGCAGGCGATACTAGGGAGGGGGCGGAGGCGAGGGAAAGGGCATAATCCGCGGCGCGCCGCCGACTTGTCCACAGGCGGGCTCGCGGCGCCCCCGCCCCCGCCCGCTCGGCGCATTCCTGACCTTGCCGCCCGCGCCGTTGGCCCTAGTTTGCGCCCATGACCGAAACCCGCTTCCCCCTGCGTCGGCAGATGCACCTCGGAGTCGGCCTGGGCATCCTGTACGGGCTGTTCTGCCGCGTGCTCTTCCACGGCGCCGAACAGTGGGTCGGCCGGACGTTCGGCCCGGCCGGGGTGGCGCTCTTCGGCATCATGTCGTTCAGTTTCCTGTTCCTCGCGCCCGCCGCCCTCGGCTTCATCGTCGTCTGGTTCGACCGCCGGGAACGCCGGTGGTCCCGGATGATCTTCGGCCCTTGGGTCTCCGCCTTGATCATGACGCTCTGCACGGTCGCGTTCCAGCTCGAAGGCTGGATCTGCGTGATCATGGCCCTGCCGGTCATCCTGTTCATGGCGTCGCTCGGCGGCGTGGTCGCCGGCTTCAGCCGACCGAAGGTCGCCACCGACGCGGGCCGCCGGCTTTGCGTCGCGGCGGCGGCGCTCCTGCCGTTCGTGGCCAGCCCGCTGGAATCGCTCCACGCCCGCTCGAACGAACTCCGCACCGTGGCCTGCCGCATCGACATCGCCGCGACCCCGGCGCAGGTCTGGAAGCAGATCCGCTCGGTGCCGCGCATCACGGAGGCCGAACACACGTTCTCCTGGCATCATCGCGTCGGCTTTCCTCGGCCGACCGAGGCCGTGCTCGAGGGCACCGGCGTCGGCTCGGTCCGCTATGCCCGCTTCGAGGGAGACCTGCTGTTCGTCGAGAAGGTCACCGAATGGGAGGAAAACCGTCGCCTGTCCTTCTCCATCAAGGCCGATACCGCGAACATCCCGCCCACCACCCTCGACGAGCACGTGATCGTCGGCGGGCCTTACTTCGACGTCCTCCACGGTACCTATTGGATCGAACCGCTCGGCCCCGACCGGGTCCGTCTGCACCTCGCGAGCGACCAACGGCTGTCGACCGGGTTCAACGCCTACGCCGCTTGGTGGACCGAATGGGTGATGGCCGACCTGCAGGATTACATCCTGCGGATCATCAAGGCCCGGGCCGAGCGGGCGCGCTGAGGCTCAACCCGCGTTGACGGCCGCGATGACGTGCGCCACCTGGGCGTCGGTCATCACGGGGCTGATCGGCAGCGAGACCACCTCGCGATGCAGCGCCTCGGTCAGGGGCAGGCGCAGATGACCGAGCTCCCGGGCGTAGGCGCGCTGGTGATGCGGCGCGATCGGGTAGTGGATGGCCGTGTGCACGCCGCGCTCGAGGAGGCGGCGCTGGAAGGCCTCCCGGTCGGGGACGCGGACGACGAAGAGGTGCCAGACGTGGGCGGCCTCGCCGGCGCGGACCGCCGGCAGGCGCAGGGCGGGAGCGCCGAGCTCGCGGCGGTAGCGCGCGGCGATCTCGCGGCGGCGGGCGTTGTCGGCGTCGATGTGCCGCAGTTTCACGCGGAGCAAGGCGGCCTGCAGCTCGTCCAGGCGGTCGTTCGGGCCTTGCACGAGGTTCTGGTACTTGACGTGCGACCCGTAGTTGCGGAGCGCGCGGACCATCTCGGCCAGCTTGGCGTCCTTGCAGGTGAGCGCCCCGGCGTCGCCGAGGGCGCCGAGGTTCTTGCCCGGGTAGAAGCTGAAGGCCGCGGCGTCGCCCCAGGCCCCGGCCTTGCGGCCGTCGACCTCCGCGCCGTGCGCCTGGGCGGCGTCCTCGAGGAGGAGCAGGCCGCGCTCGCGGCACAGGCGCGCGAGGGCCGGCATGTCCGCGAGCTGGCCGTAGAGGTGGACGGCGAGGACCGCCTTCACGTCCGGCGTGAGCGCGGCGGCGAGTTTCGCGGCATCCAGGTTGAAGGTGGTCTCGTCCGGCTCGACGAGCACCGGCCGCAGGCGGTTCTCGGTGATGGCGAGGATGGAGGCGATGTAGGTGTTGGCGGGCACCGCGACGGCGTCGCCCTCCCGGAGCAGCCCGAGCTCCTTCCAGCCGCGCAGGGCGAGGATGAGCGCGGAGAGTCCGTCGGACGTGCCGACCGCGTGGGGCGAGCCGACCCAGGCGGCGAACTCGGCCTCGAAGGCCTTCACCTCGTCGCCGAGCACGTACCAGCCCGAATCGATGACGCGGGCGGCGGCGGCCTTGAGCTCGTCGGCGTGACGGGCGTTGATGGCCTTGAGATCGAGGAAGGGAACCTGCATGGTCAGAGGGGGCGGAGGACCTTCGCCGGATTGCCCGCGGCGATGACGCCCGGCGGGATGGAGCGGACCACGACGGAGCCGGCGCCGATGACGCTGTCCTTGCCGATGGTCACGCCCTTGAGGATGACGACGCGGCTGCCGAGGAAGACGTTGTCCTCGATCACGACCGGGGCCGCGAGGGGCGGGGCCTCATGCCGGCCGGCCGCGCTCAGGTCATGGAAATCGGAATCGACGATCAGGACCGCGTCCCCCACGAGGACCCGGGCGCCGATGGCGACGCCGCGCTCGGCGAGCACCTGCACGTTGTTCGAGAAAGTCGTCCCGGCGCCCACCGTGATGACCGACCCCGGGTGCCGGGCCTGCAGGCGGACCATCCCCTCGCCGAGCATCGGCGACATGTCGTAGCCGACGGTGATCCGCGGCCCGAGGACGACCTCCCCCTCGCCGTCGCAAAGCAACGGGACCCGGAGCCTGAGGGAGCGGTCGAACCGCACCCGGCTGTCGTAGAGCGCGCGGCCGAGGAGGAACCGCGTCCACGCGGACACGGACCGGAGGCGGCGACCGCCGCTCCGGACGAGCCCGGCGAGGAACTTGAGCGGGGCGGGCATGATCAGAGAGGACGCACGACGCGGGCGGGATTGCCCACGACGAGGACGCGCGGCGGGACGTCCTTCGTGACGACCGCGCCGGCGCCGACCATGGCGCCCTCGCCGATGGTGAGGCCGGGCAGGATGGTCGCGTTGGCGCCGATCGAGGCGCCTCGCCGGACCAGGGTCGGCAGCAGCGTCGCGGCGGCGTTGCGCGAGCGCGGCAGGCGGTCGTTCGTGAAGGTGACGTTGGGGCCGACGAAGACGTCGTCCTCCAGCGTGACCCCGTCCCAGAGCTGGACGCCGCACTTCACGGTGACGCGGTCGCCGACGACGACCTGGTTCTCGATGAAGCAATGGGCGCAGATGTTGCCGTCGCGGCCGATGACCGCGCCCGGGAGGATCACCACGTACTGCCAGACCCGGGTGCCCTCGCCGATCCGCTTCGATTGGACGTCCGAGTCAGGATGAATGAACATGGCGGAGGAATTGGTCGCGGTCGCGGAGGTAGTCCGCCTCGTCGTAGGCATGGGACGCCAGCACCGACAGGACGGCGGCGGCCGACCCGGGGACGAGCTCGACCCAGTGGCCCGGCGGCACATGGAGGCCCTGGAGCGGCGAGCCCAGCGCCCATTCGCGCCGGGTCGCGCCATCGTCCGTGGTCACGCGGAACGAGCCGGCCATCGCGACCAGGAACTGGTGGCAGGCCTTGTGCGCGTGGCCGCCCCGGGCGACCCCGGGCCGGAGGTCGAAGAGGTGGAACTCGCGGCGGACCTCGAACGGGAGCTGGCGGCCCGTCTCGACGAAGGCGAGCGCGCCGCGGTCGTCGCGCCGCGCGGGCAGGTCATGCAGGACGCAAGGCGAGGTCATCGGGGACCGCCGACCAGGGCCTTGAGGTATTCGCCGTAGCCGGACTTGGCGATGGGTTCGGCGAGCGTGAGCAGCTGGGCGTCGTCGATGTAGCCCCGGCGCCAGGCGATCTCCTCGACGCAACCGATCTTGAAGCCCTGGCGGGCCTCGACGATCTGGACGAACTGCGAGGCCTGCAGGAGGGAATCGAAGGTGCCGGTATCGAGCCAGGCGGTGCCGCGCGGCAGGACCTTCACGCCGAGCCGGCCCTGGCGGAGGTACTCGCGATTGACGTCGGTGATCTCGTACTCGCCGCGCGCGGAGGGGCGCAGGGCCTTGGCGATGCCGACGACGGAGTTGTCGTAGAAGTAGAGCCCGGGGACGGCGAAGCTCGACTTGGGCGCCCGGGGTTTCTCCTCGATGGAGACGGCCCGGCCGGCCGCGTCGAACTCGACCACGCCGAAACGCTCGGGGTCCTTGACATGGTAGGCGAAGACCACGCCCCCTTGCGGCGAGCGGCAGGACTTCAGGAGCTCCCCGAAGCCGGCGGAGTAGAAGATGTTATCCCCCAGCACGAGGCAGACGTCGTCGGCGCCGATGAACTGCTCGCCCAGCACGAAGGCCTGGGCCAGCCCGTTCGGGACGGCCTGCTCGACGTAGTCGAAGCGGCAACCGAGGCGCGCGCCGTCGCCCAGCACCTCGCGGAAGCGCGGCAGGTCCTGCGGCGTCGAGATGATCAGGATCTCCCGGATGCCCGCGAGCATGAGCACCGACAGCGGGTAGTAGATCATCGGCTTGTCGTACACCGGCAGGAGCTGCTTGCTCATGACCTGGGTCAGCGGGTGCAACCGGGTGCCGGAACCGCCGGCGAGGATGATGCCTTTCATGGAGATCAGATTTGGCCGAGCCGCTCGAGGCGGTAGGAGCCGTCGAGGATCCCTTGGATCCAGGCGGGGTGGTCGAGGTACCAGCGGACGGTCTTGCGGAAGCCGCTCTGGAAGTCCTCCTGCGGAGCCCAGCCGAGCTCGGCGCGGGCGCGGCGGGCGTCGATGGCGTAACGCAGGTCATGCCCCGGACGGTCGGTCACGTAGGCGATCGCCGCGGCATGCGGCTGGCCGTCGGGGCGCGGACGGAACTCGTCGAGCAAGGCGCAGAGAAGCTTCACGAGGTCGATGTTCCGGCGCTCATTGTCGCCGCCGATGCAGTAGGTGCGCCCGGGGCGGCCTTTCTCCACCGCGGCGAGCAGCGCGCGGGCATGGTCGTCGACATAGAGCCAATCGCGGATATTCTCGCCCTTGCCGTAGACGGGGATGGGTTCGCCGCGCAGGCACTTGAGGATGACGACCGGGATGAGCTTCTCGGGGAACTGGTAGGGCCCGTAGTTGTTCGAGCAGTTCGTCACCACCACCGGCAGGCCGTAGGTGTCCATCCACGCGCGGGCGAGGTGGTCGCTGGAAGCCTTGCTGGCGCTGTACGGGGAATGCGGGTCGTAAGGCGTGGACTCGTGGAAGGCCGGGTCGGTCGGCCCCAGGGAGCCGAAGACCTCGTCGGTCGAGACGTGCAGGAAGCGGAACCGTTCCTTGGCGGCGCCTTCGAGGGCGCGCCAGTGGCCGAGGGCCGCTTGGAGCAGCTGGAAGGTGCCCGTGACGTTGGTCTCGATGAACTCCCCCGGACCGTCGATGGAACGGTCCACATGGGACTCCGCGGCGAGATGCATGACCGCCTCCGGCCGCGCCGAGGCGAAGGCCCGGCGCATGGCCTCGGCGTCGCGGATGTCCGCCTGGACGAAGGTGAACCCCGGCCGGCCCTGCAGGTCGGCCAAGGAGGCGAGATTGCCGGCGTAGGTCAGCTTGTCGACGACCGTGACGGCGTGGCCGCCCGCGACGAGGAGCCGGGTCAGATTCGACCCGATGAAGCCCGCGCCGCCGGTGACCAGAATACGCATAAGCAGTGGTCCTTGAATACCCGCAGGGGGTGCCGTGACGCCAGAAAAAAGGCGGGGGCGGACTCCCCACGGGCACGACCGTCCTTCGCCTTGTCCCCTTGCCCCCGCGCCCACATGCCCACTAACGTGCGGGCATGTCCCAACGCGTGCTCGGCTTCGGCATCTGGGGAACCGGCATGATCGCCGAGTTCCACGCGAAGGCCTTGGCCGAGATCCCCGGCGTCCGCCTGGTCGCGGCGTACAACCGGACGCCCGCCAAGGCCGCGACGTTCGCCGCCACCCACGGTTGCGCCGTCGCCGCGACGCCGGAAGCGCTGCTGGCCAACCCCGAAGTGGACATCGTCTGCCTCTGCACGCCGAGCGGCGACCACCTCGCCCCGGCCTTGGCCTGCATCCAAGCCGGCAAGCACGTGGTCGTGGAGAAGCCGCTGGAAGTCACCCTGGCGAAATGCGACGCCTTGATCGCCGCGGCCACGCAGGCGGGCGTGACGGTCGCGGGCATCCTCCCCCGGCGCTACGTCCGCGGGTCGCTCGCGCTCAAGGGCGCGCTCGACGCGGGTCGCTTCGGCCCGGTGACGCTGGCTTCCGCGCTCATTCCCTGGTGGCGGACGCAGGCCTACTATGATTCGGCGGCCTGGCGCGGCACCTACGCCCTAGATGGCGGCGGCGCGCTGATGAACCAGGGCATCCACACCATCGACCTCTTGCTCTGGTTCCTCGGTCCCGTGAAACGCGTCTCCGCCTCGCTGGGGCTGGTCGCGCACGCCGGCATCGAGGTCGAGGACATCGCGGTGGGCTGGATCGAGTTCGCGAACGGCGCCCGTGCGACGCTCGCCGGCTCGACCGCCTGCTGGTCCGCGACGGGCTTTCCGGCGGAGATCCGCATCCACGGGACGAGAGGCGCCGCGGTGCTGCGCGACGACAAGCTGACCGCGTTCGAGTTCGACCCTCCCCTGCCCGCCGACGCCGGCTTGCTCGCTTCGGCGCAGGAGGCCGGCGGCGCCGGCGCGGCCGACCCGAAAGCCATCAGCCATGGTTGGCATCGGCTCAACCTCCTCGACGCCATCGAGGCGATCCGCGCGGGCCGCGCCCCCGCGGTCGACGGCGCCGAAGGTCGCAAGGCCGTCGAGCTCATCCTCGCGCTGTATCAATCCGCGCAGGACGGCGGAGCACCCGTCGACCTCCCGCTCGCGCGGGATCCGTCGCTGCGCCCGTTGGGAGTGAAGAAAGCCTGAACAGCCGGCCTGCGGGCCTGCTATTCTTGCCTCCCCCGGAACTCCTCCATCGTCGCGGCGTGGGCCGAGTTGATGCCGGTCCGGGCGAAGACCTTGAAGAAGGTCAGGACGACGATCTTCAGGTCGAGCCAGAAGCCGCGGTGGTCGACATACCAGACGTCGTAGGCGAACTTCTGCTCCCAACTGAGCGCGTTGCGGCCGTTGACCTGGGCCCAGCCGGTGACGCCGGGCTTCACCTCCATGCGCCGCGCCTGGAAGGCGTCGTAGCGCGGGAGATAGCGCATGAGCAGCGGGCGCGGGCCGACGACGCTCATGTCGCCGACGAGCACGTTCCACATCTCGGGGAACTCGTCGAGCGTGGTGGCGCGGAGGAACTTGCCGAAGGCAGTCAGGCGGGCGGCGTCAGGCAGGAGCTCGCCGTCGGGTCCGCGCTCATCGGTCATGGTGCGGAACTTGACCATGCGGAACGGCCGGCCGCGGAGACCGGGGCGTTCCTGGATGAAGAGCACCGGCGAACCGAGCTTGAGGCGCACGAACAGGGCGACGACCAGCAGGAGCGGCGCGAAGCACACGAGCCACCCGAGGGCGAAAAGGATATCGAAGAGGCGCTTGGCCATGGCATCAACGGCGATGCTCCCAGAGAGTCAGCTCGAGGTCCTCCACCGCAACCTCCTTCTCGAAGGTCAATTCATACTGAAGGGAAAAAGGTATCTCCCCGCGCCAGCTCCCGGGTTGCCCGGAAACACCCCAGTCAAAACCCTCCGGAACGTCGATGACCAGCCTCCCGCCCGTCGGGCGGCACTCCTGAGCGAAGGTGCGGGACTTCTGGCCGTCGGTGAAGGTCAGGACCAAGCGGGCCTTGGCCTCCGGGTCGCGGACCTTGGCCGGGTCCAGCTTCACCTCGAAATCCAAGGTGAAGCCGGGGACGAGACGGTCATCCCAGCTCGCGCCCGTGTCACCGCGGGAATTGACGGCGTATCCCTTGATCTTGCCGGCCGGGGCGACCAGGTGGCGGCGTTCCACTTGATTCCAGCGTCCGGGACTGGGCTCATCGGCGAAGTAGCTGCCGTTATTGCTGGAAGCGCGATTGCTATGCGCAAAAGCCTCCTGGCGCTCGCGGCCTTCGGGCAACCGGGCGAGTTTCCAAAGGGCCGCGCCGTTGCCGATGGCGTCACCGGCCGCCCAGCCGGCCAACGCCCGGCGCGTCGGGGCCGCCAGGCGAGGCAGTCCGTAGGGTATCGCGGCGTCGAGCCACTCCGGACGCGGGTTGGTGGCGGCGAAGCGACCCCAGGCGACGGGCAAGCCATACGCACCCCAGGCCGAGTTGAAGCGCGTCTCCGCTTGGCGATAGGCGGTCTCGACGGCGGTCAAGGCCTTGAGCCGCTCCAACGCTTCCGCGCTGTTGCACGGGTCCGCGGCGCGGCGAACCTCGACGACGCCGCGGAAGGAGCGGGATAAAGCCCACGCCTCGGCGAACTGCCCATGGCGCCAGCGTTGATTCGCCAGGCGGAACGTCGGCTTATCCTGCGCGGCCAGTCGCCGGCGGGCGGCCTCCACGTGCGCGGAGACCTCGGCTACCTCCGCCGGCGTGAGGACCAGGGCGGATCCTTCCGTGCGGAAATGCCGGATCCATTGATCGACCCCGCCCGTGCGCGCATCGCGGGCCCACGCCCCCTCGAGGACGCGGTAGGCCGCGCGCATCTCGGCGGCCGCCGGGCCGTAAGCCGCGTCGAACCAGGTCGCGAGCAACGCTTCCGGGTCCTGACGCGGGTCCAGCAACAGTTTCGCCCCCAGCCAGGCCTTCGGCGCGTCGAAGGCCCAGAGCGGGGCGAGCTCGGCATACCACCCGACCACCCCGACGGACTGGGCCGTGCGGATCGCGTCGGCCTGCGCGCGGAAGGACACCCGCGGGACGGTGTAGTCGACCCCATACCAGTAATCGTAGGCACCCACCCGCCGGGCGCCCGAACGGACCCACGCGGCGAGGTTGGTGGACTCCATCGCCGCGAAGTCGGGGTTCGCGTAGGCGCTGCGGTCGGCGCAGACCCACGGGAAGATCGCCGGGTGCAGGCGGATCGTCGGGGCCCGCAAGGTCTGCAGGTAACCGAGCGTCCCGATCGCATGACGGAGGCCGGAGAGATCGCCCGAAGGCTCCCAGAAGGAGTTCGCGACCTCGTTGAGGTAGCCCATCACGTAGTCGGTGCGCACCGGCCGGTCGCGATACCAACCCTCGGAAGGGGGCTCGCCGAGGTAGGTCAGCGTGTCGTTGACGCCGAACGGCACGCTGAACGCGCCGGGGTGCCGATGGAACCAGTCGCGGGTGTAGCGGGCCCCGATCTCCGCCGCGCCCGGCACGCGCAGTCGCGGCATCGGGTCATAGCCATCGAAGCGCGGCGACCAACGCGGCCAACGCTCCGACCAGTCGATGTCGTAGAAAGGCGAGTCTTCGTAGAAAGGACGATCGCGGACGGTGGAGACGCCCCAGGGGGCGAACCCTGGCTTGCGGGGGTCGATCTGGGCCTTGCCCTCGCCAGGATGGGGCGCGGGCGGACGGGGCCAGGCGTTGGCGGTTCGCTTCCCGGCATCGGCATCCCTCAGGCGATAATTCGCCCGATCTTCCAGGAACTCGTCGTAGACCTCGCGATGGAAGGCCCGGAAAAAGCCGTGCGAGAAGTCGGGGGCCTTGCCATAGCCCACGGAATAGGCCCACTCCTGGGAGAGCTCGTTGGAGAGGCCGGCGAGCTCGCGCCAAGCGAAGGCCGGCCGGAAACGTTCCGGGGCCGGGAGACCGACCGAGGAACGCATCGACCAATCCGCGCCCCGCGGACCGGGAAAGGCGAAGCAGACGCCGAGCGCCTGCTCGCAGAACCGACCGACGGCGGCACGCGTCGCCCCGGGGTTCGTCCCGAGCAGGAAGACCGCCTCACCCTCCACGTCGCGCGCCAAGAGATCGCCGTCCACGTCGGGCAACGGCCGACCCAGGGCTTTCCAGGCGGCGGTGCGGCCGACAAAAATCCCGCGGGCCGGCAAGGCGACCGCTGGCTGCTCGGAGATGAGTTCGGGGCGGACTCCGGTGACGCGCTCGCCCCAATCGAGCAAGGTCTGGGCGGCGTACCATTCCTCCGTCTCGGGCTCGGCGGAAAGCACGACCGGGACCTGCCAGCGGCCTTGCTCGAAAAGCGCCGCCGCGGCCACGGAGACGCAGGCCAGACAAAGCGCGGCGAGGATGGCGAGGCGGCGGGGCATGGACCGATGCCTACCCTACCCCGCCCCGGCGCCGAGACAACCGGGAAGAGCGCGCCTCACTTGGCCGGAGGGAGCAAAGCCTCGAGCAAGGGCCGACGCCACGCCCGGGCCTGCGGATCCCAGACGCCGAAATTGGCCTGGTACTCCCAGTACGCCCACTTGAAGCCCTGCGCCTCGGCCTCGCGGGCGATGAAGCTCGTCCAGCGTACGCGCGCGGCCAGGTCCTCCACGCCGGAGCAGGTGCCGAACTCCCCGAGGAAGACGGGGCGTCCCTCCTGCTTCGCCCAGGCGGCCGCCACGGCGAAGTCGCGGCGGACCGCGGCCAGCTCCGCCGGCGTGCCTTCCCACTTCGTGCCCTTCCAAGCCTCGGAGCCTTTGATCCAGAAAGCGCCTTGGTGCGTGAAATGGAACGGGGCGTAATAATGGATGTGGACGATGAGGTGGCGATCGGCGGGCGGCAGGCGCAGGTCCTTGAGCGTGTAGACCTGGTTCCACTCGACACCCCCGACCTGCACGGCCCGCGTCGGGTTGGTCCGACGCACCTCCTTGAGCGCGGCGGCGAGGTTCAGGTTCCAGTCCGCGGCGGTGTGCTTCGAGTTGGGTTCGTTATACAGCTCGAATTGCAGCTCGTCGGGAAAACCGGTGAAATGCGTGGCGATCTGCCGCCAGAGCGCGGCGAAGCGTTCGCGATGGGCCGCGGGTTGCTGATCCATCTCGTCGTAATGGTGGACGTTCAGCACGACGGTCAGCTTCGCGGCGAGGCAGGCCTTCACCACATGGTCCACGCGTTCCATCCAGGCTGGGTCGATCGCGTAAGGGGCCTCGGTCGACGCATGCGTCGACCATCGGACCGGCAAGCGCACGGAGTCGAACCCCGCGGCCTTGATGCGCGGGAAGTCCGTATCCTCGAGTTTGCGGCCCCAGGCGCCTTCGGTCGGCCCTTCCAGGGCATTGCCCAAGTTCAGGCCCCGGCCGAGTTTGGCGTGTTGCGCGAAACAATCGGGTGCCGGCTCCGCCGCCAACAAGGACGTGGTCAGGAACAGGAGGGCGCGCCAGATCATGCAGGTTTGTAGCGAGGGCGGCTTTTTTAACCAAATAAAAAAGCCGCACGAAGTGCGGCTCCGAAAAATTTTTTGGCCAGGTCACTCCCCCACCAAGCGTCGCGCCAACGCCGGCAGCGCGAAAACCCGCTCCGCGACCTCGCGGGCGCGGGCGCCCCGGGACGCCCTTTCGGACTCCGCCCAAGCCAAGGCCGTGCGGAGCGCATCCCCCGGAGCGGCCGGATCGGCGACGGCGCAACCCAGACCGGGCCCGGTGATCAGCTCGTCGATATTGCCGGCGCGGGATGACAGCACCAACGGCAGCCCGCAGGCGGCCGCCTCGATCGGGGAAAGCGGATTCGGGTCGAGGAACGTGTTCAGGACGAAGACATCGGCGGCCTGCAAGACCTGCCGGACGCCGGCCGGGTCGAGCTGTCCTGACAGTCGCAAGGCGCCGCGCGAGCCGGCGGCCAAGGTTCGCAGTTCCGCCTCCTGGGGACCGGTGCCCACCAAGAGCAACACCGCCTCGCCCCGCGCCGCCGGAGGCAACGCGAGGAAGGCCCGGGCGAGCGGCACGGGCCCCTTGCGCTCGGTCAGGGCGCCGACCTGCACGAGGATGCGGGCCGACGGCGGCAGATCCAGTTCGCGCCGGGCCGCCGCCTTCGGCTCCGCCGCGGCGGGGCGGTAGAAATCGGTGTCGACCGCGTTGGGCAGCTCCACGATCGGCTTGGCCTCCCCCGCCTGCGCCCGCGCCCAGTCCGCGCTCCGGCCATTGGGCACCGCGAAAGCGTCGTAGGAGCGGTAGGCCCGGCGACGCGCCCAGGCGACGAGCCCGCGCGGGTGCAGCACGGCGTCGGCGTGGCCCTCGCTCCAGAAGATCCGCCGGCAAGGGACCCCGGACCAGCCGGCCAGCAGCATCGTCGGGGTGTTCCATGCGCCGGCGACGAGCAAGGTCGTGGGCCGAAGCGCGCGCAAGGCGGCCAGCACGCCGGGATTCACATGGGCCGAAAGGCCGGCGAGCCGCGGATGGACCCCGCGGAGCATGGTATGCGCGTGGCGCATCGCCGCCGGCTCATAGGGCCAATGCCGACCCGGCTCCGTCTCGGCGCAATAGAGCACATGGAAACCCCGGCCGCGCCGCGCCGCCTCGGCCGCCACGGCGTCGAAGAAGGCCGTGCGGTAAGGCGTGGGGATGTTGGTCAGGACGACGAGGCTCATCGGGAAACCGTCGGATCCGGACGGACGGCGACCGTCAAGGACCCATGTTGGCTCAGCTGGAAACCCGCGGCGCGGAGCTTCGGGGGGATCTCCCTCTTCGCCTCGTCGCCATGCAGCTCGATGGTGACGCAACCGACGTGCCGAAGCCATGCATCGGCCGCGCGGAAAAGGTCGACCTCCGCGCCTTCGATGTCGACCTTGAGGATGTCGATCCGCCCATGGGGGCTCGCGGCCAGCACATCGGCCATGGTCAGGACCTGGATCGCGCCCGCCGGGGCTTGCACCACCCGGCTCCCGGTGTCCGCCTCCTCCATGCGGTAATCTCCGGCGGAGCCCATGAGGGCCGCCTGATGCAGGACGACCCGGGAGCCGTATCGCCCCAGGTTGATCGCCGCCCACGCGTGCGCCTTGCCTGGCTCGAGCACGAGGCAGCGCGCCCGCGGGTACCGGCTCAAGAACAACGCCGCGCTGTCGCCGATGTAACCGCCCGCATCCACGATGAAGCCGGCGTCAGCCGGCAAAGGGCCCGCCAGGACCTCCCGCTTGATGATGTTGCCGAACACGACGTTCTTATCCTCTTCGGTCAGCCGAAAGGTGAAGGGCTGCTCCAAGGCGCGGAAAACGTGGGTGTATTCGCCTTCGCCGCAGGCCATCGCGCGGAGGAAACCCGGCCCCTCACGCCAGGCCAGGACATAGGCGTGGAACCGGGCGAGCCGGCGATAAAGCCGCATCGGGAGCACGGCGCGGACGAATCGCTTCATGGCTCAATAACGACGACGGAAGAGCCGCGCCTTGACCGCGTCGAGGAACCTGCCGACGAAACCGGGCGCGGCGGCGCCGCTCGCCAGGAAATCGGCGCATGTGTAGTCGCTCCGGGCGATCGCCTCGGCGAGGCGATCCGCCACGAGGTCAGGGTGATGATGCCGGGCCCAATGAAGATGGTCGGCGCGCGCGAGGCCGCCGGCGTCCGCGCGCAATTCGGCGAGGCACTCCGCGACCGGCCGTCCCGCGAGGTCGGTCGAGGACACGATCTTCCCGACGTAGCCGGGCGGACACCGGTGCAACCACTCGGCCCTGACCTCATCGGCGGCGAGCCGATCGTAGGTGCCGTCCACCAGCAGCGAAGGGATACCCAGCTTGGCGGCCTCGAGCAAGGCGGTCGCATGACCGAAGACGAGTTCGGCCTGGGCGAACAACTCGGCGTCCAGCCGCGCGGGGGCGACGTAACCGAGCCAGCGGATGGGCAGGCCCGCCAACCTGGCCTGGGCGGCGGCGAGCCCGTCGCCATCGCCGATCACCACGATCTCCCGGATGGGAGCGCCGGACCGGAGCAAGGCCTGGGCCATGGCCACGAAGGGCTCCGTCTTGAAATCCGCGATCCGCCCCACCCAGTAGGCCTTGCCGGAAGCGGGCGAGACGGGGCGCGGTCCGAGCGCGGGTTCGGCGGTGCAGATGGGGATGAGCGCGGCGGGGATGCCCGGCCCGAAGAGATAGTCGTTCACCTCGTGGCAGTGCGTGTCCATGAAGACGACCCCGCCGCGGCGGGCGCCTTCCGAGAGGAATCTCCCGATTCTCGCCGTATGCGCGGGGAACAACCGACGCGCCAGCGCCCGCTTCGCGGACCATGGACAGGCGTTGAAGAAGTAAGCGGGGGGCAGGAATTTGAAGGGGTCCTGCGGCGCCGTGCACCAGGCGAGGAGCTTCGCGCGCAAGTCGCCTTTCAGCCGGGCCGGGAACATCCGCGCGCCCAGGAGGCTCACCAGCACGACCTCGGCCTGGCCGATCGCGATGCTTCCGCCGACTTCGTAGCGGACGAACTCGAAAGGGATCCCCGCGTCCGTCCAGGCGGCGCGCGTCGCGCCGTCGTCGAAATCGACCAAGGAAAGCCGGTAGCCATGCCGCCGCGCCAGCCGCACGGCCGTCCGCGCCAGCAGCAGATTGGCGCCCCCGGCCTGGCGGCCGGGCGCGATCACCTGAAGTCGGGTATTCATGATCGACGAAGGAGCCTCAGGAAGAGGTAGACCGCCACCGCGGTCGACACGATGACCGGCAGGAACTCCCAGCCGCCGGTCGGTCTCGACGCGGCGAAGCCTTGGGCGGCGAGGCAGGCGACGAGGCAGAACAGCCCCCAACCCAAGGTGCGGCCGCCGATCCAGACGCCGGCGCGGCGGCGGGCGACGAGCAGCAGGAGACCGGCGTAGAGCGCTTGGCCGAAAGCGAACCCCATCGCGCACCCTTCCAGCCCGAAGGCGGCGAGCAACGCGATGGCCACGGCGGTCATGAGGAACGCCGCGACCCCTTCGAGGATGAGCAGGGCGCGGGTCGAACCCCGGCCCAGCAGCCAGAACGCCAACGGCCAGGCGAAAAGCCTCAGGAACACGCCCCAGGCCATCCAGCCGAGCAAGGACACGGCGGCGGCGAAGCCATCCGCGTAAAGCAACCGGACGCAGGGAGCGCCCAATGTGAGCAAGCCGACGATCACGGGCGTCCCCATCAGGAGGCCGGCCTGGATCTGGTGCTCGGTGGTCGCCCGCGCCTCGGCCTCATCCTTCGCCGCGGCGACGCGCGGCAGGAAGTCCGCGCCCATGGCGGCGAAGATGAAACCGGGGAGACTGCCGGCGATGGCGAACGCCGCCTGGTAATAGCCCGCGGCCTCGAGCCCCTCCTGCCGCACGATCGCGAGCCGGACGACGTAGGCCGAAAGCTGCCCGAGCCAGCCGACGATCATCAAGGCCCCGCCGAGCGCGACGAGCTGACGAAGGTCCCGGGACTCCGCCGAAACGACGCCGGTGGACGGACCTTCGGCGCGGGCGGCGAACCAGAGCGCGCCGGCCGGGATCGCGGCCGCGAGCAGGATGCTCAGGGCGATGCCGATCGTCCCCCAGAGATAGATGGCGGGAAGTCCCAGCAGCAATCCGGCCAAGGCGCCGGCGACCTGCACCTTGGCGAGGGAGGCGATCTTCCCGGACGCCTGGAGCACGGCGGCCCAGGCGGAGGAGACGATCGCGCACGGGACGGCGAGCGCGACGATGGCCATCTCCGGCGCATACCGGCTGGAGGCGAAAGTCAGGCGGGTGGTCGGCCAGAACAGCAGCGCGCCCAAGGCGAGCCCGCACCCGCAAAGCGTCCAACCCATGCGCCGCACGGCCGCGATCTTGCCGGGCCGCTCCGCCGGGGAAGCACCGGCGATGAGCCGGACCCCGGAAGTGCCCAGACCCCAGCCGGCCAGGCTCGAAAGATTCCCGCTGAAGGCGTTGAAGAGCCCGACGAGGCCGATGCCGCTGGCGCCGAAGATCAGCGCGATGGCCTTGGCGCGGAGGAAGGCCGCGGCCAGCACGACGGCCTGCGCCCCGCCCATGAGGGCGCTGGAACGGAGGATGCGGGAGAAAGCCATGGGCGGGGAACGGGAGGCGGCGCGCGGGAAAGACGGGCGTCAACGAAGGGCCGGGGCGACGGGCGTGATCGAGGGCGCCCCGACCGCTTCCGCGTAGGCCGCGAAGAACTTCCGCCGGTACTCGGCCCAGCCATGTCTCTCGGCCTCGAGGCGGGCGGCCCGACCCATGAGAAAAAGCTCGTCGCGATGCGTGAGCGCCCAGGCGAGCTCCTGCTCGAGGGCGGCGGCGCTGCCGGGCGCGACGAGCAGGCCGTTGCGTCGATGGACGATGAAGTCGGCGCCGCCGGTGCTGGTCGTGCAAAGCACCGGGACGCCGCAGGCCATGGCCTCGAGGATGACGAGCCCGAAGCCCTCCGCGATGGACGGCAAGGCCACCAGGTCGCATCGCCGGAGATCCGCCGCGAGCGCGGCGTCCGACAGCCCGCCGCGGACCTCGAGGTCGACGGACTCGAAGCCGCGGAGCAGGGCGCGATCCACCTTCGCCCGCGTGTAGAGCACGAGGCGCGCGGCGCCCGGCGGGAGCGCGGCCAGGGCGGCGAGCAGGTAGCGGGCGCCCTTGCGCTGCGACAGCGCCCCCACGAAGCCGACCGTCAGCGGCCCGGCCGACGGCGCCACGGAGCGGGCGGCGAAGAGCTCGAGGTCGACGCCGTAGCCGACCACGTGCGTCGGCGCCCGGCAGCCCGCCGCGGCCAGGGAATGGCGCGTGAAATCGCTGGCGCAGATCACGGCCTCGGCCTGCGCGAACGCGTCGTCGTTATGGGCGAACAGCGGGGACATCTCCGTCTCCTCCAGCAGCGACGCCTTCGCCTCGGGGACTTGCTCGATCTCCCGCCGGAAAAGTTCCCGGAGGAATCTGCCGTTGGGGTGCACCTGGAACAAGATGCGCGGCAGGCCCGAGCCTTCCATGCGCCGGAAGGCGTCGGCGGCGTAGTAGCTGTAGGCGACGAGCGGGGCCTGCCGGGCGAGCGCGACCCGGGCGGCCAGCGCGCCGAGCAGGCGGTCCGCCGCGGCGTAGTGTCCCGAGTCCTTCCGGCCATCGAGGCGGGCAAGGAGCGTCCGCGCGAACGCGGCGGGGGACCGGACGACCTTGCCGACAGGGATGTCCGGGTGATGCCGGACCTTGGCGAAACGGTGGAAGTGCCTGCCGCAAAGCCCGGTCCCGGCCCAGAACGACGAGAAATAAGCCTCGGTGACCAGCGCCTCCAGCGCCTGGTTCTCCTGCAGGGCCACGGCGGACTGGTAGCGATCGCGAGGCCCGCCGAAAACGATGACCGCCTTGCGCGCGCTCATTTCTTGATGCCCAGGAGGGCGACCTGCGGGGCGGAGCCCACCAGGCTCGGCCCCGCGTCGACCGTGTTGAATTGGTGGACGGTCCGGCAGGCCGCGCGGACCAGGGGATAGTCGTTGTAGACGGAATAGGAGTAGAAGAGCCCGTCGCCGGCGGAGACGTGGTACCCCCGTCCGCGGGTGCGCAGGAGATCGAAGGCGCGCCAGAGACCGAGCGCGGAGATCGTCCGCTTCAGGCCGCGCGCCAGCGCCCCGCCTTGGCCGAGGTTGTTCGCGTCCGAGATGAACACGGCCTTGCGCGCCACCCGGAGCATCTCGCCGACCGCCCGCGCCGGCTCCGGCACATGATGCAGGACGGCGAATTCGCAGACGAGGTCGAATTCCCCGTCCGCGGCGGCGAGCGCGTTGATGTCGCCGTCCCTCAGCTCGTCCGGGGCGAGGCCCGCCGCGTGGCCCACGGCGCGCAAGGCGGCGACGGGCTCGATGCCGACGAACCGGACCTCGGGATGGCGGGGCTTCAGGTAGCGGAGCGCTCGCCCCGTGCCCGAACCCACGTCGAGGACCGACCGGATGCCGTGGAACTCGATCATGGCGGAAAGGATGGCCAAGGCGAACTGGTGCTCGTCCTGTCCGGAGATCTGCATGGCGTCGTACCGCGCGGCGGTCTCCGCGTAATATCTGCGCTGCAGGCTTACTTCGTCTTCGGTCGACATGGGGAATGGCCGGGAACGCGCGCGGCTAGGCCAGGCACCGCCTCACCTCGGCGATGACGCGGGCGCGGTCATCCTCCGTCAGCCCGGAACCCGACGGCAGGCAGAGACCTTCGGCGAAAAGACGTTCGCCGACGGCGCCGCCGTGCAGCTCGGCGCCGGCGAAGACCGGTTGGAGGTGGAGCGGTTTCCAGAGCGGGCGCGACTCGATGTCGGCCGCCTCGAGCGCCCGGCGGACATCCTCGCGCCCGCGCCCGGCGCGCGCCGGGTCGATGGTCAGGCAGGTCAGCCATCGCGTCGACTGGCCCCACGGCGCCTCGGGTTGGAACGTGACGCCGGGCAGGTCGCCGAGGGCCTGCTGGTAGGCGCGGAAATGGGCGCGGCGGCGCGTGACCTTGCTCGCCAGCCGCAACAGCTGGCCGCGGCCGATGCCCGCGCAGATATTGGAAAGGCGATAGTTGTAGCCGATGGTCGAGTGCTGGTAGTGCGGGGCCGGGTCGCGCGCCTGCGTCGCGAGGAAACGGGCCTGCGTCGCCAGGGCCGCGTCGGCCGTCACCAGCATGCCCCCGCCCGAGGTCGTGATGATCTTGTTGCCGTTGAAGGAATGGACGCCGGCCCAGCCGAGCGAGCCCGGGCAATGTTCGCCGTACGTCGCGCCGAGCGCCTCGGCGGCGTCCTCGATCAGCTTCACGCCATGCCGTTCGCAGCAGGCCAGGATCGGCGCGATGTCGGCCGACTGGCCGTAGAGATGCACGAGCACGAGGGCCTTCGGCGGGCGGCCGGCCCGGGCCTTCGCCTCGATGGCGGCGCAGGCCAGCGCCGGGTCCATGTTCCAGCTGCGCTCCTCGCTGTCGATGAAGACCGGGCGGGCGCCCAGGTAGGCGATCGGGGCGGCCGAGGCGATGAAGGTGAGGTCGGAGCAGAGCACCTCGTCCCCCGGCCCGACGCCGGCGAGGCGCAACGCGAGGTGCAAGGCGGCCGTCCCCGACGACAAGGCGACGGCGTGCGGCGAGCCGACCAGGTCGGCGAACTCGCGCTCGAACGCGTCGAGATGCGGGCCCACCGGGGCGACCCAGTTGGCCTCGAAGGCCTCCAGGACGAACTCGACCTCGGCGGTGCCGACGTCGGGCGGGGAAAGGTAGATGCGGGGCATGGGAAGGAGGTCAGCGCCAGGGACGATCGGGGAAGATGCCCAGCGCCTCGAGCTCGCGCAGCAGCGTCTGGACGTCCGGGCGCGCCAGCAGTTCGGGGAAGGGCGTCGGCGAGGACAGGCGGATGAACATCTGCTCGCTCTTCTGGTTGAGGCCGTGGGCGCGGATATCCTTGAGCAGCAACGGCAGCCGCTCGAGCCGGCCGACGAGGCCGTCGCGCCAGCCTTCCCGCTGCTCCTCGTAGCGGTTGGGTTCGCCGTTCACGAGATGCCAGAAGGCGACATGCTGGAGTCCGCCGCGCGGCACGAGGTAGGTGCCGGCCTCGTACGGGAGCAAGGCGCGGCCGGCGACGCGGGCGGCGACGCCGTGGCGGCGCTCGGTCCGCACGCAGCCGTTGTTGACCCAGCAGGAGTCGGGGTTGTGGGAACCGGCGTCCACGACCGAGACCTTGCCGGGCTCCCAGTACGCCGCGTAGACGAGGATCTGCAGCCCGTCCTTGGCGTAGACCGCCTGGGCGACCTGCGAATAGTTGAGGATGCCCTGCACGTTCGCGGCGGCCGCGGAACCCACGGCGACCGGGACGTCGCGGCGGACCCAGCCGGCGACCGCGCCCGGCAGCGCCCGCGCGACCTCGCCGGTGAACCGGCGGCGATGGTCGGCGAAGACCTCCACGACGACGAGGAGCGCGACCAGGGCGATCACGGCGACGACGCCGGCGATGAGCAGGGCGCGGCGCATGCTCAGAGGATCCGGGCGGGGTTGCCGACCACGGTGACGCCCGCGGGCACGTCCGCGATGACGACGGCGCCGGCCCCGAGGACCGCGCGCGCGCCGATCCGGCGACCGGGGATGATCGAGACCCGGCTGCCCAGGAACACGCGGTCGGCCACCTGGACCCGCCCGGTGACGTCGCAATGGGCGCTGAGGGTGCTCCACGCGCCGACGCGGGCGTCGTGACCGATGGTCGACTGGAGGTTGACCATCACGAAGTCGCCCAGCTCGACATCCGCCGAGACGATCGCGCCGGGGCAAAGCACCACGCCCGCGCCGAGGCGCACCCGCTCGCCGACCAGGGCGCGCGGGTGGACGAAGGTCAGGAACGTCGCGCCGGCGGCCCGCAAGGGGGCGACCAGCTTCTCCTTCTGCGCGGGCAGCCCGAGCCCGCAGAGGAAGACCTCGTCTGGCGCGGGCCGATGGCCGGTCAACGGCCGGACCGGCGCGAAGGCTCCGAAGGCGGCGAGGGCGTCCGGGTTGTCGTCCAGGAAGCCGGCGACGGCCCATGCCCGGCCTTGGTCCGGATGCTGCATGGCCCAGGCGTGCATCTCGCGGCCGAAGCCGCCGGCGCCGACGATGAGGAGTTTCTTCATGATCAGGAAAGGAGGGCGACGAGGTCGCGGCCGGTGCGGCACGCGCGGACCTGCGCGCCGGTGAGCGCGCGGCCATAGGTCTGCTCGGCGTGGGTGATCACCAGGAGCACGGCCAAGGAGTCCCATTGCGGCAGCTGCCCGAGCACCGTGTCGAGGCCGGCCGGGGCGGCGGCCAGCGCGTCGACGTCGGCCCGCAAGGCCGACCAGCGTTGTTCTTCGGCGGTGTTCATGGCGAAAGCGGGAGCGGCACGGTGGGCAGGATGGTCAGCGGACCCGCCGTGAAGGCGACGGCCCCCCACGACAAGCCGACGCCGAAGCCGCAGGCGACGATCCGCGTCGGGCGGCTCCGGAGCTCCGCGCCCAGGGACTCGGCCAAGGCGCAGGGGATCGACGCGGAGCTCTGGTTGCCGAAGCGCTCGACGAGGTCCATCGGCGTCTTGGCGGCGGGAAAACCGCATTTGCGGCCGACGCTGGACAGGACGAAGCGGTTCGCCTGATGCATCACCAACGCGTCGACGTCGGGCTCGGTCCAGCCGGCGAGGGCCATCACCTCGGCGATCGCCGCGGGCACCTCGCGCAAGGTGAAGTTGAAGACCTCCGCCCCATCCATGTGCAGGTCGCCCGGGTGACGGACGTTGCCCTCGGCGTCCGCGCGTTCGACCCAGGGTCCGGGACCACGCGGCGCGCGGGCGCCGCCGGCGGGGACCTCGATGACGCGGGCGCGGGAACCATCCGCCCCGAGGACGAAGCACCAGGGGCCGGCCGTGTCGTCGCGCACCACCAAGGTCGCGGCGCCGGCGTCGCCGAAGAGCGGATCCGTCGCGCGGTCGCGGGGATTCGTCGCGCGGCTGAGGGTGTCCCCCGCGCAGAGCAGCACCGCGCGCGCGCCGCCGTGCGCGCAGAGCAATGCCGCCTGCTGGAGTCCGTGAACCCAACCCGAGCATCCCAGGGAGACATCGTACGCCGCGACCGTCCGGGCCAACCGCAGGCGCCCGTGCAACAAGTTCGCGTTGTTGGGCTGCGCGTGGTCCGGGGTCTGCGTGACGAAGATGACCGCGTCGAGCCGGCCGGCCGCTTCCGGCGTGGCGGCGAGCAGGCGCGCGGCGGCGTCGGCGCACAGATCCAGCGCGGTCTGGCCGGGGGCCGCGACGAGGCGCCGGCGAAGCCCGACCGTCCGGGCGACGCGTTCCAAGGCGGCGGCATCCTGCCCCGCGGCGAGGCCCTCCGCGACGAAATCGCGGACCAACGGGCCGGTCGTGACGGCGAGCCCGGCGAGGCGGACGGCGGCGAGGGTGGTCTGCATCGGGGGAGAGGATTCAGCGTCCGGCGAACTGGCGCAACCAGGACTCGACGCACAGGACTCCCATCAGGGGGTAGGCGGCGTCCACCTCGCCGCGGGCGTCCGCGTCGAGGAGGGCGATGACGCCGGGGCCATGGAAGATCCCGGTGGCGTCGAGCCGGCCGTCGGCGGCGAGGGCGCGCAGGCGGCGTCCATAGCTTCCATGCAACAGGCGCCGGAGCGGGAAGCCGAAACCGACCTTGGGGCGGGCGAGCACCTCCGCGGGCAGGATGCCGCGCATCGCGGCCCGCAACAGGTACTTCCCGGCGGGGCCGCGTTGCTTGAGGTCGTCGGGCAGCCGCTCGGTGAACGCGACCAGGTCCGGGTCGAGGAACGGGACGCGGACCTCCACGCCGCAGGCCATCGCCATCTTGTCGGTGTAGTTGAGGTTGTGGTCGGCCAGGAAGAAGCGGCGGTCGAGGTGCAGCATCTGGTTCAACCGGCTGACGCCCGGGGGCAAGGCGGCCAAGGAGTCGAGCAAGGTGTCGACCGTGCGGAAACGCCGGAGCTCCTCGCGGAAACCCGGGGCCAGCGCGGGGGCCAGGGCGACGTCGTCGAGCCAGAGGAAGTAGCCGGCGAGCCGTTCGGCCGGCGGCGCGCCGGCGTAACGGAACAACTTCGCCAGTCGCCGGCCGAACGGGTTGTCCCGCGGCAAGCGTCCGCTGAGCGCGGCGAGGGCCCCGCGGCAAGGCCGCGGCAACCAGCCCCAGCAACGTTCGGAGACCAAGGCCTGGTGCCGGCGATAACCCGTGAAGATGTCGTCCCCGCCCGCGCCGGAAAGCAGGACCTTCACGCCTTGCGCGCGGGCGGCGGCGCAGATCGCGTGCGTCGCGAACGCCGCCGGATCCGGCGTCGGCTCATCCAGCATGCGGACCAGGTCGTCGATGGCGTCGAGCCTCCCGGCGTCCAAGGGGACCACGCTGAGCGGCGTGCCCAGCCGGCCGCTCGCGAGGCGCGCGTACGGCAGATCCTCGTCGAAGCCCTCCGTCCCGAGGTCGCCGCCGACGACCGGCCCGAGCGTGAAGCACGGGTACGCGGCGGCGCCGGGCAAACCTCCGACCGCGTAATGGGCGATCGCGGTGGAGTCGACGCCGCCGGAAAGGAACCCGCCCAAGGGGACATCCGCGACCAACTGACGCCGGACCGCCTGGGAGAAATAATGGCGACAAGCCTCGAGGGCGGTCGCCCGGGGGAAGGCCTGGATCTCCTCGCGGTAATGCTCCGGCGCGAACCGGCCGATCACCGCGGCGCCCCCCGTCTCGTCGCACTCCAGGAAATCCCCGGGGCCGAGCTTGCGGACGCCGCGCGCCGGCGTCCGCTCCCCGGGCGAATAAAGCAGGGAGAGGTAGGAGACGATCGCCCGGGCATCCGGGGTCAAGTCCACCGCCGGCACGGCGAGCAGCGACTTGAGCTCGGAGGCGAAAGCGAGGCCCGCCGGCGTCCGCGTCCAATAGAGCGGCTTCGCGCCGGCCGCGTCCCGCGCCAGCAACAGCCGGCGTTCGTCGACGAACCAGGCGCCGAGCGCGAAGATGCCGTTGAGCCAGGGGAGGCAGCGCCGGCCGTGCCGGGCGAGCAGCTCGACGAGGACCTCGGTGTCGCTCGACCCGCGCATGGCCGCGCCCTCGCGCTCCAGGCGCGCGCGCAGCTCCCGGTAGTTGTAGATCTCCCCGTTGAAGACCAGCACGACCCGGCCGCGCGCATCGCTCATCGGCTGATGCCCCGCCGGGGAAAGGTCGAGGATCGCGAGGCGGACGTGGGCGAGGCCGACCCGGCCCTGCGACCAGGTGCCTTGGTCGTCGGGCCCGCGATGGGCCTGCACCTGGTTCATCCGCGGCAGCAGCCCGGGGTCGAAGTTCCCCGCATATCCGGCGATCCCGCACATCTCAGCGCGCCCGCAGGCCCTCCTCGTAGCTCGCCAGCGTCCGGGTCGCCAGGCGATCCCAGTCGTGTTCCTGCCGGACGTAGGCGGCGGCGGTCGCGCCCAGCCCCCCGGACGGATCGGCGAGGACCGCGCCCAAGGCTTCGGTCAAGGCCTCCGCGCCCGGCCCGCATTCGCGCAAGGCGCCGGCCTTCGCCGCCGCGCCCATGTAGCACCCTCGGGTCGCCACGACCGGCAACGCGTGCGCCATGGCCTCGAGGATCGCGAGCGCCATGCCTTCGGAGACGGAAGCATGGACGAAGGCGTCGGCCGCGGCGTAGGCCGCGGGCTTGCGGGCCTCGTCGAGGAAGCCGACCCAGCGGATGCGCCCGGCGGAGGCGGACCGTGCGGCGCCGGCGCGCAGCGCCCGGCCGTAGGCGTCGGCCGCGGCGCCCGCGACCACGAGGTGCAGCCGGTCGTCACGGGCCGCCAGGGCGTCGAACGCCGCGAGGATGTCCTCGAGCCGCTTCTTGGGGTTGAGCCGGCCGACGTAGAGAAGCACCCGGGCCGCGGCGGGCAAGCCATGCCGGGCGCGGAACTCGGCGCGCAGCGCGTCGCGGCCGCCGCGCGCCGGCCAGACGGGCGACGCCACGCCGTTCGGGATGATCGCGATCGGCGCCGTGAAGCCCAGCGACCGGAGCTGGGCCTCCTCGGACGCGGTCAAGGCGAACACCCCCGTCGCGCGGTCGAGGTTCGCCCGGCTGCAAAACCGGACGTAGAGCCTTTTCTTGAGCGAGCCGAACGACCAACCTTGGAACAACGTCGGGTCGAACGCCCCGTGCGGGTGATAGAAGACCGGCAAGCCGCGGGCCCGGGCCGCCGCGCCGACCTGCAGGTCGAGCGGGTGGAAGGAGTTGTGCGCATGCAGCACGTGGCCCGGCGCCAGCGTCCGCAGCCGCGCCTCCAGCCGGTCCGACTTCGCCATGCCCAGGAAGTCGTCGGGCATGAAGTAGCGGAGCGTCAGCCCGCCGTGATCCTCCGTCGCCCCGGCGCGCACGGCGTTCAGGGCCCAGACCTCCGCCTCCGCCCCCGCCCGCCGCTGCGCCGCGGCGAGCTCGAACACCATCTTCTGCACCCCGCCGGCGTAAGCGCCCGGGACGCAGTCGTAGACGACGTGGACGACGGCCTTCATCGGGGCGGGCGGGCGCCGGGCGGCGCCAGGGCGAGATCCTCCCGCGCGAGCGGATGCGACGGGGGCGGGTCGAGGACCTTCTGGGCGAAACCCGGCGTGCTGTGGAGGATCCAGGCGAAAAGCATCGGCATGTTGTGCACGACCGTGAAGACGAAGATGGAAAGCAGGCCGTCGCGGAAGAGCTGGATATAAGCCATCGCGAAGACCGTGTAGAGATAACCCTCGAAGCGGTGCAACGGCCCGGAGGTCGCGCGCAGGCACCAGCCGGTCAGCAGGTAACCGAGGAGGAAGGGGATGAGCACCAGCCCGGCATGGCGGAAATTCAGGTAGGATTCGCCGATGAAGGTGATGATGCGACCTTCCCGGTCGTACTGCCGCCGGGCGGTCGAGATCTCGATCGTATGGTCGGCCAATCCCGGTTTGTCCGGCCAGAGGGAACGCGGGATCGGCAAGGTCACGATCGCCAGGTACGTCGAACCATAATAGACCTTGCCGTGGTCATCGGCCATCGAGAGCGCCCCGGCGAACTGGTCCAGGAACTGCTCGCTCGAGCCGCCCTCCAGCCCCTTGGTCGAGCGGAAGGAATCGCCCACCAGCTGGACCGCCTCGCTGAAATCGCCGTCCTGTACGGCGCGACCGATGGATTTCAGGCGGGGCAGGACGAGGAAGACCAGGACGGCGCCCAGGAGGATGGATACACCCGGCCACCGACGCCGGCGGGATTGCAGGTAATAGGAAGCGAGGAAGAGCAACGGCAGCACCAGCATGAACCGGTGGTAGCCCTGCACCGCGACGAGCGCCAGGTACAGCGCGGTGGGCAGCAGGAGATACCAGCGGAAGCCCTGCAGGTAGATGAGCAGGCCCAGACAACCGATCGGCCACATCGCGATGACCTGGTAGTAGTTCGTCTCGGTCAGGGCGTTCTCCGCGAAGCCGCTGGTCTTGGCCGTCAGGAAGACGTAGAAACCGACCGGCAGGCAGATGGCGGCGATCGTGAACACGATCCCCCGGCTGATCCGACGCCGGGGAATGGGGGCGTCGGCGTGACGCTCGAACCGGCGATGCGCGAGGAAAGCCGCGGCCGCGAAGACGACCAGGGCGAGGTCGGCGAACAAGAGGGCCCGCTGGAACTCCTCCGGGCGGATGACATCGAAGGCGGAGTTATCCGCGTACATCGGGCTGGCCCCGTCGTGGAGCTGCCAGCCGCGCGCGCTGAAGCTGTAGGCGTGGAACAGCAGGTAGGTCGTGACCGGATGCCAGAACGAGAGCCGCGACCCGAGGAGGACCACGACGCCGATCAGCAGCGCGGCGTCCAGCAAGAGGTAAGGGAGCAAGGCGGCCATGTCAGCGGGTCTTCTTGAGGCGATCGCCGGCGACGGCGGGGACGAAGCGGATCTTCGTCGGGACCTTGTGGCGATCCAGGCGGGCGCGACAGGCTTGGCGGAGCGCGGCGCGCACCTCCTCGGCGTCATGGCCGGGCGCGAGCACCACGTCGGCCACGACCGTCTGGCCGGTCAGGGGGCTGGGCTCGCCGGCGACGCGGCAGTCGCTGATCCCGGGCACGGCCAGGAGGACGGCCTCGACCTCCACCGGCATGAGCTTCTCGCCGCCGACGTTGATCTGCTCGCCCAGGCGGCCGAGGATGCGGACCGCCCCATCGGGCCGCGTCTCGACCCGGTCACCGGTCCGGAACCAGCCGTCCGCGGTGAAACGCTCGTTGGAGGCGTTGAGGTAACCGATGACCTGGGTGCGGCTGCGCAACCACAACTCGTCCTCGACGACCTTCCACTCCAGCCCCGGGTCGTCGAACCGCAGGAACGTCGACCCCGCTTCCGGGCTCCCGGTCCGGTAGATGCCGGTCTCGCTCGTGCCGAAGGTCTGGATGAAGCGGGTCCGCGGGAAGGCGGCGCGCAGGCGCGTCAGCAGGCTCTCGGGCATCGGCTCGGTGCCGTAGGTGATGACGCGCAGCGAGGCCAGGTCCGCGGGGGGCGCGCCCGCCGCCAGCAGGAGGTTGAGGAACGTCGGGGTCGCCGGCAGCACGGCGACGTGATGATCCCGGATCGCGCCGACCACGGCGGCGATGGAACGGTCCGCCGGGACCACGAGCGGCGCGCCCGTGGCCAAGGCGCCGAACAACGTGTTCAGGCCCCCGATGTGGTCGAACCCCAGCAAGGCCAGGACCGGCAACCGATTGGGCCGGCGCGACTCATAGGAGGCGAGCAAGGCAGGGAAATCCTGCGCCATGGCCTTCGGCCGGCCGGCGGTGCCGCTGGAGAAGAGGACGAGGCCGGCCACGCCGCGGTCGGCCAGCGCCCGGAGCAGGGATTGCCCCGGCGGCTCCGCCACCCGCGGCAGCAGGCGATGCGCGCACCCCTCGGTCGCGACGACCCATTGGACGTTGACCTCCGCCAGCTTGGCCGGGTGCTCGGCGGGATTGCCCGCGAGCGGCACGGCGAAGTGCCCGGCCTCCGCCAAGGCGAGCAACCACGCGGTCGCGGCGGGTCCGTGGCCCCCGAGGACGGCGAACGTCGTCGGTTGGCTCAGCCCGAGCGCGACGAGCGCGCGCCTCGCCTCGCCGACGAGATCGGCCAACTGGGCGTAGGAAGCGACGCCCCAGGGACCGATGAGCGCGGGGTTCGCGCCGAACCGGGCGCATTTCTCGATGAAGCGGGCCGGCATGTCAGGCGACCTCCCCGAGGTAGTGGATGGATCCGGTGACGAGCCGCGGGTCCGTCGCGTGCCGGAGGAGGAAATCGGCGGCCTCGGCGAGCGTGGTGCCGGCGGGCCGGCCGATCCGCTGGTTCAGCCGCGCGAGCTGCCCGGCCCCGACCGCGCGGGTGAGCCGCGTGTCGACCGGGCCGAGGCCGACGGCGGCGACGACGATGCCCTGCGCCGCGAGCTCGCGCGCGGCGACCCGCGTGAGCGCCTCGACCGCCGCCTTGCTGGCGACGTAGGCGGCCTCCCCTTCCAGGGCGAGCGGCACCGCGACGGTGGTGACGTTGAGGATCCGGCCCCGCCGGGCGCGGACCATGGCCTTGCCGACGGCCTGCAGGCAATGGAAGGCGCCGAGGTAGTTGACGCGCATCAGCTCGGCCGCCGTCTCCGGCGGGGTCAGGAGCAAGGCGTTCATCGCGGCGACACCCGCGTTGTTCACCAGCAGGTCGACCGTCGCCCCGTCCGCGGTGATGGCGGCGACCGCGGCGCGGACCGCGGCGGGATCGCCGACGTCGACCGCGTGCGCGACGAAGCCCGGCGGCGTCCACGCGTCGGGCTGGCGCGCGAAACCATGCACCGTCCACCCGGCGGCGAGCAGGCGCTCGGCGAGGGCGCGGCCGAGGCCGCGGGAGGTTCCGGTGACGATGGCCAGGGGCATGTTCAGGCGGCGAGGGTCGCCACGATGTGATCCGCGAGGAGGCCGGCGCGGCGGAACGGCGAGGTCAGCCGGCTCATCGCCTTCTCGTCGGCGAGCACCACGTCGCGGCCGGTGGCGCGGCGGATGTCCTCCTCGAGGTCGGCGATCAGGGTGACGAGCCCGATGCTGTCGAGCGCGGAAGTCTCGCCGAACAGCCGGGTCTGCTCGTCGGCGCGCTCCAGCTCGGGTTTGCCGAGCTCGCGACCGAGGGCGGCGAGGCGACGGAGGACGAGTTGCAGGGCTTCGGGGCGGGTGAGCATGGGCATCAAGCGACCGACTCGAGGGTGGCGACGAACCGGTCCGCGAGGTCGGCCCGGGCGAAGCGCGTCTCGGCGAGACGGCGGGCGGCGGCGCCCTGGCGGGCCCGGCGCGCGGGATCGGCGGCCAGCGCCTGCAAGGCGTCGGCGAAGGCGACCGGGTCGCCCGGGGGCACGACGACGCCGGCGTCGTGCTCGGCGATCAAGCCGGCCAGCCAGCCCGGGTAGTTGTTGATCACCGGGAGGCCGGCGGCGAGGTAGTCGAAGAATTTGTTCGGGGACGTGCCGTCGTGGAAGGCCGGCAGGTCGCGGAGCACCATCAGCCCGCAATCCAGCGAGGCGGTGACGACGCCCAGCTCCGTCTTCGGCAAGGGGGGGAAGAACCGGCACTGGTCGAGCCCCTCGGTGGCGGCGACCCGCGCGAGCCGTTCCTTCTCCTTGCCCTCGCCGATGAAGACCAGCTTGACGCGGGTGTCGCCGCGCCGCCGCAGTTCGCGGGCGACGTCGAGCAAGGCGTCGAGCCCGTTCGCCGGACCGTGCGCCCCGGTGAACCCGGCGAGGAAGTCATCGGGACCGAGTCCGGGCAGGGCGCGCGGGCGGCGCAGCGCGGGATGGAAGGTCGCGAGGTCGGAGCCGTTCGGGATGAGCGCGACGTGTTGCCGGGCGGAGGCCTTGCGCCGGATCCCGCGGACGATGCCCGGGGAAAGCCCGATGACGGCGTCCGCGGAGCGGTAGGCCGCGGACTCGAGGAGCGCCATCGACCCCAGCAGGAAGGGATTGCGCAAGCCGAGCGCGCGCGGCAACTCGGGCCAGAGGTCGCGCACTTCGAAGACGAAGGGCACCCCGCGGGCGACCCGCGCCAGGATCCCGGGCAGCGCCGCGGTCAACGGGGTCGACGTGGCGAAGACGAGGTCCGCCTCGAGCGTCAGCGCCAGCCGGGCCGAACGGGCGGCGAAACGGAGGAAGGTCCAGGTCCGGCGGGCCAGCCCGTCCTTGTTGGCGTAAGGCAGCGGCAACGAGATCACGTCGATGCCGTCGACCAGCCCGCGGCGCCAGCCCCGGGCCGGGTCGAAAGGCAGGTCCAGGCCGGACTGCGCGTGCGCCCCGCAGACCATCGTCACCTGGTGGCCGCGGGCGAGCAGCGCCCGGGCGAACTCGTACGAGCGCGTCCCGGCGGAACCGGCCGGCGTGGCGAAGTGCTGATGGAAATAGAGGACGCGCACGGGCGGGTCAGAGCGGCTCGCGCTCGAGGATCTCGCGGATGCGGCCGGCGGCGGCGCCGTCGCCGTAGGGGTTGCGCAACGCGGCGCGGCGCGCGTATTCGGCCGGATCGCGGAGCAGGCGCGCGGCCTCGGCCGCGATGCGCGCCGGGTCGGTGCCGACCAACACGCACGTGCCGGCGGCCACCCCTTCCGGCCGCTCGGTGCTGTCGCGGAGGACGAGCACGGGCTTGCCCAGCGACGGGGCCTCCTCCTGGACGCCGCCCGAGTCGGTCAGGACGAACGTCGAGCGGTCGAGCAGCCGGATGAAATCCAGGTAGTCGGCGGGAGGGATCAGGGCGACGCGAGGGTTGCCCTGCAACAGGCGGCGCACAGGTTCCTGGACCTGCGGGTTGAGGTGCACGGGATAGATCACGCCGAGTTCCGGATGCTCCTCCGTGAGACGCTGGAGGGACCGGCAGATGCGCTCGAACCCCTCGCCGAAGGACTCGCGGCGATGCCCGGTGACCAGCGCCCAGGGGGCCCCGCCCGGAGCCAGGTGGCGTTCGGCGAAACCGGCGGGCAGACCGAGACGGGCCGCGAACGCCGGCAGCTCCGCGGGCGCGAGGCGCGACCGTTCGCGGGCGCCGAGCAAGGCGTCCACCACGGTGTTGCCCGTGACATGGCAATGCGCCGGGTCCACGCCCTCGCGGAGGAGGTTGGCCCGGGCGCCTTCGGTCGGGCAGAAATGCCAGCGCGTGAGCGTCGAGGTCACCCGGCGGTTCATCTCCTCCGGGAAAGGCGTGCGCAACGAGCCCGTGCGGAGGCCCGCCTCGACGTGCCCCACCGGGATGCCCGAATAGAAGGCGGCCAACGCCGCGCCGAGGACGGTCGTCGTGTCGCCTTGCACGAGGACGACGTCGGGGTGGTGGTGGTCGAGCCAACCGCAGACCGCGGTGACGACGCGCCCGGTGAGTTCCGGCAACGTCTGGCCGGGACGCATGAGGTCAAGGTCGTGGTCCGCCTTGAGGTCGAAGGCGGCGAGCGCCTGATCCAGCATCTGGCGGTGTTGCGCGGTGGCGACCAGGACCGGTCGGAGCCGGGCGGAGGCGCGCAGGGCGAAGTAGACCGGGGCCATCTTGATGACCTCGGGGCGGGTGCCGACGATGAGGGCGACGGTGCGCATCAGGTTTCGAGGGGGAAGGGTTCGCCGTCGACGAGCACGACGTCGGGTCGCAGCTGCACCGCGCAACCCAGCGAGGTGACGAAGGTGACCGCCGAACCCACGGCCGTCAGCCGCCGCGTCCAAGCGGGCTCGCGACGACCGTAACGGGGAGCGAAGAAACCTTCGCCGGTGAGTTCGTCCGCGGTGACCCAGGCTTCCTGGGATGGCCCGGAACAGGCGAAAGAGAGCTTTTCGAGTCCCGCGCGGGTCCGGCCGTGCCACCGGAGCTCGCAGCAACTCGCCGGATCCTTGGCCCGCACCTGGTCGATGATCACGAACCCTTGCGGGAAACGCAGCACCCGGCGGTGCCACCGGGCGCCGCCGAGATCCACGAGTCCCGCGCCCAAGCCCGACGTCCGGCCGATGGTCACGCAAGCCGTCCACGGCAGCCAGAGAAACCGCCCGACTTTGCGCATGGGCCCGCGTCGGTCGACCGTGACGACGTTATGGTGGGTGGCCGAACCGAAGTCGTCCGGGCCGACCCCGGCGTAGGTGAACGTGCCGACATCCTCGGCGATCCAGGCGCCGTCCCAACGCAGCGAGACGTGGAGCTGATCCGCTTGGCTGGGCCGGTGCCGCCAACCGAGCGGGGCCCGAAGGAAGGCCGCGCCGCG